>JAABUN010005323.1_pt1 | contig 16128 bp, 13 predicted proteins | sample 5559311 | NCBI WGS metagenome assembly JAABUN01 (sample SAMN10711877, study PRJNA513370) | rock metagenome | isolation source: Antarctica rocks | place: Antarctica: Victoria Land, Siegfried Peak sud
GGCACCGGTGGGCCACCGGCCGGACGTGGTTCGAGGCCAAGCACCAGATCATCCGGGCGGCCGTCCGCCGCTACCTGAAAGACCCACAGATCAGACTCCCGGACCCCGCAACTGCGTAACTCCTAAATGCGTCGAGGATTCGGCCCGATGGCTGATCGGCGACGACCCGGCCCAGTGACCCCGTAAGATGACCGCGTTACCTACCCCGGCCGCCCGCGACGCCCCCCATGATCGACCTCCGCAGCGACACCGTCACCAAGCCCACGCCCCCCATGCTCGCGGCCATGTTCGCCGCCGAGGTCGGGGATGACGTGTACGGCGAAGACCCGACCGTCAACCGGCTCGAAGCCCGCGTCGCCGACCTGCTCGGCACCGAGGCGGCCCTGTTCGTCCCGTCCGGGTGCATGGCCAACCAGATCGCCGTCCGGGTCCACTGCCGGCCGGGGGACGAACTGCTGTGCGAGCGGACTAGCCACGTCTTGTTGTGGGAGGCCGGCGGCCCGGCGACGCTCTCGGGGGTGACGTGCCGGCCCCTGACCGGCACGCACGGCATATTGGGCCTCGCCGACCTCCGCGACGAGGTCGGGCCGGACGACATGCACAGCCCGCGGACGCGCCTGGTCTGGCTCGAAAACACCCACAACCGCGGCGGCGGCACCGTCCACAAGCTCGCCAGCATCGCCGAAATCAGCGCCTGGGCGACCGGCCGCGGGCTGGCCCGACACCTCGACGGGGCACGACTCTGGAACGCGGCCGTGGCCACCGGCACCCCCCTGCGCGAGTGGGCACGGCACTTCGACACGGTCTCGGTCTGCTTCAGCAAGGGGTTGGGGGCACCCGTCGGGTCGGCCCTGGCCGGCTCGCGGGCCGCCATCGATCAGGCCCGGCGCTACCGCAAACTGTTCGGCGGGGCGATGCGGCAGGTCGGGTTCCTGGCCGCCGCGTGCCTGTACGCCGTCGACCACCACGTCGACCGGCTGGCCGACGACCACGCGAACGCCCGAACCCTCGCCGACGCCGTCCGGGACACGTCCGGGTTGACACTGGTGCCGGACCGGATCGACACCAACGTGGTCTGGGCGGACGTGAGTCCGGGCCTCGGAACGGCCAAGGCGGTCGCGGCCCGGCTGAAGGACGACGGGGTGTTCATCGCCGCTCTGGGGGCGCAGACGGTCCGCCTAGTTACTCACCAGGGCGTGTCGGCAGCCGATTGCGAGCGGGCGGGCGGCCTGGTCCGCCGGCTCGCCCCCGTCTGACCCCGCTACTTCTTGTCCTTGTCCTTCCGGACCCGCTTGAACTCGTCCTTCTTCTTCCCTTCGTCGACGGTGACGAAGTCCTCGTCGGTCAGCTTTTCGATCGTCATCACGCTCTTGTTCTCCATGCCGCGGGCCGTCATGACGGCCGTCAGCTTCTTGTCGCCGTCGAGCTTCCACGTCCCCTCGATCGTCTGCTTCTCGCCGTTCAGCTCCATCGTCAGCGTCAGCTTCCCTTCCTTCTTCATGTCGAGGACGGCCGTCGTGCCTTTGGGCAACTCGTTGTCCGTCTTGAACAGCTTCCACTGGCCGACGATCAGCTCGGCGACCGGCACCGACTTCGGCTTGTCCTTCGGCTTGTCCTTGGGGTCGTCGGCGAGGGCCGGCAGGGTGACGGCGGCGAGCAGGGCGAAGGCGAGCGTGCGGAGCATAGCGGGAGTCTCCCGGGACGGTCGGGGCGGGGGTGCTAAACTATGGACTGCCGAACCGGCAGGGTATTCCGACCGAGACGAAGGAGCGGGTATGCGAAGCGTTCTGGGGTGGCCGGCCGCGGTGGTGTTGGCCCTCACTTTCGCCGGCGGAACCCGGGCAGCCGACCCGAACGCGGCCCTGGCCAAGAACGCGGCGGCCGTGTTCGACGCGGTCCGGGCCGAGACGCTCCCGAACGGGTTGCGGGTGTACCTGTTGCCGGTACCGGGGGCCGAAACGGTCACGACCATGGTCGCCTACAAGGTCGGGGCCGGGGACGAGGAGAAGGACCAGACCGGGTTGTCGCACTATCTCGAACACCTCTTATTTAAGGGGACGGACAAGCTCCTACCCGGCGACATCGACCGGGCGACCCAGCGGAACGGCGGCCGCAACAATGCGTACACGTCCGAGGACATGACCGTCTACCACTTCGACTTCGCCGCCGACCGCTGGGAGCAGGCTCTCACGATCGAGGCCGACCGGATGCGGAACGTGCGGATCGACGCCAAGCACGAGTTCGAGCAGGAAAAGGGCGCGGTCGTGGCCGAACTCAAGCAGGGCGAGGACCGGCCGTGGGACCTCGAACACAAGGCCATCCTGCCGCTCCTGTACCCGAAGGCGGCCCCGTACTCGCACCCGGTCATCGGCGAGGAAGCCCACGTCCGGTCCGCCACGGCCGAGGTCATCAAGCGGCACTACGACAAGTGGTATCACCCGAACAACGCGGCCCTCATCGTCGTCGGCGGGTTCGACCCGGACGCGGCCCTGGCCAAGATCAGGTCGCTGTTCGGCCCGATCCCGAAGGCCGATTTGCCGGCCCGCAAGCCGGAGGCGGCAGCCCCGGCGCGCCCGGCCAAGGTGCGGAAGGAAATGCCCTCGAAGTTCGACGTGCCGCGGATGGTGGCCGGGTTCAACACGGTCACATCCGGCGCGGCCGACGACCCGGCCCTCGACCTGGCGGCAACGCTGTTGACCGGCGGCCGGACGGGTCGCCTTTACAAGAAACTGGTCGAGACTGACCGGCTGGCAAGTGCGGTGTCGGCGTCGAACGCGACCGGCCGGTACGCCGGCTGGTTCGGCGTCAACGTCGAACTCCTGAAGGGGAAGGACCGGGCGTCGGCCGAGGCGGCGGTGTTCGCGGAGTTGAAGCGGCTGGCGGACGGGCCGGTGACGGCCGCCGAGCTGAACCGGGCCAAGCGGTCGGCCCTGGCCGACGCGGTGTTCGGCCGGGAGAGCGTCCACGGCCTGGCCGACGCGATCGCCGCCGCCGTCACCGTCCACGACCTCGACTACCTCAAAACCTACCACGCCCGGCTGATGGCCGTTACCGCGGGGGACATCCAGCGGGTGGCGACCAAGTACCTGGCCGAGCCGCGCGCCGTCGTCGTCTGGTCGCTCCCCGAGGAGGCCGGGGCCGGGGGGAAGGCGGACGGGCCGCCGGCCAAGCCGCGCCGGTCGGCGGACAAGTCGGGCGGGTCGGTCGGGGCGGTCAAGCTGACCGACGCCAAGCGGACCGTCCTGCCGAACGGGCTGACACTCATTACCCTCGAAAGTCACCGCCTGCCGGTCGTCACCGCCAGCGCCTACGTCAGGGACGTGACCCTGCGTGAGCCGGCCGCCCAGTCGGGCATCGCGGCGTTGGTCGGCGACATGCTCGAAGAAGGCACGGCGACCCGGACCGGGGACGAGATCGCGGTCGCCATCGAGGACGTAGGCGGCAGCCTGACCTTCTCCCAGTCGGGGGCGGCGCTCAAGGTACTCGCCCCGGACGCGGGTCTGGGGCTGGGGTTACTCCTCGATTCGCTGCAACACCCGAGCTTCCCTGTGGAGGCGTTCGAGCGGAAGCGGGAGCAGCAGTTGTCGGCCATCGCCGACGCCGAGACGCAACCGCAGAACCGGGCCGACGCGGCGTTCCGGGCGCTCGTCTACGGCGACCACCCCTACGGCCGGCCGGCCCTGGGCAAGAAGGAGGTCGTGGCCAAGCTGACCCCGGCCGACGCCCGGGCGTTCCATGCGAAGGCGTTCGGGCCGGACTCGGCCATCCTCGTCGTCGTCGGCGACTTCGCCACGCCCGACATGGTTGCCCTCGTGACCAAATTGACGGCCGACTGGAAGCCGATCCGAGCGACGGCCCCGGTGCCCGCCACCCCGCCGGGCCGGGCCGAACCGGTGACGAAGATCATCCCCGACCCGACGGCCGCCCAGACGCACGTCTACGTCGGCCACCTCGGGGTCAAGCGGTCCGACCCGGACTACTACACCCTGCTCGTCATGGACAACGTCCTGGGGACCGGGCCGGGGTTCACCGACCGCTTGAGTGCCACCCTCCGCGACCGGCAGGGGCTGGCCTACACCGTGTCGGCCCAGATCACCGGCGGGGCCGGCGACCAGCCGGGGGCGTTCACCGGGTACATCGGCACGTTCGCCGACAAATATACCTGGGTCCGGGACGGGTTTCTGGCCGAGATTCGCCGCATCCGGGACGAGCCGGCCACGGCCGCCGAGGTCGAGGACGCCAAGAAATACCTCCTGGGCGGGCTGCCGTTCCGGCTCACCACCGGCGGGGCGGTGGCCGGCCAACTGCTCGCCGCCGAGCGGTTCGGCCTCGGGTTCGACTTCCTCGAGAAGTCCAAGGCGGCCGTCGCGGCGGTCACCCCGGCGATGGTCCAGGCGGCGGCGAAGAAGCACCTCGACCCGGCGAAACTCGTGATCGTCGCCGTCGGCCCGATCGACCCGGCCGGCCGCCCGCTCGCCGGGCCGCCGAAGAAGTAGGCCGGCGGCGAACGGCGGGCCGGCCGGCGGCGTATCATGCCGGGGGGGACACACCCGCGAGGGCGGCCGGACATGCGCGCGAAACTGATGACCGCCGCGGCGCTGGTGATGCTCGTCGGGGTGGTGTTCGTCGCCACCCTCGTCTCACAGTATTCCGGCAGTCCCGAACCGGCCCCATCGCCGGTTGAGGGCAACCCGGCGATCGTGAGCGGGCCGCCGCTGCGGTTCACCAATACCCAGATGGCGTACCTGCCGGAGAGTAAGGAGTTGCCGCAGCGGCACTTCACCGGGTTCTATGAGGTGTCGCCGGACCTCGTCCCGGCGTCGTTCTGGTTCCGGAACACCCACCCGTTGCCCGTCGAACTGACCGTCCGCGGCCGCAGTTGCACGTCGTGTACGTCGGCCCGGGTCGCCGTCGTCCCGCCGGGGCAGGTGAACGCGCTGGCGGTCATGGCCGGGGCCGCCGGGCTGGGGCGCGGGGCCGACCTGGTCACTACCCTGGCTGCCGCGGATTTGATGTCGAAACTGCCGTGGCAGCCGCTCGACTTCGACACGCCCGACGCCGGGGTGGCGATCCCGGCCGCGACGGAGGCCGGCCCGACGTGGGGGGTGTTCCAACTCCAAGTTCGGGTGGTCGCTGTCGGCCCGAAGCCACTTAAGGCCGACGCTGGACTGCGGGTCGGCACCCTGCCGCCGGTCCGGCAGGAGTTCGAGGTGGCGGTCGTCGGCGTGAACCCGTTCGAGGTCGAGCCGCGGACACTCGCCCTCGGGACGATGCCGGAAGACTATGGCGACCGGCAGTTCGACCTAACCGTCTGGTCGGCCACCCGCACCCCGGACCGGCTGCCGGCGGCGGCGGCGGCGGTCAACATCCGCGACCCGTTCGTCGCCATCGGACCGCCGGTCGCACTGACGCCCGACGAGCGGGCGCAGGTGGCGAGGTCATTGGCCGCCCAGGGCACGCCGTTCCGGGTGACGGCCGGATACCGCGTCCCGGTCACCGTCCACCGCCGCCGGCCGCCGTCCGGCCCCCCCGGCCCGGCCGAGCCGGACATCGGCCCGTTCGACCGGCAGATCGGCATCACCTGCGGCGGGAGCCACGCCGCCTCGGTCGGGGTCACGGGCGTCGTCGTCGGGGCGGTGTCGCTCGTCGACGGCGGGGTCATCGACTTGAAAGATTTCCCCGGCCCGGCCGGCGTCGAGCGGGGCAACTTTACCCTGGCCTCGGAACGCCCGGACCTCCCGCTGGCGGTCGTGCCGGCCGAGTGCAAGCCGGAGTACCTGAAGGCGTCGCTGTCCGAGCCGCGGGTCGAGGGCGGCCGGCGGTTCTGGACGCTGACGGTCGCCGTCCCGCCGGGCGCGTGCTTCGCGGATTTGCCGCCGGACAGCGTGTTGGTCCTGGCCGGCGAGAGCCGGGGCCAGACGATCCGGGTACGGCTGCCGGTCAAAGGGCGCGGGTACGCGCGGGGCCGGTGAGTGGTGTGAACCGGCCGGGCTTGTGCGAGTCCGATCAAGCCGGGGGTCGCGGTCCGCCGATGATTCGGATAATACCTCTTGAATGAACCTGATGCCCCGCCCCGAGGTGGTGACCATGCCCCCCGACCCGATCGTCCTACCGCCCGCGTCCCGTCGGCGGCGGCTGGCGGCCGCTTGCCTGGCCGCTGCGGCCGTGCTGGCGGCCCTCGGCTGCTACTACGCCGCCCCGGCCCCCGCACCGACCGCCGACGCGGCCTCGACCACCCCGCCGACGGTCGGCAGCCTGCCGCTGTTCGCCACCTGGCCGAAGGACTTGCGGCCGGACCTGGCCCTAGTCCTGACCGGCCAGACCTACGGCTACCTGTCGCCGTGCGGCTGCAGCCGGCCGCAGACCGGAGGGTTGGAGCGGCGCGCGAACCTGATCGCCCAACTCAAGGGCAAGGGGTGGGCGGTGGCCGGGCTGGACCTCGGTGACATCGCCCCTCCGCCCAAGGGGGTCCACCGGCAGACTCTGCTCAAGTATGCCACGACGATGACGGCCCTGCGGGAGATGGGGTACGTGGCCGCCGGCCTCGGCGAATACGACTTCGCCACCCAGTTGATCGACTTGTTGTCGTCGTACACGCTGAACAACGGCGACAAGCCGCCGATCGTGCTGGCGGCGAACCTGCTCGCGGTCGTGCGGAACCCCGGCGGCCAGGCGAACACGATGCCCATCGACCAGTACTTTCCGGGGGCCGGTAAGCGGGCGATGGTCGAGGCCGTCGAGGTGGTCGCCCGGCCGGGGGAGCCGGCGTTCGGTGTGGTCAGCGTCATCGGCCCGTCGGTCGCCGAGAAGGTCGCCGCCGCCGACGCCAACTTCGATTTCCCCCGGGCGTTGGACGCCAAGACCGGCAAGAACGTGCCGTCGGCCGAGGCCGTCATCCGGGCTTCGCTGGCCAAGCTGGCTGCCCACCCGAAGGCTCCGGGCTTGAAGGTACTGCTGTACGTCGGCAAGCTCGACGAGGCGGAGCGGGCGGCGGCGGCCCACCCGGACTTCCAACTCGTCGTCTGCCAGTCGGACGACTCCGAGCCGCCGGCGTTCCCGAAGGTGGTGAACGGCGGCCGGACGCAGATCGTCCAGGTCGGCCACAAGGGGAGAAACGTCGGGGTGGTGGGCGTGTTCCGGGCCGGCAACGCGGTCGATCTGCGCTACCAACTCGTCCCGCTGACCGAAGAGTACCTGACCCCGCCGGGGGCCGACGCGGGGCATGTGGTCCTGCAACTGCTCGAGAAGTACGCCCTGGACGTGAAAAACGACAATCTGTTGCGGCTGCACACCGACAAACAGATCCAGCACGCGGTGCAGATTCGGATGCCGGACAAGAACATCCGGTACGTCGGGTCGAACGCCTGCAAGGCGTGCCACCCGGCCGAGTTCGACAAGTGGAGTCAGACGCCCCACGCCCACGCCTTCGAGACGCTCGAAAAGAAGGCGACTCGGCCGAGCAACCGGCAGTTCGACGGCGAGTGCCTGGTGTGCCACACGACCGGCATGGAGTACAAGACCGGGTTTACGAGCGCGCAAGGGATGCCGCAGTTGAAGAACAACGGGTGCGAGAACTGCCACGGCCCGGGCAGCGCCCACGCGGCCGCGCCGACCGACACCTCGCTGTTCGCCGCCCTCAGCCCGTGGAAAACAGCCCCGACCGACAAGTTGCCGGACGCGGCCGTCATGGAGCAGATTGGCAAGCTCAAGCCGCCCGACCGGGCGGCCCAGACGGCCAAACTGCCGCCGGCGCAGGTGGCAGTGGCGAACGCGGTGTTCGGCCTGTGCGCCAAGTGCCACGACATCGAGAACGACCCGAAGTTCGACGTGTACTCGTACTGGCCGAAGGTGACGCACAGTGGGCTGAAGGGCAAGGCGGCCGGCGGGGTGGCGGCCGGGAAATAGGTGAGGGGGAGTGATGCCGACGGCTACGTTCGACGTGAAAGACTTACCGGCCCGGCTGGACGAGATGCTCGCCCTGATCGCGGCCGGATACGAAGTCGTCCTGGCCGACGGCGGGACGGCCCGCGCGCGGCTGGTGGCACCGTCGGACTCGGTATCCGAGTCGCGGGTCGGCGACCTTGGGGCACCGCGGGTACTGGGCCTCGGGGCAGGGATGCGGATCGGCGGCCTCGGCACCGGGCCGGGGTACTGGATGGCCGATGACTTCGACGCCGAGTTGCCGGATTCCTTTTGGTTCGGTGACGAGTGAGGCTGTTGCTCGACACCCACACGTTGATGTGGTAGGATCACGACTTGCCGAAACTGTCTCCGGCCGCCCATGCGGCCGTGGCCGACCTCCGCAACGAAATCTGGTTCAGCGTCGTCAACGTCTGGGAAATGGTCATCAAAATCGGGTCCGGCAAACTCGTTATGCCGAACCCGCCCCATGCCATCGCCGTCCGCCAAATCGCAAACCGACTGCGACTGCTCGACGTGACCCTCGCCCACGTCCTCGGTGTCGGCATGCTGCCGCCGGTCCACAGAGACCCCTTCGACCGGCTGCTCGTGTCGCAGGCACGGGCCGAGGGGCTGACGCTGGTTAGCTCCGACCCGCTCGTGGCCCAGTATCCAGTTCCTGTATTGTGGTGACTGCACCTATTCCAGCCCGTAACGCTGCCGGAACTCGATGACGATTGCTCGGAGACGGTCGTCCAGGGCCACGAGTACCGGGTCGGCGATTGAGGCCGGCACCCCGCCGTAAAACGCCTCGGCGATTCCGCCGGCGATGCAAGCCATGGTGTCCGCGTCCCCGCCAAGCGAAACGGCATTGCGGACCGCGTCCTCGTAGTCGGTCGATTCCAGGAAGGCGATGATCGACTGGGGGACCGACCCTTGGCACGACGCATCGAACGGGTACGTCGGCCGGAGGTCGGCCAGGGTTTCATCCAGGAAGTAGTCGAACTGCTCCTCGATGTACCGGCGAATCTGGGCCTTGGTGCCACCATTGCGGGCGAGGTAGATTGCGGCGGCAGTGGCCTGGGCACCGCGGATGCCTTCCTCGTGGTCATGCGTTACTTCCGCGCTCCGCTTGGCTTCGCTCAACACCTCATCCAGTGTCGCCCCGGCGTAGGCGACGGGACTGACACGCATGGCCGACCCGTTACCCCAGCTCTGGTACGGGGTGCGGCGGCGGGAGCTGGCCCACAGCCAGAACGTGCTGCCGTAACCGGCGTCCGGGTAGGCGTGGAAGTAGTCGTGATACGCATCGACGTAACTTCGCCCGTGCAGCAAGCAGTCGGCGACGGCCACCGTCAACACGCTGTCGTCGGTGAACCGGCTCTCGGTCGTCAGGAGCGGGAAGTCCTTGGTCTTCGTGCGGGCGCTCTCGTGGACCGACCCGATCACGTCTCCCGCGATGGCCCCGAGCATGACTGGTTCCTCCGTTACTGCCACCCCTCACCCCAGCTTGATCCCCAAATCCTTCAACTGCCGGCCGTCCACCGCCGCCGGGGCACCCGTCATCAGGTCGCGGGCCTGGCGGTTCTTGGGGAACGCGATCACGTCCCGGATGTTCGTCGTCCCGGCCAGGAGCATGCACCAGCGGTCCAGACCCAGGGCGATGCCGCCGTGCGGTGGGGCACCACTTTCGAGGGCGTCGAGCAGGAAACCGAACCGGGCGCGGGCGTCGGCCTCGTCCATGCCGAGCAGCGCGAACACGCGGGATTGCACGTCCCGGCGGTGGATGCGGATGCTGCCGCCGCCGACCTCGTAGCCGTTCAGGACCAGGTCATACGCCTTGGCCCGGGCGGCCCCCGGCGCACTTTCCAGGTTCACGAGGTCGCCGTCGGCCGGGGCGGTGAACGGGTGGTGGATGGCGACGTGCCGGCCCTCGTCGGGGTCGAAGGCGAACATCGGGAAGTCGACGACCCACGAGAAATGGAAGTGTTCCGGCCGGACGACGAACGGCCGGGGGGCACGCCGCTCCTTCTTGGCCGCCTTGTCCTCGTCGGTCTCGTAGGCGGCCTTCTCGTCCCACCAGTGGCGGACCAATTTGAGCGTGGCAGCGACGTGGGTGCGTAACGCCCCGAGGGCGTCCGACACGATTGCTTCGGTGTCGGCGACGAACAGCAACAAGTCGTTCGGCCCGGCCCCCATTCGCTCCTTGAGGCGGGCTTTCACCGCGTCCGGGAAGAACTTCTCGATCGCCCCGGTGAACTTGTCGCCGTCGAGTTTGAGCCAGGCGACCCCCTTGGCCTTGTACGTCTCGGCGATTTTGGGCAACTCGCCGCCGGGCTTGAGGGCCGAGTTCGAGAACTTGTCGGCGGCCTGTTTCACGCACAATGCGCGGACGACCCCGCCGGCGCCGACGGCTTGCAGGAACACGCCGAACTCGCTGTCCCGGGCGATGTCGGTCACGTCGACGATCTCTAGCCCAAAGCGCAGGTCCGGCTTGTCACTCCCGTACTTGGCCATCACGTCGGCGTAGCGGTGCCGCGGGAACGGCAGGGCGAGTTTCACCCCGTGAATCTCCTCCACCACCGCGGCCGCCAACGCCTCCATCAGACTCAGCACGTCGTCCATCTCGACGAACGACATTTCGAGGTCGAGTTGGGTGAACTCGGGCTGGCGGTCGGAGCGCAAGTCTTCGTCGCGCAGACACCGGGCGATTTGGAAGTACTTGTCGTACCCGGCGATCATGAGCAGTTGCTTGTAGAGTTGCGGCGACTGGGGTAGGGCGAAGAACTCGCCGTTGTAGACGCGGCTCGGCACCAGGTAGTCCCGCGCCCCCTCGGGCGTACTCTTGCCGAGCATCGGGGTTTCGACCTCGAGGAAGCCGCGGGCGTCGAGGAAGTCGCGGATGACCTTGCACAGCCGGTGGCGGAGGACCAGTACCTGTTGCAGGGATTTGCGCCGCAGGTCGAGGTAGCGGTATTGGAGCCGCAGTTCCTCGTTGGCCAGGTCGCTGCCGAACTCGCTGATCTCGAAGGGGAGAGCCGGGCAGGCGTTGAGGACTTCGACGTGCGTGGCCTTCAACTCGACGGCCCCGGTCGGGATGTCGGCCCGCGCCTTGCCCTCGAGCCGCGGCCGGACTTCACCGGTGATGGCGACGCAGAACTCCTTGCGCAGAGCCTCGCCGGCGGCGAACACGTCCGGGGCGTCGGCCTCGAACACGACTTGTGTCAGGCCGTAGCGGTCTTTCAGGTCGACGAAAATCTGGCTGTTGTACGTCCGGGCGGTCAGCACCCAGCCGTTGAGGATGACCATCTGGCCGATATGATTTTCGCGGAGGTCGCCGCAGGTGTGGGTGCGCTGCCAGCCGGCCATGATGTGTGAACCCTTTCGCGGTGTGTCCCGGCCGAGTGCCGGTGATTATAGCGACGGGGGTAGGGGCCGGCGGGTTCGGCCGCCCCCAGTGCGGGGCAGCGGACACCGGGATTGTCGACCCATTCAGGTGTCGTAGTCGCCGCTCGACCACGGGGTGTGGAAGGCCATGACGTTGCCTGGCTCGAACGTCACTATCCACACGTCATCGGTGTCGTCGCAGAGTTCGGGGATCAGCCCGAACACCACCCCGAACCGTTCGATTCGGAACGGAGCCATGACGATGCGTTTACGGGTGACCGGGCCGAGGGACGCCAGCAATTCATCGTGCCGCGCGGTGTGGGCAGCCGCGTCCACTTGGTCACGCGGGCCGAAGTCGGTGATGTCGGCGTCGAGCAACTTTCCGGCCGCGTCGAACGTGTACAGGGCGACGAACTCGCTACCCGGCCCGCCCAACCCGGGGACGAAGGGGGTGGTGAGGAAGAACTGCCGGCCGTCGGCGGTGTGGCCGACGTGCTTGGCGTGGTAATCATCCGGGTCGAGGGCGATCCGCCGCGGCGGGCGCTTGGCCATCGGTCGGTCCTCCGGTCCAGGCAACTTACCGCGCCTTCGTCCGCACGTCCGCCGGCCACTCCAGATCGACGCCGGCCTTCACCAGTGCCCCCTGAAAGTCCACGAGGTGTTTCGCCCGCACCCCGCGCGGCGTCTCCCCCTTTGCCAGGCAGTACGCCACCAGCCGGCCGACCGCCTCGCCGATGCCCCACTCGACCGGGTGCAGCCGGTAACAGCCGTTGGTGATGTGCGTCACGCCCAGGTTCTTGCACGCCGGGAGCAGGTTGTCGAGCCGCTTCGGGATGAGTGCCCCGAGCGGAATCTGGAACGGCAGGCTCGACACGTCGATGTAGTTGGTTCCCGCGGTCGAGGGGTGCAGGTCGATGCGGTAACTCCCGACCCCGACCGTGTCGGCGAACGCCGCGGCCGTCACTGCCCCGGGCTTCTGGCTCATTTGTTTGGAGCGCATGTCGGTGCCGACGTGAGCTTCCGTGACGGTCAACTCCGCGCGGATGCGGCGGCTCTCGCGGATGTACGGGGCCATCGCCACGCCGGTGTCGGTGCCGAGGATGTCGTCGCGCAGGCGTAAGCCAGGGAACCCGGTGCCGCCGTCCGGCCGCGGGGCGCTGGTCTGCATCCAGTACAGGAGCGACAGGCTCAGATCGACGCCGCGCTTCAGGTGTTTGTCCGCGTCGGCCGCCGGGACGCCGACGACCGGGCCGATCCAATAATCGTTCTGCGGCCAGTTGACCAGGCACACGTCGCCGAGGCCCGACGCTGGCGTGACGTTCGATTTGGCGACGATACGGCGGTACGTCCACAGGTTGAGCGCCCCCTTCGCGCCGGGGTCGGCGGGGTCGAAGGTGACCTTGCGGACCTGTGCCGGGGCGTTGTGCTGCGACATCGCCCACGACAACAGCTTGCCCGGCCAGGCCGGCGACATCTTCGGCACGTAGTCGCGCCAGAAGGCATAGTCATTCGGCTTCGGGATGGTGTGGTCTTCACCCGGTCGGTGGTCGACGGCGAAGCACCACGTCAGCGCCTGCTGGTTCAAGGGGTCAGCGATGGCCGGGGCGTGGGCCTCGCCGGTCTCGGCCTGCGACTCGGCCCCGATTACGAACTCGCATTTGGTGAGCGGCAGCAGGTCGCCGAGTTCGGTCGCGTCGACGAAGTACGGGGCGGTCAGCGCCACGGCCCCGGCCGGCCCGGTCACGGTGACGGCCCGGACGCGGTCCCCGGTCACATCCGCGGCCGTCGGCGTGAACCCGAGCATGAGTCGGATTCGGCCGTTACTCAGGTGCGGGGCGAGCATCTGCATCAGCACCGCGACGGCTACCCGCGGCTCGTGGCAGAGCTTCGACACGCTCCCCGCGCCAGGGTTGAGCAGCATGTTTTTGCGGGCCGCGTCCGAGAGCGGGTAGTGGTCGCGGTAGAACTGGCGGACGAGCGTCCGGAACCGGCGGTAGCTTTTGCACGACCCCGACTCCTCGATCCACGGATGTTCGTCCGGCGGCACGCCCTGTGAGGTGAGTTGCCCGCCGACCCACGCCGTCGGCTCGTTAAGAATCACGGTGCGGCCGGCGTCGGCGGCGGCCAGGGCCGCGGCGCACCCGCCGACCCCCCCGCCGATGATGACCACGTCGGCCTTCGCTTCGCGGGTTGCAGCGTGGCCGTACCGGGGGAGGAGGGTGGCCGCGGCCGGGGAGACGGTGGCGAGGGCGAGGAAGGCGCGGCGGTTCATGGTTCCCCCAGGAGGCGGCTGGTGAAGCTTCCGTTCAACGTAGCGACCTACGCCCGGCCCAACCGTCGCAGGGTCGCGTCGAGTTGGGAGTCGGTGTGCGGCTGCAGCCTGGGGCCGTATTTAGCCTTCAGGCGTCGACCGCACCTGTTATTGAATCGTCTCCAGCCGACGAAGAGCTTGTCCAAGCGCAAGGGCGCGTCGGATGCGAGCAGATAATTGCAGAGCGGCTTTGGTGTGCCCCGGACCTGCACGTCGAGGCGCTTCAAGCCCGGCAAAGCGTAAGAATCGACGAAGCGCGACAAGGCATCAAGGCTAAGTGGGGAGTTGTTGAGGGCAAACCCTTCAAGGCGATCCGCCCGAGGATTACTCGCGAGGGCGTCGGCGAGGCGGTCGGCGTCGCCGTTGTAGTACACCGTGAGGTGCCGCAGCCGGGGGAGGTCCATCCTTCCGATAATGCGAGGGTCGATGTTCTCCGGGCCGCCGGTGGCCAGGGCGAAGGCGAGTCGTTCGACCTGGGGCAAGCAGGCACCTCGGCAGATCGCCCCGAGCGCGTCGGGCATGTACGTCCCTTGGCCACGCAGTTCGAGTTCGGCGAGGCCGCGGAGCAGGGTTGACCGCTCGATGTCGTCTAGCTCGATGCCGTTCCGCATCCCCACGACCGTCCAGCCGCACGGGGTCAGCGTCAGCCGCCTCAGCGGGGCCGGCGGGGGGGCCGCCAGGACCGCCCACGGGTTATAAACTTGGCCCAGACACCGTAGGCTTTCGAGCTGCGTCAGATGGGGACTGGCCAGGATCACGGCGACCGCTGGCCCCTGCACATTGTCTTCGGTGACGAGTTCGCGCAGCCGCGCCAACCCTGGGCTGGCGGCGATCCGGGCGTAATCGGCACCGCGCATCCCATTCCCGCCCGGGATCACCAGCCGACGCACCGTCGCCAACTCCCCGGCCGGCTTCTCCAGCAGCGGCAGGAACCCAGTGCGCACCTTCACCGGCCGCAGCGTCTCGACGAAGCCACGCTCGAACTGGACCCACGGCCGCTGCTTTTCCGGTAGCGCTGCCAGCCAGGTGTCGCGGTATTGCTCGGCGATGGCGGCGGATGGGCGCGGCGCTTGGGACAGTTCCCACGGCTCCGGGTTCCGCCACTCCCGAATCTGCTCGCGAATAAACGCCGCCCGCGCCACGTCGGCATTCGCCCCGCGTTCGTCCAGCCAGTCGGCGTACACCAGCCGCGGCAGGTCGTCGTCGGGGCGGGCGGCGATCGTGGCCAGCAGGCTTTCCTGGTCGCTCGTCATGCCCGAAAGTGTACCCGGGCACCGGGGGAAATGCGACGGGCCGGCCGGGGCAGGGGTGCCCGGCCGGCCCGTTAGCGGGAAGGACTGTGGGGGTCAGTCCTCCCGCTTGGCCTCGGCGATGCTCCGCACCCGCTCGCCCAACAGCGCGGTGTCGAACGGCTTCTTGAACATGTCGTCGAAGCCGTACTCCTTCAGCTTCTCCGGCTCCGCCTCGTCCTCGCCGGCCAGGCCGATGATGAGGGTCGAGGTGTACGCCTCGTTCTTCCGCAGGTTGCCCGTGATCTGAATCGACTCGGACCGCCCGAGGCCCAGGTCGATGATGATCGTGTCCGGGTGGAAGCTCTGGGCGAGCGTCCCCGCCTCGAACCCGCTGTGGGCCATCTCGAACTTGAAGTCGTCGTTCTCCGGCAGGAGTTCCTTCAGCCGGTCGTTGAACAACTTTTCAGTGCCGATCAGCAGCACCTTGTGCCATTCTTCCTCTTCGAGTTCCCCGAGCGGCATGCCGTGCTCTTTGAGGAACTTGATCAACTGCTCGCGGGGGATGCGGCGGTCCTGCGACCCGGGGATGCGATACCCCTTGAGCCGGCCCGAGTCGAACCACTTCGACACGGTGCGGGGGGCGACCTTACAGATTTTGGCGACCTGACCGGTGGTAAACACCTTTTTCATCGAGGCTACTCCAGTACGAACTCGCACGGGCCACCGGAACCCGTAGGGCCGGGCGGGGGTCACACAGGCCGGGCGGGGGTCGGTCCGCCGGGGGTGGGGCCGCCGCCGGGCCGCGCGGGCGGGCCGGGGGGTTGGGGGGTTCGGCCGAGCCGGGCGTGGCCACCAGCGGGGCGTTGCGTCGGCGGGCCGCGGGGGGCCAGGCCGCCGACGCAACATACATTCGACCGGACCGGCCCCGTAGACTCACTCGTTCCAGTGAATCCGGGGGGTTGGGTCGGTCCGGCGACCGCGGGCACCTGCGTCCGACACGTTGACCGGGGGTCCGACCGCCGGAACCCCCTGGACAACCGCTCGTTCCGCACCTTTCATCGCCTCGCGCACCTGCCCTGCTTCACTAGGAACCCCCCGCGTTGGGAACTTCCCACTCACCCGACCCGGGTACCCGGCCGTGCGTGCCGACTGTAGGGGCGCGGGCATGGTAGAGGGGCAGGCAAGGGTGAGTGGCGATCTTTCGGGGCCGCGCCCGTCAGGAAGCGGCCGGCTGCCGAGCGAGGCACCAGCGTAGATGACTGTAGGCAGTCCCAACTCGGCGTGACACTCGTGAACGGC
>JAABUN010005325.1_pt1 | contig 16125 bp, 17 predicted proteins | sample 5559311 | NCBI WGS metagenome assembly JAABUN01 (sample SAMN10711877, study PRJNA513370) | rock metagenome | isolation source: Antarctica rocks | place: Antarctica: Victoria Land, Siegfried Peak sud
GGAACCACGGGAATCCCTGCTCACCGGCGTCAGTCTTAGTCACGGCACGTCGGACGCAGATTCGCCGAGAAGCCAGATCCACGGCGTCCCCGGTCAACTCGCAAAGCTCCGAGATCCGCACGCCGGCCAGTACAAGGGTCGCGAGAATCGCGCGCCGCGGGATGTCATTACGGTTGCGTTGGTGCGGCCTCGTCGTTCCAGATCACGCGGCGACGGACCTTGGAAATCAGCACGTCAGAGACGCCGAGCCCCCTTGCAAGCGCCAGGTTGGTGGCGCTCGACGTCCGGATGTAGGCGACCTTCCGCCAGTCAAGACCTCGATGCTGCTCTTTGATGTCCGCGGCCGCGTGCAGTAGCTCCTCAATCTGCGCCACCTCGAGAAGGAACGGCTCGGTCGCGGAGTCGAAACCAGACATTCAGGGTCGGCTGCGGGATTGACCGAGATGAGTCCGCGGCGCTGCGCATCCTTGGTAACGATCCGAACCCAAGCGATGACCTTGTTGATCGAAGAGCGATCGAGACCGCGCCGCCGCCGGCGGTACGAACGTCCAGAGTTGTCGAGCACCGTCTCGGTGAGGGGTAGGAGCCTTGCAGCGTCAGGCGCCCATCGCCGTCGGTGAACGGGCCGAGCGCGGCTCGGACCGCATCGGTGACGGCGTCCTCGCCCGAGTGGCCGATGGCCAGCGCGGTCGGGCCGGCGCCGGCGACGGCGCATACCGCGGTGTCGGCGTCATTGAACGTGGTGACCGACTGGAGGTCGTCGTCCTGACGCTATGAGGTGAAATCTACGGACGCCCATCGCGAGTCGGCGGCATGGGAGGTGCCCTACCTCGGCTTCACTCCCGGGGCCGAGTGCTACTACACGATCCTGCGGGTCCGAGGCACCACCGACGACCGCAGGTCCGTGGAGAGCTGGATCCCTCCGCGCGGGAAGGTCCAGCACGAGCTGTCCAAGTTTCTCTCCCCGCAGCAGTCCGAGATCCCGGTGCTCGACCTCGGCCCCTGAGACGCAGCTGGGCCCCCCGACCGCTCCACGCGCGGCGGTCACGCGAGACACGTGACGGCCGCGCCCGCACGCGCGGAGAAACCGCACCCGCCAGCAACCCCTGAGGATCACGGCGCGTCCGTCCACCTTTGTCGGCCACGCTCCCCGACGACGAGCCCTGACGCTCCGGGCCGGGCCGTCGTCATCGCGCCCGCCGGTCACTGCGGCCGAGGACGGTCAGAGCTCGACCTCGAGCCCGTCGTACCCGACCTCGATGCCGCCGCGCAGCACCGCGTCACGCTCGGGAGAGCGCTCTAGCAGCACCGGGTTCGTGTTGTTGATGTGGACGAGGATCGTCCGCGGGCGGTTGAGCCGTGCGAGCGCCTCCAGCGTCCCTCCGGGGCCGGAGAGCGGCACGTGGCCCATCTGGGCCGCGGTGCGGTCAGAGATGCCGAGGCGCGCAAGCTCGTCGTCGCGCCAGAAGGTGCCGTCGACGAGCACCACGTCGCTGGCGGCGAGGCGGCCGAGCACGTCGTCGTCCAGGCGCGCGAGGCCCGGCACGTAGGTCAGCACGCCGCCGGTCGAGCGATCGCGGAAGACGAGCCCCGTGGCCTCGACCTCGGCGCCCGTCCCGGCGAGGTAGCGCGGCGCGTCGCCGCCCGCCGCAAACGACTCGACCTCGAGGGAGGACCCGTCGAGGGCGAGCGCGCTCCCGGGCTCGAGCGTGAACCACTCGACGCCGCTGTAGCCGGCGAGCATGCGCAGGACGGGATAGCCGTCGGTCAGGGCTCGGCGGACCTGGTCGCTGCCGTAGACGCGGATCGCGGTCGACGATTCACGCAGCAGCAGCAGGCCGGCCGCGTGGTCGATCTCGGCGTCCGTGAGCAGGACCCCGGCCACCGGCGCGGAGCGGACGCCGTTGGCACCTTCGGCGGCGAGCCCCTCCAGCTGCTGTCGGAGATCCGGCGAGGCGTTGGCGAGGAACCACGGCCCCTCGGCCCCGCGGATCGCGAGCGACGACTGCGTTCGGGGACGCGCGCCGGCCCCGCTGCGAGCGGCCTCGCACGTGGGACAGTGGCAGTTCCACTGCGGGAAGCCGCCGCCGGCGGCAGAACCGAGAATACGAACGCGCACCGGGCGATGATAGAAACCGGCGATGACCTTCGGACTCACGCATACATCGACCTCCGCGCGCGCACGATGAACGTCGAGCTGACCGCAGCTGACCCGATCGAGGTGGAGGCCGACGTGCTCGCCATGGCCGCGGGCGGCCTGGGCGTGCGCAAGCTCGACGCGCTCTTCGACGGGCGGCTGGTCCGGGCGGCGGCCACCGCGGATCCGGTGGCGGTCATGCCGGTGACGCGCGAGATGTGCGCGCGCAGCATCGCCCTGGTCAAGCTCGAGGGGGCCGAGGCCGGTGACCTACAGCTCGCGGCGGCCCAGGCGGTGCGCGCGCACGGCGGCGGGGGGACGCTCGCGTGGGCCCTCGACGAGACGCTGCCCATCGCGACGTACCGGCAGGTGCCGGCGGTCGTCGAAGGGGCCGTCCTCGGTGGCTATGACCCCGGCCGCTGGAAGAGCAGCGCGCCCCGGCCCGGAGTCGACCGCTTCGTCGTGTGCGGGGCCGATCAGGACGAGGAGAGGCTGCGCGGCCTCGCGAAGCACGCCGAGCTCACCGCGCGGTGGACGAACGTCGCGAGGGAGCTCGTCGACGGGCCGCCCAACTTCGTGACGCCCGCGGGCCTGGCCGAGAGCGCGGCCGCGCTTCCCGGTCTAAGCGTCGAGCTCATCGATCCCGTCGCCGCCGGGCTGCGGGCGCTGGCGGCGGTGGGCGGGGCGAGCGCGCAGGCGCCGAAGCTCATCGTCTTGCGCTACGAGCCCGCCGGCGCGCCCGAGCGGCCGCTGCTGGCGTTCGTGGGCAAGGCTGTCACGTTCGACGCCGGCGGCTACTTTCTCAAGGCGCAGTCGGACATCGTGCGCCAGAAGGGCGACATGGCCGGCGGGGCGGCGGTGCTCGCAGCGCTCGGCGCCATCGCCGAGCTCGAACTGCCGCTCAACGTGATCGGCGTCGTCCCCGCCTGCGAGAACATGCTGGGCGCCGCCGCGATCCGGCCGACGGATGTGGTCACGACCGCTGCGGGGCTCACCGTGGAAGTGACGAATCCGGACGCCGAGGGACGGCTGATCCTGGCCGACGCGCTCTGGTACGCGCGCCGCCAAGGCGCGACGCACATGATCGACCTCGCGACGCTGACGGGCGCCATGCGGGCCGGGATGGGCGACCTCTACGGCGGCGTGTTCTCCAACGACAAGACCTGGAGCGACGCGGTCGTGGCCGCCGGCAACGCGGTCGGCGATCTCGCCTGGCCGTGGCCGCTGCACCCTCGCTACCGGCGCCTGCTCGAGTCGCGTGTCGCCGACCTGCGCAACACCTCGGGGCGGCCGTACGGATATCCGATCACCGCCGCCGCATTCCTGGAGCATTTCGCCGGCGAGGGTCCCTGGGCGCACGTCGACATGCTCGGGCCGGCGCTGCTCGACGACGATCGCGGTGACGCGATCGGCGTCGGCGCGAGCGGCTACGGCGTGCGCATGCTCGTCGAGATCACCTCGCGTATGGACGCCGCGCTGCGGCGCGGCGCGCACGAGGCCGCGCGACAAGCCGGAATCCGGAGCATGCAGTCGTTCAGGCGCAAGCAGGAGAGCGACGACGACTAGGCCCGTGGCACGCCCTCGCGCGAGGCGCGTCAGTAAGGGAACGCTGAACCTCGACGCGGGTGGTGCCGATCGACGTAAGGTGCGCCGATGAGCGAGGCTGCCACGCGTCATCCCCTCAGCGACGCGGAGCGAGACCGGGCGGTGAGAGCGGCACGCGAGCGCTTTCTTGGCGGCGATGATCGTGTGCGGGGAGTCCGACCCGAGGTGGCGACATCCTGGTACCGCTGCCGCGAGCAATACCACGTCGACCCGAGGCTGGACCGCGCACCGCCCGCGCCCGACCACGACGAGCCGTCGGCCGAGCACACGCTCGAGCACGCGGTCGTGTTCGCCCACCTCGGCGGCGCCGCCGCCTCGATCGCGCCCGAGGTCGAGAGCCTCGGGGGCGTCGTCACGGTCACCGATGGCGCAGCCAAAATCCTGACCGTCCAGGGCGACGCGAACACGCTGCGCCGCGCGCGGGAGAGCAATATGGCGCCGTGGTCGTGCTGGTCGGAGTGGGCGACCGGGACGAACGGGATGGGCACCGCGCTCGAGGCTCCCGGACCGGTGTTGATCAGCGGGCCCGAGCACTGGTGCGACGGATTCGACGAGTGGGTCTGTGCGGGCGTGGCCGTCCGCGACCCGGTGACCGCCGAGCCCGTCGCGGTCCTCGACGTCTCGACGTGGCGGCACAACCTGCCCGCGCAGGCAGCAGGCTGGCTGTCCAACGCGGTGAGCGGCGCGCGCGCGGTCCTGCGCCAGCGCGCCCGCGACAGCGGCGCCGAACTGGCCGCCGCGTTCGCCCAGGCGAGTGCGCGGTCCGGCCAGGCGCTCGCAGCGCTGGACGCGGGCGGCAAAGTCGTCATCGCCGATGAGGAGGCCAGCCTCCTCCTCGGCGTCCCCGCGCGCGTCCCGGCGTTCGACCCGACAGTGCGCTGGCGTCCGGCGCTCGACCTCGGGAGACTGTCCCGTCACGCCACCAAGCAGGCACGTCTCGACCACGGCTGGATCGGCTCGACGCAGATCGCGACCGGCCTCACCGCCGAGCCCCTTCGGCTCACGCTGCGCCCGGTGTTCCTCGCCGGCCAGCCCATCGGGACGCTTGCCGTGTTCGGATCCGAGAACGGGGACCCCGTCGAGAGCGAGGCGCCCGAGCGCGTGATGAGCCCGCCATCGCGCATCGTGGGCGTCAGCGGCGAGCGCATGGTCCTGCTGCACCGGCACGAGGTGCGCTTCGCCGAGGCCGACGGCAGCGACGTCTGGCTCGACACCGACGAAGGTCGCCTGCAGGCTTCAGTCCACGGCATCGACAAACTCGAGGACGAGCTCGCGGGAAGCGAATTCCTGCGCGTCCACCGGCGCTTTCTCGTCAACCTGAGCTGCGTCAGGGCGATCGACCGCGGGGAGCGGGGCGAGTTGCTGCTGATCATCGACAGCACGACGCGCGAGGCCCTGCCCGTGTCCCGCCGCAACGTGCCTGCGGTGCGGCGCGCCCTGGGAATCTAATCGCGCTCCGCGAACCGCGAGCGCTTCATCGTGCGGTAGACGAACTCGTCGGTCTGCGCCTGATCGCGGGCCGCGACGACGGTCTCGTGGTGCGGTGAGTACCGGCAGACGGGATCGGTGGCCGCGGCGTCGCCGGCGAGGCGGAGCGCCTGGCAGCGGCAGCCGCCCCAGTCCTCCTCCTGGCGATCGAGCGGGCACGAGCGGCACGGCTCCGGCATCCAGTCCGTGCCGCGGAAGTGCGTGAACGCATCCGACTCGTTCCAGATCCACTCGAGTGAGTGGTTTTTAACGTTGGGGAACCCGAGGCCGGGGATCGTCGCCGCCGCCTGGCACGGGAGCGCCTCGCCATTGGGCGCGACGACGAGCGTGGTCCGTCCCCAGCCGCCCATGCAGGGCTTCGGCAGGTCCTCGTAGATGTCCGGGAGCACCCACAGGACGGTGATGCGCGGGCCGACGCGCTCGCGGAAGCGGCGCACCGCCTCCTCCCCGCGCCCGAGCTGCTCGCGCGTCGGGGTCAGCGCCTGCTCGTTCACGACCGCCCACCCGTAGTACTGCGTGTTCGCGAGCTCTAGGCGCTGGGCGCCGAGCTCCTCGGCGAGCGCAAGGATTTCCTCGATACGGTCGAGGTTCTGGCGGTGCAGGACGCAGTTGATCGTGAGCGGAAAGCCGAACTCGCGCGCGGCGCGCGCGGCCGCGATCTTCTTGTCGAACGAGCGGATGCCGGCGATCCGGTCGTTCTCCTCGGGATCGGGGCTCTGGATCGAGACCTGGACGTGGTCGAGGCCCGCCGCCTTCAGCCGCTCGGCGCGCTCGCGCGTGAAGCGCGTGCCGGCGGTGACGAGCGTCGAGTACAACCCCGCCGCGCGGGCGGCGGCGGTGAGCTCGTCGAGGTCGCGGTGGAGCATCGGCTCGCCGCCGGTCAGGGCGAGCTGCACGACGCCGATCGCTCGCGCCTCGCGGAAGACCCGGGTCCATTGCTCGGTCTCGAGCTGCGCGCGCCAGCGGTCCCCGCCGATGTCGACCGGGTTCGAGCAGTACGGGCAGTGCAGCGGGCACTGGTACGTGAGCTCCGCGACGAGCGTGTAGGGCCTAGGCGCCGGCATTGACCACCAGTCCTCTCTCGGCCATTCCGGCGAGCAGCTCGCGCACGTCGTCGGCCACGTCGGCGCCCGCATAGCGCTCCGAGAGCGCGACGGCGATCTTTTCGACGGTGCGCTCGCCGTCACACAGCTCGAGCACCTGCGCCGCCGTCGGGTTGAGGCGCACGGCGCCCTCCGGGATCAGGAGCAGGTGCTCCTCGCGCACGTCGTCGTATTGCAGCCGGGCGCCGTCCACGAGCCGGGGCCGGTTCACACGGCGGCCTGCGGCTGGGTGTCGCCGCGCTCGATCGCATCGAGTTGCGCCCACAGCACCTCGGTCTTGAAGCGTAGCGCCGCCACGGCGGCATCCTGCTGCTCGCGGGTGCGGCAGCGCTCGACGACGAGACGGAGCGCGTGGTCCGCATCGCGCGGGGCCTGGACGAGCCGGTCGCGGAAGTATTGGAGGCCGGCGGGGTCGATCCACGGGTAGTGGCGCTCGAGCGCGGCGACCCGTACCCGGATCGCGCCCGGGCCGAACAGCTCCGTGAGCGATGATGCCACCGCCTCGATCCACGGCCGCCGGCGCGCGAAGTTCACGTAGGCGTCGACGGCGTAACGCACGCCCGGGAGCACGTGCCGCTCGGAGACGAGCTCCTCGCGCGTCACCCCAAGCGCCTCGCCGAGGCGCAGCCACGACTCGATCCCGCCCGTCCCGTCCGCGGTGCCGTCGTGGTCGACGATCCGCTGGATCCACTCGCGGCGCACCGCCACCTCGGGGCAGTTGGAGAGGATCGCTGCGTCCTTGATCGGGATGCACTCCTGGTAGTAGAGGCGATTGGCGACCCAGCGCTGGAGTTCGCCGCGCGTCAGCTCGCCCGCGTCCATCCGCACGTGAAAAGGGTGGAGGTTGTGGTAGCGCGTGCCCTGCGCGCGGAGGTGCTGGACGAAGCCGTCCCCGGTCCAGGGAGGCGCCTCGCCCGAGGGTGTTGGGGCGCTGTCGATCATCGCTCGGTCGGGGTCATCGTACGCGGGTGGCGACGACGCCCATAAACAAACGAACGCGCGCGTCGAGTTCACGAACGCGCGCGCCGGGTGGAAGGTCGGCGCGGCCCCGGTTTGCTCCCGGAGCCACGCCTGCTTCCGGCGTCTGTCTCCTACCGGGTATACAGGTAGGACGTGACCTCGGAACAGAGGTCGATTACCTCAAACTCGGGCTTGATCCACGTCATACGGCGCCTCTTCTCTCGTTTGGGTACAACGACTAGTCCGGCAGCGCGAAGGCGAACAGCGCGCTCCCGTGGGAGGAGCCGAGCATCTTGGGCAGGAACCCTTCGGCCCAGCCGCCCCATCCGCTCGGCGCGACGATGTACTGCTTGCCGTCGACGCTGTACGTCGACGGGCTGGAGTGGTGGCCGCTGCCGCACTGGAACGCCCACAGGTGGTCGCCGGTTGCCGCGTCGAGCGCGTTGAACTCACCGCTGGGCTCACCGGCGAACACGAGGCCGCCGCCCGTGGCCAGGACCGACGAACACATCGGCAGCTCCCGACTCCAGCGCCATTTCTCCGCGCCGGTGCGCGGGTCGAAGGCGCTGATGGAGCCCGCGATGTCCTCGGCGTCCACCGCCACGCCCGCGCCCCAGTAGGGGATGCTCTCGACGAACTCCCTGCGCCGCCGCGTGGCCGTCGCGCCGACGTCCTGCACCGGGCAGTAGAGGAGCTCGGTCTGCGGGCTGTAGGCCGCGTGCGTCCACTCCTTGGCACCGGCGGGCCCGGGCCAGAAGTGGACCGGCTCGCCCTCCTTGTCGGGGTAGCGCAACGGCGTCACGTTGCCCTTCTCATCGACCTCGCCCCAGTCGATGCGATCGACGAACGGCACCACCCGGACCGGCTCCATGTTCGTGCGATCGAGGATGTACAGGAACCCGTTCTTGTCGAAGTGCGCCGCCAGCTTCTGCCCGTCCAGGTCGAACAGGATGTGCTCCATCGTGGAGTCGTAGTCCCACAGGTCGTGCGGGGTGTACTGGAAGTGCGACTTGATCTCGCCGGTGTCGGCGTCGACCGCCACGCCGGAGTCGGTAAAGAGGTTGTCGCCCTCGCGGACCGCTCCGTCGAAGTCGGGGCAGGGGTTGCCGGTGCCGTAGTACAGGAGGTTCAGGTCCGGGTCGTACGTGGGGGTGACCCAGCAGTTCCCGCCACCGCGCTGCCAGGCCTCGCTGTCGGCCGGCCAGGTCTCCGAGCCGGGCTCGCCCGGCTTGGGGATCATGTAGCAGCGCCACACGCGCTCGCCGGTCTCGAGCTTGAAAGCGTCGGTGTGGCCGCGCGAGCCGAACTCGCCGCCGGAGCTGCCGACGATGACCATGTCCTTGACGATCAGGGGTGCGACCGTCGCGCTCTCGCCGGCCCGCACGTCGCCGTAGGTCTGGTCCCAGACCTTCTTGCCGGTCTCAGCGTCCAACGCGATGATGTGGGCGTTCAGGGTGGTCATGAAGACCAACCCGTCGGCCACGGCGACGCCGCGGTTGACGTTGCCGCAGCACAGCGACACGTCGAACGGGGAGGCGTGCTTGTAGCGCCACAGCTCCTTGCCGTTCGCGCCGTCGACGGCCCAGAGCTGGCCGTCCCAGCCGGAGACGAACATGACGCCGTCCACGATGATCGGGGAGGCCTCCCACGCGTACGTCGACGCGCCGGAGTGCAGGCCCATCGAGCCGGCCTGGAACACCCACTGCGGGGTGAGCTTGCCGACGTTGTCCTTGTTGATCTGGTCCAGCGAGCTGTAGCGCTGGCCGTCGTACGTGCCGTAATAGGTCAGCCAGTTGTTCGGCTCGTCACGGGCGTTGATGATCCGCTCGTGGGTGAGGTCCTTGGTCACCGGCGGCGCCTTGCCGACCTGGGTGCTCAGGGTCGCGTAGGGGATGGCCGCGCCTGCGTCGACGTACTGGGTTGCCATCAACTGCTCCTTTCCACCGTCTGGGCGGTCAACTTAGACAGTCGGGCGAGGTTGGGGCGGGCGGTCGAGACGTGCCTCGGGGGGCACGTCTCCGCCGACGACGATCGCCCCGGTCAGCCCCCGGCCCTCGTCGTTGCCGGTCGTGGAGCCGTACCAGTAGTAGCCCGGTCCGTCGAGCTCGAGCGTTGCTGTGCCCTTCGAGTGGTTCACCAGCCAGAGGAACTGCGTGTCGCCATTGCTCGGCATGACGGCGCAGTGGGTGTTCTTGTCATCGTTGATGATCGTGAGCTCGATCGTGCCCCCGTGGGGCATGACGAGAACCCCCGGCTCGTAGACCAACTCGTCCACTGGGATGCGGATCGTGCCGGTCATCTGGCCGTCAGGCCCCTCCTCGGCCTCCTTGACGGTCCCGCTACCCAGAACCCGACCCAGCGCGATCCCGTTCTGACGGTTCAGGCTGGATACGTCGAAGACATCAGTCTCGCTCATGAAAGCTCCTCTCGTGTCGATTGCTTGCACGGCAACGACAGGGGCCTCCGCAGCCACTCCGACCCCCTCCAAGCACGATCATAGTCTTATGACCGCGCGCCCGCAGCGATCCGATGAGAGGTGCCGTTCACTCGACGAGGGGCACCGTTTGTTCGCGATCAGGCGCCGCTGACGCCGTCGTCCGTGGCCGGGCGAGATCACCACGTTGTCTGGGGCCAAGCGGACGAGCTCGTCCCACGGCAGCTCGCCGTTGCGCACGACGATCGGTCCCTCCCCGTTGACCTCGCCGAGGAGGTGGAAGAGGTGGAACGTGTCGACAGGAGCGTGCGCATCGGCAGGCCCTCCGGCCGGATATAGGATCGCGGACGCATGCGCGTCGTCGTCATCGGCTCGACCGGAGGCTGGCACGCCGAGCGACTCGAGCGTGCGCTGAGCGCACGCGGGCACGAGTACGCCTTCGCCCCCGTGACGCGGATGGTGGGCCGGATCGCCAGCGGCTTCACGGTGCGCTCGCGCGAGGCCGCGCTCGACGCGTGCGACGTCGTGATCGTGCGCGGGATCCCGCGCGGCTCGCTGGAGCAGATCGTGTTCCGCGTCGACACGCTGCACGCCCTGGCCGCGGTCGGCGTGCGCGCCGTCAACGGCGCGCTCGCGATCGAGCACACGATCGACAAGTACCTCGCCTCGGCCCTGCTCGCCGCCGCCGGTGCGCCCACGCCGCGGACCGTCGCCTGCGAGCGCGCCGAGGACGCGCTCGAAGCGTTCGACGCCCTCGGCTCCGACGTCATCGTCAAGCCGATCTTCGGCTCGATGGGATTCGGGATCACGCGGGTCGAGGACCGGGACGTTGCGCAGCGCGTGTTCCGCGCGCTCGAGATCGGCCGGTCCGTCTACTACCTCCAGGAGACGCTGGCGCACGAGGGCGTCGACGTGCGCGCGCTGGTGGTCGGCGACCGCGTGGTCGGCGCGATCGAGCGCGTCGGCACGGGCTGGCGGACGAATCTCTCGCGCGGCGCGGAGCCCCGGCCGATCATGCTGGACGAGCCGCGCGCGCGGTTGTGCGTACATGCCGCGGCGACGCTCGGCGCCGACTACGCCGGCGTCGACCTGCTGCGCGCCGCCGACGGGCGCGACTACGTGATCGAGGTCAACGGCATCCCCGGCTGGCGCGGCGTCGAGGGAGCCACGGGTGTCGACGTCGCGGCTGCGCTCGTCGACCACCTAGAGCGCCCGTAGCTCCTCGGCTCCGATCGCGCCGCCGTGCAGCGCGGTGGCGACCAGCGCGCCGGACGTTCCGGCGCCCGCCAGCGCCCGTAGGTCGGCGGCGTCGCGCACCCCCCCGCCGGCGAGCAGCTTGACGTCCGGGAACCGGGCATGCAGCTCGCCCAGGAGCGCTACGTCGGGTCCGTCGCCGGAGCCGACCCGCGTGAGGTCGAGCACGATCGCCTCCCGCGCGCCGGCCTCCGTGAATCGCCCGAGCGCGTCGAGGGCGCCGATGCCGCTCAGCGCCGGGTCGGGCGAGACCAGCCGCCCGCGTCGCAGGTCGAGGCTGAGCACGAGCGGCGCATCCGGCAGCTCGGCCCGGAGCCGCCGGAACGCCTCCGCGCCAGGCAGCGTCTCGGTGCCGATCACCACCCGCGCGACCCCCAGCTCGAGCAGCCGTGCGACCGCCGTCGCTGCCGCGGTACCGGCATCCACCATCACGCGTCCCTCCCGCGCCAGCGCGGCGACGACGTCCGCGCTGCCCGGGCCGCCTCCGATCGCGTCCAGGTCCGCGACGTAGAGCTCGTCGAGGCCGAACCGCTCGCGCATCGCGCGGGTCAGGTGCACCGGGTCCGACCCCTCCGCGATACCGCTGCGCAGCGGGCGATAGCGTTCGCGCTCCCCGCGGATCGCGTGCACCGCGACTCCGCCCTTGAGATCGATGACCGGGATCACTCGCATGATTGGGAAGCATCGCCCATGCCCGGCGTGATCGGCCTCGACATCGGGGGCGTCAACACGAAGGCGGTGTGGCGGGACGGCGACGCGCGGCGAACGGTCCTGCGCCCGTACGACGTCGTTCGCGACCGCGAGGCGTTGACGGCCGTCGTGCGCGACGTCGTGGCCGAGCTGTCCGGCGAGCCGGCCGAGCTGATCGCGCTGACGATGACGGCGGAGCTGTCCGACGAGTTCCGGACCAGACGCGAGGGCGTCGGCTTCGTGCTCGACGCGGTCGAGGCCGCCGTCCCCGGGCGGGTCCTGGCGTTCACGACCGCGGGCAAGCTGGTGAGCCTGGCCGAGGCGCGGGCGCGGACGCTCGACGTCGCCGCCGCCAACTGGTTGGCGAGCGCCCTCGCCGTCGGTGCGCTGCATGCGGATGCGCTGATGCTCGACGTGGGCAGCACGACCGCCGACGTGATCCCGATCGCGGGCGGCCGCGTCGCGGCCCGCGGACGCAACGACCTCGACCGGCTACTGGCCGGCGAGCTCGTCTACACCGGTGCGCTGCGCACCGATCTGGCGACGATCGCTCCGCGCGTCCCCATTCGCGGGCGCTGGTGCCCGGTCGCCTCCGAGTGGTTCGCAATCAGCGCGGACGTGCACCTGATCCTCGGGCATCTCGCGCCCGAGGCCTACACGTGCCCGACCCCGGACAGGCGACCGGCGAGCGTGGAATTCGCGCGCGAGCGCGTGGCGCGGCTCGTCTGCGCCGACCTGGAGCAGCTCGAGCCCGGCGACATCGAGTCGATCGCCGCCTATCTCCACGCCGAGCAGGTCCGCCGCATCGAGGCGGCGGCGCGGCAGGCCGGCACGCGTTGCGCGGGCGCGCCGCCGGTCGTGGTGCTTGGGGTGGGAGCCTTCCTCGCCCGCGCGGTGGCGGAGCGCCTCGGCCGCACCGTGGTCGAGATGCCGTGGAGCGAGGCAGAGCGCGACGCGGCCCCCGCGGCGGCGCTCGCCGAGCTCGCAGCCGCGCGCCTGAGCGCGCCGTGCTGACCGTCCTCAAGGTCGGCGGTGGGCTCGCGAGGGAGGCCGGCGACGGCGCGCTGCGCGCACTGTGCAGCGCGATCGCGGAGCTGGGCGCGCGCCATGCGCTGCTCGTCGTGCCCGGCGGCGCGGAGTTCGCGGACACGGTCCGCGAGCAGGACGAGCGCCTGGGCCTGCAGCCGCAGACCGCGCACCGGATGGCGATCCTGGCGATGGACCAGTTCGGCTGGGCGCTCGCCGACCTGATCCCGGGCGCCGTGCAATGCGTGGACCTCGAGCCCGCGCGCGACGGTGTCGTCTCCGTCCTGCTGCCGGCTGCGCTGCTGGCGGAGCGCGACCCCCTCCCCGCCTCGTGGGCCGTCACCTCGGACTCGATCGCCGCGTGGGTGGCCGGCGCCGCCGGCGCCGAGCGCCTCGTCCTGCTTAAAGCGGTCGCGGGCCTCTACCGCAGCTGGCCGCCGACCGGCGAGCCGATCGCACGGCTCACCGTCGACGAGCTCGCAGCCCTGCAGCCGGCGGGGGTCGACGGGCACCTGCCCGCTGCGCTGCGGGCCGCCGGCGTCGAGACGTGGGTGATCGGCGGGGATGTTCCGGCGCGGCTGGCCGAGCTGCTCGAGCAGGGCCGCACGGCCGGCACCCGCGTGGCCGCGGCGGCCTAGGAGCTCCGGCCCCACAGGATCTGTTGAGGCGCTCTACCTCGTGGTGGCGGAAGCGGTAATGAGACCGGCCTCAGATCGGCCGTCATCGGCGGCGCTCAGACGCATGGAGTTCCGCCCACCGCGCATTCGAGGGGCGCGGATGACTCGGAGTGAGTGGCGCCTGTCCACGATCCGGGCGCACTGCTAGCCCGTCCGGTGGCTCCAACGGCTCGCCCGCGGCGACTGCGTCCGAGGTCGCGGGCTTCGGTTGGCGCCCCGCCGCCGCGAGCTTGCCCCGACTCGCGGCGTCCGGGGAGCTAACCGACTACTCGTTCTGCTTCGATTGCTGATCGCCCTCTGTGGAATCGGGCGCCTCCTTCGGAAAGCCGCCCTCGGTCTCGGTGTCCGGCTCGCCGGGCTTCTCTTCGTCGGCCTCGTCGGGCCGGTCCTGCGTGGATTCGCTCATGGCGACCTCCTCGGTTGCGGGCACCGGCGGTAATACCCCGCCGGCGCGGCAGCCACGCTTCTGCCTCGAGGCTTGCAGTTTGGATTCGGGGTGTCGGTGATGTCCGATGCCGGAAGATGGTCCCGACCGGGCGGCGAGCTGACTCTCGTAGAGGCTGTCGGCCGGTGGGTCTGACTTGCTTTCGCTGTGTCGCTCGTCGCCGGTCGGGATGTCATGCGTGACTTGATAGGGGCGTGGCAGCGCCCTCAGCAAGGCGTGTCCGCCGGGCGTCCGCATTCAGCCAAGTGAAAGGGACAGGGTCGATGATCGTGCTTCAGGGCGGACACGCACAAGCGCCCGTACACAGTCGCGGCGACTAAGGCGTGGACCGGAGAGGTAGTCGGCGAGCAGCCGATTCGCGGTCGGTGTTCGCGGCTTCAGGATGTTGCTGGGGTGGGCGAGCGGAGCCTTGAGCGGCCGCCCCGGCGATCAGATCGTCGGGTGTGCTGAGTTTGTGGAAATAATTGCGATGAACACCGCACATCCAGGCCCACAATCGCGCGTCACGACTGCCAGAACGGGCGCCGCGACCGTCTCGTCACACCTCACTGTGCAAATCGTCACAAACCGCAGCGGCGTAGCAACGAGCCGCGCGGTCAGATCGTCGCGCTCGGCGCCTCCACAGCGCACACCGCGCGCAGCTGCTCGATGCGCCGCGGATCGACCGCCGCGGTGCGGCGCCCGTCGCGGCAGGCAGCCGAGCGGACGCCGGCGATGTCGGCGCCCGTGGCCCGGACCGTCGGCAGGTCCTCCGCGCGCAGCTCGCCGGCCAGCGCGATCTCGAGCCCGGCGCCGTGCGCCTCGGCGATCAGCGCGGCGAGCGCGTCCGGGGCGATCCACGAGAGCAGCCCGCGCCCATCCTTGATCGCCGTGTCGATCAGGCAGCCGCTCACGCCTGCCTCCCGCGCCGCCGCGACCAGCTCCGGCGGCGCCAGCGGCCGGCTCGGTACACGCGCGGCGTCGGCGTAGGCGACGGCGACGACCTCTGCCTCGCCGGCGACCGCGTCCTGCGCGACGCGCAGGACGACGGCGGCGTCCTCCGCGCGGGCGACGCCCCAGAGGCCGAGCTTCACGTAGGCCGCACCCGAACGCGCGGCGCCGAGCGCGGCGAGCGCGGCCGTGCCCGGCAGGCAGGGCAGGTCGCCGAGCGCCGCGCTCAGCGGCGCGTGCGCCGGGAGCACCTCGCGCACCTGCGCGATCACTCCCGGAGCCGGGGCGCCCAGCGACCCCTCGGCGGGGTTCTTGACGTCTACGATGTCGACGCCGCCGGCGACGGCCAGCCGTGCCTCGGCGGCGCCGGTCACGCTCACGAGCAGCTTCATGTCACTTCCACGCGCGCGCCGTGGTTGTCGAAGCGCACGACCTCTACCCGCCCGCCGGCGCCGACCTCGGCCTCGAGCGCCCGCGCGACCACTCGCCCATCCTCCTCGCTGCCGACGAGCCCGTAGACCGCAGGCCCCCACGAACTCTGGCCGGCACCGCGCGCCCCGAGCCGGAGTAGCGCATCCACGAGCGGGCCGGACTGCGGATGGAACGTCCCACCCTGGGCTGGCGCGAAGGAGTCGCCCACCAGTCGCTGGACCCGGCTCAACGCCGCACCGAACTCGACGAGGTCGCGCTCGACGAGCGCAGGCAGCAGAGCGGTCAGCACGAGCTGGGCGATCTCCGCCGACCGCGCGGGATCAGGCCGCAGGTCCGTGAACGCCGCCTCCTCGGACCCGCCCGAGAGGCCCGGCTCGGCTGCGGGGATCGCGAGGACGCAACGCCACTCATCCGGCATCGCATGTCGCGTCAGCAGCGGTGCGGGCTGTGCGGACCCGCGATCCACGCCTCCCTCGACGACGAACCCGCCGAGGGCGAAGGTCCACAGCCCCACCGCCGAGCGGGCGCCGCGCCCGACGGTGCGTGCCATCGCCGCCGGTTCCGGTGACTGCCCCGCCAGCGCGGACAGCGCCGCCGCCACGGCCAGCGCCAGCTTCGTGCCGGAGCCGAGGCCGGCATGGGCGGGGATGGCCTCGAGCACGCGCACCCGCGCACCCGTTCCGAGGTCGAGCGCATCGCGGCAGCGCTGCGCCACGGCGAGGGCGCGCTCGGCGTCCGGGCCTTCGACGGTGAGCTCGCCGCTCGTGCTCGCCTCGACGACCACCGCGGGCCGGCTCACGGCCACCCCCAGCCCGCCGAAACGGCGGGGTCCGTCGCCGGAGGCGTCGAGCATACCCATGTGCAACCGCGCCGGCGCCTCGACGCGGACCGTCGTCATCCGTCGCCGATCGCGGTGCGCACCTGCGCCAGGACGCAGTCCATCG
>JAABUN010005326.1_pt1 | contig 16125 bp, 17 predicted proteins | sample 5559311 | NCBI WGS metagenome assembly JAABUN01 (sample SAMN10711877, study PRJNA513370) | rock metagenome | isolation source: Antarctica rocks | place: Antarctica: Victoria Land, Siegfried Peak sud
CCACCGGCACGTCCTTGCCGAGCCGCCCGAGCAACGCGAGCGGGATGAAACCCGCAACGCCGAGCGCGAGGATCAGGCCGCGTCTGCGCCAGCCTGTCGCCGTGGGCGCGGCGGGCACCGGCAAGCGTTCCGCAAAGTGCGCCTCCAAAGGCAACGCGACCGCGATTCCGGCCAGCAAACCGAGCAATTGCCAGCGCCCCGGTTGGGTGATCGGGGCGGCGGCCAGTGCGCCGAGCGCGATCAGCGCACCCGCTACCAGCGGGCGAGGCCAGGCCCAACCTGAGACCAATTGTCGAAGGCGGGGCCAGAGCCAAACCGCCAACGCCAGGACGATCGCCCCGACGACCACACCGCCCAGGACATCGCCCGGATAATGTGCTCCCAGGTACAGCCGCGCCAGCCCAACGAGAAAAGCGATGACGACCACCGCGAGCCACGGTACTACGCGCGCCACCGCTAATGTCCCCCAGAGTGTCAGCACGGTCACGAGGTGGCCACTCGGGAACGAGGAAATCGGGATCGGCGTACTCATGCGGAGTCGCGGATCATCGGGGCGAGTGGTCGGCCAGAGATTCCAGATCAGGAAGTCGATCGCACTCCCGATGAAGAGCGCCAACAGCAACCGCATCGCCAACTGCCGACTGTGGAACCAGCGCGCCCAGGCGACCGCGACCAACGTGATCTGCGCGCCACCGAGCAACGCCAACGACTCGAAGACAAGCCGCCAGCCTGTCCCGAAGACGCGCTGGAGCGCCAGGAGAATATCCGGTTGCCACAGGATCTTCAAGCCATCCGGCACGACATCGCGCATCGTCACCATCCCCCATCCCTCAGCAGAGACCCCAAGGCAGCGGTGTTACGTCGCCGAGCGTTGCTCTACACCGCCGTCGAGCATCTTCGCTAATACAAATGGCGTGTCGCGAATAGCGGCTAGCGAAGAGGGAAAGCGGGTAGGATAACTGCGCGCTTATAAAGAGCGTGGGCGTATCCCCTCAGATATCCGTCTCGCGCGGCTCCTTCACCACCACATACTCCACGAAGTGGTGGTTCGGCACCAGGAAGATCCGCCCGTCATCGCCGCGCAAGGTCGTCATCGCGTGGCCGATCCGCTCCACGGTCCCGCTCGTCCCGTTCACGGTGATCCGGTCGCCCTCGTCGACCCCGTCGGCGATGTAGCGGCTGGCGGCGATATTCTGCGAGAGGCCGCGCAGCCCCAGCCCGATCGCCAGCGCCGCCGTCAGCGCGATCCCGCTGAGGACGATCACGGTGATCGCGATCAGCAGCGCCACGTCGATCCCGAGCAGCGCGCCGGCCATGATCACAACGAGCAGGATCAGCAGCGCGCGGATGGCCGTGCGACCCCAATCGCTCCGCGCCACCCCCAGATCGGCCAGCACCCGCTCCGCCCCTTCGGCCACCAGCCCCGCCGCCGCGACGCCGAGGATGAGGAGGGCCAGCGCCGCGAGCAGGCGCGGGATATAGAGGATCAGCAGGTTAAGGGAGATGGCCACGAACGTCAGGCCGAGCGCACCACAGGCGGTCAGGATGGTGAAGAGGACGATCGCGTAGAAGATCAGCGTCGCGATCAGCTGCGACGGGCGGCGGCGGATATTCCCTTGCTCCAGCAGCCGTGTGATCCCCGCGCGACGGCACAGCTCATCGAACTGCAAACGCCGCAACAGGAACGCCACCGCCAGACGGACGACGACCGCGATCACCAGCCCGACGATCACGATCAGCAATGCCCCGAACAGGCGCGGCAGATAGTCCACGATGGTCGTCAGGAAATTCTGCACGTCAGCGCCCTCCTTGCTGCGATCGCGGGGCGCGTCCCCCTCCGAGATAATGAATCAAGGCCCGACCGTATGCCCCGGCCACCCCCTCGACAAACCGCGCCACCCCGCCGAGGTACCAGCCGATCGCCAACTGCCGCAACATCCGCCGCTCCGCCGTCGCGCCCAGCGCCACCTCTTCATCGGCCAGCGCCGCCAGCAGGACGAACAGGCGCCGATAGCGCACCAATTCATCGTGCAGCCTGGGCGATGCCGCGAGGGCGCGCTCCACCCGCTCGCGCTCGGCAGCGGCGAGTTCGTCGGCGACATAGGCGGGGAGGAGGTCCAAGACCTCGTCGGTGGCACTCACGTCAGCAGATCCTTGAGGCGCGATCGGCCCCGATGTGCCCAGCCTTTCGCTGTTCCTTCCGGCACACCCAGGGCTATCGCCACCTCGGCATAGCTGAATCCTTCCAGGTCCCGCAGGACGACGGCGGCGCGATGGTTCGGTGGCACCTGTTGCAGCGCCTGGTGGATTTGCGTCACCGCCTCGGCCTGCGCCAGATCGGTCGAGTGGTCGGGCAGTGTCGCCAACAGCACTTCATCGAGCGGGAGCGTCGCCTTGCGCCGTTCGCGCTCGTTCAGGCTGACGTTAACCGTCAGGCGCATCAGCCAGGTCTTGAAAGCACTCTGCCCACGAAAAGTGTCGAGTTTGCGGTAGGCCCGCAGCAGCGCTTCCTGCGTGGCATCGGCGGCATCCTCTTGCTCACCGAGAATCCGATAGCAGACGCGGTAAACGATCGCCTGATGACGCCGCACCAATGTATCGAACGCAGCGCGATCCCCCATACGGATACGCTCGACGAGCGCCGTATCAGAATCCGTCACTACATTAGACAGGTCTTCGGCCATCAACGTTACCTTATCCACATCGCGCGCAGTATACCGGATCGCACAAATTATACGGATCGGACGAAGAGCCAAAACGGACTGTAACGATCAGACCAACACCTCCTGTCTAATAAATCAGGAAGGTGAAGAGCGCCACTGCAACCGTGCGGGAGGGGCGGATACGACGCCGAAGTGGCAAGAAAGGAGAAGATCCGAGGGTGGAGGAAATGTCGCCAGCACGACCAGCGATCTTGCTCGCCGAAGACGATCCCGCTATCGCCGACATGATCACCGAATGCCTGACCGGTGAAGGCTACGCCGTGACAACGACGAAGAGCGTTATGGCGAGCGTTGCCGCGCTAAGTGCCGGGAAATTTGCGCTGGTGCTGACCGATGCCTTCATCACTCAAGGGCTTGGCAAGGGGCAGTGGGATAATATCGAGCAGATTCGTCGTGCGGCCGACACAACGCCGATCATCCTCTGCACCGCACATCGCACCCAGGATTTCCCCGATTTTGCTGCGCGAGGCTTCGCGGCGATGTTGAGCAAGCCCTTCGATCTCGATGATTTGCTCGCACTGATCGCGCAATTGATCGCGCAATCATCCTCGGAAACGCCCGAAAAGGAGTCGACGCAGCGCCACACTTCGCCATCACGCCAGACTACATCACGGTGCTGACCGATTCGACGCAAGTGACGGCATACCACTTGCATTACGTTGAATGGACGGCCGTTCCTCAGCCAAAGGTTCCTCAGCCATGCGCCCAGCTGACAATTCAATAGCTTACCGGTAGCGGGGACGCTGCTCGGTCCAGGGTACTACGCGCTTGTGCGTTCTATTTCGTCGCATGCAACATTTGCGATGGAGCAATTCTGGCCGCCCATATCACTACGACGTGCTGTCGTGGTTTTCTATCGTCACGCCTTAAATACAGAAGGAGACCACCTTGGGCACGATCACCACGACCAGTCAGGCATTGCTTCTAGCGTTCAGCAATGCGTTAAGTACCTTCTTCGCCTTCATCCCCCACCTGATCGGCGCGATCATCATCCTCATCATCGGCTTAGTCGTTGGCCGCATCATCGGTGGACTCGTTACGCGCGGACTGCGGGCAATAAAATTCGACCAGATCGCCGAACGCGCCGAAGTCGGCGACCTCTTACGTAACGCCGGGGTGAAGATGGATGCGGCCGCCGTCGTCGGTGGCATCGCGAAGTGGTTCATCTACATCATCTTCTTCCAGGTGGCCGCGAGTACTCTCGGCTTCCCGCAACTGACCGAGATTCTGAATCAGGTGCTGGCCTTCCTCCCGCGGATCGTCGTGGCGCTCGTCATCCTCCTCGTCGGGGCGCTGGCGGCGAACTTGCTGGCCGGTGTGGTGCGCGGCAGCGTCGGCACAGCGAAGCTCGGCAATGCCAATCTCCTCGCGAATATCGCGCGCTACGGTGTGCTCACCTTCGCCGTCGTCGCCGCCCTCAGTCAGCTCGAGATCGCCCCCGCGATCATCAACACCCTCTGGACCGCGCTGATCGGCGGGGTCGCGTTGGCCTTCGCCATCGCTTTCGGCATCGGCGCGCGGGACACGGTCGGCAGCATGGCAACCGGCCAGCTGTTGAAGGCCGAGATCCAGCCCGGCATGAAGATCACTCTGGGCGAACAGTCCGGCACGGTCGAGCAGATCGGGACGATCTTCACCACCCTCCGCACCGAGAATGGTCAGGTCAAGGTCCCGAACTCGGAGTTAGCCCGGCAAACCCTCGGGGTGAGTGGCGGCAAGTAGTAAGCGGCGTCCGAATTACGGTCGAGCGTCGCGGTTGGCGCAACCCAACCAGCTACCTCAAGAGGGCGCGATGAGACACAGAAAACGGACCTGTGCGGGCTTCTCGCCCTACATGGCGAGTGGGCTCCTGCTCAAGACTTACACGCGCCGAACCGGTCGCAACCGCGACCCCTGAGTGTGAGAACGGCCACAGAAAGCTACACATATACGGTATAGAAGGGACAAGGCGATGGGACGCAGTAGAGAAAACAGTCGAGAACGCGACAAGCCCACGGACCGGATCGACACGGTACGCGCCGAAGAGATGGCAGATCGCAACGGTGAAGCGCAGGGAACGACCGACAGCTACACACTGACGCCGCCGGTACGGGTGGTGGAGGAAGAGACGACGCGGCGTGCAGCCCCACGCGAGGAGGTTCAGGTGCAACAACGCGCAGTGCCGGCGGTACGACCGGCCCGCCCACGCGGCGAACAGGAATTGGATATCCCGGAGAGTTACGCGCTCGATAACGACCGGGTGCGCTGGCCCGCCGTCTTCGCGGGGCTGCTGACGGCGCTAACAGTCCTACTGGCGCTCGGCGTCCTCGGCCTCGCGGTCGGGCTGACGTCGGTCGATGCCGGGCAGGCGGTCGCGCAGCGGGGCGTGCCAAGTGGCCTCGGTCTCGGCTCCGGCATCTGGGCGGGGATCTCCGCGCTGCTCGCCTTCCTCCTCGGCGGCTGGGTCGCCGGGCGAACGGCGGCGGTCTTCGGCAAAGGCTGGGGGGCACTCAACGGGATGCTCGTCTTCCTGCTGGCCGTGCCCGTGACCCTCTGGCTCGCGGGCAGCGGGGTCGGCGCACTCCTGGGCTCGTTCAGCCAGTTCGCGCAGAGCCTGAATATCGATCCGAACACGGTGCGTGATGCCGCCGGGCAGGCCGGGCAGAACGCGCAGCAGAACGCCCAGCAGGTCACCCCGGAGCAGGCGGCGCAGGCGGCGACAAGTGCGCGGAATGCCGCGTGGTCGACCCTCCTCGGCCTTGGTCTTGGCACTGGTGCGGCGACCCTCGGGGGACTGCTCGGCACACGCAGCCACCTGGAGATCGACCGGGACGACGTGGCCCAGGCGCGTGAGGGGATCGTGCGCTGAGCGGGCGACCTGCTAGTTGCCGACTGGCGAGACGAGAGCGATAGAACACCGAACACGACATCGTGGGGCAGCAGCGTTACGACAAAATCGCTCCTATTCGGGCCTTTGGCAAGGATGTTGCGTAACAGGGCTGCGGGGCTGGCGGCGAGCCAGTTTATAGAATGGGTATCCAGAAGGTATGGAGGCTTACGTGGACCAGTCGAAGAACATCAAAGAAGGCATGCAAGTCTACGGCGCGGACAATCAGTTGCTCGGCACGGTCGAGCGGATTCACGGCAATGGCTTCCATGTTGCGGGCAAGCACTATCCCCTGGACGTTATCGCTCGGGTCGCAAAGAATATCATTTATGTCCGAAGCGCGGGCATGACTGAAGGGGACACGGGGAGCAGCACCGCTCGCGCCGCGACGATGGACGCCAACCAGACTGAGGGCGCGATTCGCGTCCCGGTCGCCGAGGAGCGCCTAGCCGTCGGCAAGCGCGAAGTCGATCTCGGCGAGGTCGATATTCGCAAGACCGTCACCGAGGAAGAGCAGACCGCCTCCGTGACGCTCCGCCGCGACGAGGTCAATGTGCAGCAGGTCGATGTCAATGATCGTCCGTTGCGCGAAGGTGAGGACGCCTTCAGCGAGGGCACGATCCGTGTCCAACTGCGCGGTGAGGAAGCGGTCGTCAGCAAAGAGGCGGTCGTCACCGGTGAGGTCGTAATCGACAAGGACAGCGTCTCACGCGAGGAGCAGGTTAGCGGCACTGTTCGCAAGCAGCGCGTCGATGTGGACGAAGCGTATCAGAAAGCCCGCACCGGCTTCGAGCAGACCCACGCCACCACCGCTGCCACCACGGGTCGCACCTTCGAGCAGGCCGAGCCGAACTATCGGAGCGGGTACAGCGCCGCGCATGACGAGCGCTACACCGACCGCGAGTTCGAGGATGTCGAGCCGACCCTCCGCAGCGAGTATGAGACCAAGAGTACGACCACGACCGGCGGCACGATGAAGAATGGCGGCGACAACTGGGAGCAACTGCGCCAGGAAGTTCGTGAGGGCTGGAACAAGGCCCGCAATAAGTAGTTGTTACGTCGGGTGGAAGGTGGAGTGGAAATGAGCCAGCACGCGAACTATGCCAGCATCGCGCCCGGCACGCCGGTCTTCGATGCGATGGGCGCGGCCCTCGGTCCGGTCGAGGCGATCGACGCGACGACGCTCCGTATTCAGGGGCAAAATATCTCGCTGGATCTGATTGCCCGCGTCGATGCGGCTGGCGTCCACCTCCACCTAGCGAGTGCCCCTGAGACGACCCGCCCGGCTGAGGCTCTGGCGGAAGGCGGGCAACTGATCATCCCGCTTGCCGAAGAGCGTCTGACCGTCGGTACGCGCGAGGTCGATCTCGGCGAGATCGTCATCCGCAAGCGTGTAATCGAAGAGGAACGGATGGTCCCGGTTATCTTCCGCCGCGAAGAGCTCGAGATCATCCGCCGCGAGCCCGGCCAGCCCTGGCCGCCAGAAGCAATTCTCGGCGACGGTGTCGAGGTAACGCGGATCCCGATCAATGCCTGGGAGCCAGTCGTCGGCACGCAGGCGTTCGTCTCACGCGAAATCGTCGTAGATAAACGAACCGTCGGCGAAATACAGAAGGTCACGGGTACGGTCCGACGAGAGCACATTTCCGCCGAACAGCGGTACGCCGATGCCCGCCCGGAACTAGAACAACATTTCCAGGCTGGTCAATCCACCGTAGCCGGGTCAAACGGCGCACCGACTTTTGCCGATGTCGAGCCACACTACCGTGCTGGCTTTGATGTCGGCAGCGATCCGCAGCAGCGCGAGCGAGACTTCGCCGCAGCCGAGCCAGCGATCCGTGAGCGTTATGGCGCGGACGTTCAGCAGGGTGGCGATAGCTGGGCGCAATTACGCGACAAGATTCAGGCGGGCTTTGAAGCGGCACGTCGCCGCGTGTAACTCGCGCTGGAAAATACTGATTGGCTAGTAAAGGAGTAGGAACACAATGGTCGCAACTACGAATCAGACAACAACGAACAGGCACACTATCGTCGGTGTCTTCGATGGTCCCAACCATGCCGAGCAGGCACTCAGCGGCTTGAAGGCGGCTGGTTTCACGCCCGAGCAGGTTTCCGTGGTCGCCAAAGAGAAGGCTGATGTGCAGCAGATGGCCGAGCATACCGACATGGCGGGTGAAGGTGCTGCCACTGGCGCAGTCACCGGCGGCGTCCTTGGCGGTCTCGCTGGTTTCCTCGTCGGCATCAGCGCGATGGTTATCCCCGGCATCGGCCCGATCGTTGGTACCGGAATCCTTGTCTCGACCTTTGCCGGTGCAGGGATCGGCGCGGCTACTGGTGGACTCATCGGCGCATTGACCGGCCAGGGCGTTCCCGAGGACGACGCGCGGGGCTACGAGGAGAACGTCCGGCAGGGCAGCATCCTGTTGACGGTCACCGCGAACTCGGACGAGCAAGAGCGTCAGGCGCGCGAGGTCTTCGATGGCGTCAGCGGCGGCAGCGTTCGCAGTTACGGCCTGAACAAATAATCGTCGCCACGACTAACCACGATCTGACAATAGACAAAGAACCCCGCATGTTTTTGCGTGCGGGGTTCTTTATGGGCCGAAATACCCTCGACAGTAGAAAAAAAGGCGCACGGAAGAACTGCGCTCATCAGAGAGGACCTAAGATGATCGTTCGCCGCTTCGGGGCGCTGGTAGCGCTCGCACTCAGCATGGTTGCGTTCGTCGCGTTCGCCGGTTCCGTCGCCGCCGCCGACCCGATCACGATCCAGCTTGGCCCACAGAACAACTCCGGGATCAGCGGCACTGCCACCCTGACCGACATGGGCAACGGCTAGACGCAAGTCGTCGTCAATGTCACCGGCTTCACCGCTGGCACCCCTTCGCCGATCCACATTCACGAGGGGACCTGTGCCACGCTCAACCCCGCGGTGAAGTTCCCGCTCACCAACCTCGTCGATGGTAAGTCCACCACGATGGTCCCGGTGGCACTCTCGGCTGTCCTGGCCCAGCCGCACGCCATTAATGCCCATAAGTCCGCACAGGAAGCCACCGTCTATGTGGCGTGTGGCAACATCACCGCGCAGATGCCGAACGCCGTGCCGAATACCGGCGCAGGTGGCATGGCCGCAGGCACCTCGCCGCTGGCCCCGATAGCGATTGCAGCGCTGCTGGGCGTCGTGGTGGCCGGTGGGTTGTACACCATCCGCCGTCGCGTCGCATAACCGAGCAGTACCCACAAAACGTCATACGCCGAGGCCGCCCGACTAGCAGTTCGGGCGGCCTCGGCCTTTTGCGGATACGTATCATGGTGCAGCTACCGACGGCAATCGAAGCGGCAACTATCTCTTCGCCGCCGACAAGACTACGACCGGGATCTCGCGGGTCGTCTTCTGCTGATGCTCGATAAAGAAGGGGAAGTCGATGATTAGCTCCTTCCAGAACTGCGCACGCTCCTCACCGGTGGCCGTCTCCGCATCCATCTGCTTGGTCTCGGCCCCGAGTCGCACAGTGACGCGCGGGTTGTCCCGCAAATTGAGATACCAGGCGGGGTGTTTCGGTGCCCCGAGCGCGGAAGCGATCACCAATAAACGCCCACCATCCCGCGAATAGCCGAGCGGCAAGGTGCGCGCCCGCCCGCTCTTGCGCCCGACCGTGGTCAACAGCAAGATTGGTGCTTTGCCGACCTTACCCCCAACTCTTCCACCGCTCAGGCGATACAGCCCAGCGTGGAGTGTTCCGAAGGCACGCATCACCAAGCTCATAGCAATTATCCTGTATTGTGATAGAGGCGGAATCAAGGCGGTATGTCGGCAAGAACGTCCAGTGGTAGGGGCGGGTCTTGACCCGCCCTGGTTTGCAATGGCGTCGCGTTTGGGTGTCACCAGCCGGGCGGGTCAAGACCCGCCCCTACCGATACACGCTGCTCCCATACGAATGAAAGCCGGATTAGCATGCTGCCCGCTCAAGACCGGCCACCGTGTATTGACTACGCGGCCCCATCGGAGTAGAGCATCTCGCGCACCGTCAGGATCTCCTGGCGGCGATCGGCGTTGCGCTCGATCTCGCCGTTCATCTTCTCGATCCCGTGCAGCACGGTCGTATGATCGCGGCCCAGCAGTTCGCCGATATCGACGAGCGAGCGGTCGGTTTCGGCACGCATCACGTACATCGCCACCTGACGCGGGATAACGATATCTTTGGTGCGTCCCTTCCCCTTCAGGTCTTTCTCCGGCACGCTGTAGAAACGCGCGACCGTCTCCAAGATACGTGGCAGGGTGATCAGCTTGCGGCGACTGTTCATCTGCGGGTCGTTCATCGCGCCGGTCGCCAGCCCCATCGTCACCGGCACCCGCTCCAACTGCGCGTGGGCGATGATCCGGTTCAGCGTCCCTTCGAGTTCGCGGATATTGCTCTGCACCTTCTGCGCGACGTACTCGATCACGTCGCGTGGGATGTGCAGCCCGCCCGCCTCGCCGCGCTGCTGCAAGATCGCGATCCGCGTCTCCAGGTCCGGCGGCTGCACATCGGCGATCAGCCCCCACTCGAAGCGCGAACGCAAGCGATCTTCGAGGGTCTGGATCGCCTTCGGGTGGCGATCGCTGGAGAGGATGATGTGCTTACCCAAATTGTGCAGGTGATTGAAGGTATGGAAGAACTCTTCCTGCGTCGAGTCTTTCCCGGCGATGAACTGGATATCATCGATCATCAGGATGTCGACCGTCCGGTAGCGGTCCCGGAACTCCTCCATCTTGTTGGAGCGGATCGAAGCGATCATCTCGTTGGTGAACCGTTCGGAGGTCAGGTAGAGGACGCGCATATCGGCCCCGTGCCGCGCTTTCGCGTGGTGGCCGATCGCGTGCATCAGGTGGGTCTTGCCCAGCCCGACGCCGCCATAGAGGAAGAGCGGGTTATAGACACCACCGGGATTATCGGCGACCGCGAGGCTAGCCGCGTGCGCGAGGCGATTGCTCGGCCCGACGATGAAGGTGCTGAAGACGTAGCGCGGGGTGAGACCATCGCTGCCGACCGTGCCGAGTTCCAACTGCTGCGCCGGTAACGCGCCGATGGTGCCGGGCTTCAGGTTGGGCTCGGGCGTCACCGTACCGGGCTTCGCCTTCGTCGGGGCATCAGCCCGCGCGGCGGTACCCCTGGCGGACGCTGGGCCTTGCGCCTCGGTGCCGAGGAGGGTGCCGTTGAGGACGCTGAACTCGACTGTGACCTGACAGCGCGTCAGCACGCTCAGGCTGGCGGTGATCTTCTCGCGGTACTTCTTGTTGAGGTTCTCGACCGCGAACGTATCGGGCGCACCGACGGTCGCCTTACCGGTCTCGGTATCGAGATCGAGCAGCCGGGTCGGTTCGAGCCAGGTCCGATACTCGCGCTCACTGACCCGACCTTTGGCTTTTAAATCGTTGAGGACGATCCGCCAGGTCTGGTCGATATGCATCTCGCACTCCACGCGCTAGTACCGCCGCCGAAAGGTGGTGTACGTACATCATACCACGCGGCAGATCGGGCCGCAAGAGGGACAAGCGTACTGTTACGGTGGCGGCTATCGCCCTGTGCCGCAGCGTTGTCTATCCCGCGCGATGACTGCCACCGCACAGGCGCCCAGAGGATTTCGCGCATCCGGTGGCGCGTTTCTCGCGATTGCCGACGGCAACCACGGCTGGTGCGCGGCACTGGCCGTCCGGGGCTGCTATCCTTGATACGAGTCGTGCTGCAGACGACATGACAACCGGCGGGGCAATGGCGATGACGGCACTTCGCGCAACACACAGGGCGGCAGGTGGGCGAGGATTCGCGCTCGCCCCCTGGTGCTTGCCCGTCTTCGCGCTGGTGATCCTGCACCTCGCCCTGATGACTGGCGAACACCACAGCGGCATCGCCGCGTCGCCCCACGCGGGTACGCTGGCGGTCAGTGGCGTCCCCGCCAATTTCACCATGCTGGTCGCCAACAGCGATAGTGAACACAGCGACCACGACACCCCGCGCAATACTCTGGATGGCTGCCCGGTAGGGCAAGCGATCCTGCCGCTGATCCTCCTATTGCTCGGCATCATCGGAACCTACTTCGTGCGCCCGATCTTCAGCGCGACAGCGGCGAGCGCCACCCGGCGCGCACCGCCCGCCGCGCCGCCACCACTCCCGGCAGCCCAGCGCCGCGCCTTCCTCCAAACCTTCATCATCTGAGTTCTCTCCACATCGCGCCAACGGTCGCCCCGCGACCGTCCTTTGTCGCACCCCGCAGCGGGCCGGGTGCCATGAATCCACGTGCAACGGAGAGAAGCTTCACCATGACAACGTACACACGACGCTCGTTTTTGACTGGCCTCACCCTTGTGGGTGGGGGGATTGTCCTGGCTGCCTGCAGCACAGGCAACACGAATGGGATGAATCACAGCGGGAACAACGGCGCGGCCTACGATCAGAATTTCATCGACGGGATGGTGCCACATCATCAGGCGGCAGTCGAGATGGCAAAAGTCGCGCAGACGAAGGCCGAACACGCCGAACTGAAGACCCTCGCCAGCGCGATCATCGCCGCGCAGGATGGCGAGATCGCCCAGATGAAAGGCTGGCGCAAGGCGTGGTACGGCAGCGACCAGATCGCGCCGGGGATGGGCGGCCACCAGATGGGCGGGATGGACACCGATCTCACCGCCCTCGGCAACGCCCAGCCGTTCGACCGCGCCTTCATCGACGCGATGCTGCCCCATCACGAAAGCGCAGTGATGATGGCAAAAGAGGCGCAGACCAAGGCCGAGCATCAGGAGATCAAAGACCTCGCCGGGCGTATCATCGCCTCGCAGCAGCAGGAGATCGATCAGATGAAAGGGTGGCGCACGCAGTGGTATCCAGGTTAGTACGGGATCAGGGCGGATATTCGGGCCTGTTGGCCGGGTCGGTGCCCCGCCCCGACCACGATAGCCGCCGCCATGACCGAGCCCTTCCACCATCTCTGGATATCCACAGAAGGTAACCCGCCCCATCCTCAATCCGAAGTGCGGGCGGCACCGAAGAACGCCGCACGCACTCGTACCCACGCAGGACATACATACAAGTGGTAGGGGGCAGCAGCGGCCCAGCATACCCCCCCCAGGGGGTCTTGACAAACCCCGCTGGTCAAGCTACCATCAACCCGTACCCCTGCCGGGGGGGTATGGGTATAAAAGGATGGATAGAGGATTTTGCGGAGAGACCTATGCAAGGACAGCGAGAGGATCGCCGAGGCACCGGGCGAAGGGAACCGACCGCATGGCCCCCCACAGGGAGACTCTGCCGTGAGCGGGATAGCGTACCGGCCATCCTGGCGCTAACCAGGCGCTGAAAACAATACAGCGTGTAACACGTTTCGTAAGGTAGCCTAACCATGAATAACCACAACGACCACAACCGTCGTCAGTCAACGACTCCTCTGACGCCTGCTAGCGCCGACCAGATCACACACGTTACCCCGGCCTACGTCGAGGCGACGGGAGCGCATGGTGCCCACGCGCCGCTCGGCCACGCGCTCGACCCGCACCCCGAGACGGGGGGGCACGAGGAGGTGACGCATACCGACCAGCCGCCCGGCCAGCAACCCGCCGCGATGGAACATAGCGGCCACGATGGTCACGGCGGGATGGCCCACGATATGTCCGATCCGGCGATGGCGGCGTCGATGGAGCGCGACATCCGCAACCGCTTCTTCGTAGCGCTGGCGCTGACCATCCCCACGATCCTCTACTCGTCGCTGGGGCGTAACCTCCTCGGCGTGAGCCTGCCAGCGCCGCTCCCGGCGAACTGGATGATGCTGCTCCTCAGCGCACCGGTTGTCTTCTGGTGCGGCTGGATGTTCATCGGCAGCGCGTTCGCGGCGTTGCGTCAGCGTACCCTCGACATGAGCGTCCTGATCGCCACCGGTGTCCTCGCGGCCTGGCTCGCCAGCCTCTTCCTCACCTTCATCGACAGCGAGGAGGTTTTCTTCGAGGCGGCGTCGATGCTCGTCACCTTCGTCCTCTTCGGCCACTGGATGGAGATGAAGAGTCGCAAGGGAACCAGCGAATCGTTGCGCGCCCTCTTCGATCTGGTGCCACCGACCGCCACGGTCCTGCGCGACGGCCAGGAGCTCGACATTCCCACCGCGCAGATCGTCGTCGGGGACACGATCGTGCTGCGACCAGGGGCGAAAGTGCCGACCGATGGCGAAGTCGTGCGCGGGCAGACCAGCATCGACGAGGCGCTGGTCACCGGGGAATCGTTGCCGGTCGAGAAAGGTCCGGGCGATCCGGTCGTCGGTGGCTCGATCAACCGCAGCGGTTCGATCACGTTTCGGGCCACCCGCGTCGGGAGCGACACCGCGCTGGCCCAAATCGTCGAACTGGTGCGGCGGGCGCAGAGTTCCAAAGCTCTAGGGCAGCGCCTCGCGGACAAAGCGGCGCAATACCTCGTTATCCTGGCCGTTGGTGCGGGGCTCGTTACCTTCTTCGCCTGGTTCTTCCTCGGCGGGGCGGGGTTTGTCCTCGCGCTCACCTTCGCCATCTCGGCGGTCGTGATCGCCTGCCCCGACGCCCTCGGGCTGGCGACACCGACAGCGGTCGCGGTCGGCACCGGGATCGGCGCGCGGCACAACATCCTGATCAAAGACGCCGCGACCCTGGAAAACCTCTCCCGGATCACCGCCATCGTCCTCGATAAGACCGGAACGCTCACCGAGGGGAAGCCACGGCTGACGGATGTAGTCGTGAGTCGGGAGTCGGGGGTCATGAGTTCGGAGAGCAACGTCGCCACTTCCACTACAGGCACCCACCCAGCCACTGCAACCACGCCCTCTCACGACTCACGACCCCCGACCCCCGACTCGCTCCTGCGCCTCGTCGCGAGCGCCGAGCGCGATTCGGAACACCCGCTCGCCGGGGCGATCGTGGACGGGGCGCGGGAACGCGGGCTCGATCTGCTCGACACCACCGCGTTCGCGAGTGTGGCCGGTCGCGGTATCCGCGCCACCGTCGATGCCCGAGAAGTATTGGCGGGCAACCGCGCGCTGCTGGCCGAGGCCGGGATCGACACGAGCGACCTGGACGAGCGCGCCGCCGCCCTGGCCGCAGCGGGAAAGACGCCGATGTACGTGGCGCTCGATGGGCAATCGGTCGGACTGATCGCCGTCGCCGACACGATCAAGCCGAACGCCCGCGAAACGATCCGCCGCCTCGGGGAGCTAGGGATCATCACGGCGATGATTACCGGCGACAACCGCCGCACCGCCGAAGCGGTGGCGCGTGAACTCGGGATCACGCGGGTCTTCGCGGAGGTGTTGCCCGCCGACAAGGCGGGACATGTCGCGGCGCTCCAGGCCGAAGGGCAGCGTGTGGCGATGGTCGGCGACGGCGTCAACGATGCGCCCGCGCTGGCCCGCGCCGAGATCGGCATCGCCATCGGCGCGGGGACAGACGTGGCGATCGAAACCGCCGACGTTGTCCTGATGAAGAGCGATCCGCTCGATATCCTGGGCGCGATCACTCTCTCACGGGCGACCGTGCGGAAGATGAAGCAAAACCTCGTCTGGGCCTCGGTCTACAACGTCCTCGCCATCCCGGTCGCGGCGGGCGTCCTCTACCCCGCCTTCGGGATCATGCTGCGGCCCGAATGGTCCGCCCTGCTGATGTCCCTCTCCTCGATCATCGTCGCGATCAACGCCGTCCTGCTGCGGCGGGTGGAGGGCGAGTTAAGCACCAATCAGTAACGTCACTTTCCAAACGCCGAAATAGACGGGGTGGGCAGAAGGGAACCCTCCCCCGCTGAAAGGAAATCTTCGCAATGGCCCTGGCAACATGGTGGAGCGACGACCCGCTCCCCCCACTCCCTCCGCTGCCAACTTTCCGTGCGGCGGTAATGACCGACATTTCGTTACTGGCCCGACTCGCCGCCCTCGACCCGACGGAAGTCGCCGCCCGCATCGCTGACAACCATCGCCCCTATCTCGCCTGGCTCGGCGCAGAGCCCACGGCGTACGGCTGGGTCGCCGGGGCGGGCGCAACGATCGGTGAACTCGGCGTCGCGTTCACGCTGCCACGCGGCGACCGCTACCTCTGGGACTTCGCCACCCTATCCGCCTGGCGCGGGCGGGGGATCTATCCCCACCTCTTGCAAGAGATCGTCGCGGCGGAGTCGGCGGCGGGTGCGGCGCGGCTATGGATCATCCACGCGCCGGAGAACCCCGCCTCAGCGCGCGGCATCGTCAAGGCGGGCTTTGTGCCGGTCGGCGAACTTTCCTTCCGCGCTGGCGGTGGTGCTGGCTTTCACCCATTCTCCGAGCCGATTCGGGCGGGTGTCGGGGCGGCTCTGCTCGGTGTCCCGTTGCTGGGCGCGGGCGCGGGGCCGGTCGAACCCCTCGCCCACTGCTGGCACTGCGCCATCGAGGCGGCACAACGTGCGTTGCCACCGGGCGCGGCCGCCTGCTTCCTAGCGGCCAGGGATGAGACGCCGTGTATCTGCGGCAATGTGTAGGCACGCCCGCAAGCTCGCCACTCCTCAGACCACTCGCGGCATA
>JAABUN010005327.1_pt1 | contig 16123 bp, 20 predicted proteins | sample 5559311 | NCBI WGS metagenome assembly JAABUN01 (sample SAMN10711877, study PRJNA513370) | rock metagenome | isolation source: Antarctica rocks | place: Antarctica: Victoria Land, Siegfried Peak sud
AAGTGATGGGAAGTGTAAAAACTTCCCTCATTTTAATCAAATTAAAAATCACTTTTTAAAACATAAAAAGAGTTTCCAATAAAACTTATATTTGATAACAGCGTTGCGCTAAAAGTTTGAAACCACCGGATTTAGACAGCTCGCTCTTTTAAAGCAGATTTTTTAATTTTGAAAATGTTGTCTATCTGGTTAACTTTGCTATGGTGACAGATGATAGACAAGTAATAGCGTTTAAGAGATATTTTCTGGACTTTTACGAAAGCCAGATTGACAATGTACAGGCAAAAATTGAGTGGACATTGCAATTAATACGGACAACTCAAAAAGTTCCTGAAAAGTATTTCAAACACATGGAGAAAGGGATGTTTGAAATTAGGGTTGAAGTTGGTAATAATATTTACAGAATATTTTCCTTCTTCGACAAAGGAAACCTGGTTGTATTAGGAAATGCATTTCAAAAAAAATCACAAAAGACACCTAAATCTGAAATTGAAAAAGCACTTAAAATAAAGGAGGAATATTTTAATGAAAAAGCAAAAAGAAAATAAAGATATCACAACACTTGATGAAATTCTTGATAACAAATACGGAAAGAAAGGAAATCCTAAACGTGAAAAGTGGGAACAGGAATTTGAAGCATTCAAACTTGGCGTTTTGTTAGAAGAGGCAAGAATTAAGCTCAATATGACACAAGAGGAACTTGCAGAAAAATGTGGAACCAATAAAGCATATATATCAAGGATTGAGAACAATGCTTCGGATATTCGGTTATCTACGCTAATGCGTATTATTCAACAAGGACTTGGAGGACATCTTAAATTAACGCTACAGGTTTAACCTCATGAAAGGCAGTACTGCCCTGACATTCGTATTGGCAATATTGGAGCGAAAGGAATACTAATAAAACTTTTAATATTTTGTAAACAGTATATCTTCAATGCACTTTCGTAATGCCAATCCCCCGCAATTTTGGCAATACGAGAACTGGTTACAAGTTTGGTTTTTATAAGTGGGATTGTTTCAGGTTTAATTTGATCCCCGTTTTACCTTCACGTTACAATCTGTTAATTATTTGAATATTGCATGTGAGATAAAGTCGCAGGTTTATTTCTCCTTTTTATATTATTATCGTACTTTTGCGCCAATAATCGAAAAAATTGGTGTCTATCTAAAAAATTTGAGATGTCGTATTTAACAACTGAAAAAAAAGCAAACATATTTACTGAATTTGGCGGCAGAGCCGAAAACACAGGCTCTATCGAAGGTCAGATTGCTTTGCTGACTGAACGTATCAGTCAAATCTCCACACACTTGCAAGCAAACAAAAAAGATTTTTCTACCCACAGAGGTTTAATGAAATCTGTTGGTAAGCGAAAGAGTTTACTTACTTATTTGCAAAAGCACAACCTGCAGGGCTATCGGCAATTGATAGAAAAGTTGGGATTAAGGAAATAACTTCTTTGAGAATAATATTTACTATTCCCAACTGAACATTCAAACAGTTGGGAATAGTTTTTTGTATTACGCTTGTTTGCTTGCCATTTAAATCATCACACTGAAATGGGTACCTTTTGTCCTCCTCTAATGTACTTTCGTTCAGTTTTACAAAAATTCTTTTATGTTAACTCAACCTATTAATGTTCGTTTCGATATTGGCCAAGGCCGCGAAGTTTTTATCGAAACAGGAAAATTAGCCCGCCAGGCTGATGGTGCCGTAACCGTGCGCCAGGGTAATTGTATTTTATTGGCTACCGTAGTAGCAACTGAAGAGCCTAAAGAAGGTCAAAACTTCTTTCCGCTATCGGTAGATTACCAGGAGAAGTTTGCTTCTGCCGGTCGCATTCCCGGCTCTTTTTTTAAGAGAGAAGCAAGGCTTAACGATTACGAAATCTTAACCAGCCGCTTAGTTGACCGTGCTTTACGTCCTCTTTTTCCTGATGATTACTTTTGTGATGTTCAGGTACTTATAACACTTATTTCAAGCGATGCAGAAGTAATGCCTGATGCGATGGCTTGTTTAGCTGCTTCGGCTGCGTTAGCCGTTTCAGATATTCCCATTAAAGAAGTTATAAGTGAGGTTAGAATAGCGCGTGTAAAGGATGAGCTTCTTGTAAATCCAACACGCTCTCAATTAGCAATTGCTGATTATGAATTTATTATTGCTGCAACTGAAAAAAACCTGATGATGGTTGAAGGTGAAGCTAAAGAATGTTCTGAAGCTGAATTGATAGAAGCTTTGCAGGTAGCACATGATGCAATCAGGGTACAGATAAAAGCGCAGCAGGAGTTAAGAAATAAAGCTGGTGTAGCAGGCAAAAGAGAATATCCAAAACCGGAAGAAAATGTTGAGTTGCAACAAAAAGTGGCTGCTTTTGCTAAAGAAAGAGTGGAGCAGATTTCAAAAAGCGGATCAGGTAAGCATGCAAGAATTCTTGCTTTCCGCACTTTAAGAGATGAGCTTATCACAAATTTAGGCGATCAGGTTTCGGATGAAGATAAAAAATTGGCCAAGAAATATTATGAAGATTTGCAGTGGGAAGTGGTGAGAAATATGATGCTTGATGACCGTATCCGCCTCGACGGGCGGGGGATGGATGAAGTACGAGGCTTATCTATGGAGACAGATACATTGCCGGCCCCCCATGGGTCTGCATTATTTACAAGGGGTGAAACTCAATCACTTACAACTGTTACTTTCGGAACTAAATTAGATGAACTACTTATTGAAAGCGCTGCAAAATCGGATTATAGTAATTTCATACTTCATTACAATTTTCCTCCTTTCTCAACCGGCGAAGTAAAGATGATGAGAGGGCCAGGTCGTAGGGAAGTAGGGCATGGAAACCTTGCGATGCGTAGTTTAAGACAAATAATGCCTGGCAACGATTACCCATATACGGTGAGGATTGTAAGCGATATTCTTGAAAGCAACGGATCGTCTTCGATGGCTACTGTTTGTGCAGGTTCCCTTGCATTGATGGATGCCGGTGTGCCTGTTCAAAAGCACGTAAGCGGTGTTGCTATGGGATTGATAACGAGAAACACAGATGGCAAGTACGCCATCCTTACAGATATACTTGGCGATGAAGACCATTTAGGCGATATGGATTTTAAGGTGACAGGTACCCGTGATGGAATTTGTGGTGTGCAAATGGATATTAAGGTTGACGGTTTAAGTATGGATGTGATGCGAGAAGCTTTGGAGCAAGCCCGACGCGGACGGCTGCATATATTAGATGCAATGTATGAGTGTATGCCTGCTGCACGTTCGGATGTAAAACCGCATGCCCCAAGAATGGAAAAGTTGTTTATTGATAAAGAATTTATTGGCGCAGTTATAGGACCACAGGGTAAAGTGATACAGGAAATTCAGCGTGAGACCGGAACAACTATTAATCTTGAAGAAGTTGGCAACGTAGGGGAGGTAAGTATTTTCTCGCCCATAAAAGAGGGGTTAGATAGAGCAGTTGCGTGGATAAAAGGAATTGTTGCGGTTCCGCAAGTGGGTGATGTATATGAAGCAACGGTTAAAGGAATTAAAGAATTTGGCGCTTTTGTAGAGTTTATGCCCGGAAAACAAGGTTTGCTTCATATTAGCGAAATAAGCTGGAAGCGGCTCGAAAGTATGGAAGGTGTGCTTAACGAAGGAGATATTGTAAAAGTTAAGCTGATTGGTTTAGATCCTAAAACAGGAAAATTTAAATTAAGCCGCAAAGCATTAATGCCTAAACCTGAATTTAAACCACGTGATCAGGAAAGAACCGGTTCTCAGCAAAATAGCGGTGGCAATAATATTTAAGATGCAACACTTAATATAAACAATTGAGGCTATCTCTAAAGTAAGAGGCAGCCTCTTTTTATTCGTATTCTCGCGTGTTCTGCAATACTTAACTCGCGTGTTCTGTAATGCTTAAAAAGCTTTTATATGGAAGCGGGGATTTACACTTTTGCAGAAAGAACTCATGACTTCAACAACCGCTAAATGCGAACTTTGGTGTTTATCACCACCCTTTTAGGATAAATAACCTCTTAAATAAAAAAAACCACCTCAATTTATTTTGAATCGGTTCTTAAAAAAAACTCATCTGTAAACTATGCATTACTTTTTTAGTTCTTTAATATAACCAGTAAATGTAATTGCCTGTCTGTTATTACTTGTTACCTGTAAGGAGGCATAACCATTTTCAGAAGCAGTAAGAAATAATTGACGAACGTCGCGGGTATCTTTTGGTGTTATTAAAATATCCCAGCCACTTTTTTTCCGGTCTTGAACTTTATAGTCGAAGTTAGTGGATGTAAACCTGATGCCACCTTCAGAAGGATTGATGGGTGCGGAGTAAGCCCTTCCATAATAAGGCAGGTCGGCTAATAAAGTATCATTTGAAACTCTTACGTTGTATGGTGAGGTTAAATAGATAGTGCGCCCACCCATTGGTAATGCAGACTCAGCCACAAAAACAAAATTATTAGCGTTTATAATGTTTTGTACTTTAACTGCTTTCTCTTTTTCTCTGTCTGTTTTTGAATCCTGTGCATGTACTGTATTTAAAGCAAGTACAGAAGCCAATAAAGTAATTGCTTTTCTGAAATTTATTGTTGTCATATCTTTTAATATTTTTTTCCATCAACCCAATGCTATACCATCACTAAATATTAAAGGCATCATTAATAAATTGATAAGTTAAAAACAGATTGCTAATAAGAGGTTTGCAGAAGGACTTTTGTAAAACTTAGGGCAAGCTGTTTAAAGTTTGAAAAGTTTAAAACACATAGACACATACGCACATAGAAAAAGTTTTGTAGAACATGCAATTGCTATCATGCCTTTCGGTTAGCTATTGGAAGTGTTTTAAAAAATTCATAGTCAGTTTAAGAAGAAAACCTGTCTAACGATTTAATCTGAGCTTTATAAGCCGAAGGCAGGATTAATGATTTTAAAAGCTTGTGTAAATGAAGCCGGCGGCTTAACTTATAAACGGGAATTGCAATTTTGAGAGGCGAAGATTTACTCAACTCTAAAAGGCTGATCACTTTTGGCGGAACTATAAGCGACTGGCTTTGACGTAATAAATAATAGCGTACAATTCCCAAATGTTTTTTGTATTGTTTATAAAGATCAATGGTGTATTTGGTTTTTTGCAGATCATCCTCCAGATGTTGGTTGCGCACGGGTAACCACTCTTTATAATTTTCAGGTAAATCTTTTAGGTTCATACGCATTCCTATACGGTAAAACACTTCATATACTTCATCTTTTTCGGTGGCGGATAATTTTCTTTCGAGCAATTCGTACGATGCGATCGAATAATAAATTAGCATGAACAAAACATCGCGATAAGCCCAATCCGGTATAGTGGCCCCTCTTGCAGTTTCTACTTCTTTATGTATAGAAGTAATTTTGTCAATAGCATTAAGCGCTGCAATTTTTTCACTAAAAACGATCTCTCCTGCATAGCTTACAGTAGAAAACAACCTGCCTACAGGGTCTGCGGGAAGACGGCCTGTAAAATACAGCCAATCTACCGCCTTGTTTAGAGCAAATTCAGCAGAAGCTCCTGCAAAAATAAAAAGGATAGTATCTCCCTTACCCCATATTTCTCTTACCACAGAGCCTTTTTCTACAAAAAATTCCATGAATAAAAATTAAGCACAGTCATTAGCAAGACAAAGAATGGACGGGAATCTGAAAACATTAATATCCTCCCGGATAATACTTTTTACCAAAAACAAGTACGTTAGCCCTACCTTCTAAAAAGTTGCCTCCTGTAGTTCGATACTTAAATTCTATTTTATCTATCGGTCTTCCTTCGCGTGCAAGTTCAATAATCCTGCTATTTTGATTAGCGCTGATGATTTCATCAACCGCAGGTTGTAACACATCCCCGTTCCTGAAAAATATTTTCAAATAATTTAGCCTGATGTCGCGATCCTCTACTCTAAACCGCAGCGCAGTAAATTCATTTCGGCTAGTAACGGTTATGTCGTCTTTATCCCTTACAAAATTCACTTTACGTTCGCCTAACAGTTCCCATCCTTCCTCAATTGCGATGCTGCGTGTGGTTGTGCACGAAACTGCCATTAGCAATAAAGCGATAAAAACAAAACCTCTTACAAGTAAAAACTTTTTCATAATATCTTTTTTCTTTTTAAAAAATCAGGGCATTAAAGGGTTTGTATGTAATATCAAGTAATACACCAGACCTTACTCTTTTGCTGCATTTAACACAAAAAATAAATATTTGGGCTACACCTGCTCGAGGGCTTCGCTAAATAATAACTTGTCCCAAAACGGATCAATCACTTCCATTGTAATTGCACTCCATTCTGCTTTTTTTAAACCCGGTTTGTTATAAGTGTAATTTTTATTAATAAGCTCAGCATGATATAATTGTACCCCTTCCGTAGATTTTATAAATACTTTCGATCCCGGGCAACAATCGCCATGATGTTCGCTTAAATGCAATACTATATCATCTTTTGAAACTTCCATATAAACAGGCACACCTTCATACTGATGTTTCCAGTTTATTGTAAAGCCGAGCCGGTTGATATAGAATTCCATGGCCTTATTATAATCAAAAATGCGAAGGATGGGAATGACGGTATGCAATGTTTTAAAGGTGTTTTAAGTAATTTAAGAATTGGTTACGGTCTATCATTCGTGCCCCTAAACTTTCGAGGTGTTCGGTATATACCTGGCAGTCTATTAATTCAACGCCTTCGCTTTTTAGCAGCTCTACATATTTAATAAAGGCATACTTGCTTGCATTGCTTATATGGCTAAACATGCTTTCACCAAAAAAGAAGTTTCCCATTCGTACACCATATAATCCGCCTGCTAATTTATCATCAAGCCAAACTTCTGCGCTGTGTGCATAGCCCATTTTGTGTAATTGGTTGTATGCATTTTGTACCTCGTTTGTTATCCATGTGCCATCCTGCGCATTGCGTTCTGTTTGTTTGCATGCTTTTATTACTTGTGCAAAAGCCTTATTGGTTGTAAAGCCGAAAGTATTTCTTTTCAATAAAACCTTCATGCTTTTGCTGATCTTTAATTCATCAGGAAACAAAACGAAGCGGGGGTGGGGGCTCCACCATAAAGGAATATCACCATCAAACCATGGGAAAATGCCTTTTTTATATGCTAATAATAATCGCTCAACTGATAGATCGCCACCGATTGCTAACAGGCCGTCGGGCAATGCTTCATCAACTGGTGGAAACCATAGGTTTTTGTTTAATACATGCAAAGGCATTGAGGGAATACAAAATTCAAAATTTAAAATGCAAAATTAAAAAGGAATTTCTTTTACTGAATGAATATTATAACGGGTAGAAAACGGAGTGGTAAAAATAAAAATCAGAAGAAAGCACTTATTTAAGAACCTGCTAATAGATTTTGCCTTTTGAATTTACTAAGCCATTACTTCTATTGTTGCACCAATTCCACGTTCGGTTATAGCATCGCATTTTGGTTTCAGCTCTTTAAAGCTGCCATTTTTTACTGCATATTTTCCCTGCGTGTGTATTAGCAGTGCGCATTGTTCGGCTTGTACTTCGGTATGTCCGCACACTTCAATCAGCGTTTCAATAACCCAGTCAAAGGTATTTACTTCATCGTTCCAAACAATAATCTGGTAAGGCTTTTCGTAAGCGGTAAGCACATCTACATCGGTAAGCACATCTACATCAATGTCCTCTAATGTTTCTGTTGCCGCATTCCTAAACATAATCGCTTCTAATTTTTTTCAAAGTTATTATTTATCTATATAGGTTTATCCGAACTATTATAAAATGTAACTGTTATTTTTGCCGGTTTTTAAATATATTTCTTATGGGTCTGTTCAACCGTTCGGTAAAAAAAATGACTGTAAAAGAAGAAGATGCAACACTCGTTATTACTATAGATAGCATTCGTGGCGGACTCGATCGAAGTTAATGTGCCACTCCGTTAATCTACCCGTTAGCGGCAATTGTGAGGCGACATTCATATTCACATTCACATAATGCAGACTCTAAATAAATAAAACACAAAAATGAATTTGCAAAGACTGCTACTAATTCACGCGATAATAACTTTAGCAGCAGGCGTTGTGCTTATTGTTGCACCGGCGGTTATTCCTAAAACTGTAGATATTCAAATAAGATCCAACGAATATCTTTTAAGCTATTTTTTAGGAGCGGCCGAATTAGGAATCGCATATTTGTCTTTTTTTAGCAGAACAATTCAGGACAAGTACGCCCTACGAATTATTTGTACAACTTTTATAGTATTTCATGCTGCAACCGGTATTCTTGAATTATACGGACTGCTTCAGGGTATCAGTTCTAAGATCATTGGCAATATTTTTCTCCGTATAGTAGTGGTTGTTCTATTCTATTACTACGGGATTTACAAAAATAAACAGCAAAAAATAAGTACTGGTAAGACTATTTGAAAACAAATTTACACCTGATACAAATTCAAGTTTATCGTTTATGCTTGCCAACATTAATAATGCAGCGAAACAACAAAACAAACAACAATGCTGAAAGTGAGTACAACTACAGCTACCCTAGTTAACGTTGCCTGACAATGTTTTTGTACTATTGTAATTGTATACATCTTTACTAACATGCCAGGAAGATGGAATGCTAATGCAGGTTTATATTGCTTCCTTTATTTGAATTATGCAATGCTTACGACTTTGTTTATAAAGGGGTTTGATATCTTAAAGGCGTTGCAGCCAATTTTAGAACAGACAGCAGTCACATAAAATAATGAAAATAATAGTCACCAATTTTATCCTGATATTTTTTACTACACTTACTTTTTCTCAAACAAATAAGCCTGTACACGCAGACAATACTAAACCATTTGTGCTTGGTGTTATTGACGAAATTCAATCAACAGAGTTAGGAGAAAAAAGAATTTTAAACATTTATCTTCCCGAAGGCTACAGCAAAAACGACACAACCAAGTATCCGGTAACCTACTTACTTGACGGCTCGGCAGACGAAGATTTTATTCATGTTGCCGGACTTTTTCAGTTCAATAATTTTGAATGGATTAACCGTGTTCCAAAATCAATTGTAGTAGGTATTGCTACTGTGGATAGAAGGAAAGACTTTACTTATCCGACTACAATTGATGCAGATAAAAAAAGATATCCTACCTCTGGTCATTCCGATAAATTCATTGCATTTCTTGAAAAAGAACTGCAACCCTTCATTGAAAAAAAGTATAAAATAAATAGTTCAAAAACGATTATCTGGCAATCTTTAGGAGGGCTTTTAGCAACCGAAATTTTATTAAAAAAACCAACGCTATTTAATAAATACATCATCATTAGCCCAAGTTTATGGTGGGATAATGGTTCTTTGTTAACGCGAACATCAGTAATTTTACAAGACACTTTTTCGCAAAAGACAAACATTTAATTAGGTGTAGGAAAAGAAGGACTTACACCAGGTGATGCACCTCGTGTAATGGAAGTGGACGCCAATTTATTAGCAGAAAAAATAAAGAGTACAAAAACTAAAAATGTAAGTGTTTATTTTGATTACCTATGATGGCCATTTTTAAAAGTTAACTTGGTTACTTTTTAAATGTTAACGTTTTGGCAATGTAAACGGCGGAAAAGTTACGTATTAAAGATTAACGTTACAACGGTTTACGAAAATTAGGGAATAGCTACTATTTTAGAGGGTGTTTTAATGATTTTTCTATACTTTTTCCACCGCTCGAAGGAACCTGAATTGTCTTTTAAAACCATTTAAAAAAGTGTTTAATACGCTGCCATTTCTTGTCAACCTGTACCTGTTAAATTTTTAGTTGTTGAAATGCTTCTTGCCAACTCTCATTAATTCTTGTAATCCTCCACCTTATTAAATTGCTTCTTCCACTTTGCATTAAAGAGGTCAAAGCTTAATCCCTTAAGCTCTGTAAGCAAGTCCTTTTGATACAATTCATCCCACGACATAGCATTAAGTACATCTACTCTTTTTACATCTTTATTAGCTATAGCTTTTTTAACTAATGAAATATCTGTAGTATGTAAAGGCAGGTTCAAGGAAAACAATAATTGAGGTGTAATGTTAATCACATCTTCATTTTGTTCGTTATTGCCGGGATGTTGAGACTGTTTTTTTTTTGAATTAAAGGCAGTGGAATTACTTTTTAAATCAGAAAGCTTTAAAGGGTTTTCATTCTTATCGAATAAAGATAAAGCGTTCATATTACCAGGTACGTCAACCAGGGAACACTCCTGGTTATACCATTTTGTTACCGTTACGTCTTTTTGTCCCGGCACCTTCATTTCCGGTGCATCACTATAATCTATAACAATAATGTGACCTACAGAAGCAGCATTTAAAAAGCCGTTTTCTATTTCGTCAATAGTTTGTTGAGCACGTGGATGACTCAGATTAATAACAGGCTTTCCCAATACTGCATCATTATCTACACGTAAATCATCCCACTTCACGATAACACCTAAGTTTCTATCATGCATATAATACCCTATGGGATTCCGTTTAAACTCTTCTATTTGGTATCCACTGGTTAACAATCTAAAGCCGTAACTATTAACAGAGCTATCTGTTAACATAAATTCTCTTTCTACTTTTTTTAATTTTTCCATTTTCAGTTTTTTGTAGAGACTTCATGCCTTTTTGCCGAAAGTCTTTATTAATTAATTTTTTTTCAAAAATTCAACATCGTTTAACGACCAATTGTAGTGCTTGTAATTGGTCTTTAAACAAGCGATCGAAGGACTTTCTTTTTTTACTTTACTTAATACTTCAGTATTATTGCTTATCATTTCTGCCAGTGTTACTGTTGATATGTAAAACTCATTACTCAAAGTTTCCATTATTGAGTCGTACTTCATTTTTGTAAACTTTGAGTAGTAGTAATACCGGTATAGAATAGCTAAATTTCTACTTTGATGTAATGTCTTGCTTCTGCCCTTTCTATGTTTAGTCTCAACAGTGTCATTAAAAAAGTTTGAGTGTGTACGAATACCTCTCATATATTGCTGCTGTTGCTTAAAGGTTGTGATCTTAAAGTTTTATGATTATTGAAGTGCCACCCCGCTATTCAAAATCCTAAGTAATTCTTCCTGCACTTTTTCACCTATGCTTCTAATTCCGGCATCTACATTTGATGCATTTACTGTGATACTTCCAACCAATTCTTTATTAATATTTATAACAACATTTTTTTGTCCTCCACCAGCTCCCGCACTATTTGCCCCATCCTTTTTTGCCTTACCTCCTGAAAGTAAATTAGTAATAGTATTATCCTTACCACCTTTACCTAACAAATCGGTAGGAGATACGTCTGTATCTTTTTTAGGAGTGAAAAGACCGTTTTTATAAGCAAGCGCAATTTTCGCAGCCCCGTGCTCGCTTAAATGGTTTGCATAAGCTATTTGGGCAAGATTGCCTCCATGATCGCTTGCCCATTTATTTTTTAAATCTGTAATTCTTTTGGTTGCTTCTAAATCGTTCGGCTTATTAATATCTTCTATGATCTTCCCAAAATTGCCATTCTTCATATCTACAAAAGCCTGCTTCGTCTTTGATGCCATCGAACCAATTCTCTCTAAAAATTCATCCATCTGCGCACCTGCAAGTTTTAGGTTAAATTCTATTTCCTGGTATATATCTTTCCAAATGGCTTTTTGAGAAATTGCAAAAGCATGCGTCATAAAGTCAAGCCCCTTCAAAGCATCTGCCCAGCCCTGGTATTTTTCCGCTAAAGCGACTATCCAAACTACCAAAGCAGCAATAGCAGCTATAACAAGAGCAATCGGGTTAGCCATCATTGCACCATTAAGAATTGCCTGATAAGTAGCGGCCACCATAGTTACCGCTTTGTAGGCTCCCCAAGCTGTAACGGCTGCCAACACCCATTGAATATTATCAATTAAGTATGTTGACACCTTCATTAAACCTTCAGCTATTGGCATAAGGGTTTGGCCTGTTTTTATTTTTAAACTCTCAAAAGCCCCTTCCAAAACCTTCATCCTTCCGTATGCTGTTTCACCTATTTTCTTCATCATATTTTCATACATGCCGCCTTTTCCGGTGGCAAGTTCAAAGGCACGCGTTACCATATCTGCGCTTATCTCTCCTTTCTCCATCATCTTTCGCAGATCGCCCACGCTCGTTTTTTGACTGAGGCCAAACTGCTGCCATTTTTCGCTCATCGTTTGCAGCGGGTTGAAGCCTGCATTTACATATTGCAGTAAATCCTGACCCATTAATTTCCCTGCGCTTTGCGTTTGCGAAAAGGCAAGGGTGAGCGACCTGAAGTGCTCGGTATTACCCATGCTTATGTCGCCCAGCATTCGCATATCTTTCTCAATCGTGCCAATGTCTGTTTTACCATTTTTTCGGCCTACTCCGAATCCCATCATGGTTTTTGCGTTGTCGAAAACCTCCGGTCCTAATATCGTATCCTGTTGTAGTTTATTGAGGTGATTAGCCAGAAGATTACCCTTTTTTGGGTCTCCTGCCAGAACCTGAAAGCTCATTTTAGTTGCTCCAAATTCCATTGCCTTATTTATACTGTCTTTAGCAAATCCTAATAAACTGACCGAGGCAATAATGCCTGCAAGACCTCGAAAGAGCGAACCATTAAAAAAAGAGCTTTTACTTGCCGCCCTGTCAACGTCATTAACCTTGCCTTTTAATTGATCGAGTCTATCCATTGTTTTGTTAACCATAGTTTGCACCTTACCAAAAGATGTGTCGGCATTCTGAGCAATTTTCACTAAACCCGAAGACATCATGTCTTTCATCTTTACAAAAAACTCAAGTACGTTAGCCATAATAATATCAATTAGTTTAAATCAGAAAGCTTAATATCTATTTTAATGCTTTGTCTAAATCCGCCTGTAGATATGCTTCCTTCTACTTCTGAAATGAAATATTTTCCCTTTTCAAGTTTATAATTATCATCTTCAAGAATAATTACATCACAAGGTTTTACAAAAGGTTCAGCAAAAGCAGTAAAGCCTCCACTGTAACTACCGGATGTTTTACCCTTCATTAAATCCCTATATAGTTTTTGCAGAAAAGCCGAATTTTTTATATGTCTTATATTGATCTCTTCCTTTTCGCCATCGCCGGAAGTTATTACTGTTTTACTGCCATCCTTTTCACCGACGGATATACTTACTTTCCTGTCTGAATTGTCTTTAAAGATTAGATTATCAGTTTCAATAATATTATACCCCACTCTAAATTTTATTGGCTTCTTTTCGTCTCCATTTATATCTGTGGTTTGAGTGTACTTTAAACCAACATACAATTCCTCATTATTAAAACACACGGTTAAGCTGCATTTCTTACTCAAATAGTCTAAAACATCAGTTGCTCTTCGCTTTTTAAAAAAGATGTTTTTCAATTCAATTTCCTCTATAAGCGGGCTTACTTTTACCGGGGTATCTTTAACTAATTCCTTTAGCAAATCTTTAAGCAATACTGATTTCCAACTTTTAGAAATTACGACTTTCCTTAATGGATAGCTGTAACCTTCGCATTTAATAACTAACCTTTTATCTTTTAGAAAAGTTGTTGCTACAAAACCTATAAATCTTAAATCATTATTATGGTTGTAGCCTGCATTAATCACAACAGGCAAACCATTAGTAAATACCTGACTGGTTGGAAGTGTCTCTGCAAGATTATTGTCGCTATAGTTATTCTTTTTTAAGGTGACTATACCAGGCACCACTATTTCGGCTCTGTTAGTGTAAGATTCTATAGAATTTACCCAGGTGCATGAACTAACAGGTATTTTTTCATATTTGCCGATTTCAACATTTGAGGTCATTGTAAACATAAAAGATTACTTGTAAATTAAAGGGCTGGTTGTTGCGGGGCTAAAGTCGTCAAGGAAAGTTTAAAAAAACAACCCGTAGAAACAGGCTGTCAATCCAATAAATGTTTCAAACTTTTCAATAAACGTGAAGGCTATAAAATTACTATACATCTTTTAAATACATACGATACCTGATAGCAGAAAACTCAAAGAAGTAACTATAAGAAACAAAAAAAGCCCGGTTATAAGCCGGGCTTTTTAAAATACATGTTTTTAGTTTATTAATGAAGTTGTAAAACCTCCATTGTAGCCATACCTTCTTTATACTGATTTAATACCTTATGATTAATCGTGTTATCCTTGTTCAAAAGCCTTTTAATAATGGCAGCAGTATCGAGTCCCGAACCTGAATAATAAACCGCAATATCATTAGCGTTAAAAGCTGAAACAACTGCCTCTGCAAAAGCCTTTTCTTTTTCAGCCCTTGTGCTTCTGGTGTAATATTTATTAGCCTCTAATAGTTGGGCATCCAAAACCGGACTTATTTCAACTATATCATTTGCACCAATTTGAAAATATGCCTGCGGATTCGTTGGAGCTATACGCATGGATGTTAATTTATCCTGGGCAATAAGCACGGCTGTAACAAAAGCTGCATAGCCAGCAGGATGTTCCATTATTGCCATCGCTTTAGATTTATTAAGTGTCAATCCACTTAACACCACTGGTTGATCTGCTGTAAGCTTATCAAAAATTAAACTATCGTAGTCTGCAAAAGCCCTGTTTAGTTCATTAGTGGTAAGGTTATCTATAGGCATGGCATTGTAAGCATTCACCACCCCCTGAATAATACTAATTGCGTTTGTAAACGGTCTTTTTGCTTCCTGATAACTATTGTTATCTGTAAAAATTAATGTGTCCATTGTGTAGGTTTTATGTGATAAAAAAAATTAGATGCTGTTTTTAAAACTATTGTACCAGTCGTTTAATTGTTCCTTTCTTTCCGGGTGTTTTATGTTGTTCCATGCAATAAAGGCATTAAGGGAGTCATCAAATTTTACAAGGTCACTTTTCTTTTTTTGCTTGTCACTCCATTTATGCTTCTTATTCCAAATACCAATGGTCTTTCTATTCAGCCCTATAATTTCAGCCGCTTTAGTTTGGGATACACCTTCATGAACTAACAGAAATTCAATCCTTTTTTTGAGTGCGTTTGTAATTTTGGGGGCGTGGGTTCCTTTTGTCATTCATGGCTGTTTATATAGTACGCTCAAAACCCGCTTAATTCGCTCAAATTTCATCTTCTTGTAAAAATGTTACATTACCCCGCTTATCTACATTGGCAAGCCTAAACCGGCTCCCATCCCTGTAAAATGGCTTAGTCTTTAAAGTGTCCGTAGGTTGACCACCAACAAACTCAAATCTTTGAATCCGAAAAGCGATTATCTCAGGCACATCAATTATTTCTTTTAAAATTGCCCTACCTAAAAAGCCAAAAACATCAAGCAAGTCATCTGTATATGTTATCGGACTCCAGTCATCACTCGAATCCAGCAATAAAGTAACATGCCGTTCTGTGTGATCTGTTGTTAGTATGCATATATCGAACATCGTATCAGCAGGGCAATCCCTGATAAGTAAATCATTCATGTGAAATAGTTATTAAATTTTATGAAGAGTTGCTGCTTTACCACTTGCAAGCACTTATAAAATAAGTTCGTTCTCTTTTAGGAAAGGGTAAGCCGATTGCTTACGTTTTTGAAGTGATGTAAAAATATAAAACAGATTCGGTTGTATCAAAAAAAGAATTAAAGAAAAATGTAATCGGGAGAACTCGAAGAAAGATGCAAATTATTTGAATCGTAATCCTTTGTAGTTGATAAGAAAAGAAATGCTGTTTTCTCACCCCTGCATTAGCAGGAAGGCTTAGGGTAATTACTGAAATAAAATATGAAAAGAAAAAAGCGAGGGAAACGTAATTAAAGCGCAAACTATGTACACAGTTACCACTGAAGAAATATTTAATAACCTTCGCAAAGGCATTCTGTCTTATGCAAACAAAAAGTTCTGACCGATGTATGAAGGGCTATGGAGGGTTAGTCCATCCCAACGGCAGGCCAGAACTTTTTCTTTGTCAAAAGTAAATAAATTATGAATGCCAAACAAATAGCCGAACAAATAGAAAAGATTCTGTGTTAAGATTCGAATAGTTTCATCGGTTTTTTTAATTTTGTTTTTTAGGCGGCTTTAAGCCAGCCTGTAAGAGAAGTGGTCTATTGATTGCTTCTCTTTTTTATATAGCCTGTGTCT
>JAABUN010005328.1_pt1 | contig 16120 bp, 10 predicted proteins | sample 5559311 | NCBI WGS metagenome assembly JAABUN01 (sample SAMN10711877, study PRJNA513370) | rock metagenome | isolation source: Antarctica rocks | place: Antarctica: Victoria Land, Siegfried Peak sud
GACTGACGCTCGTCAGATGGTAGCGACGGTCACCGTTTTCGGGCCGTCCGCGCACGCTTTTCGTATCGCTCAACGATTAAGCATCGAATATGCGGGAGAGCCGCGATAGCGGGGCAACTCTGGGGTCGTCGCGCCGCGATCGTTGCGGCCTGGATGACCGCGCTCAACCCGAGCCTGATCTATTACACCCGTATCCTGCACACCGAAAGCCTGTACCTCGCCTGTGCGATGATCGCCGTCCTCGCGCTCGTCTGGTATACCCGCGCCGCCGCGACCGCGCGGCCACTCGCGGTCGCGGCGGTCTTCGTCGGGTCCGCCGCGCTACTGCGTCCGGCGATCGTCGCGCCACTGCCGATGCTGCTCCTCTGGCTGATCGTGCGCCGCCCGCGCGGCGAATGGTGGATGGCCGCGCGTCACGCCGTCCTCTTCGTCGCTCTCTTCGTCGCGATGATCACCCCCAACCTGATCCATAACTGGCAGGCGTATGGGCGGATCATCCCGCTCGACACGACCCTCGGGTACATCTTCTGGCTCGATCACCGCGACATACCGCGCGAGCAACTGATCGACACCCTGGCGGCGATCCGCAACCCCGGCGACCGGCAACAGTACGCCCTGCGCCAGGGTCTTGCGTGGGTTGCCGCACATCCCGCGCAGACGATCACCGATAGCCTGAGCAATCTGCGGATCTTCTGGGGTGAGCCACCCTACGTGATCGATGCGTTCGAACGGCGTCGCGGCGTCACCGATGGCTGGCGCGCGACGGTGCATAGCCTCACCATGCTCGCCTGGCTGGCGATCGTGCCACTCGCCTTCGTCGCGCTCGGTCGCAGTCGTCGGGCCGATCCGCTCATCCCAATCATCATCCTGGGCGTCATCGGTCCGACGCTCGGCGTCGCCCTCTCACACCACGAGAACCGCTACCTCGTCCCCGCCGTGCCGCCACTGGTCGCCCTGGCAGCCGGTATCGTGGCGGCGCGCGAACGCACGGTACGTTCACGCCGCCGCACGGTCTTGATCGGCGTCGTCACCGTGCTTTTCCTGCTCAATCTCTGGCTGATCGGCGGCCCGCTCGCCCGTGAACGCGCCACGATCGCGGTCCACTGGCTCGTCGCCCAGGGGGCCGCGCGTGTCGGCGCGACCGAACTGGCAAACGGGCAGTACGATGCGATGGGCGCGGCGAATCCGCGCCTCTCCGGGCCAGATGAAGGTCGCGCTATCCTGGCCCATCAGCGCGGCGACGATGACGCCACCCTCGCCGCTGCGCGCCGCGCCATCGCGCTCGACCAGGAGAACTTCCGCGCTCGCGCCCTCGCCGCCTCACTTTTGCGCGATCGGGGCCAACTCGACGATGCGCGGCGCACCGCCCGCTTCGTCACCGTCGCACCCCAACTCCTTGCCTGGGCCTGGGATCACCCCACCACCCCGCCCACCGCCCGCGTGGTCCTCGACGGGACTGACCTCGGCTTCACGCGCGGCTTTTACGGCGCGGAGGAGGGTGAGGGGGAGCGCGCCTTCCGTTGGATGGCGGAGGATGGGCAGATCCGCCTCGCCCCGCCCGCAGCGGGGCGCGCGGCAACACTCGTCCTCGTCCTCGCCAGCCCACGCCCGCCGGACGTATCGCCGGTGGAGGTACGTGTCCAGGCCAACAATTGGACCCTCGGCATCGTCACCGTCCGCCGCGAACAGGGCTGGAACGAAATCCGGCTGCCCCTGCCCGCCGACCTCGATCCGGCGCAACCGCTGATCCTCGATCTCCACACCACCGCGATCGAGCGCCCCGACGATCGCCGCGAGTTCGGCGTCGCTGTTGCCTCGGCCACAATAGAGCTCAACCCATAACCAAACACCCATTATGTTGACTAAACATTTTACCCAGTAAGCCCCTGCGATTATCATCATCTCACGACCCACGACCCACGACCCACGACCCACGACCCACGACCCACGACTTACACAGGATGGGCTATCATGGTCCATCAAACGACGTTGATTCCCGTTAAGGTACCCATTGGTGTGGATGAAAGGGAGGAAGGCCGACGATGACCGATACCGCTAGCGATCGCTCGAACCTGCTGACGGTGAAAGCAGCGCCATTCAACGCGGAAACACCGCTCGAAGGGTTGCGTCAGTTGATCACGCCGACGGCGCTCCATTACGTGCGCTCGAACTTTGACCTCCCGGCCCACGATGGCACCCTCACGATCGGTGGCGCGGTCGCGCGACCGATCACCCTGTCACTTGAGGAGTTGCGGGCGCTCGGGGAAGAGACGCTGACCGTCACCCTCGAATGTGCTGGGAATGGCCGGGTCGGGCTGATGCCACTCCCCACCGGCGAGCCGTGGACCGGTCAGGCGGTCGGCACGGCGACCTGGACCGGCGTGCCGCTGCGAACGGTGCTGGAACAGGTCGCGCCGCAGCGCAGCGGCGTCGAGGTCGCGTTCACCGGGGCCGATCACGGCCACTACAAGGGCGGTGCCGATATCCACTTCGTACGCTCGCTGACCCTGGAACGCGCGCTCGATCCGGCGGCGCGCATCCTGATCGCCTGGGCGATGAACGGCGAACCGCTCAACGCGGACCACGGTGCGCCACTGCGCCTGCTCGTGCCCGGCTGGTATGGGATGGGCGCGGTGAAGTGGCTTTCGAAGATCGAAATCCTGGAAGCCCCCTACCAGGGCCAGTTCCAGACCAAATCGTACGTCTTCGAGTGGCAGGATCGCGACTGGGAGCCGGTGCGCGCGATGCGCCCCCGCGCATTGATTACCGCGCCAGCCGAGGAAGAAACCTTGCACCCGGGCACCTGCACCGTGCAAGGGAAAGCATGGTCGGGCTCCGGCCCGATCGCCAGCGTGGAGGTCAGTATCGACGGCGCGGGCGAGTGGCACGCGGCTACACTGGCCCCGGCAGAGGCGGAGAGTTTCTGGCAGGAATGGTCGTTCGATTGGACGATCGGCGCGAAGGAGATCGGCCGCCACGTCATCCGCGCCCGCGCCATCGACGCCACTGGTGCGGCCCAGCCCGACAGCCCGGAATGGAACCGCCTCGGGTACGGCAACAATGCCGCGCAAGTCTTCGTCGTCAACGTGGTCTCATAAACCGGTTAACGATCAGGCGGCGGGTGGTCTCTCCACTCGCCGCGCTACGCGAGAACCACCGTCTCGGTCGGCACCGGGTCGCGGCGCAGACGGCGCGCGCGAGAGAAACCCTCGCGTCGTGGTCGCTGAGCAACCGGGCGATCTGCGGCCCATACTGCGCCGCCTTACGCCCAACTCGATGCAGAACAATCCGCGATAGGCTGGTGCCAAGAGCGCGATAATGATCGCTGAGGCGATCACGTATCCCCTCACGACGGAGGATTGAATGCCTGCAGGGGTAGCTGGTCGGGATGTTGCCGACATAGCCGTTCTGAGCCTTTGACAGACCTGGCGTGCCAATAGCCAGGGGAGAGCTGATGGGCTGAAGGCCACGGCGGTCGCCGCAAAGCCTACCTGCGTGGGCTGGGCCACAGATTTCCACAGAAGTGGGGTCAGTCCCCGTGGGGGGACTTTGTAGCCTTCAGCCGGGACTTCAGGCCAACGGCACACCACGCCCGCCGACTTCCTCACACTTGCCGAAGAAACAAAGTGTGTCATTGCCGCTTACGCAACCCAAGCAGCTTGCTCTGCCGCCAACCCCTTACGCAACGCTGATCTGCGAGCCGTTCGGCCCCTTCTCCACCATGATCTGTGTCGGGAAGAGTTCGCGCAATTCCTGCACATGGGTGATGACCAGGATCATCTCGAACTCGCCCTCGATCGAGCGGATCGCCTCGACCAGACTATCGCGACCGCGTGCATCCTGCGTCCCGAAGCCCTCATCGATCACCAGCATTTGCAGCTTCGCCCCGGCTCGCCGTGCGAGTAGCTTGGCAAGGGCCACACGGATCGCGAAGTTGATCCGAAATGCCTCGCCGCCGGAATACATCGCATAGTCGCGTTGCCCCGCCTCGTCGCCGATGATGATCTCCAACGCCTCGACGGTATCGCCTTTGCGCGTCTCGCGCTGGGTGCGGAACTCGACGCGCATACTATTCCCCGGCATATTCGCCAGCAAGGCATTCGCCTCGTCCTGCAACTCCGGCACCGCCGACTCGATGATCATCGCCTGGATACCGCCCTTGCCGAACGCCTTGACCAGTTCGCGATAGGCTCCTTCCGCCTCGCTGAGGGTGCGGCGCTCCTCGCGCAGCCGCCCGTCTTCCTCATCGAGATCGGCGAAGCGGCGCAACGATTCTTCCAGGCGACCCTGCCGCCGGGTCAGTTCATCCTGCTGACGGTGCTTGCCATCGAGTTCGATCCCAAGATCGTCGCAGCGCCGGATGAGCGCGGGCAGTTCGGCCACGCTGGCGCGCAACTCGGCGGCGCGGGCCGTCTCCTCGGCCCGCGCCGTGTCGCGCAGGGTCAGCGTCGCGCGATCCTCAGCCAGGCGCTCACGTTCCGGCCCGATCGCGTGCTCCGCACGTTCTAGTTCGCGCACGCGCCCATCGAACGGCCCGAGTTCGGCGATCTGCGCCCGGACCTGACGATGGGCCTCGCGGTCGTAATCGACCGCCTTGATCGCCGCCGCTAGTTCTGCCGCCTCGGCTTGCGGCTCCTGGGCGAAACTGCCCCGCTCCAGCGTCTGGACGAGCAGATCGCGGTCGCGCGTCACCGCCAGCAAGGTTACACCGGCATCACGCGCGGTCGTCACCTGACGGCGCAGATCGCCCTCCTCGCGCGCCAGCTTGATCCCATCACGCGCGAGGGCGGTAATCTCCGCCAGTTGGATGTTGCAGGCGGCGATCTCACCCTCCAGTTCGCGGACACGCGCCAGATTGGTGGTGTATTCATCTTTTAAGCGCAGGCCGTCGCTCTGATACTCGTCGTGGATGTGGTGCCGCTCGTCTTCGCCGACCGGGCGACGGCAGAGGGTGCAGATCGCGCCAGCGGAGTCCATCTGCGTCTGCAACTCCTTGACGCGGTGCATCTCCTTCTTCAAGCGGTCGTTATCCGCACGCCGACCGCCGATCTCCTCGGTCGCCGACGTGACACTCTCGGTGAGGATCGGGCGGCGCTGCTCGGCCTCGCCGACCGCTTTCAGGCGCGCGGCGATCCGCGCGTAGGTCGTCTCGATCTCGGGCAACCGCTCCCGCTGACGCTGCAAGTCGGCCGCCTGATGGTCGAGCGCGTGCTGCTCCTGCAAGAGCAAGTTGCGCGCCGACTCCACCCGCTTCTCGGCCGCGCGATACCGCCCCTGCAACTCATTGAGGGTCGCCAGGGCGGTGTTCGCCGCCTGATCGCGCGCCACCGCCTCCTGCAACTCGCGATAGCCGTTACGAATCAGGTCCGCTTCGGCGATGATCCGCGCGAGATCGGCGATCCGCTGCTCGGTCGCGGCGATCCGCCCGCGCAACCGATCGGCCTCGCGGGTATGCTCATCGCGCCGCCGCTCCGCCTCAGTCGCCGCCGCCGCGCGCCCTTCCAATTCGCCGCGTCGCGCCCGCGCGATGTCGTACTCATCGACCAGCATCGCCAGGATGGCGATCAACTCGATCAACGCCGCCGAGATGGTCCCGAGTTCCGCTTCGATCGCGGGGCGACCTTGCAGTTCGTGGGCGATCTGTTCTAGCTTCGCATCGATCGTCTTGCGACTCGCCTCGGCGTCGCGTCGTAGCACGCGGGCGCGCTCCTCCAACTCATCGTAATTGCCCAAGCCGAGAATATCGGCGAGCACTTGCTTCCGATCGGTCGGGCCTTTGGTGGTGAACTCGTCGGCCCGCCCTTGCAGGATGAAGGCCGAGTTGATGAAGGTGTCGTATTCCATGCCGATCGTGCGGATCAGCAACTTCTGCGTCTGGGAAACGGTGTCGCCGGTGATCGCACGCCAGGGTGTATCATCAGCGGGCGTCACCTCGCGCAGTTGCACTTCGAGGTGCGCGATGTCAGGACTGCTCCCGCGCCGCCGCCGCCGCCGCAGCACGCGGTATTCATGGTTGCCGAGGAGGAAATGGAAATCGACCCCCATCTCGGTCGTGCCGAGGCTCATCAGATCGCGCTCGACACCGCCACGCGCCTTGCCCCACAGCGCCCACGTCATCGCATCGAGCAAGCTCGATTTCCCGGCCCCGTTGTCGCCAGCAATACAGGCGACGCGGATCGTACGCAGATCGAGCGAGACTTCCCCCTTGTACGGGAGGAAATTCCGTAGGATAAGTTTGGTAGGGATCATCATGCTCCTGAAATCGGCGTTATCAGCGCGGCAGAGATCGCTCAATGACGTTCGGAGGGTGCCGATGCGGGCATTCGTAGTAAGCCCGCGCACCCCTCGCAATGCAGCACTCGTTCGTAACAATTCTACCGCACGTACGGATTTTTTTCGCACCGAAATCCGCCCCGGCAGGAATCATTTTGAGGGCTGGCGCGTTATTGTAAGTGCTACACCTTGCCTTGAGGGGGGCAACGGAGTACACTAGATTAGTTGACCAGCTTCGGTCCCGCGTTGTGTCCGATCGACGGCTCGCAGCGTATAGAGTATTAATGGATGGAATCGTTCTTGCGGACGCTGCCAGGCAATGGGGCCTTTTAGCGCCAGGAACGTACTGCGGTGTGCCGCGCGTCGCTGCTGACTGCGTCCGACACCGTTATCGGAGGTACGGGATTTATGGTTGACGAGCGCTTACGAGACGTTCGACAAATTATCCCTGATGAGATGGAAGAACTGGCCGAGGGGAATTATCGCCGTCGGCGGGTTGCTGCCGACGTCCTGCCCTTGCCCGAGGACGAAGGTCCGAGTTTCAATCAGGTTCTCGAGACGGAAGAAGAGGCCGAGGAAGCGCGCGGCTTCGCGCAGGATCTTGAATCGCTCCAGAAGATTGATCCGAGCTTTGTCACCGACCCGGTCAAGCTCTACCTGCGCGAAATCGCCCATGCGCCGCTGCTGAACCACCAGCAGGAGATCGAACTGGCGAAGCGCGTCGAGGCGAGCGACCTGGAGGCCGTACAGACCTTCGTGCGCTCGAACCTCCGCCTCGTGGTGAGTATCGCCAAGAAGTATGTCGGGCGCGGGCTCTCGCTCCTGGACCTGATCCAGGAAGGGAACCTCGGCCTGATTCGCGCGGTGCAGAAGTACGATTGGCGGACGGGTTTCCGCTTCTCGACGTACGCGACGTGGTGGATCCGGCAGGCGATCACACGCGCCATCGCGGACCAGAGCCGCACGATCCGGCTGCCAGTCCACATGGGCGACGCGGTATCGCGTTTCCGTGGCACGGTGCAGGAATTGAACCAGACCCTCGGGCGGCGTCCGAAGGTCGAGGAGATCGCGAACCATATGGGTGTGCCGACCGAGAAGGTCGAGCAGATCATGAGCGCCGCCCAACGGACCCTTTCGCTCGAAACGCCGGTCGGTGAGGAAGACGAGGCCCGCCTCGGCGACCTGATCGCCGACGAGGGCGCGACCAGTCCCGAGCAGGCCGCCTCGGAAGGGCTGCTGCGCGAGGATGTCGAGCAGGTCTTGAAACTCCTCAGCGACCGCGAGCGCAAGGTGCTGCGCCTGCGCTTCGGCCTGGAAAACGGGCACCAGCACACCCTGGCCGAAGTCGGCGAGGAGATGGGTATCAGCCGCGAGCGCGTGCGCCAGATCGAAGGTCAGGCGCTCCACAAGCTGCGCGGTGCGGACATCCGCAACCGTCTGCTGGCCTACCACTCCGAAGCCTAACGACACGCCTGTAGCACGACCAGAATACAAGCAGTGTGGCCGGGAAGTAGCTCCCGGCCCGCGCTTTTTACCCCCTCCCCGCCGCTGCGGCGGCGACCCTCCCCTGAAGCGGGAGGGTAAAACCACTACCTCGCAATGCCTCTTCCCCCTCACCTCGGATGGGCGAGCGCCTTCTAGGCAGCGGGTGGCGAGCGAATGCGAGCCGGGGGTGAGGGCCGTAGCCCCCTCAACTTACCCCGCAGCCTCAACGATTAGTTGCATCCCACCTAGGCGTACCCGATCGCCGGGAGAAAGCACCCTGCTGGTTACACGCTCTTCATTCACGAAGGTGCCGTTGGTGCTATCGGCGTCGATCAAGGTTGGTGGGCCGCCATTGCGCGAGATCCGTGCGTGCAGGCTCGATATTTCGGGATCGTTCAGGACAAACTCGGCGCGGCCAGCCTGCCGCCCGATCGTCAGGCCGTCGCGCAGCAGTACGGCGGTGCCGGGGGCGCTGCCGTTGGTGACGACGAAGCGATAGGGACGGCGATCGGTCTGCGCGAGCGGATCGGCGGGGGGTACCTGGACGATGGCGGGCATCGGTGGCGGTGCAACCATTGGTGCAGCGGCGAAGATCGGCGGCGGTGGCGGCGCAAAGCCAGCCGGGCCAACAGGCACCAGGGCCGGAGTGCCCGCAAAGCGCATATGTAGATCGGCGATGCGCGACCGAAGCGCCGTTTCGCTATGCAAGTGCGGCACGGCAGCCTGATCGCCGAACGCGCTGTGGCGCTTCTGGAGCGCGAGGGTGATCTGCAATTGGAAGATCTTGCCCAATAGGCTGCGCGCCGCCTTGCCACCCTGCGCCTGTACCTCGCGCAGCATGATCCGTCGCTGGCCGGGATTCGGCAGCGCCTGATATTCGCGCACCGTCACGACACCGCCCGTAACCTCGTCGCGCAACTCCGCGCGCACGATGTCAGCCTCGTGGTGCCAGTTACGGACGACCATGAAACCCAAAATTGCCATTGCCGTCCAGGTGAGGCCATAGAGCGGCACGATCGTCAGCAATAACCCGAGCAGGTTATCGGGTACGAGCCGCTCCAAGAGGGTCGCCGAGAAATTGAACGTGTTGTGCAGTCCGGCGGCGACGGCGTAACCAGCCAGGGGGATCAGCCAGCGGCGCGGCCCTTGCGGCCCCATCCGCGCGAAGCCGAGCGCCAACCCGGTGATCGCGGTGAAGACGGAGTGATTCATCCAGCCGAGCACGAGCCGCAGGAAGAGGGTCAGGATCAGGCCGAAGACGCCGCTATCCAACCCGCGAAAGAAGTAGCTGATATCCTCGGTCATCGCGAAGCCGAGGCCGATCAACGCCCCCAAGACCACACCATCGACCGGATCGTGGAATTCGTCGCGGAAGCGCAGGTAGATGAAGAGGAGGATCAGCCCCTTGATCCCCTCCTCGACGACCCCGGCGATCGTCCCGTAACCGATCAGTTCCAGGATACTGCTCATCGAGAGTTCGATCGGCAGGAACAGAGTAGTATTGATCACCAGCGCCGGAGGGATGGCGATAATCGCGCCACCGAGGAATGCGCCGATCAAGATATAGCGGTGGCTGCGCTGGAACCGTTGCAGGCGCGGGATCGTCAGCGCGATCCCGATGTTCGGAATCAGCGCCGCGCCGATGATGAACGGCGAGGCCAGGATCCCGACGACCCCGCCCGACAAGACATCAAGCAGCACACTCAGCAGCGTACAGCCGAGGCAGAGCGTCCAGAAGCCCGAGGTCAGCATCAGGAGATATTTGCGGTTGTTCGGCCGCACATCCGGCGCGAAGAGAAATTGGGTGGTGTTGCCCCCGGACATGGCGCTCCTCGACCGTTCCGCTCACCGCACGAAGATCAGCTCGCGCATCTTCTTTGGTAGGCACTGGTACTGTACGACAGCGCGCGAGTGGATGTCACGCGCTACTGTTGGCTGGCGGTTAAAGGGCAGACCGGGACTGAAGTCCCGGCTAAGGGCTGCGGCCACGAAATACCCTTAAAGGGCACAATGCCCGCCTCCGCGGGTTGTGATTGTTGCAAGCTGGGCTTGTTCGATGTCGGCAGTTGATGCTGCACGGGCCATGTGCGTGTAAACGCTGGCAGAAATCCTGCCAGAACCACAGCGAACCCCGTCCGCGCAGGCGGACATCGTGGCCGCAGCCCTTAGCCGGGATTTCAATCCCGGTCTGCCCGCAGGCCCGCAAGGCCGGGTGCCCCCTGGGCGATTCAGTCGCCAGCCCGTACTTAACATGAGAGCGCCTGGGCATCGCCCAGGCGCTCTCGCGAGAACAACTACATGACTTGGCGGTTAGTCAGCGGCCTGACCCTGTGCGGCCTGGGCATCGTTGATCGCCTGCCAGATCCGCTGCGGCTTCATTGGCATGTCGATGTGACGAATGCCGAACGGGCTGAGCGCATCGACGACGGCGTTGACGATCGCCGGGGTCGAGCCGATCGTCGCCAACTCCCCGATCCCCTTCGCCCCGAGCGGGTTCAGCGGGGAAAGGGTTTCGGTCCGATCGTTCTCGAACATCGGTAGGAACTCAGACTTGGGAATGGCGTAGTCCATCAACGAGCCGGTGATCAGCTGCCCCTGCTCGTCATAGACGACCTCTTCGTAGAGCGCCTGGGCGATCCCCTGCGTCAAGCCACCGTGGACCTGACCATCGACCAGGAACGGGTTGACCTGACGCCCGCAGTCATCAACCGCGACGTAGCGGAGGATCTTGACCTCGCCGGTCTCGGGGAAGACCTCGACCGAGACGATGTCCGCGCCGAACGGGAAGGTTGTTCCTGGCGGGGCGAAGAAGTCGACGACTTCCAGACCGGTGCCGATCTCGGCCGGGACACTACCGCTGTAGGCGACCTTGGCGATCTCCTTCAACGACATGGCCCCTTCCGGCGAACCGGTGACGCCGAACTTGCCGTCCGCGAAGGTCACGTCACCCTCGGCGGCTTCCAGCTTGTGCGCGGCGATCTTGATCGCCTTCTCGCGGATCTTGCCGAGGCCACCCATCAGGGCAGAGCCACCGACGACGAGCCCGCGCGAACCCATCGTGCCGATCCCGGCGGGGGTGCGGGCGGTGTCGCCGTGAACGACGAAAACATCGTCCATCGAGACGCCGAGTTGATCGGCGACGATCTGGGCGAAGGCCGTCTCGGTCCCCTGCCCGTGCGGCGAGACGCCGGTGGCGACCGTCACCTGACCGGTCGGCTCGACGCGCACCGAGGCGCTATCGAATGGCCCGAAGCCGCAGATCTCGGTGAAGGTCACGACGCCGATCCCCATGTAGCGGCCCTCTTTGCGTAGCTTCTCCTGCTCGGCGCGCAGGCCGTGATAATCGATCGTCTCCATCGCCTTCGCCAGCGGCTTCTCGTAGTCGCCGCTGTCGTAGACCGGGCCAGCCGCCGTCTGATACGGGAACGCGTCCGACGGGATGAAGTTCTTGCGGCGCAGCTCGATCGGGTCCATCCCCAACTCATCGGCGAGGACATCGGTGATCCGCTCCAGGTAGTAGGCAGCTTCCGGGCGACCCGCGCCGCGATACGCCCCGGTCGCCATCGTGTTGGTGTAGATCCCCACGACTTCCAGGTCCACCGACTTGACATCGTAAATGCCGTTCATCAGCAGCGCGGTGAGATTCGGGATTCCGGCGGCGCGAGGGTACGCGCCCAGGTCGGCGTGCAGCCGCAGCTTGATCGCGGTGATCGTGCCGCCCTTCTTCGCGGCCAGGGAAACCTCGGCCATGTGGGCGCGACCGTGGTGGGTCGTCGCCAGATGCTCGCTGCGCGACTCGATCCACTTGATCGGTTGCTTCAGCCGCCGCGCGATCTCCGCGCAGAGAATATCTTCCTGGTAGCAGGAGATCTTGACGCCGAAGCCGCCACCAACTTCCGGCGCGATCACGCGCACGTCGAGTTCGGTGAGGCCGAGGCAACCGGCGATCTCCTGACGAACGGTGTGAGGGTTCTGTGTCGAGGTCGTGACGACTAGCCCGCCGCTCAACGGATCGAGTTGCGCCATGACGCCGCGCGTCTCCATCGAGACACCGGACACGCGCTGATTGTTCATCCGCTGCGTGACGGTTACATCGGCGTTGGCGAACTCTTCATCGGGCTGGCCGTTTTTCGTCACCGCGGTGTAGGCAATATTGTTGGGCACATTCTCGTAGACGAGCGGAGAGCCGTCCTTGATCGCCTCTTCGATGTCGGTTACGACTGGCAGCGGCGCGTAGTCCACCTCGATCAGGCCGACGGCATCGACCGCGATATAACGATTGGTCGCGACCACTACCGCAATCGCCTGTCCGACGTGCAAGACCTTATCGGTTGGCAGGATCATGGTGCTGATCGGCTCGGTGCCGCCCGCCCCGCCACCTTCGCCGCCACCAAACGGCATCGGTTTCAGGTTGGCGAAATCGTGGCCGGTGTAGACGGCGAGGACGCCGGGATGGGCTGCGGCTTTGCTCGTATCGATCCCGTTAATCGTCGCGTGCCCGTAGATACTGCGTAGGATTGCTACGTGGCCGATGTCCGATGGTCGCATGTCATCGACATACATCGAACTCCCGGTGATTAGACGCGGATCTTCCTTGCGCTTGACGCGAGCACCCATCTGCCGCATATAGACCATGATCGCCACGCTCCTTCCTACAGTCTGAGTCGCCACTTTGCTGCAACGCGATGCACCGTCACTCCCCCTGACTTACCACTTATCGTATGTCATTGACAGACGGGTTGCAAGCGCCATGAAGCCCCTCGCCAACATTCTGTCGGCGAGGGGCTTCAGTACGCATCAATTCAGGGCGTTTAAGCTGGCTGAGTGCAGGCTACCCTTTCGATTGCATCGCGTTGATCACGACCTGCAAACTATCGGCGGCACCCATACCGGGCATGACGAGTGGCTGGAAGCGCGCGTTGATCTCCTGCGCCAGACGTTGCGAGCCGAAGTCGAAGTTATCGCCTTCGCTGTCCCACATGCTGATACCGACAAATTTGCCGCTAACGGGATCGGCAAGCCCGAGATACCCACGAAAGCCCGGCTGTTGCTGCATCAACGGCAACAATTCATCCTCGATCAGGCGACGCTGCTCATCGGTCGTCTTGCCCAACCGCGCTTGCGTGGTGATGACCCGCGCATACACAGCGGTATCCTCCCTCTTAAAAATTGCAGTTACCATTCCGTAGTGGGGGCTGGGGGCGTATTGCCCCTGTTAAGCGCAGTATAGTGCCGACAGGGGGCTTCTGCGTAATCTACGGGAAATATTGGTCCTAATTACCTATACCCCATCGGTCACCGGACGTATTCGGCCACTAGCCGATAGTGCGGTAGTACGTCGTGATACGGGCGTCGTCGTGCAGCAGATGGATCGCCAGCGCGGGAGATGCGGTTTCATCGAGCAGCGATTGCCCAGGAGCAGCTTTTTCCCAGGGCAGCCGAAGGTTGGAGTGGATCCCCGGCGCGACGAGCAGCGGTCGCCCCGCGAAGGTCGTCGCGGTCGCGGTGTGCGTATGCCCGACGAGTACGGCGGCAACGTTGGGGTAGCGTTGCAACGTCGCGGCCAGCGGCGCAGCGTCGAGCAGGCGCAACTGATCGACGCCGGGGTGGCCCAATTCGACCGGTGGGTGGTGCATCCCAATTAGCACCGGCATGTCGCCCGGCATCTCGGCCAGCATCGCGTCCAGCCAGTCGATGGTTTCCGCATCGAGTGCGCCGTGATACTGCCCCGGCACGGATGAATCGAGCATGATCACCGTGAGCGCGCCGAAGGTCCGGGCAGAGTTGACCGGGGCAGCGGCAGGAGCGTCATGCGCTGTTTGCCTCGATAGCAGAGCCGCACGGAAAGGATCGCGCGGATCGCTATTACCCGGACAGAAAAGGGCCGGGGTATTGCCCGCGACCGCCTCGGCGATGACCTGATATTCAGCCACCGCGCCACCCTCGATCAGATCACCGGTCAGGATCAGCAGATCAACGGGGGGCGGCAAATTATCCAGGTAGGCCATCACACGCTCGAAGCGGCTCCGCGCTGCGTCACCACCATCGAGGTGCGAATCACTCAGGTGGGCGATCATGTACATGGATGCTCCTCGTATGGCATACGGCAACAGATACTGTCCTTGGCGCACGCAGTATAGCCTCATCGCGGGCGTAGGGCGTCTCCCCGCCCCCAAAACACTGTCCGCAGCCGATCAGGGCATATCAACCCCCAAATCAACCCCCTTCCCCGCGCGAAATACGCCTTTCGTTGACTGACCACCCCCACAGCAATCGCTAGAGTAGAAACACGACAGCGCGATGGGGACGTGAGGCACAAGCGGGGGATGAGCGGGATGGACAACGCGATCACGATCAGCGACCTCAGCAAGCACTATCACCCAGGCGCGGGGCACGAAGCGATTACCGCGCTCGACCACCTCAACCTCGTCGTACCAACCGGCCAGATCGTCGGGCTGCTCGGCAACCACGCGGCGGGGGAAACTACCCTACTGCGCCTGCTCTGCGGGACGACGCCACCGACGCGCGGCCGCATCACCCTCAATGGGGAGCCGCTCACACCCGGCCACCGGCCCGCACGCCAGCAGATCGACGCAGTACTCGCCGACAAACGCAGTCTCGATCAACGGCGCACGGTACAGCAGTTGGCGGTCGCGGCCAGTCACATCGACGCCAGCGACCAACGCTACGGATGTCTCATGGCCGACCTCGACCTCTGGCCGTGGCGTGACACGCCGCTTGCGAAACTTTCGGACGGCCTGCGGCAGACCTTGCGCTTGGCCCTGGCGATCCTCGGGAATCGCCCGATCCTCGCGCTTGATGAGCCATTTGTCCGTCTCGATGCGGAACTGGCCGCGCGGATCGGTAGTTGGCTACGGCGAATCAGCGGCGCAGCAGGGCGAACGATCGTCCTGGCGAGCGGACGACTCGACGGCATCCACGACCTCTGCGACCGCATCGTTGTCCTGGAACGGGGCACGATCAGCGCCGATGTCACACTCGGGGCGACGCCCGGCGCAAGCGACCAGCGGTCACACTACCGCCTCGCGGTCCAGGGCCATCTCGGGGCGCACGGGGTGGCATGGTTCGAAGGTTTGACCGTGATCAATAAACCGGATGGGATCGCGGAAATCTCCGGCCCGATCGCCGACCAGGCAGCGCTCCACGGGCTGCTCGCCCGCGTGCAAACCCTCGGGCTACCGCTGCTCACGGTTGACCGCGGGCCACCCGCGCCATTGACACTCGCGCAGTTCACCGCTGCCAACCGTTTGGCGGCACCCACATCCGAGTAGAACCAGATAACGGAATCGTTATCGTTCATTATCATCTATTGAGGAGGTTCGACATGTCCATGCCACAGCAGCCACAGACACCGCCCCCGTTCAATACCCAGGACCCTACCCAGAACCTTGCCAGCGCGCCGCAGGGTGGCCTGGGGATGCCCACGCCGCCGAAGAAACGCCGCTTACCGGTCATCCTCGGTGCGATCGTGATTGTCCTCTTCCTCTGCATCGGCCTCGTCGTCATCGCAGCGGTGGTGGGCGGCGGGAGTTCCAGCGGCGAAACCAGCGCGGCGGCCAATACCCCAATTGCCACCACTGTGCCCGCAAAAGCGGCGACCACCCCGACCATCGCGGCGGCGACGGGCAAGTGGGTTGGCCCGGAGAAGGGCAAGATCCTCTTCGGCGGCGAGTTCCGCACGGTGAAGTCGGGCGGCTTCGAGATTCTGGAGCCCCGCGCCACCTTCAAGCCAGGCACCGAGTTGCGGATGGTCGTGCAGTTCAAGGAAAAGGCGGGCGCAACCGAGATCGAGATTATCCTCAGCAAAGTCGGTGCGAACGGTAGCGAGAGTGTCGTCGATAAAGCCAAGGTAGACCTCTCCAGCCCGGACAGCAACTACTACTCCAACATCCTCGGCACCGACGATGTCGCCGAAGGGACGTACAAGGTCAAGTATGTGCGCGGCGCAACGGTTCTCGCCGAAGGGCAATTCACCCTCGCCGCGACGGCGGCACAAACACGCTGACGACCGGATGGGCGGCGGGGCGGCATGATGCCGCCCCGCCGCCCATCGTTAACGCAGCAATCCCGCCTCGCGGGCACGCGCGACCACCTCGGTACGATTGGATGCCGCCAGTTTGCCAAAGATATTGTTGAGATGCTTTTTGACCGTGCCAACCGTCACAAAAAGTTCGGCGGCAATCGCCCGGTTCGATCGCCCAATCGCCAGCAGGCGCAAGACATCTAGTTCGCGCACGCTCAACGGCTCGGCCAGTGGCACTGAGGAGGCGACGGAGCCAGCCTCCGGCAATACTGTGTCATTCGCCGCCACCCCCTCAGGAGCGAGGGAGGCAACGGAACC
>JAABUN010005329.1_pt1 | contig 16117 bp, 16 predicted proteins | sample 5559311 | NCBI WGS metagenome assembly JAABUN01 (sample SAMN10711877, study PRJNA513370) | rock metagenome | isolation source: Antarctica rocks | place: Antarctica: Victoria Land, Siegfried Peak sud
GCCGCTCTCGAGGACCGCGGGCTGGTGAGCCGGGCGCCGCACCCGACCGACCGGCGCCAGGCTCGGGTGTCGTTGAGCCCGGCCGGCCACGGACTGCTGCGGGAGGACCGCCGACGCCGGGACGCGTGGCTGTCCCGCCAGCTGCGCGGGCTGCCTGAGGACGAGTTGGCCCTGCTGCGAGCGGCGGCACCGGTGCTGGAACGGCTGGCCCGATCGTGAGCCCCGCCTTCTCCTCGCTCCGGATCCGCAATTACCGGCTCTTCGCGGCCGGGCAGCTCGTGTCGCTGACCGGCACCTGGATGCAGCGGGTCGCCCAGGACTGGCTGGTGCTGCGGCTCTCGGACAACAGCGGGGTTGCGCTGGGCATCACCACCGGACTGCAGTTCCTGCCGCTGTTGCTCTTCGGCCTGTACGGCGGGGTGCTGGCCGACCGCTACCCCAAGCGCAGGCTCCTCATCATCGCCCAGGTCGCCATGGGGCTCCTGGCGCTGCTGCTCGGCGTGCTCGACATCACCGGCGTCGTGTCGCTCTGGCACGTCTACGCGCTCGCCTTCGGGCTCGGGCTCGCCAGCGTCGTCGACACCCCGACCCGGCAGGCCTTCGCCGTCGAGCTGGTCGGCAAAGAGGAGCTCCCGAACGCGGTCAGCCTCAACAGCGCGACGTTCAACAGCGGTCGCGTGCTCGGTCCCGCCCTCGCGGGCCTGCTGATCAACGCCTTCGGCACCGGTCCGGTCTTCCTGGTCAACGCCGCGTCATTTGTCGCCGTACTGATCGGCCTGCTGCGGATCCGGCCCGGTGAGTTGCACACCTCGAGGCCGATCGCCCGGGCGCCAGGGCAGCTCCGCGCCGGCCTCAGCTATGTCCGTGGACGCCCCGAGCTGCTGTGGCCGATCGTGCTGGTCGCGATCATCGGGACCTTCGGCCTGAACTTCCAGATCACCACCGCGCTGGTGGCCAAGCTGGTCTTCCATCGCGGCGCCGGCTCCTACGGCCTGCTGGGCACCGCGCTGGCGTTCGGGTCGTTGATCGGTGCCCTGCTCGCCGCCCGCCGGGGAGTGCCTCGGCAGCGGCTGCTGCTCGGGGCCGCCCTGGCCTTCGGCCTGCTCGAGATCGCGGTCGGCCTGATGCCGACGTACAACTCCTTCCTGCTGCTGCTGATCCCGACCGGGATCGCGGTGCTCACCTTCACCACCGCCGCCAACTCGACCATCCAGCTGGCCTCGTCGGCAGCCATGCGAGGTCGGGTGATGGCGCTCTACGTGCTGGTCTTCCTCGGCGGTACGCCGATCGGCGCGCCGGTGATCGGCTGGCTGGCCTCGGCGTACGGGCCGCGGTGGAGCCTGATCGGTGGCGGCCTGGTTTCGGCGGTAGCGACGCTGGCGGTCGGCTGGGCGCTGCTGCGGGCACGCCAGCTGCGCGTCGTGACCCGCCTGCACTCGCGCCCGCATGTGTCCGTCGAGCCGGTCCCCGAGGCCACGGCGCTCGATGAGGCCCGCTCCGCCTGAGCTCGGACATGGTTGGCTGTCGGCATGGATTTCGTGGGATATCTGGACTCGCTGGCGTCGGATGGCGCCGCCCTTTCCGCCGCTGCGCGTGGTGTGCCGCTCGAGAAAGCGGTGCCGCCGTGCCCCGGCTGGAGCGTGCGCGACCTGGTCGCCCACACGGGCGGGGTGCACCGCGGTCGCGGCGAGGTCGTTCGTCGCCGGCTGACCACGCGCCCCGACTTCGAGGCTCCGACGCCACCGCCGGACAATGAGCTGCTGGCGTGGTACGACGAGGGGCTGACCGCGCTGGTGGAGGTGTTGCGCTCCACCGACCCGTCGACCCCGATGTGGACCTGGTGGCCGCCGGACCAGACGGCCGGCTTCTGGTACCGGCGGATGGCGCAAGAGACCGTCATCCACCGGGTCGACGCCGAGCTGGCCGCCGATCGGTCGCCGCAGATCGAGGACGACCTCGCCGTCGACGGCGTCGACGAGGTGCTCGACTGCTTCCTGGCCGGCGACTGGAGCGACCACCCGATGCCGGGCAAGGGAGAGCGCCTCCAGGTGGCGGTCGGCCATCGGTCCTGGCTGGTCACCCTGGAGGCGACGTCGGTCGAGCTGGCCCGCGACGCGGGGGAGGGGATCGGGACGGTCAGCGGCTCCCCGGCCGGCGTACTGCTGTGGCTCTGGGGCCGGGCGCCGGACTTCGCCGCGGAGCTCTCCGGCGACCCGGCTGCCGTCCGCCTGCTGCGCGACTACCTGGGGGTCGCAACGGAGTGAGGCTCTTCGTGGCCGTCCGGCCTCCTCGGGCGGCGGTACACGATCTCGACGAGATGCTGTCGGCACTCAGAGCGGCGGGTGGGGACCTCCGGTGGACGCCGCCCGAGCAGTGGCACCTGACCCTTGCCTTTCTCGGTGATGTGGACGAGCGCCGGTCGGCCGAGGTGACCCCGCGGCTCGCCCGGGCCGCCGCCCGCGCTTTCGAGCTGTCCGTGTCGCTGACCGGTGTCGGGACATTCCCGCGCCGGGCGGACCGGGCGCGGGTGCTCTGGGCCGGGGTGGCGGGCGACCGGACCGGTCTCGGCTCCCTCGCCACCACCGCGCGGGCGGCCGCCCGGCGCAGTGGCATCCCGGTCGAGGACCGCCGCTTCAACCCGCACCTGACCCTCGCCCGGGCCCGGGCGGCGGGCGCGGACGTGACATCCCTGGTGACCGCATTGTCGGCGTACGCCGGCCCGGTGTGGCGCGCCACCGAGTTGGAGCTGGTGCGGAGCCTCCTCGGCCCGGTGGTTCGGCACGAGACGGTCGACCGGTGGGCGCTTGGCGGCGCTGGGCGATTGCCTGGTTGACCCGCGGCTCAGCGCGCATCGGCCGGTGCCGTGCGGCCTACAGCATCGAGCGGTGTCGGACTATACCGTGGCCGCATGTTCGTTCTGGAGCTCGAGTTCGCTGATGATCAAGGTCGCCTGGCGGCTCGGCCGGCGCACCGCGAGCGGTTGCTCGCGTTGCATGCAGCTGGCCGCGTCGTGATTGCCGGCCCGTGGGCGGACGACTCCGGGGCCCTGCTGGTGTTCAGCACGGACCGGGCCGGGATGGATCAGATCTTGGCGGCCGACCCATACTACTCGACCCCTGGAGTCGAGGTCAAGGCACTGCGCGAGTGGCAGCCGATCGTGGGAGCGCCGGACTCGCCCGCGGGCGCACGAGTCGCTCCCGGCTCACCCGCACGTCCCTAGTCGCCGGCGAGCTCCAGCAGCCTCGTCACGGTGCGCCAGTTCCGGGTCGTCGTCGTGACGCCGAGGCGCTTGTCCGAGAATGCCGCGGGCAGTTTCGAGGCGAGTACGCCGTTCGGGCACCACAGGTAGGCCACCCGACCGGCGACCCGGAACTGGTCCGGCTCGAAGTCCGCGGGGTCGATGGCTTTCAGCACCGCCGGGTCCGGCTCGGCAGAGAGAAAGCTGACGAGCTGCTTCGCGGGGTCGTTCGCAACGTCGCCCAGCGGGTTGGCGGTGACCACCTTCGCCAACTCGTCCCGGCTGCGCACGAGCACCTTGACGTCGAGCCCGAGGTCGCGGCTGATGCGGTCCTCGATGTGGCGCCCGAGCGTCTTTGCCGTCTTGGCGGAGCAGGTGAAGACGGCATTGCCGCTCTGCAGATGGGTGCGAACATCGTCGAGTTGCAGCGCCTCCAGCAGTTTCCGTAGGTCGGCCATCGCGACTTTCTGATGGCCTCCGACGTTGATGCCTCGGAGCAGCGCGACGTATCTCACCAGGCGTAGGCCTGGGGTGCCGGGCCACCCGGTCCCGGTGCGATCTCGTCGAGCCGGCTCAGCTCCTTGTCCGACAGCGCGATCTCCAGCGCCCGCAGCGCACCGTCCAGCTGCTCGATCGTCCGCGGCCCGACGATCGGTGCGGTGACCGCCGGCTGGTGCAGCAGCCAGGCCAGGCCCACGTCGGCTGGTGACTCGCCGAGCTCGTCGCAGAACGCCTCGTAGGCCTCGACCTTCTCGCGGTGTTCGGCCAGGCGCCCCTGGGTCTGCTCCGAGGCGGCCCGCCCCTCCTTCGACTTGCGCAGGATGCCGCCGAGCAGGCCCCCCATCAGGGGGCTCCACGGGATGAACCCGAGCCCGTACGCCGTACAGGCCGGCAACACCTCCAGCTCGACGGTGCGCTCGAGCAGGTTGTAGATGCTCTGTTCGCTGGACAGCCCGTAGAAGTGCCGGACCTTGGCCGCCTCCTGCGCCCGGGTGATATGCCAGCCGGCGAAGTTCGACGAGCCGGTGTAGATCACCTTGCCCTGCGCCACCAGCGTCTCCATCGCCTGCCAGATCTCCTCCCACGGCGTGTCCAGGTCCACGTGGTGCATCTGGTAGAGGTCGATGTGGTCGGTCTGCAGCCGCTTCAGTGAGGCGTCGCAGGCCCGCCGGATGTTCAGGGCGGACAGAAAGGTGTCATTGGGCCAGTCGCTCATCGAGCCGTACAGCTTGGTCGCGATCACCGTCTTCTCCCGCCGGCCGCCGCCCTGGGCGAACCAGCGGCCGATGATCTGCTCGGTCCACCCCTCGCCCTTGCGCCAGCCGTAGACGTTCGCAGTGTCGAAGAAGTTGATGCCGTGCTCGTGCGCGCGGTCCATGATCGCGAAGGAGTCCTCTTCCGAGGTCTGCGGACCGAAGTTCATGGTGCCGAGGCAGAGCCGACTTACGGACAGGCCGCTGCGGCCGAGGTGGGTGTAGTCCATGACTGCCATCCCACTCCTGCCACCCGGGCATGGCAAACGCGTCTGCCCGCCGCGCCTCACTGTCGGGGCAGCGGCTACCGTGCAGCTGTCGGGGTTGCGCGCGACATGTGGGCACCGTCAAGTGCACGGAAGCTGGGCCGAGATTTCGTCGAGACGCCGCCGTCCGGTCCACGTCAGGCTCTTGGCCGCGGCCCTGCTTGCACTCCTGCTTGCTGGCGTGGGCCGCGCAGCCAGTGGGCCCCCGAGTCCGCTGTTCCACTTCATCGACCCGGCGATCACCGAGTCGAGTGGGCTGGCGGTCAGCTCGTACGACGACCGCGTCCTCTTCACCCACAACGACAGCGGTGACGGCGCCCGCTTCTTCGCCGTCGACGCGGGCACCGGTGCAACGCTGGCGACCTACCGGCTACCCGGCGCGGCCAACGTGGACTGGGAGGACATGGCTGCGGCCCCGGACGAGGCCGGCCGCCCGAGCCTGTGGTTCGCCGACATCGGCGACAACCGCGGTCGTCGGTCGGAGGTGACGGTCTACCGGGTCGTCGAGCCGCGGGTCGACCGGGGGCGGCGAGGAGTCTCGGCGACCAGTGCCGCGCCGGTCCGGCTGGAGCTGCGCTATCCGGACGGGCCGAAGGACGCGGAGGCGTTGCTGGTGGACTCGCGCCAGGGCGCGCTGTACATCGCCACCAAGTCCCTGTCAGGTCGCACCCGGGTGTACGCCACCCGGCTGCCACTTTCCGCGCCGGGCGTGCTGCAACCAGTGGTGACGGCCGACCTGGGCCTGGGCGCTGCTGTCACGGGTGGAGCGGTCAGCCCGGCCGGTGACCGCCTGGTGCTGCGCGGCTACGCCGACGCCTACGTCTGGCGGCTCGGAGCGGGCGGCGTACCGGCAGCCCTGCGGCGGGCACCGGAGCGGCTGCGGCTACCGCTCCTGCCGCAGGGGGAGTCGGCGGCGTTCCGCTCCGACGGCGCGCTGCTGGTCGGGAGCGAGGGCCGGCACAGCGCCGTGTACGCCGTCCGACTGGCGGCTTCGCGGCCGGTCGTCACCCCCGCCGGGAGCGCCGAGCCGCAGGCGACGCGCCCTGCGCCTCGCGATGCTCCCGGAGTGCGACCGGTCGGCTGGGTCGTACTCGCCGCGCTGATGACGGTGGCCGGCGCATGGCTGTACCGACGTCGCGGAGCTTCTTCCGGTTAGCCGGACCAGGGCACCCGCAGCCGCAGCAGGTGGCCGTGCGGCACCCACTCGGTGTCCCCGGGGCAGGAGCCGGTCAGCACGTCGTACTCGATCGCATCCTCGAGCACCCGCTCGACCACCGACGTGTTCTCCTCCGCTAACCGGCCGATCACGGCGAAGATCTGCGCGCGCAGACCTGCCCGCCGCGTCGGTGGGTCGTCCCTGGTGAGCGTCACCGCGTAGATGCCGCCAGCCAGCAGGTCGGCCTCGACCACTCGCCACGGCCGGGCGCCGTGCTCCAGGTGCGGCAGCAGGTGGACCTCCGGATCCTCAGCCCGCCAGCCGGGGTCGCCCAGCGCATCGAGCAGCCGGCGCGGGCCGGCTGCCAGCGCCAGCCCGTCTCCGATGCCGGTGCCGTGCACATCGGTGTCCCAGCGTCTGGCTTCTCCGGTCACGACAGCTGCTCGACCACCCAGTCGATGCACCCGGTGAGCGCCTCGATTTCCGACGGCTCGATGGCCGGGAACATCGCGATCCGCAGCTGGTTACGCCCCAGCTTGCGGTAGGACTCCGTGTCGACGATGCCGTTCTCGCGAAGGATCCCGGCGACCGTTTCCGCGGATACCTCCGGTCCGAAGTCGATCGTGCCCACCACCGGTGAACGCTGCGCCGGGTCGGCGACGAACGGCGCGGCGTACGCCGACTTCTCCGCCCAGCCGTAGAGCCGCTGGGAGGATTCCGCGGTCCGCGAGGCGGCCCAGGCCAGGCCGCCGCGATCGTCGAGCCACTCGATCGAGTGGGCGAGCAGGAACAGTGTGGCCAGCGCCGGGGTGTTGTAGGTCTGGTCCTTGCGTGAGTTCTCGATGGCGACGGTGAGGTCGCACGAGGCCGGCACCCACCGACCCGCGGTCACGGCGGCGGCCCGATCGAGCGCCGCCGGACTGATCAGCGCCACCCACAGGCCGCCGTCACTCGAGAAGCACTTCTGCGGCGAGAAGTAATAGACGTCGAACTCGGCCGGCTCGACCAGGAGTCCCCCGGCCGCACTGGTGCCGTCGATGAGGATCAGCGACCCCTCGTCGGTGCCAGGCACCCGGCGTACCGGCATCGTCACGCCGGTCGAGGTCTCGTTGTGCGGCCAGCAATAGGCATCGACGCCGGACACCGCGTGCGGCCGCGGAGCGCTGCCGGGCGGGCTCTCCACGACGGACGGGTTCGCCAGGAAGGGTGCCTTCGCCACCGCGGTGGCGAACTTCGCAGAGAACTCGCCGCAGACCAGGTGCTGCGACCGCTCCCGGATGAGACCCAGCGCGGCGATGTCCCAGAACGCGGTTGCGCCGCCGTTTCCCAGCACCACCTCGTAGTCGCCGGGCAGCCCGAACAGCGAGCGGAGCCCGGTCCGGATCCGGCGTACGACGGAGCGCACACCCTCTTGCCGGTGTGACGTCCCGAGGTAGGTGCTGCCGGTCGCGGCGAGCGCGGCCAGCGCCGCCGGTCGCACCTTCGACGGTCCCGACCCGAAGCGGCCGTCGGCCGGCAGCAGGCCGACCGGGATCTGCATGCCGGAGTCCTGCACGACTCAGCGTGCCGCCGGCACCGCAGCGACCGGGCGCGGCGGCGGGCCGACGTAGCGCGCCGACGGACGGATCAGGCGGCCGGTGCGCTTCTGCTCGAGGATGTGCGCGCTCCAGCCCGCGGTGCGGGCGCAGGCGAACATCGCGGTGAACAGCTCCGGCGGGATCTCGGCGAAGTCCAGCACGACCGAGGACCAGAACTCCACGTTTGTCTCGAGCACCCGATCCGGTCGCCGGGATCGCAGCTCCGCCAGCGCCGCCTTCTCCAGCGCCTCGGCGACCTCGTACCGCTTGGAGCCGATCTCCTTCGCCGTACGCCGGAGCACCCGCGCCCGTGGGTCCTCCGCCCGGTAGACCCGGTGGCCGAAGCCCATCAGTCGGTGGCCGGCGTCCAGCTCCCGCTTGACGTAGCCTTCCGCGTCGCCGTCGCGCTCCACCTCCTCGATCATCTTCAGCACCCGGGCAGGGGCGCCGCCGTGCAGCGGGCCGGAGAGCGCGCCGACAGCTCCGGAGAGCGCGGCGGCAACGTCGGCGCCGGTGGAGGCGATCACCCGGGCGGTGAACGTAGAGGCGTTCATGCCGTGCTCGGCCGCCGAGGTCCAGTAGGCGTCCACCGCCTTGACCTGGGCCGGGTCTGCCTCCCCCCGCCAGCGGATCAAAAAGCGCTCGGGGATCGAGTGGGCCCGGTCGATCTCACTCTGCGGGACCGGCGGGACGTCGGCGCCGCGGGCGGACTGCGCCACGAAGCTCATGCCGGTGACCGAGGTGCGGGCCAGGTCGGCGCGCGCCTGGTCGTCATCGATGTCGATCAGCGGTTGCAGCTTGAAGATCGGCGCCAGCTCCGCGAGCGCAGCCTGCAGGTCCACCCGCGGGTCGCCGTTGCGCAGCGGCAGCGGCAGCGGCCCGGCCGGCGGCAGCCCGGGCTCGAAGCTGCCGTCGACGAGCAGGCCCCACACCTTCTCGTAGCTCACCGAGCCGACGAGGTCCTCGATGTCCACACCGCGGTAGCGCAGCGCGCTGCCTTCCTTGTCGGGCTCGGCGATCTCGGTCTCGAACGCCACCACCCCCTCGAGACCTGGCTTGAACTCGGTCGAGGTCTGCTCGGCCATCTGGTGTTGCTCCCTCGAGTACGTCGCGTGGTCGTTCCCATACTCTCGCGAACCGGGACTCTCCCGTGCCGCCGGGGCGTCTCGCCATCCGCCACCCGCCGCACCGGGGCCCCGGCAAGGAATTCCGAGGGCGCCTGCGTCGACGCCAGGAGGAGTGCCATGGAACAAGACCGGGTGGCCGCGCTTCGCCGGTCCTACCAGCTCGGCGGCCTTGCCGAGGCTGATCTCGCCGCCGACCCGTCGGCCCAGTTCGGTCGCTGGCTGGCGGCGGCCGTCGACGCCGGCCTGCGGGAGCCCAACGCGATGGTGCTCGCGACCGCCGGCAGCGACGGCCAGCCCAGCGCGCGCACGGTGCTGCTCAAGGGCTACGACGACCGCGGCTTCACCTTCTTCACCAACTACGGCTCCCGCAAGGGGCGGGAGGTGGCGGCCAACCCGCGGGCCGCGCTGGTCTTTCCGTGGGTGGAGATCGAGCGGCAGGTGGTCGTGGTCGGTGAGGTGGAACGGACGTCGCCGGAGGAGGCCGCGGCCTACTTCAGCCGCCGACCGCGCGGCTCACAGCTCGGCGCCCTGGCCAGCGACCAGTCGACCGTCATCGGCTCCCGAAACGTCCTCGAGGAGCGGGCGGCCGAGCTGGCGGCCGCTCATCCGGAGGGTTCCGCGGTACCCATGCCCGAGCGTTGGGGAGGGCTGCGGGTCCGGCCGGCCACCGTCGAGTTCTGGCAGGGTCGCGCCGACCGGCTGCACGACCGGCTGCGCTACCGGCGTACGGAGACCGGCTGGACGATCGAGCGGCTCTCGCCCTGAGCTGTGTCAGCCGGCGAGCGCCTCGGCGGCCACCCTCAGGTCGGATACCAGGCCGGCGTACGCGGTCTCCCGGTCGTCGGCTCGTAGCACGGCCGACGGGTGGATGGTGGCCAGCGCGAAAGCTGACTTGCGGCCGCCGTCCTCCGCCCCATCGAACAGCGTCGCGGCGTCCGCCTCCCCAGGCGGCCAGGGCATCAGTACGCCGCGCGATCGGGTCACCCGGAACGAGGGTCCCAGCAACGACTGCGCAGCTGTGGCCCCCAGCAGGACCACCAGCTCCGGGTCGAGCACCGACAGTTCAGCGGTGAGCCAGGGCCGGCAGGCGGCCACCTCGAGCGCATCGGGCTTGGCGTGGATGCGCCGCTTGCCGCCGCCGGCCATCGTGAACTTGAAGTGCTTGACCGCGTTGGTGACATAAGCCGTACGCCGGTCGATGCCGGCGTCCTCGAGGGCCCGGTCGAGCAGCTTGCCGGCCGGGCCGACGAATGGCAGCCCGCGCCGGTCCTCCACGTCGCCCGGCTGCTCGCCGACCAGCGCGACCCGGGCTGCCGCGGAGCCGGCGCCGAAGACCGTCTGGGTGGCCGGCCCGTGCAGCGGGCAGCCGCGACAGCCGCTGGCGGCCCCGGACAGGCCGGGCAGGTCGGCGCCCGCCGGGACGAACGGCGCCGCGGTCGGGTACGGCGACGCGGAGCCCACCGGCGAACGCTACCGCCGCCCCGGCACGGCGGGGGGCGCGGTCGAAAGCGGGGGCGTTACCGGTGAGACTAGTGTGGCCGGCGGGTAGATCGTGCCCGACTGCGCGGCGGGCGGCGACCGCGCATGAACCAATTGGGAGGCATCATGCCAACAACGCTGGCGGTCAGCTGGGACAACGACATCGGCGACGCCTGGGACCGCGCAGTCACGATCATTCCGAAGCTGGTCTCGTTCCTCGTCATCCTGCTCGTCACCTTTCTGGTGGCGAAGGCGTTGGCCAAGATCGTGGATGCGGTCCTGGAACGGGTGGGCTTCGACCGGTTGGTCGAACGCGGTGGCGTGAAGGCGGCGCTGGCCCGCAGCAAGTACGACGCCAGCGACATCGTGGCCAAGCTGGTCTACTACGCCGTCCTGCTGATCGGCCTGTCGATGGCCTTCGGCGTCTTCGGCCCCAATCCGATCAGCGGCTACCTCCGGTCGATCGTGGCCTACCTGCCGAAGATCCTGGTCGCGCTGCTGATCATCGTCATCGCCGCCGCCGTGGCGAAGGCAGCCAAGGACCTGATCACCAACATGATGGGCGGGCTGAGCTACGGCCCGCTTCTCGGCACCATCGCGTCCGCGTTCATCCTGGTGCTCGGCGTCATCGCGGCTCTCAACCAGCTGCAGATCGCTACCAACGTCGTCAACGCGGTGCTCTATGCCTCGCTGGCCGCGGTGGCCGGCATCGCGGTGGTGGGGATCGGCGGGGGACTGGTGCGGCCCATGCAGAGCCGCTGGGAGAACGCGTTGGGCCGGCTGGAGGCCGAGGCGCCGCAGGTGCGCCAGCAGGTGCAGGCCGCACGGGGCACCACCCCGGCCAGCGGCGGCGTGACCTACACCTCCCAGACCGAGACCCAGCTGCCGACGTACGACACCGGTGCGCCCGGTAGCGGCGGGAGCTCGCAGATCTCCTGACCGAGACCACCGACGGAGACGCAGGCGGATCCGGATCCGCCTGTGTCTCCGCTCATTCGGCGCTACCGTCATGACGGAGGTCGCCGATGCCCAGGTCGCGAGGGATCTACGCAGTCAGCGCTGCGGTTCTGCTCGCGCTGGTGGTCGTGCCGACCGGTTCCGCGGCGGCGTCCAACGCCCCGGTCGGTTTCAGCGACACCGTGGTCGCCACCCTGCCGGCCCCCACCGGACTGGCCTGGACCCCGGACGGCCGGATGCTGGTCACCCAACAGGCCGGCCTGCTGCGGGTGGTCCGGGACGGCGCCCTAAAACCCACTCCGGCGCTCGACCTGACCGGCAGCGACTGCAACAACTCCGAGCGCGGGCTACTGAGCGTCGTCGTCGACCCGGCGTTCGCCACCAACCACTACGTCTACCTGTACTGGACGAACAACGCTCACAACAGCTGCGAGATGAACACCCCGGCGGCTCCGGAGAACCGGGTCGCCCGCTATGTCCTCGGCGACGACGACCTCATCGACCAGGCCACCGAGCTGGTGATCGTCGATCACATCCCCTCGCCCAACGGGAACCACAACGCCGGCGACCTGCACTTCGGCGCTGACAAGCTTCTCTACATCAGCGTGGGTGACGGTGGCTGTTCGCTGACCGACGCGACCCGGTGCCAGCCGCTCAACGACAACAGCCGGCGCCTCGACATCCCGCTCGGCAAGATCCTGCGGGTGACCAGCACCGGCGAGGTGCCCGACACCAACCCGTACGCCGGCGCGACCGGGGCCCGCCACTGCACGGACCCCGCCGGCGTACCTCCGGGCACCGGGCCGTGCACCGAGACCTTCGGCTCCGGCTTCCGCAACCCGTTCCGCTTCGCGCAGCGCCCCGGCACCAGCGCCTTCTACGTCAACGACGTCGGCCAGAACACCTGGGAGGAGATCGACTCCCTCACCGCCGGTGCGGACTACGGCTGGAACGTCCGCGAGGGGCACTGCGCGACCGAATCGTCGACCGACTGCGGCCCTTCGGCGTACGCCGACCCGATCCACGACTACCCGCACACCACCGGCTGCGAATCGATCACCGGCGGGGCATTCGTGCCCACCGGGCTGTGGCCCGCGCCCTACAGCGGCGCCTACCTGTTCAGCGACTACGTCTGCGGGAAGGTCTTCCGGCTCGCGCCGCGCAGTGGTGGCGGTTATCGGCAGGTGACCTTCCTCGACGGCCTCGGCGCCAAGAGCGCCGTGAACCTCGCCTTCGGCCCCTACCAACGCACCTCGGCGCTCTACTACACGACCTACGGCGGGGGCGGACAGGTCCGGCGGGTGACCTATTCCGGGGCCAACTCGGCGCCGGTGGCCGCCTTCTCCACCACGCTGGGAGGTGCCAACGCGCGGACGCTGACCGCCAACGGCAGCGCGAGCTACGACCCGGACGGCGGGGACTCTGTCGTCCGCTGGTCCTGGGACTTCGGCGACGGTTCCACGGCGGTGACGACCACGCCGAAGACCACGCACACCTATGCAGCGGTCGGTTCCTACGCCGTCACGCTGGTCGTCACCGACTCTCGCGGGCTCGTCTCGGCACCGGTGAGCCACACCGTCCTCGCCGGCAACCGACCGCCCACGGTCACCATCACGTCACCGCCGGCCGGTGCCCGGTTCGCCGTGGGCCAGTCCGTCACCGTCATGGCGACCGCCAGCGATCCCGAGGACGGCGCGCTGCCCGCGAGCTCGATCAACTGGACGATCGTGCGGGTGCACGGCAACCACACGCACCCGTGGCAAAGCGGGGTGACCGGCTCGTCGGTCACCACGACGTACCCGCAGCCGGAGGATCTGGCCTCCACCACCGACAGTTGGCTGCGGGTCACCGCGGTCGCCCGCGATTCCGCGGGTGTCACCAGCCGGGTCTCCCGCAAGTTGCTCCCGCACCGGGTCACGCTGCAGCTGGCGTCGGCCCCCACCGGTGCCAGAGTGACCGTGAACGATGTGGGCTTCACGACCCCGGCCGACGTGGTGTCGTGGCAGGGCTGGGTGGTGCACCTCGCGGCCATCGACCAGGTCATCGGCGGCCGGTCCTACGTCTTCGCATCCTGGTCGGACGGCGGGAACGCGGCACACGATGTCACCACCCCGGCCACCGACACGACGTACAAGGTCACCTTCAACCGCGGCTGACCGGTCTCCCTTTCCCGGCGTACGGCGTCGGGCCGTTTCACCCAGATGGCCGCATTCCTCCATCCAGATGGCCGCCTTCCGCCGCCGATGAACTAGGAGAGCGTGCGGCGGCTCTCCTCTGACCCAGGTGTCGGAACCGGCGCACGCGACTCCCCTCGCCCCAAAGGTCGTAACCGTGCGTCGTGCCGTCCTCGCAGGTGTCCTGTCCGCGTCTACCGTGACCGCCGCGGTGCTGGCTCCGGCGCATGCCGGGTCGGCCCCGGCTAGGCCGGCTTCGACCACCGCGTCCGCTGCGGTGGCTCAGCCCGGCATCTACATGGTGTGGGACAACGGGCTCGACCCCGCGTCGCCGTGGATCCGTGGCGGCCAGATCGAGCTCGAGTGGAAGGACGTCGAGCCGGCCCGCGGCTCGTACAACTGGGCGTCGCTGACCAGCGAGCTGGCCAAGTGGGCCAGCCTGGGCAAGTCGGCCACGGTGCAGGTGAACGCCGACCCGCAGCCGGCCTGGATCTGGAACTACGTCGCGGACTGCGGCGCCACCGCCCGTGGCCGCATCCCGCAGTACTGGGACCCGGTGTACCTGACCATGGAGCAGGAGATGATCACGTCGCTGAAGAACTACCTCGCGACGGCACCGAACACCGACCGCATCACCTTGGTACGCGCGAACCCGAACGCGATCGGTACCGAGGAGACGCAGGTGCCTTCCGGCTACCGCTGCAAGCCGACGCCAGGTGGACACATCGTCAACGTGGCCTGGACCAAGACCGTCGAGGACACCTTCTACCAGCAGATCATGGGCGCCTGGCTGAACACGTTGACGCCGGCCTTCCACGTCGCGGTGCGGGCCAAGATGTTCATGGCGAAGAGCCCGCCGCCGCCGATGGACTGGCTGACGAGCGGCAAGGCGTGGCTCATGGCGACGGCGTCGGACATCGACCCCAACCCGAGTCGGGAGAAGTTGGACGTGCTCTCGACGAAGTACGCGCGCAGCGGCCAGACGGTGGCCTACTGGGAGCACCAGAAGGCCGACGGGATCAAGAAGAACCTGGTCTCGTGGAACTACTGGCGACTGTTGCTCGAGCTGCAGAAGGGCGTCAGCTACCCGGCCGTCTACGGCAACGTGATGCGCAACGCACTTACTGACCCGGAGTTCCGCGCCGCGTACGACTTCACCAATAAGTACGCCGGCTACCACGCCTCCCCGCTGACCACCCCGGGAGCCTGGGTGGCGCTCCGTCAGGGCACCGGCGCCATGGCGGGCAACTTCGGCTGGTTCATCACCCAGCTCAACCCCGATACCACGAGCACCGCGCTGGACAGCAACAGCGGTGCCAGCATGATCGGCAACCCGACCCAGCGGTACGGCCGCTTCGCCCGCCGGATCGACGGCGGGACGACGAAGGACACGATGGCCTTCCAGCTCGACCCCATCTTCCGTTCCGGCATCGCCACGCCGACCGGCAAGGTCGACCTGCGCGTCACCTACCTGGACAAGGGCCTGGGGCAGTTCCGGTTGGCCTACGGCCTCGGCTTGTCAACGGTGGTCACCAAGACCAACAGCGGCAACTGGCAGGACGCCGTCGTCTCGGTGCCGGGCGTCGCGTTCGCCGGCGGCCTGCTCGGCGGGAGCGACATCACCCTGCAGGCACTCGGCACCGAGAGCACAACCTTCCACATGGTGAAGCTGACGGTGCGGAGCCGCTGACTCTGCTCCGCGCACATCGAGAAGGGACCAGGCCGAGGGGCCTGGTCCCTTCTCGATGACTTCTGCCGTCTGAGGCTTCTCAGGCGCCCTCGTCCTCGCCGCGGGGGGTGCCGGAAGTATGTGCCGGTCCCACTCCCGGGTCCGGTGCCGGCTGCCCGCCCGGGGTGGCCGGCTGCTCGTCGGCTGGGGTGGTGACCCGCCCACCGGGGGTGTCGGACGGGTCGGGTGAGGTCATCTCATCCCTCGTCGCCCGCACCTGGCCAGCACCGCCGACGTCCGCGCCGTCACGCACGACTGCTGAGTCCTCATCTACCGTTCCGGTCTTCTGGCGGTCGTCGTACGGCGGCACCAGGCCGCCCGGCTCCTTCTCGCCGCCCTGGTTGAGGGAGGGTCCGCGCGTGCCACCCCCGCCTGGCGCAGGGGTCTCCCCGGGTTGACCGCTCTGGTCTTCTGATCCCATCCCGTCCTCCTTGTGTGAAGGTGTCGTCGCACGGCTTCCCCGCCCGACGATCGCTCTTTCAGCCGCCGCCGGACTGCAGGGTCTCGCTGTCCCCGTGGCCGGGCTCCTGCGGGTCGATCGCCGTGTGGTCGTCGGCGTCGGACTTGCCGGGCTCGCGGTCACTCGGCCCCGCTGCGGGGCCGCCGCCCTCATCTCGAGAGCCCGGAGTGCCTCGCTCCTCCTGGGACTCCTCATGCATGTTGCTGCCTTCCGGCGTCTCGTCCACTGCTCATCTCCTTTGCTTCTCGCTCGGTCTTGGGCTGCTGTCAGCAGATCCGGGGCAGCGGATCCCCGACGAGTACGTCGATCATTCGGTGGCCGCCGAACGTGGTCCGGCCGAGCACCCGGCCCGGTGGCTCGCTGCGGACCTCGCCGATGATCGCGGCGGCGGCGCCGGCGGGGTCGGCCCGCATGGCCGCAAGTGCCGCGTCCGCCCGCTCGGGCGCGACGAACGCGACCAGCTTTCCCTCGTTGGCCATGTAGAGCGGGTCGATGCCGAGGATCTCACCGGCACCGATCACCTCAGGGCGCATCGGCACCCGGTCCTCGGCGATGACCACGCCGACCTCGGCGGCCAGCGCTATCTCGTTCAGCACGGTCGCAACCCCGCCCCGGGTGGCGTCCCGCATGCAGTGCAGCTCGTCCCCGCACGCCGCCATCAACGCCGTGGCCAGTGACCAGAGCGGTGTGGTGTCGCTCCG
>JAABUN010005330.1_pt1 | contig 16115 bp, 15 predicted proteins | sample 5559311 | NCBI WGS metagenome assembly JAABUN01 (sample SAMN10711877, study PRJNA513370) | rock metagenome | isolation source: Antarctica rocks | place: Antarctica: Victoria Land, Siegfried Peak sud
ACCGCGACGGCCCGGTGAGCGGCCAGCGCTCGCCGCCAGTGCCCATCCCGCTAGCGAAGCGCGGTGCTGGCCGACCGACGACAAGCGCTTCCCCCGTCCTGAGGGGGTTTCGCACCAGAATCTAGTGGTCTGTCAGCAATAATATGATGTATTATTTCTCTCGTTGCTTCTTCTTGGGTTCCCTGCTGGAGAATGTACATGAGGGGCAAGCGACAGGGTGCGGCTGGTATGGCAGCCCGCATCGCGCCCGAGGCGCTGGCCGCCGATGCGGCGGTCGACCTCCAGCTCCATACCACGCATAGCGACGGCGAGTGGATGCCCGAGCAGCTCGTCGACTATGTCGCCGACGCCGGATTCGCGCTGGTCGCGATCACCGACCACGATCGGCCCGACACGGTCGCGGCTGTCCAACGGCTCGGCGCGCGGCGGGACATGCCGGTGCTCGCGGCCACCGAGCTGAGCGCCGCGCGGGAGGGGCGGTTGCTCGACCTGCTCTGCTACGGCTTCGACCCGCGCCGCAACGCGCTCCGCGCGCTGGCGGCGGCGACGCGGCGCGGCCAGGCGGCGAATATCCGGGCGACCCACGACGCCCTCCTGCGCGACGGCCACCGCTTCCCCGACGCGGCGGCCGTGCTGCCCGCGCGCGGCGGCGTCCCGCGCACCCTCGCCGACCTGCTCGCGCTCCTGCGGGGCCACGGCTACGCCGACGGGGCGGGGGATGCGCTGCGCGCGGCAGGCTTCCGCTGGGTCACCGCCGCCCCGGCCGAGGTTGTGGCCGCCGCGCATCGCAGCGGCGCGGTCTGTCTCGTCGCGCACCCCGGGCGGGGCGACGGCTTCGTCGCGCTCGACGCGCCGCAGCTCGCCCGGCTGCGCGCCGCCGTGCCGGTCGACGGCCTGGAGGTTGACCACCCGAGCCACACCCCCGCGCAGGTCGCGTTCTTCCGCGACTACACCGCGTCGCATGGGCTGCTCGCGAGCGCCGGCTCGGACTCGCACGGCCCGGAGAGCCAGCCTCCCATCAAGTACCCCGCCGCGACCAGCCGGGCGCTGCTCGCGCGCCTCGGGATCCGGGTCGCCTGACATGCCCCTGGCTGGCGGCAGATGACGATGCAGGAAGGACGGTCGACGATGAAGAAGACGGCGCTGGTACGGCTGACGGCGGACGAGCGGGCGCAGCTGCAGCACCTGCTGAAGGTCGGGCAGGCCCCGACCCGCCAGCTCACCCACGCGCGGATCCTGCTCAAGGCCGACGAGGGGGCGGACGGCCCGGCCTGGCCGGACAAGCGGATCGCCGAGGCGCTCGACGTCGCGCCGATCACCGTCGGGCGGGTACGCCAGCGCTACGCGGTCGAGGGCGTGGCGTCGGCGCTCGCCCATCGCCCGCCGTCCGCGACGAAGCCGCGCCGCCTGGACGGGGAGCAGGAGGCGCAGCTGGTGGCGCTGGCATGCACCATCCCGCCGCCCGGGCGCGAGCGCTGGTCGCTGCGGCTGCTCGCCGACAAGGCGGTCGAACTCCGGATCGTCGACACCATCTCGCATGAGACGGTGCGGCAGGCCTTAAAGCAAACGCTTTGAAACCCTGGCGCAAGGAGCGCTGGTGCATCCCGCCCGAGCGCAGCGCGGAGTTCGCCTGGCGGATGGAGGACGTGCTCGACGTCTACACCCGCCCGCTCGACCCGCGTCGCCCGCTCGTCTGCCTCGACGAGGCGAGCACCCAGCTCCTGGCCGACGTCGCCCCGCCGCTGCCCCTTGCCCCCGACCGCCCGGCGCGCGAGGACTACGAATACAAGCGGTACGGGACCGCGAGCCTCTTCCTCTGCTATGCGCCGCTCCTCGGCCAGCGCCACGTCACCGCCAGCGAGCGCCGCACCAGAGTTGACTTCGCCGGGGTTGTCCGCGATCTGCTCGAGGTCCGCTATCCCGACGCCGAGAAAGTGGTCCTCGTGATGGACAACCTGAATACCCACACGCCCGCCTCACTGTATGAGGCCTTCCCGCCCGCCGAGGCCAAGCGCCTCGCCGACAAGTTGGAGATCCATTACACCCCGAAGCACGGCAGCTGGCTGAACATGGCGGAGATCGAGCTGAGCGTCCTGGCGCGCCAGTGCCTTGGGCAGCGGCTGCCCGACCTCGCCGACCTGCGGCGCGAGGTGGCCGCCTGGGAGGCCGCGCGCAACGCCGCCGGGCAGGGCGTCGACTGGCGCTTCACCACCGCCGACGCCCGCATCAAACTCAAGCGCTTGTACCCCATCGACGGCTAGCGTCGCCTCCGGGCGTGCCGTTTCACCCGTGCAGGAGCGCGGCAAGGTCCGCGCGGCACACGGCGCAATCGCACCCCTGCTCGACGACGCGCCAAGCGCCGAGCGGTCGGGCGACGTGCTCGACGATGGCGGCCCAGCGCCGGAATTTCTCCGCCACCTCGGCGGTCGTCACGAAGTCCGCGAGTAGCTGCGCCAGCGGGGGATCCTCCGTCTGCAGGAGCGGCAGGAGGCGCTTGCTGCTCACCTCCCGCCGCCCGCGCAGGCGACGGTCGATGTCGAGTACCTCGGCCAGTCCGAGGTGCAGCTCGAGCAACGCCGCCGTCGCCCCGCGCTCGAGGGCGCGCGTCACCTTGTCATGCGCGTTGTAGAGGAGGAAGCGCAACCGCTGATAATCCGCGGCCGTGGCCCGCTCCGGCGTGGCTTGGCGCGCCCAGGCCTGGAGCGCGGTGCGCGACTCGGCCACCATCGGGATCCGCGCCGCCTGGGCGCGCTCCGCTTCCGTGTCGCGGCGCAGCTGCGCGAGCGAGGCGAAGGAGATGTCGAGCTTCACGCCCCCGATGACCGGGTGGTTGACATTAGGGCAGGGGTTATCCTCGTCGACCAGGACCTTGGCGTCGAGATCGCTCCGCTCCGTGGCCGCGTCGCGCCACCGACCCGAAGATGAACGCGCCCAGGTAGCGCCCGTGCCCCTCCAACGCCTGGAGTCTGCGGTATGCCGGCAGAAAGCGCGCCGGGATCGCTTGCGTCACGATGCACCCCCTGTTCCGGCACTACCACAGAACGCAACAGTCACTTCCCCGCCACCACGATAGCACACACCATTGCTGACAGACCACTAGTACTACAGTTGTAGTTGTGCCAGAATGCCGCTGTGTGCGAGGGACGGAGGTGGATGGTGACGGCGATCGCGGCGTGGACCGAGGACTTCGCGGCGGTGGTAGCGCAGATCGGCCCGCGCTTCGCGCGGGTGGAGGCGCGGCAGCACGCGGCGGCCTACCTGCGCGGCCTGCTCAGCCCGGTGGCGCGCAAGAACAGCTGGCAACTCGCCGAGTTGCTGGGCGCGGCGGCCCCCTATGGCTTCCAGCAGTTCCTCTACCGCGCCGCCTGGGATCCGGACGCGGTGCGCGACGACCTGCGGGCCTACGTGGTCGCGCACCTGGGCGACCCGCAGGGCATCCTGGTCGTGGATGAGACGGGCTTCCTCAAGAAGGGCGAGAAGTCCGCCGGGGTCCAGCGCCAGTACAGCGGGACGGCCGGACGGCGGGAGAACTGCCAGATCGGGACCTTCCTGACCTACGCCAGCCCGCGCGGGCACACCTTCCTGGACCGGGCGCTCTACCTGCCCGCCAGTTGGACCGACGACCGGGGCCGCTGCCGGGCGGCGGGCATCCCGGACGAGGTCGCCTTCGCCACCAAGCCCGCCCAGGCGCAGGCGCTGCTCGAGCGCGCGCTCGGCGCGGGCATCCCGGCGGCGTGGGTCACCGCCGACAGCGTCTACGGCGACGTGAAGTACCTGCGCGTCCGGCTGGAGGCGCGGCCCATCGGCTACGTGCTGGCGGTCAGCGGCAAGGACACGGTCGTCGGGGCCGACTGGCGGCAGCGGCGCATCGGCGCGCTGCTCGCCGATCTGCCGACCGACGGCTGGGAGCGCCTGAGCGCGGGCGCGGGGGCCAAGGGGCCGCGCTGGTACGACTGGCTGCGGCTGCCGCTGGTCGCCCCGCTCGTGGCGGGTTGGCAGCGCTGGGTGCTGCTGCGGCGCAGCGTCGCGGACCCGACGGCGGTCACCGCCTACGTCTGCTTCTGCCCGGCGGGGACGGCCCTCGCCGACTTGGTGCGCGTCGCGGGCAGCCGCTGGACCGTGGAGATCTGCTTCGAGGCGGCCAAGCAGGAGGTCGGGCTGGATGAGTACGAGGTCCGCAGCTGGACGGGCTGGTACCGGCACGTCACCCTGGCCTGCCTGGCACATGCCTTCCTCACCGTCGTGCGCGCCCACGGCGTCGACCCCCTGGGCGAGGCGCAAGAAGGGGGGCCAGCGCGCCGCCGCGTGCCCGCGCGAGCGGCGCACCGCCGGGGCTCATCCCCCTGACCGTGCCGGAAATCCGCCGCTTGCTGGCGCACCTCTGGATCGCGGTCCCACCCGATGTCGGAGCCATCTGGCGCTGGTCGCGCTGGCGCCTGTATGGTTTGGATACTTCATCCGACACCATTTTGGCCGAGCCTACCAACCTTCGTGCGTGGTCTCACGGTCCGTCCCCCCTATCCCCGCGCGGTCCGCCAGATTCTCGTACTGCGCCACCAGGTGCGCCTGCTGCAGCGCCAGCAGTCCCGCCCGCCCCGCCTCACGCGCGGGGAGAAGCTGACCCTGGCCGTCCTGACCGCCGCGCTCGCCCGGCGGACCGCCGGCCCGCGACACCAGCTCGACCGGTATGTCCTCCTGTTCAAGCCGGACACGGTTCTGAAATGGCACCGCGAACTGGTCCGGCGCACGTGGACGTTCCGGCGGCGGAACCCAGGCGGCCGCCCGGCCATCCCGGCCGAGATCGCGGAACTCATTCTGCGCCTGGCGCGCGAGAACCCGCGCTGGGGCTATCGCCGCATCCAAGGGGAGCTGGGCCAGCTCGGCCACGCCCTCAGCGCCTCGGCCGTGCGCGCGGCCCTCCGTCGGCACCGCGTGCCGCCCGCGCCGCAACGGCGACGGGCGACGACCTGGCGGGACTCCCTCCAGCGTCACCGGGATGTGCTGCTGGCCTGTGGCTTCTTCACCGTCGAGACCCGCTTCTTTAAGACGCTGCACGTTCTCTTCTTCCTTGCGGTCGGCACCCGCCGGGTGCATCTCGCCGGCTGCACCGCCCACCCGACCGCCGCCTGGGTCACCCAGCAGGCGCGCAACCTCGTCTGGACTTTGCACGACGAGGACGCCCCACTCCGGTTCCTCATCCACGATCGCGACGCCAAGTTCCCAGCGACGTTCGACACCGTCTTCGCGGCCGAGGGGGTCGAGGTCGTGCGCACGCCCTACCGTGCGCCCAAGGCGAACGCCTACGCCGAGCGCTGGGTCCGCTCGGTGCGGGCAGAGTGCCTGGACCATCTCCTCATCGTCAACGAGGCGCACCTGCGCCAGATCCTGGCCACGTACGTCGCGCACGACAATCTGGCGCGCCCACATCAAGGCATCGGCCAGCGGGTGCCGATCCCCTTCGACCGGCGCGCGCGGCATGGTCCAGTCCGGCGGCGGGATGTGCTCGGCGGTCTCATCCACGAGTATGACCGTGAGACGGCATAGCGCGATTTCCGGCACCAGATGGGGGAATCATACCCTACACCCTGCGGTCGCGGTGCGGATCCGCCCGCCCACGTCCGACCGGGCGGCGGCGCTGGCCGATGCCGCCCAGGGCGCGTACCGGCGTCCGCCGCCGGCCGGAAGCCGCGGTCGCACGGCGGCGCGTCGTGCCCGCCCCGTGACCGCGCCGCGTGTATGCGATGGGCGCGTTCTCGGGGGGGGGCCCGGCGACGAACGCGTCCACGTCCGCCTCGTCGAGGCCCGCCATGGACCGCCGCCGGAATGGCCGAAACATGCCGACCTGCCCCCACGCTCCGGCGTCCGTGCCGGCACCAAGGCCCTGGGAGAGGACCCCCACGATGGGCGCGAGGCGCATCCGCCCATCCGGTGTCACGCCTGTCGATCGTCGCGGCGGGCCGCGCCACCGCCGCAACGGGGCGCCGATCGACGGGGACCACATCCGGCGCGGGCCACGGCCCGGCCCCGCCAGTTGCCGCCCCCCCGGTGCGCCGCGCCGTCGTCGGCGCAGGAGCGCGGCGAGCCGCGTCGCGATGGCCGCGCCGATACCCGGGACCGCGCGCAGCGCTGCGGCGTCGGCGTCCAGCGCGCCGCGCAGGCCCCCGACGTGGTCGAGGAGCCGGGCGGCGAGGGCCGGGCCGACGCCGGGGAGCGCGGCCAGCACGGCGCGCTGCTGCTCGCGCAGGGTCGGGGCCTGGGGCTTGACGACGCCCGTCGGCCCGCGCCAGGCCTGCTGCTGCTGGCGGGCGAGGGTGACCAGCAGTTCTGCGGTGCGGGCAGGGCCGGTGCTCGGCAGGAGCGGGATGCCCTGGATCGTGGTCAGCCAGGTGAGCGCGCCGAGGATCGCGTGCTTGTGCCTCCCCGTGCGCACGGCCAGCGGGTCGCCCTCGAGGATGACGAGCGGATGCGCCGCCCCTTCCCGCAGGCGCGCCGCCTAGTTGAAGAGGCGCTGGTCGCGGATGCTCTGGACGAGATCCGCGGCGGTCTTGCGCTCGACCACCACGCCGCCGCCCGGCAGATAGTCGCCGAGGGGTAGCCGCCCGACCGCGACGACGACCTGCGGGTAGGCGGCCAGCGCCTCCACCACGCCGCTCGCACGCTCGCGGTCGTCGGCCTCGATCTGCCACGTCGTCAGCGCCATCGCTCTTGTCCTTGCCGAACATTCTTGTGACATATCCCCCAAAACCCTCACCGCTAGCACAACGCCGCGGCACCAACCCGGCGGCCTCAATGAGACCAATACACGCGCGGGCGCCGCCCGGCTGCCTGTCAGCGCCGGTCCCACTCGCCGAGCGCCCGCTGGGCATCGTCGGCGAAGCGTTCCATCAGGCGGTCGAAGGCATCGATTGCGCGGGCGCGCAGGGCGTCGTCGGCGACCGGGTCGTTGTGGACCCGCAGCACCAGTCGGATCAGCTCCGTGCCGCCCGCGAACCCTTCGGCATCCACCGCGCCGGGCTTATTCCCCAAGACGGTCTCAACGACCGAGAGCGCCCAGGACGGGTCCAGCGGGCCATGCTCTCAGAAGTAGTCGGCGAAGGGGTCCTTCCCCCCGCTGAGAACGAGCTGTTTCTAATGAGTGGGCACTTGCTGAAGCGCAACGAAAAGGGAGAATGGCAGCACGGTGGGATCGATACGCCGACGCTATTTCTCGGTGCCTTTCATCTGCTTTCGCAACTCCGCGACAATTGTCCGGTGCTGCTCGACACCGGGACTGTCGTGCGCCGTCTCCAGTGCCAGCGCCCCCTCGATAGCGGCAATGGCGCGGGCCGTATCGCCCATCCCCGCGTGAACGGCCGCCATGGTGAGAAGTATGGAGACCTCGCCGCGCCAATCCTGCGTCTCCTGCGAGAGCTGCCGCGCGCGCCGGAGCAGGTCGAGCGCCTCGGCGAGTTTGCCCTCCTCCTGACGGAGTTTCGCCAATGCCTGGAGCGCGAGCGCCTCGCCCCAGCGATCGCCCGTCTCGCGCTCGAGCTGGATCCCTCGTTCAAAGCAGGCGTGCGCCTGGTCGAACTCGCCGCGAGCCTGGTGTATCTGCCCCAAGCCTGTCCGCGTGCGCCCCTCGGCACCGCGATCGCCCAGGTCCAGCGCCAGCGCCAGCGCGCGCTCGAAGTAGGAGAAAGCCCGATCAAACTCGCCCCGGTCACGACAGGCTTCGCCGAGCAGCCCGAGGCTGGAGGCCAGGTTCGCGCGATCGCCGAACTCCTCGGCGATCGCGAGCGCACGCAGGTGATGCTGCAGGGCTTCGTCGAGCCTGCCCTGCGCGTGGTAAACCATGCCGACCCCATTCAAGGGCGCAATCTCGCCGACGCGGTTGCCCAAAGCTCGCTGCCGGGCCAGTGCTTGGCGGTGGTACTCGAGCGCTTGATCGAGCTGTCCAAGCGAGTAATAGGCCCTGCCGATATTGTTCAGGACGGCCGCGTCACCCGGCTGGTCGCCGAGAGACTGTTTAATCTCGAGCGAGGCGCTGTAGCACCGCAGGGCCGTCTCCTGATCCCCCCCGTCGCCCTGGAGCCGACCGAGGTTGTTGAGCACGGACGCCTCGCCGGCGCGATCGCCGATTGCCCGGACCAGGACCAGCGCCTGCTTGTAGTGTTCGCGCGCGAGATCGTATTCGCCCAGCTGGTGAAACATGGTCCCCAAATTGTCCAGGCAAGCCGCCTCGTCGCCCCGCCGCCCCAGGGTACGCGTCGCCGCGAGCGCCCGGTTGTGCCAGTCGATCGCCTCGGCCACGAGCCCACGGCGCACCAAATAATCGCCCGCCGCTTCTGCCAGCAGCAGGATGGGCAGTTCCCTACCAGGCGCATCTCCCGCCCAGGCCCACGCCTGGCGAATCTGGGGCCACTCCCGCTCGATCGCCGCCCAGCGCCCGTGGTCGCTGCGAGCGACCCCCAGGAAGAAGGCGAAGTGCCGCGCTGCACCGCCCGTTTCGCCGTTCCGGCGGGATGCCGCCACGGCGGAGAGGACCTGGTGCAAAGCGAAGCGATCCTCGCCCGCTATCTCCAGCAACCCCTGGCGCGTGAGGGTCCGCAGCCGGCCATCGCCCTCCAACTCGGTCACGTCCCACACGGCGAATGCTGCCTCCCGCGCGAAGTCTACTGGCTTGGGGGCAAAGACGGCCAGGTCGGTGAAGGCCGCCCGGACGCTGTCGTCCGGCAGCGCCTCCACGCTGAGCTCTACCACCGCCTGCAGCGTCAGCGGCATGCCATCCATGCCCGGTCGGACCGCCGGCTCGGCGAGGGCGCGGCGCGCCTGGGCCGCCTTTAGTCGCGCGACGGCTGCGCCCACCCAGCGGCGCTGGTCGGCGTGGGCGGCGAGTTCCGCCCCGATCAGCACCAACGCCAGGGGCAACCCGCCGGCGGCCTGCGCGAGCTCGCGCAGGCCGCCGGGATCGGCGGCCTCGGCCTCCGGGCAATACCGGACGAGCAAGGCGAGCGCATCCTCATGCGCCAGTTCGGCCACGACGACCGGCGCGGAACGCTGGAACTCGCGCGCGAGTTGGCGGTCGCGCGAGGTTAGTACGACGGCCATTCTCGGCGTGGTGACGGCGAGGAACGGCGCGAGGTCCTCGCGCCGCCAGATATCGTCGAGGACCAGCAGGAGGGGCCGATCCTGGACAGTATCCTGAAGATGATGGCTCAATCGCTGCGCCCGCTCGCTCAGCCCCCGCACCTCGGCCAGATCGACGCCGAGCGCGGCTCCCCATGTGTAGAGTGCGCTGGCGGCGTTGGCGCGCGGACCCAGGCTCGCCCATAGCACCCCGCCCGTGAAATGGGCCAGAATCGCCTGGTCACGGCAAAGCGCGACGGCCAGCGACGACTTCCCGGCCCCCGGTAGGCCCTGCAGCGCGACCCGCGCCACCCCGCCGCCGACGATGAGCCGCTCCCGGAGGGCGGCCAGCTGCGCCTCTCGCCCGACCAGCGGCGCCGTGAGGGGCGGCACGGCCACCACAGGGTATCGCTCCGGCCCGTCCGGCGACGCGCCGGGCAAGCTGAACAACCTAGAATTCTGGAAAGCCGAGGCCATGGTCGCCTCTATCTGCTCGGGGCTGGTATGGTGTTGGATGATCGCCAGGCGATCCTGCACGCTGGCCATCTGGGCGCTCGCGTCGGCGAGGTGGCCCTCGATGCAGTCGAGCGTGGCGCGATCGACGGCGGCGAGGGTACCTGCTTCGGCAATCCGCGCCAGCGTGGGGGGATCGAGGCGCTTCTCGCCTGTGCGCCCGAGCAAGTGGAAGATATGGGTGAATAGGGCCAGGTAGAGTTGCCCCGCCTCGGTTGCGTTTTGAACGATGCCACGCGAGCGCAGCTCGCGCTCCACCGTCGTTCGGAGATCGTCCACCCCGGCGTTGCCCAGCGCGAACTCGACACGGTCAACCAGCCCTCTCGCCAGCGTCGCGTCGTCGACGTCGTCCAGGAAACGCGAGACGGTCGCCGCCTGAGGCGGGTACCGTCTGCCCGCACCCCCGGTTGCGGCGTTGCCCAGGGCGGCGCGCAGCGCGGCGAGAATGGCGGCGCGCTCGTCGGCCGGGACGGTCCCCGCGCGGATCGCATTCCAGGCGTCGATGCCGGTGAGGTCGCCTGGGAAACCGTTACCGCGCTCGGTCGCCGCCCCGGCGTTCGTAAAGAAGCGGAAGCGCAGTTCGTGGCCGGGGTTCCGCTCGCGGGCGGCGAGGAAGTTGCCGAGCGCCTCCAGGACCTCGGACGAGTGGAGCGAGAGCCGGTCCTCGCGAAACTTGACCTGCTCGAGGAGCCGCTCCCCGTCATCCGACAGCGCGCCTCGAAGGTGATCGATGTCTTCCCCCGCCTCGCACAGCAGAGCGGCATCGGGCGGTAGGGCAAGCCAGGCGAGGATCGTGCGCTGGACCTGGTAGACGAAGCCGCGGATCGCGGCATATGCGTCGCGGCCTGGGAGGGGGCTGAAGGTATCCGCCATGTAGCCCCCCTTTCTCCCCCGCCAATGCCGCCGCGCAGGCAAGTATAGCGGACTTGACTGTCCGTACACGTTACGCTACACTTTCAACGTATGGCAATAGATGTTATCGTACGTTGAATGGTGTGGGATAGGGAGAGCGGGATGCCAGAGCGGGGCGGGGCGACGACGCAGTCCGGGATCTATTACCATAACAGCGTTGCCGCGCAGTACCTCGGTCGCTTACTTGACACGCGGTCTCGCCCTCCACGCGACCGCGTCGTCGCCGTACGCGTCGAGGCCCTTGGCGCGCTCGACGATACTGTCGCCACCTTCGCCGACGATCACCGCGCCTATATTCAAGCGAAGGAAGTGCTCAGGCCCCGTGGAGATATATGGGAAAGGCTTTGGCAAAGCTTCGCGGCACAGTATGCTCATGCAAATTTCCACCGTGAGCAGGATCGACTCGTACTCTACACCGGTGATGCGCGCGACGAATACTTGGACCTACGCGAGGCGAGTGAGCGCACCACGGCAACTGTGAGTTACATGGAGTGGTCAGGCCGACTCACCGTGCGGCAGCGGCGCTTGATTGAGCGGATAACCACCAGTCTTCCGCAAGAATTGCGCGAAGGCGACGCTCGTCTCGCGTTTTTCGGGCATGTCGATGTCGAGATCGCTCAACTGAGTTCCATCGAATACGACATAGTACGATGGATGCCGCCGACCGCTGAGCCGGCGCTGACTATCTTCAGTCTCCTTCGTGATCGGTGCGGCGGACAGGCGCACCGTCGTGGATCATTCAACGCTGGTAACTGTTCAGGTACCGCTTCATTGGGTGTCAGGGCGCGATTTCCGCATGGGGAAAGTAACGATGGCAAAGCGCCTTGGCGCGCTCAATGCCCGACGGCGGGCGAAAGCGGCCCTTTCCGCCCGATTTCGCCCGGTTCCGCCCATTTGGCGTCCTCGCACATCCCTTCCCCATGCGGAATCGAGTACCTGAACAGTTACCAACGCTGAATCATTGAAAATGGTACTTGAGATAGAACATCGTATCACCTTCCAGCTGTCGGCCCAGGATCTCGCCCTGACGCCAGCTAGCACCAGGCGTTCCTGGCGCTGGCGTTGGAATGCGCGACGACCGTTGCACCCTGATGATCGCCCGCGCGTCACGACAATTTATGACCACCTGTTGGCAATAGCCGACGCCCAGGATTACGTTGCAGCCTGTCTTACGTTAATTCAAGGGGCGGGTTCGAGCACGGCGCGCTCTGTCCTGGATGGCTACCGCCAGCAATTGCTTGCCGCTGTCGCGGGACTCGATCGTGCTGCTACGCAGCGTTATCTCACGACGCGCGACACAGGCGCAGTGTGGTCGGCGTATCTCCGCGCAGAGGCGTCCTTCCAGGAGTTCCATGCTGCACTAGCCGCGCGCGATCCCAGTGTGGCGAATGCTCTCGATGATCCCGACACCGCCGCACTGATCGCGACGTTGGATGGTTTTCCCCGTTCCGATCCGGCAGAGCAGAAAATTACACGTCTCTCGCGGGAGGTTTTCGTCAAACGACAACAGCTATACAACGCTATCCGCTCGAGACTGGCAATCCATTGACTATAGGAACAAGGAATAGTGTCATGCCCGAGGTACGTCGCGCTTCTCAGCCTGACTTCGTCGCACCAGCGTCCTCGTCTCTGGTTGGCCAGCCAGTCTTCCACTGGCCGTCCGACGGCCCTGATGGTGCCGAGCCGCTCGCCGAGTACCTCGCCTCGCTCGGGCCAAGCGGGCGTCGCGCTGTGCGAGGGCGTCTCCGCAAGGTCGCTCTCCTGACCGGTGCCGACCCTGATCGCCTCGAAGCCATCCCCTGGCCGACATTGACGTACCGCGAGGTCGAGGCGATCAAGGCGCAACTGGCCGCCGAGGGGGCCGCGCCCGCGACGATCAACCTCACCCTCGCCGCGCTGCGCGGCCTGGCCCGCTACGCCGCCGACGCCGGGTTGCTCCCCGGCGACGCGCTCGCGCGCATCGAGCGCGTCAAGGGCGCGCGTGGCTCGCGCCTGCCCGTCGGGCGCGCGGCCGAGGCCGAAGAGCTCGACCGGTTGCAAACGGCGTGCGCCGCCGATCCGACGCCCGCCGGGCGGCGCGACGCCGCCCTCCTGGCGCTCCTCGCGCTCGGCGGCTTCCGGCGGGCCGAGGTCGCCGCGCTCACCCTCGACAGTTATCGCGCCGGCGGGCGCGAGGGGCCGCGCATCCGCGTCGTCGGCAAGGGGAACAAGGAGCGGGAAGTGCCGCTGCATCCTGACGCGCAGGCCGCGCTGGAGGCCTGGCTGGCGATCCGCGGGCGGCGGCGCGGGCCGCTCTTCGGCCCGGTCGACCGCTGGGGACACCCGCGCCTCCGAGCGCTCTCAGGGACCGGCGTGTACCGGATCGTCGAGCGCCGCTGGCGCGAGGCCGGGCTACCCCGCCTGACACCGCACGACTTCCGCCGCACCTTCATCGGCGACCTCTTCGACGAGGGGGTCGACACGCCGACCGTGCAGCGCCTGGCCGGCCACGCCAACCCGGCCACCACGATCGCCTACGACCGCCGCGGCACCGATGCCAGCAAGCGGGCGATAGCCCGCCTAGGACAGCGCCGCAAGGCCGAAGATTCCGGCGATGGGGGCGAGACCCCGGGAGCTTGAGACAGGACATCCTGCGTTGCCCTGGTGTGCTTACGCGTCTTACTTGCGGTCCGATGCACCGACCGCATCCACAGCAGGGTTGGTGTCTGATCCAGGGATCGCGAGTAACTCTCGGGCTGTCCACTCGTGAATATCCACGCGCCCGGCAAGTTCAGCCTCCAGCGCCGCGATAGCCGCAGCCGCAGCCGGCTCCCAGGCCTCGGCCGCCGTGGCGAAGGCGAAGCGGGCGACTCCGAGATCGGCGGCGCGGCGGGCGGACGTGAAGTCTTTCTCCGTCAGGTGCCCTCCGGCTTTACATTCGGCGGCATGAAGCACGCCGTCCGAGACGAAGAGCAGGTCGAACTCGAGAGCAGCATCGCGCCGCGTCCCGACTCGGAACTCCAGGCCCGTCACGATGCAGGATGGCCGCTGGCCAATTGCCGCCCAGTGGCGGAGGGTCAGCAGGTGGGGCAAGACGTCGAGATCGACCGCCCTGCTGATCAGCCCGTTCGGGCGGTAGTGCCACGGTAGCTCCACATCCGGACCGGCGGCCACGGGGAGTGGGAATGGCACGCCGCAGCCCGGGCAGATCAGTCGCTCGCGCGCCTCGGCAAGGGGGTACCACTCGCGCGTGGCACACCGCGGGCACGGGAGGTGATAGCCCCGCAGGAGGACATCGGCCGCGCACAGGTCCGCCAGGATCGCGAGGAGTCGCCGCGCCTCATCCCCCCCAGCGCCGAGCCGTGATCGCAATTCGGCGAAGGTTAATGGCCTGCCGAGGAGGGCATCGGGGCCGACGAGGGCGACGAGGGCGCGGACGAGCTCGTCCTCGCGACCGTCGAGGGCCGCGACCTGCCGACCCACCCGCTGCGCGACTTTCTTCGAGTTCTGCGGTGCCAGGACCTGGAGGAGGCGATAGGTGAGGGGTGCCGCGAGCCGATCCAGTCCCGTCACCCCGCCGAGCAGGCCGAGCACCGCCGCCCCGGCGGTGCCGGCGGCAGACGGGTCGATACGAAATCCCTGGGTGCCGAAATACGCCGAGAGTGCCGCCCACTCATCGGGCAGGTCAACGGCGACCTCACCGGGGCGATCGGCCTGCGCCACCCGCACGGTGAGCGCCCGCTCCCGGAACGCCGCCCCCGGCACGATCAGGTCGGCCACGGTCGTGTCGTGCGGGTAGCGATCCCAGATATCGCCCTCGAGATCCCGGGCCACGAGCGCCGCTCGGGGATTGCGCATCGTGGCGGGCGGGGTATATGGGACCGCATTCGGCCCGACGTGCAGGCCCACGCGCGCGGGGAATGGCTCCTCGGTCGCGACAGCGATGGAGCGAGGCAACGTTGCCAGCAGCGCCGCCTCGTCATGCGACTGGGTAAGGAGCGCCCAGCGCGGCCGTGTGTCGGGGCGGCTGGGCGGTGGTGGGCCGCCGGGCACCCGGTCGAGAATGCGGGAGGCCGGAACGCGCGCGAACTTGCTATGCGCCGCGAACACCGCCTCAACCATGGCCCCGGTCGTCGCATCGGCGGCGATGACCGCGAGATCAACGGGCACGTCGGCCCCCAAACGGCCCTTGTGAGCGCCAACCGCAGCGACCAGGGCGTCGAGGATCGCCGGTCGGCCAAAGGCGGCAGGGGAGGCTGCCAGGATAATGGTGCTATTGGGTCGACCAAGCAGCGTAAGGGCGCGCGACGCGCGCAGGTTCCAGAAGAGGCAGGCGCTGCGCACGTCGGAGACGACCACCACCTCCAGCCATGGCAGCGGGGCAGGCACCAAACCACCCCGCTCGACCAGGCCGAAGGTGGTGAGGTTGAGCAGTGAACTATTGAAACTATTGCTCCCTTGCCATGACCAGTAGGCCCTTGTGCTAGTTAGCGTGCTTGACAAGGACTCCTCCTGCGGCTACAGGTGTGCTGTTGAGGGACACCCTACCACAGGAGGAGAAGCTGATGATAACGGAGTTCGCGGATTTCTGCTTGTGGATGTACGTCGTGATTGATGAGTTGTGGCAGCAGTTGCCGCCCGCATACAAACGCCGGAGTGGCCCGACGCCCCGCTGCAGCGAGAGCGAACTGCTGACGCTGGCGCTGGTCGGGGAATGTCGCGGCTGGACGACCGAGACGACGCTGCTGCGACAATGGGCGGAGCATCGCCAGTTGTTCCCGATTCTCCCTGAACGGAGCCGCTTCAACCGCCGACGGCGACAGGTGCAGCACGCGCTCAACGCGATCCGCCAAGCGGTGCTCGCCGTGCTGGATGTCGCGCAAGATCGCCAGTGTGCGATCGATAGTCCGCCGGTGCCCGTCCTCCAGTTCCACCTGGTGCCCAGTGCGGCGGGCACCAGCACTTGGCGGGCCGCCGGGGCCGACTTCGGCAAGGTGCCCACCAAGAAGCAGACGATCTTCGGCTACAAGCTGCACTTGCTGGTGACCCTCGGCGGCGTCATCCGCGATTTCGTGCTGGCACCGGCCAGCGCCAGCGATGTGGTGGTGGGCGGCGAGTTGCTGCGCGAACACGCCGCCTTGGTCGTCGTTGGCGACAAGGGCTACATCAGCGCGCCCTTGGCCCAGGAGTTGCGGGACGAACACGCCGTGCTGCTGCTGACCGTGCCCCGCCGCAACCAGCGCTCCCGGCTGCCTGCGGCGGACGCCCGACGGCTCAATAGCGTCCGCCAGATTATTGAGACCGTCAACGGTCAACTGACCGAGCAACTCGGTCTGGCCTGCCATCACGCCCATACCCTCGACGGCCTCACCGCCCGCCTCCACACCAAGCTCGCCGCCCACACCCTCTGCCTCTTGCTCAATCGGCTCTTGGGTCACGCCGAGTTCCTCCCCATCAAGGCTCTGGCCTTCCCCGCCAACTAGTACAGGGTCGCGGAAATCCCTGCGGGGTTATGCGAGAATAGGGCGGTGGCGTAGCATTGCCGCTGCGGCGGCGGCTCACCAGGAGGCGCGATGTCCCCCGGCCCCACCCCGGCCCCGATCACC
>JAABUN010005331.1_pt1 | contig 16111 bp, 23 predicted proteins | sample 5559311 | NCBI WGS metagenome assembly JAABUN01 (sample SAMN10711877, study PRJNA513370) | rock metagenome | isolation source: Antarctica rocks | place: Antarctica: Victoria Land, Siegfried Peak sud
AGTGCCAGCCCCGACCGTTCCGTCCCGCGGCTTTTCCGCGGGTTTTCGACATCCAGCCCATCCCCGCACGATGAGCCGCAACCGTCTGACCAGGGAAAATACCGGTGGGCGCAGAGGGACTCGAACCCCCGACATCTGCCTTGTAAGGGCGTTCTGGCCGGTCACCGGCGAACGTCCACGGACGATAACGGCAGGTCAGAGAGGGTGCGTGAACATCAACGGACCCCCCCGAACGTCCTCGTCCGCGCGATATACGCGCGATGACTCGCGACGGCGGTGCCGCACGATGACCCACCGTAAGGCTGGCCGGCGACCTCCTATTCGTCAGGCCAGCGGAACGGCTCCGATTCGCACAGACCCGTGAGCGCGTTGCGTGCGTCTCTGAGGAAGTGAGACCCTTGGCGGTACCGCTCGTCCGGATGCTTGGCGTTCCAGGCCTGCCTATGCGAGCCCGTCGACTCGTTGGCCCTACCAGCGAGGAAGGCGACCAGCTTCAGGCTTCGCGGCTTCTGGGGCCGATGCGACCCGACGACCACTCGCTTTCGCAGCTTGAGCCAGTACTCGGCGAGTTGCGCCGGCGTCACGTTGGGGTCAACCGACAGCTCGACCCGGTTGCGCCACGGGAAGCTCCACGTACCGGCCTCAGAGTCCGTCGCAGGGTCGCTCCCGAGGGCGTATGAGCCCGGCAGTGTGGCACCGTCGTGGCTGCGCATCAGCGTGGCCTTGATCGGCAGGACGGTCGGCTCCCGGTCCACGGCAAGGAAGCGAACGGCGTCGTTCACGTCCCACTTGTACCGGTCGGCCAGGTATCGGGCGACGTCCTGCAGGTGCTCCCATTCTCGCTCGGTCAGCGAGTCATACCACCGCTCCGCTCCGTCGGGCCGGTACTTCGCCCGCCACCGTCTCACCTGTTCGTCGTTCGCGGCGAACACGAGAGCCAGGGCGCTGAGCGCCCTTGTGCGACCGTCCGGCTCGATCCTCTCCTCGTCGTAGTCAAGCGTTCGAGACCTGTCGTCTGACCGGTCGCTATCGCCGCTTGCGCGCTCCGACGCGTGCCTTGATCCTGCGGCCAAGCCCTGGGCGAAGGGCACGGCTTCATGCAACGGGAGCTCACCGTGCGCCACGACGTCCTCCCTGAAGTGCTCGTCGACGGCCTGCCACAGCCAGTCCGGCACCTTCCTCTCGAGCCTCTGTTCGAGCCGCTGCCGATCGTCCACCCGTCCAATCTTGCAGGTCTGGAAGTGGATGCGGACGATGGGGTCTGTACCGGAACCTGAACGGATGGAGCAGAACGAAATGGACGAGCCACAAATGTTGCTGCGGCCGGCCGAGGCTGCCCGCCTCGTCGCGAAGAGCCGAACATGGGTGTACGAGGCGATGGCCAGTGGACTGCTGAGTTACGTGCTCGTCGGCGGCAGCCGTCGCATCCCGCGCTCGGCGCTGCTCGACTTCATCGACGGCCTCCAACGCCGAGAGTCCGCCGGATGACCGGCCCCCCGACCGGCGCCAACCTGCCCCGACGCAAGAGCGGCCGGCGCGCTACCGCTGCCGGGCTTGTTTGGGCGGGAGCGTCGTGACTGGCGCCCGCCCCGGCGAGCTGATCGCTTCCGGTCCCGGCTGCCGGTGGCTCGCCTACGCGCTCGACGGGACGATGGTCGCCGCGGTCTATGTCGATGGTCGCCTGCTTCGCCGTGACCTCCGCGGGTGGTGGGCTGCCGGGCCCCGCGGGCAGCGCCAGCCCGTGCCGGATCGGACCGTCGCCGCCCTCCTCGGCACCGTCCCTGCGCGGTGGCCGGTCCTAGCCGAGCAGGCCCCGCTCCTCGGCGCCGAGCTGCTGGCCGGCTCGTCATGACCGACTCCACCGATCCGGACGTGACCGAGTTCCGGCGTCTGGCCGCCTCGGTGGACAGCACCGGGGGCCCCAGCGGCGACGGCGGGACCGACGGGGCCGGGAAGAGGACGCAGTCTCAGGCGCTGGTCGCCCTGGCGACCGAACGGTACCGGTACGCGATGACGACATCGGGTGAGCCTTTTGCGGTCGCCGTCGGCGGCGCCAACGTGGCCCGGATGTTGCGTGGTGGTGGGGACTCCCTACGTGCGGAGCTGGCCCTCGCCCACCACCAGGCGCACGGTAAGCCGCCCACCGCCTCGGCCTTGGCCGACGCCCTGCTGACCCTGGAGGGCCAGGCGATGACCGCGCCCCGCGAGAAGGTGGCGCTGCGCGTCGCCACCCACGACGGGGCCGTGATCCTCGACCTCGGCGACGAGACCGGCCGCGCTGCCGTGGTCGGCCCTGACGGGTGGCAGGTGGTCGATCGGTCCCCGGTGCTATTCCGCCGTACCGAGCTGACCGGGGCTCTCCCCATCCCAGGCCGCGGCGGCACCCTCGACGAGCTGGCCAAGCTGCTCAACGTCTCCGACGACACCTGGCCCCTTGTCCTCGGGTGGCTCGTCGCCGCGCTCCTCCCCGACCTGCCCCACCCTGTCCTCCTCCTCGGCGGGGAACAAGGCACAGGCAAGTCGACAGCTGAGACCATGTTGGCCGGGCTCATCGACCCATCCCCAGCGCAGCTCCGCTCCATGCCACGAGACCCCGAGCAGTGGGCGGTCGCCGCGTCCGGCTCCTGGATCGTCCCGCTGGACAACGTCTCGGCCATCACCCCCTGGCTCTCCGATGCCATCTGCCGAGCGGTCACCGGCGACGGCACCGTCCGCCGCCGCCTCTACTCCAACGACTCGCTGAGCGTCCTGTCGTTCAGGCGGGTGGTAATGCTCTCCGCGATCGACACCGGGGCCTTGCGGGGCGACCTGGCCGACCGGCTCCTCCTCGTCGACCTCGACCGCATCGGACCCGGCCAGCGTCGCGACGACGCCGAGCTGAGCGCGGCTTACACCGACGCCTTGCCCAAGTGCGTAGGCGCTCTGTTGACCATGGCGTCACGGGTGCTGAGAGCCCTCCCAACGGTGGAGCTGGCCGAGCGGCCCCGCATGGCCGACTTTGCCCGTGTCCTGGCCGCGGTCGACGCCGTGCTCGGCACCGATGCCCTCGGTACCTACCGGGGGCAGTCCACCCGCCTGGCCGTCGAGGTCATCGACTCCGATCCTGTCGCGGTCGCGGTCCGCTCCCATCTCGACACCGCCAAGAAGTGGGTCGGCACCGCAGGGGCGCTGCTCGACACCCTCAACCCCGACCGCCCGCCGAAGGGGTGGCCGAGCTCGGCCCGAGGCATGTCCGCCGCGCTGCGCCGGGCGGCCCCAGCGCTGCGCTCGGTCGGCATCGACGTCGAGGCCCCGGACCGGCGGGAGCCTGGCACCCGGGACCGGAAATGGACCCTGACCCTCGGCGCAGATCGAGGGGAGGAGGACCCTACCGTCCCAACCGTCCCAACCGTCCCAACACCCCCGCTGACCAGGGGCGACGCCTGGGACGGTACGCGGGACGGTCGCGACCCGACCGGCGCGACCGTCCCACCGACCGTCCCGCGCTCGCAGGCCCCTGACCAGGGACGATACGAGGTCCGGGACGGTTGGGACGGTTGGGACGGTCGGGATCGACCTCCCTCTATCTGCGACGACGATCGTCCGTCCGCTGTATCCGACGGGCGGTCCCCCGTGGTCGACCGGTCCGGTACCTGCGTCGCCTGCGGGCTGCCGTGCCCGGCCCGGATGACGTGTCACCCGACGTGCGAGGTGCCGACGTGATCGGCCACGCCCGCCACCTGCTCCGGCCACGCTGGCATCGTCGCCCCGTGACCGCCCGGCCCGACCTATGGGGTACACCGGACCGCCCCGACCCATGGGGAACGCATGAGCGAACGTGAACGGCGACCCCCCCTACCGGTAGACGCCTGCGATGCGCTGCGCGCCGCCCGCCAGGCGAAGCGCTGGTCGTACCGACGAGCTGCTGCGGCCTGCGGCCTGACTTGCGGGTACCTGCACGCGCTGGAAAACGGCCAGCGTTGCCCCTCCCTCACCGTTGCGATAGACCTCGCCGATGCGCTCGGGTTGGCGCCGGCGATGCGAGCACGCCTGCTGGATGCGGCGGTGCGCGACGCGGGGCGAGACTGGATCGGCCCCGACCCCGACCCTCTGCACTGCGACTCGGAGGGGGCGCCTCATGGGCCGCTGTGACGCCACCCGCAGCGACGGCGCCCAGTGCGAGGCACCCGCCATGAAGGGTGGAACCGTGTGCCGCGTGCACGGCGGTGCCGCCGGTCAGGTGAAACGGGTTGCCGCCCGCCGTGTCGCCGAAGGTGAGGCGGCCGCCGCTTTGGCAGCGTTGGTCCCGGCCACCGTCGAGCCGGTGGCGGACCCGTTCGGTGAGCTGTCACGCCTGGCCGGCGAGATCGTCACCGCCAGGTCAGCGGCCGCGGAGATGGTCGGCCAGCTCGACTCGTTGACCGACCCGGCGACCGGTGCGGCACGGCCGGAGCTGACGCTCTGGCTTGCGTTGATCGACCGCTGCTCGAAGCTGCTCGGCACGATGGCCAAGCTCGACGCCGGACGCGACACCGGCGGGGAGGGCGGGCCGCCCAAGTTTCCCACCGACCGGGCACGGGCGCTGCTCGCCGTCGTTGATGAAGCGCTCGACGCCAGCAACTACGAGGGCCGCGAGCGGATTCTGAAAGCGTTGGCGCCGGCATCGACGACGGCGACCTCTGAGCGGCAGGCCGATTCACGACGAAGGAGATGGACCTCATGAGCGAGCCAACTACCACCGAGGAGAGTGCGGCCCTGGCCGACGCGGTGGCGGGCGTGCTGGAGCAGATCGAGACCGGCGAGCTGACCGCTGGACCGGCCGCGACGTCGTTCCTCGCCGGCGCTCGGGCCGCAGTCGAACGCCGAGGACCGCACCGAGCGCGACGAGGCCGCCGACTGGCTCAGCTCAATGCTGGCCGATGGGCCACGGCTGCGGGCCGACCTGCTGCGCCTTGCGAAAACAGAGGGGATCGCGGAGCGCACCCTCGGCCGGGCCCGCGAGCGGCTGCGGGTGGTGGTGATCCGCGCGGAGACCGAGGGTCGTCCGTCGACGTGGGAGCTTCCCGACGACCACGAGGACGACGACGACCCCGGAGACGACGAGGGCGACGACGACCCCGGGGGGTACGTGCCACCCGCCGTTGGCACGTACCCCCTGGCACGTACTCCGCAGGCGCCTGACCAGGGCAAACGCCGAGAATCGGGCAGTACGTGCCACGTACCCACACGTGGCACGTACCCCCCCGATGATCGGCCCGCCGAGGGGGGCGGCCCTTCCCTCACCGTCGCCGAGTGCAACACCCTCGAAGACGACGACGACACCACCGACGAGGAAACCCACCGATGACGCCACCGGCCGCCCTCGACAGAAGACAAGCCCATCGGCTCATCCCCCGCCGCGGGCGCGTCTCACCGCTGCTGGCCGGGTTCACCTACGCCAACAACGAACCTCGATGGGCTCGGGGCACGCCCGTGGCCCAGGTGCTCCTCCAGGCTTCCACCGGGTGGAACCTCCACCAGCTCCGCCACTCAGCGGCGACCCACCTCGGGGACAAGGGCGTCCCGTTGCAGCTGATCATGGCCAAGACTCGGCACAAGTCGCCCCGCACGGCGATGCGCTACGTCAACCCCGGGCCTGCAGCCGTCGCCGAGGTCACCGAGCTGCTCAACCCGCCCAAACGGACCCACTGACGGACTCAGCTCGTCAGTGGAGGGCCTCGTTGACCGCAGCGATCCAGGTCGCCTGGTCCTTAGCGTGACTTTTCGTTCCGATGTTCCTCAAGGGCCGTCACCGGCTCAGCTCGGCTGGCGCGTGGGCATGACCGGGCGCATGGTCGCCGCCGTCGAGGAAGGCCGACACGCCCTGCTGTCGCTGCAAGATGTGGAACGGATCGCCGATGCCCTCGGCGTCGCCACGTGGGACCTCCTCGACTCATGACCGCCGAAACAGGGCTGACGCTGCGCCAGCTCGTCACCGATGCCATCGCCTCCGCAGTAGACCAGCCGAAACGGAAGGGCTGAACGATGGCCAGCATCGTCAAACGCACGACCACCCGAGGTCCCCGCTACGACGTGCGCTACCGCGACCCCGTCGGCCAGGTGAGGGCCAAGACGTTCCCCCGCCGTAGCGACGCTGACCGCTACGCCCGCAACTACGAGGGCCGCGAGCGGATTCTGAAAGCCTTGGGCGCCGGCATCGACGACGACGACCTCTGAGTGTGCCGCCGGTCAAGTGAATGCGTAGCCGGGGAACAACCGACTGCTCGACGACGAAAGGACGACTTCATGAATGGGGCGATGACGACCGATGAGATTGCTGGCCTGGCCGACGGGCTGACGGCCGTGCTGGAGCGAGTCGAGAAGGGTGAGCTGACCGCGTCGACTGCGACTCGGTACCGCCTGGAGGGTGCCGGCGCGGCGTTGGACGCGGTGCTCGGCCGACGCCCAGACCTGCTCGGCGACTTGGCCGACGACACCACCGACACCACGACTTGAAAGCGAACGGCCGATCGCTCTACTTGCGAGCGTGCTCCCTACTCGGGCAGGTTGGCGGCGACTCCGAGGATCCAAAAGTGGAAGTCCCCGGCTTCGGGGCCCCGTTGCCGTTTGATCACAGGTACGGAACGGCAGCCCCTGAGTCGTAGAGGGCGGACACCTTGGCGCCGTCGAAGTCGCGCACGGCCTGGCGGACGTGCGGTTCGAGCAGATCGAGGACCCGCAGGCCGCCCTCGCTGCCGTTGGCGATCGACACGATGCGGATGAAGCGATCGCCGTGGGTCTCGGCGAAGTCGGCGAGGGCCCGAAGCTTGCCCTTGGCGTCGGCGAGGTGGTCGCCGTGGGGGTCCACGATCGATGCGGCGAGGCTGCCGTCGTCGCGGCGGGAGACGATTACGAAGTCGACCTGGAGGCTCGTCCACGAGCCGGCGTCGTCGAGGTACGCGATGCGCAGGGCGTTGGGGGTGGCGCGCGCAGGGTTGCGGTACCAGGCGACGAACGAGGGCCGCTCGATCTCGGTGGTGACGACCTGGGTCTCCCAGTCGTTGAGGTCGACGGGGTACTGACTGTTCGCGTCGGCGTAGAGGTGACCGTCAAAGGTCGCCAGGCCGTCGCCCTTGCCGTTCTTGGTGGCTGATTTCTCGTTGGCCCGCAGCTCGATGGTGACGGCCTCGGGCGCTGCGGTCTGCTCCTGCACCTTGCGGTAGGCGTCGCGGGTGGCGCCGGTGGTGTTCTTGATCTCCACCGCAAACGTGGCGAGGTGCTGCTGCACGAACTCGGTGGCAGCGACATCGACGCCAGCGACCACGCCGTCGACCCGCAGCAGTGCGGCGACCTCGACGCGAATGTCGAGGCGGCTCTCGCCGTGGTCGGCCTTGGCGACCCGGTGGGCGTAGTAGCCCTTGCCGACGCCTTCGCGCACCGAGTTGATGATCTTGCGGGTATCGCGGTCGAGGTCCTTGATGTGGGTCTCCAACAGGCGGGACGTGACCTCGTCCGGTTGCCCCGCGGGATCGACACCCTCCCGGCGGACCACGGCGGTGCGCAGATCCTCCACCTGAGCTTCGACCGCTTCGGAGTGCTCGGCGGCGAGCCCGTCGATGCGGGCGTTGAGCCGGCTGGTGAGCAGATCGTCGGCGTCGGACACCAGGGCCGGGCCGGACCCGTCGTCGGCCAGGAGGCGCACGAGGTTCTTGGCCCGGCGCAGCGGGCTGGCCGACGCGTCGGGCGTGGGAACGCTGGGCAGGGTCTCGACGTAGTCGAACACCTCGGGACCCAGCGCCGAGTTGCGCCCGAAGACCGCGGGTGCCCGCACGACCTGCGGGCCGACCTCGTGCTGGCCTTCGCCGCCCTTGCCCTCGAGCTCGTCCTTGATGGCCGAGAGCTTCTTCGAGTCGAACAGCGGTAGGTAGCACGACACCGAGTTCAAGACGTCATCGGTTGCGACGCGGTGGGCCAGCGGCTGGCGGACCATGCGGCCGATGACCTGGGCGATGTGGGTGGCGTCGCTGGCCGGGCGCTCGGAGTAGAGGACTTCGGCGCGCGGGCAGTCCCAGCCGGTGGAGATGGCCTCTTTGGCCAGCACGACGCGGATGTCGGTGTCGCCCTGGATCGACTCGGCCGGCACCCAGTTGATGGTGCGTGAGCCGAGCACGGTCGGCTCGTGCTCGCCGAACACGTGGGCGATGGCATCGGGCCTCAGTTCGGGCCACTCCGAGTCGATGACCGACACCATCTCGGTCAGCTTCGCCTCGTTGGCCTTGTCCGGCACCTGCACCACCAGCGCTGGCAGCACCTCCGGCTCGCCCTCGGTCGTCGAGTACGCCTTCCACCGCTGCTCGAACGACCGGGTCGCCTTCACTGCGTCACGGAGAAGCGTGGTGGAGAACGTGCCCTTCTCGTCGGGCTGCTCCAGCCCGATCTCGTCCTTCACCAGCCCCGACACCCGCACCTTGTCGATGTCGACCACGACGTGTGGGTAGCCGGTGCGGTCCGGGGTCTCGCCCATCGCCGTGGTGAACCGGTCGATCGTCGCCGAGATCCCCCACACCACCGGCACCGGCGGGTTCGATCCCGGCTCGCCCTGTATGAGGCGCTGCACGATCGTCCTGCGGTCGGTGGTGCGCTTCATGCCCCGGTGGGCCTCGTCGAGGATGAGGTACAGCGTCGACTTGCCGCCCGAGATGGTGTTGGTGAGCACCTCCCAGAACGACGCCTGGCGAAGGTTGGTGCCCGACTGCACAAGCCGGCTCTTCCTCGACAGCTTCTGAATGTTGAGGAAGTAAACCCGGTTCGGCTCCAACACCGGGTTGAGGTACGCTTCGTCGACCTCCACCAGCGCCCGAGGCGCCAGGAGGTCCGACGCGGCGAGCATACGGTTGCGGGTCTGGCGGTTGAGGGCGGGATCGTCGGTGATCCACAGGAACGTCGCCTGCGGGTCGGGGTCGACACCGAGGTCGGCCGAGCCGAACAACATGGCTTCGATCGCAGCCGTGGCGACGACCGTCTTGCCAGACCCGGTGATGGCCGACAGCGCGAACGACGACCGCTCCCCATCGGTCCAGTCGCGTCTCGCTCGACTGAGGCGGTTGAGCACGTCGATCGCCGCCGAGCGCTGGTAGTCCATCAGCTCGTAGCGCATCAGACGAGCCCCTCGTTGATCCGGAAGCTCGTCAGGTAGTTCTCGTAGAGGCGAACCACGTCGAGGTGGTCGGGCAGCTCGGCGGCCACGCCGGCGAAGGTCGCCTGGGAGTCGGTCACCACGAACACCGTCGTCGCGGTAGCCGGCAGCTTCTCGACGAAGCCGCGCCACCGGTCCGGGTTGAACAGCACCCCGTACCGCTCCGTCCACGCATACGGCTTGCGCCGGCCCGCCGAGTCGAGGCACTCGTCGATCACCAGGCCCGTCGCACCCGCTCGCAGCCACAGCAGCGGGGCGACCGCCTCGAAGGCGAGGTCGAGCTCGACGTCGTCGGGATCCTGGTAGGTCAGCTCCACGAACTCGACGTTCTCCTCGAAGCCCTCGGTCATAGGGAACTCGTCGGTGAACTTGTAGTCACCCTTCACCCGCTCGCCGTCCGGCGTGCGGCCCGTGATCGCAGCGGTGATCCGGGGCCGGGTGATGTGCTCGAAGATCCCGAGCACCTCCCACTCCGGATCGCCCGGCCGGTGGCCCCGCTTGCGCAGCGCGTCAGCTTCGGCAGCCGACACCTCGTTGTTCGTCACCACGATGCTCTGCCGCCGACCCCCGTCCTGCCGGTTGAGCCGAGCCACCGCGTGTGTGGTCGTGCCCGACCCACCGAAGAAATCAAGGACCTTCGCGTCAGACTTGTCTGCGACGAAGAACCGGATGGCGTCTTCCACGGCGTACAAGGACTTCGGGAATGGAAATCTCCTCCCAGCCAGCAGCTCGTTCACCATGCGCGTCCCGTACTGGGTTGAGTCGTGGCCGCTGACGCGCCACTGGGTAGAGGGGATGGTGAGCACGAAGTCTGTGTCGACATCGGCGACGACCAATGATCCGTCAGGACGGCGGCCGGTCACTTCGAACTCACCCCGGACGATCTTCTGGTACTCGCCGGACTTGAGCACTGAGATCGTGAAACCCTTGACAGTGGAGCCCGTGACCCTGACCCGCCCCTGCTCTATCCATGAGCGGAGCGACGATGGTTGCGCCTGCCAATTCCCCTCACTCCCGTCCTTTCTGATGGGCAGAAGCGCGACCAGGCCCTCACGGTCGGGTGCCTGATGCTGGTCTGCCGGAAGGGGTTCGCCGACTTCGGCGATCCGGGGTCCGCTTGGGTCGATGTAGAGGGGATAGAAGAGCGCTGGCCGGTCCCGGCGTGCCGCGTTGTTGTGGCCGGAACGGCGAAGCAGATCCCAGCGCACGTTTCCGGTGTGCGTTCGGCCACGACCGGAAACCCACTCTCGCGGAAGGTGTACCCGTTGTGGCACCGCAGCGCCCAGCATTGCGAAATACAGGTACTCATCGCTCCTGCCAAATGATCCCGACCGGGCGCCTCCTGCCGGATTGAGAGCGTGCTCACCATCTGGATGAGCGCTTCCGGGAAGGTCTGCTCAAGGAGCAGCCCCAGCCGCAGGTACTCCTTCTCATCGATCGCACAGATGAGTACGGAGCGCTCGGGGTTCAGGAGCTCCCTCGCCAGCAGGAGCCGACGCTCCATGAAGGCGAGCCACTTGCTGTGGCGGTAGGCGTCGGTGTCGTCGACGTAGTTGTTGTCGTACTTCCAGTCGCGGGCGCCGGTGTTGTACGGCGGGTCGATGTAGATGCAGTCGACCTTGCCGGCGTGGGTGAACTGGAGCGCCTCGAGCACGTGGTGGTTCTCGCCCTTGATAACCACGTGCGCCGGCTTGTCGCCGCCGCGGTCGACCGAACTGAGCCGGCGTAGGCCCGGGTAGATCGGTTCGCCGAAGTCGGCGATCACCACGAGGGTGTCAACCGCGCGATCCTCGTTGGCGGCATCGGCCTCGTCGGGGGCTGGGAGCTGCGTCCCATCTGGGTGCCGGATCTTGCGGATTGACGCCTTATCGCCGCGAACGCGGACCACTTGGTAGGTCGCGCCCGCCGGTTTGTCGCGGAGGGCGACCTTCGATGCGGCCCGTACCGGGTGCTCCGGAAGCCGGACCCGCTCGGGCAGGTGCGACTCGAACACCAGGCCGAAGGTGCGCTTGGCCCGGATGCGGTCGATTAGGACGCGCAGATCGGCCCGCAGCGCCGGGTCCTCCACCCGCCCCAGGAGACCGTCGAGCTCATCCGCCATGGTCTGTTGACACTACGACACCGTGCGAACGGGCTCTCGAAGCCTTGGCCGTCAACGACCAATCGACGCCACGACTTGTTCGTACGGGCCCACGCGTGACCGGCGCCGAAGCGCCGGTCACGCGTGGTCGCCAGCTCAGAACAGTGTCGTGGCGGCCCTCGTCGACCTCGACCACCAGGCGGGCCAGGTCTCGCTCGGCCTCACGCTTCGCCGGGTCAAAGGCAAGCCACTGCGCGGCCGGCTGGAGGGCGCCGCCGCGGCGTTGGACGCAGTTCTCGGCCGACGCCCGGACCTGCTCGGCGACCTGGCCGGCGAGGACACCGACACCACTACTTGGAAAGCAAACGACCGTTAGGTATAAGATGTGGTCATGGGAACAACCCGAAGGACCCGCAAGACCACCCGCACCGAAGGCATCGTCGCCTACCTCCGTGTCTCCACCGAGGAACAAGCGCTGTCCGGGCTCGGCCTCGAAGCCCAACGGGCGGCCATCGAAGCCGACGCCACCCGCCGAGGGCTGCCCATCGTCGCCGTGCACACCGATGCCGGGCTCTCAGCCAAGAATATGAACCGCCCGGCACTGCTCGAAGCGCTCGCCGCCCTCGACGCTGGCGAAGGCACGGTGCTGGTCGTCGCCAAGTTGGACCGGTTGACCAGATCGGTGCACGACGCCACCGGGCTCCTGCTCCGTGCCGAACGGGCCGGCTGGGGTCTGGTCGCCCTCGACGTGGCCGTAGACACCACCACGCCACAAGGCGCCGCCATGGCCCAGGTGCTCGCCGTGTTCGCCGAGCTGGAACGCAAGCTGATCGGCCAACGCACCCGCGACGCTTTGGCCGTGAAGCGGGCGCAAGGGGTGCAGTTGGGTCGGCCCCGCACCCTTCCCGACGACGTGCGGGAGAGGATCGTCGCCGAGCACGACGGCGGCGCCGGCTGGTCGACCATCGCCCGAGGGCTTGAGGCCGACGGGACCGCCACCGCCCAAGGTGGCGTCCGCTGGTACCCGGCCACCGTGAGAAGCGTCTACTTCGCCACGGTGCCGGAGAAGGTCGCATGAGCGTCCACAAGCGACAGACCAAGGCTCACGGCACCGTGTACGACGTGCGCCTTCGTGACCCGGATCGGCGGCTCTACTCGCGCACGTTCCCCACCAAACGTGAAGCGCTCGACTACGAGGCCGACCAGCGCACCGCCCGCAACCGTGGAGCTTGGATCGCCGCCAGCACGGCCACCGCGTCGGCGGCAACTTCCTCACGCCGCGTTGTCTGGATTCGCGCCATCAGTTGTACGCGGCGGCTCCGATAATCATGCCGAACACGAGACCGCAGGCTGCAACGGCGACGGCTACATGACCGATGCGCTCCCCCTTTGACCAGCCGACCGCGCCGAGGATGATCCCGATCGGCCCGAGGACGATCGGAAAGAACAAGAACGCGATCGCCCCACAGATGATGCCGGCCACGCTGAAGCCATTGCCCGCCGTGGTTGGCTGCGGCGGAGCGGGAACGCTAGGAGCGACCCAACTCTGTTGGTTCTCTCCGACCGCTCTTCCGCACGATCCGCAGAACGCAGCTCCCGACACAAGGCGGTTCCCGCACGCCGCACAGAACGTCACGACTCCGCTAGCCCTTGTTCGTGCGACATCGCTAGCTCTCCGAGGTTGACGCGGCAGAGGGTCCCTGAGTGAGGGGCTCGGGTCTGGCCATGCTGGTTGTTGGCGAAGACGACCAGGAGGAAAGACCCCAGTGGAAGACGAGACTAGGCGAGTTCAGGGGGCGCGCCTGCGTGAGCACGGTCAGGTGGTGAAGATCACGGAGTCGTGCTCGAAGTCGGGGTGCACCTCAAGCACGAGGTCGGCGGGGTCACTCACGCCGTAACCGATCTTGAAGACGGCTTCGCGGCCGGCGAGGAGCGTGGTCGACGGGGACCCCTCGAAGCCGTTCGCGCTGTCGAACACCTCTGCCGCCTCCACGTTGCTCGATTGCAGCGACGAGTTGAACGCAGACGGGTCGAAGTTGGCGGTCGTCCCGTTCACGATCTTGACCTCGAACGAGAGGTACGCTGGCGCTGCCTCGCTCGCTGCGGACTCGCTCGGGGTGAAGGGGGTCGGGGCCCCGATCGTCACGCTGAGACCGTCCTTCCACTGGAAGGTCTGCCCGAACTTCGGATTCGGCGGAGCGGTCGTGGTGGTGGTCTCCTCCTCCGTCGTGGTGGTGGTCTCCTCCTCCTCCGTCGTCGTGGCCACCTTCTCCGTCGTGGTGGTCGCCTTCGGAGCGTTCGAGCCCGCCGGCTCCTTCGTCGCCACCTTGCCGCCGCTACCGCCGCTCCCGCAGCCAGCCACCGTCATGGTCGCTGCCACCGCCACCAGCATGATCCTGTGCTTCACCATCGTGCGCCTCCCAGTAGGCCCGACCCTGCCGGCCGGCGAAGGCCGGACGATAGGCGCCCGCGACGGAGCGTGCCTCGGCCGTCGAGCGACTCGACTCGATGCCGATGAGGGGTGACCGTCGCTGGAGCCCAGGAACGAAGCAGGGCGGCGACAGGAGCCCGCCTGGGCTCCCACCGCCGCCCCGAAGGCCGCGTAACGCTCCCCGCTACCGGAGCCGGGCCACCTCGCCCGACCGGCACGCCCTGAGATGGGCAGCCACGGCTGAGAGCGTGTCCGCGGAGTCCCGGGCCAGATCGACCCCGTCGCGGCGCACCACGAGGTCCCCGCCCTCGCCGGCCATCGTGTACCCACCACCCAGGTCGTAGCGGCCAACGATGCCCTCGCCTTGCTGCGGTAGATGTCATTAGCAATCGCACTTCTGGCGGCGACTGCAACGCACCACTCGTGAAGCTGGAGCCGGTCCCGATGATCCACGTGTGGATCGTCCCCCGCGCCTGTGGCCCCTTCGCCGCCCTCGAGGGCGTCGGTGCCGGGCAGGTCAAGCCGGGCGAGACGGCCAACTGCGACCACGCCCACGGTGAAGGCCTGTAGCCACCTGGACCGCCTCATGTAGCGCACCGGTCCCGCTCCGTGCCGGCGGCCGAGGTGAACGACCAGCCTCCCCGCTGAGGGCGGCGCGCGCTCCGCTCAATAGGTCCTTCGGTGCACGTTCGGAAGGAACGCGACCAGCGATGACGACGGCCGAAGGAGGGTTGTGTTTGGATCGGCGCCTGGGGCGGAGTCTTGCCTTGAGCCACGACGATCTCTTTGTTCGGGTTGGGGTCCGCGGAGTAGGTCGGTTACATCGAGCGGGCCCGCCCGGGACGTCAGCGGCCCGACGCGTTTGCGAGCGTGATGGTCGGGTCAAGGTTCGGCGAATCGGACGGCAAGCACTGTTGTGCCGTCGTCGATGTCTGAGCCGCCGGTACCTCATCGGCACCGCCCCTAGTCGCTAAGTGGACTTAGTAGGGTGGCGCTATGGCTCGCATCCACTACGTGATCCCCGATGACCTCCACCGCAAGGCGAAGGCGGCCGCGGCCGAGCGAGGGCAGACGTTGCGCCAGCTCGTCACCGACGCAATCGCCGTCGCCGTCGACCACCAGCGGAAGGGCTGACCGATGGCATCCATCGTCAAGCGTGAAACGACCCGAGGCCCCCGCTATGACGTGCGCTACCGGCTGCCCACCGGTGAGGTGCGGACCAAGACGCACCGCACTCGCAAAGAGGCCGACCGTTTCGCTGCGATCACCGAGGCCGACCGTCACCGGGGCGGACTCGTGGACCCTCGCCATGGCAAGGTCACCTTTGCTGAATGGTGGGACCAGTGGTGGCCGACCACCGTGAATTTGCGCCCGTCGAGCCGAGCACGAGACGAGTCTTACGCCCGCACACATCTCCTGCCTCGGTTCGGGTCGGTGCCGTTGGCCAGCATCGACCACACGAGCGTGACGACGTGGGTCTCCGATCTGTCGGCCTCGGGTCTGGCGCCGGCCACTGTTGTCAAGGCTGCGCAGATCCTCGGCAAGACGATGGGCGCCGCCGTCGACGCCGGGATGGTCGCCCTCGACCCGACTGCTCGCGTGAAGCTGCCCCGGATCGAACATCGGGACATGTTGTTCCTCGCTCCTGGCCAAGTCGCCACGCTGGCCGACGAGATCGACCCGCGCTACCGCGCCCTCGTGTTGACAGGCGCCTACTGCGGGCTTCGGTTCGGTGAGCTGGCCGGACTCAAGGTCGATCGAGTCGACCTTTTTCACCGCCGCATCGAAGTGTTGGAGATCGTCACCGAGGTTCACGGTCAGCACTACATCGGGCCACCCAAGACCCGAGCCGGCCGCCGGGCGGTACCGGTGCCCCGAGTCGTCGCTGATGCCCTCACCGAGCACCTCGGCACTATCACGGGTGACATCGTGTTCCCGGCACCCGAGGGTGGTTACCTGCGCGGGTCGCTGTTCAGACGGCGCATGTGGCAACCGGCAACCGCACGAACTGGTGTCGCTGGTCTGCGCCTCCACGACCTGCGCCATACCGCCGTCGCACTGTGGATCGCAGCTGGCGCCTCACCGAAGGAGGTCGCTGCCCGTGCTGGCCACGCCTCGGTGGTGACGGTGCTGGACCGCTACGGGCACCTTCTGCCCGGCCACGAGGACAAGGTGAACGATGCCCTCGACGCCATAGCCGAAGCTGCCTCCTCGACTCCGAACGCATCCGTCCGCGCGATAGACGCGCGATGGACGGCCGGCGACTGACCCGGAAACGAGGAAAGCCGCCCGGAAAGGGCGGCTGACCTGCGTTATCTGGGTGGGCGCAGAGGGACTCGAACCCCCGACATCTGCCTTGTAAGGGCAGCGCTCTAGCCATCTGAGCTATGCGCCCGGAGCGAACCACGGTACTCGGGAGGGTCCGCGGCCGGCTCGGGAGCAGGCG
>JAABUN010005332.1_pt1 | contig 16110 bp, 17 predicted proteins | sample 5559311 | NCBI WGS metagenome assembly JAABUN01 (sample SAMN10711877, study PRJNA513370) | rock metagenome | isolation source: Antarctica rocks | place: Antarctica: Victoria Land, Siegfried Peak sud
GGGCCGCCTCCCGCAGCAGCATCGTGACCGCTTCCGTCAACTCCATCGCGCCCCCCGACACTCGCCCGTCCTTCCGTTGGCGCGAGCCTACCATGTGCGGGATACCTATTTCCACGACAATCCCTTAAAGCCTTTTATGTACCCTGGAGCATGTGGATAGCGAGGATGTGCTAGGGATGCGGTGCGGGCGTTAAGACCAGCGTATCGAGATACGCCATCAGATGATCGACGGCCCAGCGCATGTGGACCGGGTCGCGGAACAGTTTGCTCATCATCACCGCCCCTTCGAGCGTGGAGGTGATCACGCTCGCCAGTTCGCGCGGGTCGAGGTCGGGGCGCAGTTCGCCGCTCGCTATCCCCTCCTTCGCCGCCTTGCCGATCAGCTTCTGCCAGATCGTCATCGCCGCCTGCGCCCGTTCGAGGAGGGCCGGATAGGCGTCGTCCGACTCGATCGCCATGTTGAGGACCGGGTCGCCGCCCGGCAGAGGCGGGGCATCGGCGAGGCTGCGGAAGACGCCGACGATCGCGCGCAGGCGGTCGATCGCGCGCTCCTGCCCGGCCAGCGCCGCATCGAAGCGTTGGCCGACGAGCGCGACCGAATAGTCGAACGCGGCCAGCGCGAGCGCCTCTTTGCTGTCGAAATGGTTGTAGAGGCTCCCCTTTTCCAGGCCGGTCTCGCGCGCCAGATCGGCCATCGAGGTCGCGGAATAGCCGCGCACGCTCATCACGCTCGCCGCCTGCTCCACGATCCGCTGGCGGGTCCGCTCGCCTTTGCGCTTCGTCGCACTCATGCTGCCCGTTTCTTTCCCCGCGCCCAGCGGCATCCGTGGCGTTGAGGATACCGCACCGCCCGTGCAAAAACAAACGACCGGTCGGAAATAGTATGGGGCAGTACGGTTAAGCGGTGGGATAAGGCTATGATCATCGTGCGGGCGGCGAGAGGCGGCGCGTACAATGACCGGGCGAGCACAGGGTCTGCGGCATGGGCGGGGGAGAGGCGCGGGATGTATCAGGACACGATCGCGGCGATCGCGACGGCGATCGGCGAGGGTGGGATCGGCATCGTGCGGATCAGCGGCCCCGAGGCGGGCGCGATCGCGGGGCGGGTCTTCCGGCGGGCGCGGCGCGGCGTGGCGACCCTCCCTTCCCATCGTCTGATCTATGGCACCGTCGTCGACCCCGACACCGGCGCGGCGATCGACGAGGCGCTGGCGGCGCGGATGGCCGCGCCGCACTCCTACACGCGCGAGGAGGTGGTCGAGCTCCAGTGCCACGGCGGCCCGACCGCCGTGCGCGAGACGCTGCGCGTCTGCCTGCGCGCCGGGGCGCGCGCCGCCGAGCCGGGGGAGTTCACCCTGCGCGCCTTCATCAACGGACGCCTCGATCTGGCGCAGGCCGAGGCAGTGCTGGGGATCGTGGGGGCGCGCACGCCGGAGGCATTGCGCGTGGCGGTGGCGGGGCTGCGCGGTCGTCTGGGCAGCGAACTGCGCCCCGCGCGCGACCGCCTGATCGACGCCCTGGCCTACCTCGACGCCGCCGCCGATTTCCCGGAGGACGAGATCCCGCCCGCCGATGTCGGCGCGGCGCTCCACGAGGCGAGCGCCCTGCTCGATGCGCTGACGCGGCGTGCGGCGGTCGGCACCCTCTACCGCGAGGGGGTGCGCGCGGCGATCGTCGGTCGGCCCAACGTCGGCAAGTCGAGTTTGCTGAACGCCCTGCTGCGCGAGGAGCGGGCGATCGTCACGCCGGTCGCCGGGACGACCCGCGACGTGATCGCCGAGAGCATCACCCTGCGCGGCATCCCGGTGGTGCTGCTGGATACGGCGGGGATCGCGGACACCGACGACCAGATCGAGCGGTTGGGGATCGCGCGCAGCCGCGAGGCGCTGACCGCCGCCGCCCTCGTTCTCTTCGTCCTCGACGCCAGCGCCCCGCCGACCGCCGACGATCTGGCGGTGGCGACCGCGCTGCGCGACCGCCTCGGCGCGGACGAGGCGGGGCGGGGGATCCTGATCGTGCGGAACAAGGCCGATCTCCCCGCCGACCCGAGCGCGGGGACGGCGCTCCGCGCGCTCCTCCCCGCCGCGCGCGTCGTGACCCTCTCGGCGCAGACCGGCGCGGGGCTGAAGGCGCTGGAAGACGCCCTCTATACTCTGGCAACAGACGCGGCGGGCGGGGTGACCGCCGAGACCGATCCCGCCCTCGCCACGACGCGCCAGCGGGAAACCATCGCGCGCGCGCGCGACGCCGCGCACCATGCCGCCGCCGCCTTCGACGCCGGAACCCCGCTCGATCTGGTGGCGATCGATGCGCGCGCGGCGCTGCTCGCGATCGGTGAGATCACCGGCGAGTCGGCGAGCGAGGCGATCCTGGACGCGATCTTCTCCCGCTTCTGCATCGGGAAGTAACGAGGGCCGGGCCGCGCCTCACTCCTGCACGAGGGCCGCGCGCAGGATGGCGAGCTGCGCGCGATAGGTCGCCTCCGGTGCCCACGAGGCGTCGTGGGCGACCGCCTCCCCCTGGCAGGTGTGGTGCTTGCAGAGGGCCAGTTCGGCGGCAGCCTGGAAGAAGCGTTGCTGCAACGACCAACGCCGCATCCCGCCGTGCCGGAGCGCCGCGAAGAGCGCGAGGTGGCGCAGCCGTCCGACCGAGAGGATGGCGTACTCGCGCCGCGTCAGGATGCCGTTCGCGACCTCGTCGGCGAGCTGCTCGTGCAGGATGTGCGACTCCGCCCGTCCGGAACGCACGGCGATGAAGGCGAGGATACCGAGTCCCGGCACGATGAAGAACAGGGTCTGCATGGCGACAAGGCCCAGGAGCGGCGTGGTCGGGTCGCTGCGCGTGGCGATCGCCGACGCGCCGAGATTCCAGAGGCTATGCTGCGCGATCGCCAGTGACCAGCCGAGGAGCGGCACGAGGAAGCGGGCCGTCCCGCGTCCGTAGCGGACGCGCGCCCAACCGACCGCCGCGCCGAGGGTGCCGGAATAGAGGGCGTGGCCGAGGCCGCCGAAGATCTCGCGGGCGATGAAGAGCTGGCCGAGCGCGCCGAGTCCCCCCGCGATGTACGCCTGTCCCAGGTAGAGGACGTTCTCGGTCATGGCGAAGCCGAGGCCGATGAGGGCACCATAAATGAGGCCGTCGAGGATGCCATCGAACTCGTGGCGGAAGAGGAGGAGCAACCCGAGCAGGGCGAGCCCCTTCAAACTCTCTTCGATGACTGGCGAGCCGATCGTCAGCGCCAGTGCGCCGCCAACGCGCGCGCCAAGGACGGCGGAGAGGACGCGGTCGGCGAGATCGCTGAGGAGGATGCTGAAGAGGGTGGCGACGACCGCCCCCCAGCCGAACGCGCCCAGCAGATTGCGCCACGGCTCGCGCTCGTAGCGGTCGAACGAGATGACAAGCCAGGCGTAGCCAAGGGTGGGCAGCAACGCCGCCAGCAGGCCGAGCCAGAGGCCGCGCAGATCGGGCACGCTGGCGACGACGATCAGGACGTTGCAGGCCAACGCCAGCGCGAAGAAGACCCCCGCGAAGGTGACGAACGGCGAGCGCGGTGACCCTGCCGCGCGGTCGAGTGCCGCGAGGGTGTGGAGATCGGCGTTGGCCTGTCGTCGCTCGCGATCCATGATTCGGTGTGGCCCTCTCTCAACGATACCGCCACCGATCTTCGTCGCTATAGTGGTGCCGCGTCAAGGGCGCGGGTCGATCGCGCCGGTGCGCGTGGTATAGTCGCCCACAGATGCGTGCCGCAGGAGTGTTGTAAAGGGGCCGATGATGACGGATGATCCGCCGATCCGCGTGCTGATCGTCGATGACCAGCGCCTGATGCGCGATGGCCTGCGGGCGCTGCTCGAATTGCAGGACGGCCTGGCGATCGTGGGGGAGGCGGGGAGCGGCCACGACGCCCTCGCGGAGGTCGCGGCGACCGCCCCGGACGTGGTACTGATGGACGTGCGGATGCCGCAGATGAGCGGCGTGGAGGCGACGCGCGCCCTGCGCGAGCGCGGCGACCGCCCGCGCATCCTGATCCTGACGACCTTCGATGACGATCAGTACGTCTTCGATGCGCTGAAAGCCGGGGCGGCGGGCTACGTCCTGAAGGATCTCCCGGCAGCCGCGCTCGCCGCCGCGATCCGCACGGTACACGGCGGCGGGGTCCACCTCGCTCCGACGGTCGCCTCCAAGGTCGTCGCCGAACTCGCCCGGCTGCACGCCCCCGCGCCGACCGTCCCGACAGTCGCCCGCACCCCCGCGTCCACCCTGCTCGTCGGCGACAGCCCGGTCGAGGATCTGACCCCGCGCGAGCGCGAGGTCTTGCGGCTCCTGGCGACCGGCGCGAGCAATCGCGAGATCGGTGCGCAGCTCTTCATCAGCGAGGGGACGGTGAAAAACCACATCTCCAACATCCTCGGGCGCCTCGGCCTGCGCGACCGCACGCAGGCCGCGATCTACGCCAAGGAACACGGCCTGGCCTAGCGGTCTGGCGCTCAGTCGAGGCCGGCCGGCTTGAGCACGTCCTCGCACCATTGCCAGAACGTGGTCGGGGTGTCGATCGCGTTCTGCGGCGTGCGGGCGATGCCGTTGTCGAGGCCGCCGTCCTTGGCAATCGCCATGTCGAGCTGACCCTGTGCCATCGCGTCGGACATGCCGGCGCGCAACATGTTCGCCTTGAAGGCGTCGCCGGGGATTTGCTGGAAGCGCACGGGTGTGCCGAGCACGTCGGACATGATCCGCGCCATGTCGTCGAAGGACAGGTCCGCGGGACCGAGGACCGGGACGCTGTCGACTCCGCTCCAGGACCCATCGAGCAGGAGCGTGGCGGCGACGGCCGCGATGTCGCGGGTGGCGACGCTCGGGAGCGTGCGGTCCCCGGCGATCGGCGAGAAGAACAGGCCCTGGCCCTTGATCGCGCCGATCTGGCGGAGGAGGTTGTCCATGAACGACGGCATCGTCAGCGCCCGGAAGCTCACACCGGTGCTGGCGATCAGGTCTTCCATCCCCAGCGACGCGGTCACGAACCCGGCATTCCCGGCCACCGCCGTCCCGCGCCCCAGAGCCGAGACGGTAACCACCCGCTCGACCCCTCGGCGCGTGAGCGCCTCGCTCGCGGGTCGGCTGAAGTCCACGTAGGCGGCCTCCACGCTCGCTGCGCGCGGGTCCGGCGGCACGAGCCAGAAGACGGCGTCGGCACCGTCGAAGGCCCGGTCGACGACCGCGCGGTCGCCGTGCGACCCCTGGACAACCTCGACGCGCCCTCGGGCTGCTTCGGCGAGGCGACCGGGATCGCGCGCGATGACCCGGATCGGCTCCTCGCTTTTGAGGAGATGCTCGAGCACCTGGTGCCCGATAAGGCTCGTGGGGGCGGTAACGACGATCATGGTTGGTCTCCTTGACGAGGCAGAGTACACTCTGTAGCCGATCCCGCCGATCGGGCTTAAGTAAACTCTACTGTACCGTATACTTCCCGGAAAGGCAAGCTATGGCACGACGCGGCGGTGCGTTGCGGGAGCACATCCTGCTGACGGCGAAGGACGTCTTCCTCGAGCTGGGCTTCGAACGCACCTCGATGGACGTGGTCGCCGCGCGCGCCGAAACCTCGAAGCGGTCGCTCTACGCGCACTTCGCAACCAAGGACACGCTCTTCCTCGCCGTCGTCGACCTGGTCCGCGAGCTCTATCTCGGCAGGATCGAGACGCCGAACCACTACGCCGCAGACACCGTGGAGGCGATCACGCTCTTCTGCGGGCGTTTCTTGCAGCTGCTCCTGTGGAGGCCCGTGCTGCGCACCTGCCGGATGGGTATCGCCGAGGCCGACCGGCTCCCGGAGGCGGCGGCCCGGTACTACGACACGTTCTTCGCCGCGCCACACGCGCGCCTCGCCGCATTCCTCGTCGAGCGGTATCGGCTCGAACCCCGGACCAGCACCGATCTCGCCCACCAGATGCTCGGCCACACGGTGTATCCGCGCTTCGCCCGCGCCCTCTTCGGCGTCGAAGCACTGCTCACCGACCTGCCGGACGAGGCATCGCTCGCCACCGACCTCGATCTCGCACCGATCCGCAGGGTCGTCGAGTCACTGCTGCCGACCGTGCAAGTCCCAGCCCCCTAGCCGGTGCTTTGTGGACCCCGGTAGAACGGCGAGAAGCGATGGTCGCGAGGATGGGCGTAGGGCATACGTACTCGCGTGTTACGTCACGAAAGGCAGCGTCGTTCGCCTCGTTTCCGCCTCCCATCCTACGTCCATAAAGTACCGACTAGCGCGATTTGGCCTCAGCGGCGACGGACTCCCCCGAGCCTTCGGGGCGATAGTCCGACCAGAAGGCGAGCCAGGGCGGCGCGATGGCGGCGAGGTGCTGCCAACTGCCGGGGGTGGCGTGCGGGTCGGGGTGCAGGTCTTTGAATTCCGCGAGATGGCGCAGGACGAAGCCGTGCGCGCTCAGGCCATCGATGAGCGCGCCGAGGGTGTGGCGGTACTCGCGCGGGCCGGGGATCGCGCGGGCATCCGCCCTGCCGTCCGCGTGGACCCACGGCTCATCAACGTAGGTCGTCTCCGCGCCGGCGACGTAGGGCTCCCGCAGGGTGTAGCCCTCGCCGTTCCAATCCCGCGTGCCGATCCCGCTGAAGAAGGGGTTGGCGCAGTGGAAGTAGTAGCGCGCGCCCGGCTTGAGCACGCGTGCGACCTCGCGGAAGACAGCGCTGACCTCCGGTACGAAATTAATCGCGTAGGGCTGATGGACGATGTCGAATGACCGCTCCGGGAGGGCCGCGAGATCGCGCATGTCGGCCTGGATCGCCTCGACGTGTACACCATAGTGCGCCGCCGCCGCGCGATCCCGCGCCAGTTGTGCCTCCGAGAGATCGGCGACCGTGACCCGTGCCCCGAGGATCGCGAACGCGACCGATTGTCGCCCGCCACCCCCGGCCAGGCAGAGCACCGCGCGTCCCGCGATCGTCCCGAGCAAGCCTTCGGGATCGACGAGCGTCAGTGCGGCTGCCGGATCGAGTCCCAGCGCGGGTCGCGTGAAGAGCGCATCGGCGTCGGCCAGCGCCTGCCACCGCGCGATGTTGTAGCGGGCGATCTCGTCCATCGTGGCGGGCTCCTCCGATCGTTGCGCTCGTCCCGGTGCCGTCGCCGGGTTCCGATGCTTCCCTCACATCGGTAGCGCGGCTTGCCGCCCATCGAGCATACCAGACCCGCTGGTCCCCAGACGGCGCGGACGTTCACCGCGCATGATGAGCGATGAAAAGGGCAAGATAAAGAAGGCAGCGGGCGCTAAATGTGCGCCCGCGGTGGCCGTCGTGGACAACGGGGAAGTGCCGACACGTTTGCCGCGCCACTAACCTCCTATTCGCCACTCGTCACTCCCACTCGTTCATGTCCTGTCGTCCGGCACCCATGACGATCCGCCTATATCGCCCCCGATCCTCGGCCCCCGAAATATCCCTTGCGACACATGGCAGCGCCGTCGCGCGCGCCTACTCTGTAAGCACTGGGACGCGAATGGCGTTATAAACGGAGGGGACGATGCAACAGCAACAGTTCGCAGGGTCGCAAAGGGACAGGCGCGGTATCGGTGGCGGGGCGCTCCTGATCGCCATCGGACTGGTGCTGCTGGTGCAGCGCTACACGCCGCCACATCTTGGTGCGCTGCCCTGGCCATTCTTCATCATCGGCCCTGGCTGCGGCTTCTATCTGCTGATGCTCCTCGGCAGGCGGGGTGCGGGGCCGCTGGCGATCCCGGCGACGATCCTGACCTGCCTCGGGCTGATCTTCCTCGGCCAGAGCCTGTTCGATTACTACGAGTCGTGGGCCTATATCTGGGCGCTCCTGCCGACCGCCGCCGGGATCGGCATGGTGATCGGCGGCCTGTGGGACGGCAAGCCCGCGCTGGTGCGGGCCGGTACGCACACGGCACGCGGTGGTCTGACGATGCTCCTGATCTTCGGCACCCTCTTCGAACTCTTCATCTTCCACAGCGCCGCGATCCTGGTCATCCTCTGGCCGCTCGCCCTGATCGGCGGTGGGGCATTCCTCCTCCTGCGCGGTCGCCTCGATCGCCCCGCCGCCCCCGATCCGTGGCTACCCACCCCGCCCTTGACCCCCACCGCCAAGGACGATGACGAGCAGCTGTTTCCGTATTAGGCGAGTTGGCAATCGTCGGTCGGCAGTCCGCAGAAGGACATGACGCCAGAAGAAAGGCGATGAGGTGTGTGAGGAGTCGCTTCTCTCTGCCGACTGCCGACTGCCGACTATCACGGAGGAATCTTCGATGCCGACGCGACAACGTCCGCTGACCGAGACGACGATTTCGGCTTCGGTCCCCCAGGGGCCACAAGCCGACCCGGCGCGCGACACCATCGTGGAGGCGCGCGACCTCCGCAAGGTCTATGGGTCCAAGGTGGCGGTCGAGGGGGTCTCCTTCGGTGTGCGGCGGGGGGAGATCTTTGGCATCCTCGGCCCGAATGGCGCGGGCAAATCGACGGTCCTGGAGCTGTTGGAGGGGCTGCGCGACCCTGACGGCGGCACGGCGATCATCGACGGGCTGGACGTGCGGCGGGCGAAGCAGGCCGTCCACGCGCGGATCGGGGTCCAGCTCCAGAGCACCACGCTCTTCGAGGACCTCTCCCTGGTCGACAACCTCCGCCTCCTGGCTGCGCTCTACCGGCGCAGCGTGCCAGTCGCCGAACTCCTCGGTTGGGTGAACCTGGCGGACAGGGCGGGCGCGCGGCTCGGCACCCTCTCCGGCGGGCAGCAGCAGCGCCTCTCGCTGGCAGCGGCGCTCGTCAACGATCCGGTCGTGGTCTTCCTCGATGAACCGACAACCGGCCTCGATCCGCAGGCGCGGCGCTCCCTCTGGGCGACCATCCGCGAGTTGCGCGAGCGCGGCAAGACGATCGTGCTGACGACCCACTACATGGAGGAGGCCGAAACCCTCTGCGACCGGATCGCGATCATGGACGGCGGGCGGATCGTGGCGAGCGATACCCCGGCGGGGTTGATCGCACAGCATGGCGGTGGTCTGACGATCCGCTGCGGCTTCGCTGGTCCCGTTGAGCGCGCCGATCTCGCCACGTTGTCGGGCATGGGTGCCGTCAGTGGCCCCGACGGGGTCGATGGGCGCTACACCTTCGCGGTCACCGATCTCGAACGCGGGCTCTTCGCCCTCCTCCACTTCGCCGAGCGCCACGCTGCGCCGGTCGCCGATCTCCAGGTGCGCCAGCCGGGCCTCGAAGAGGTCTTCCTGTCGCTAACAGGGCGCGAACTACGAGACTGACGCACCACGATACAGCGTAGCGAAGAGAGAAAGGAAAGCACCATGAGCGGCAAGTCTAGGATCGAGCGGCGCGGCGCGGGCGCACGAGGGGCCTTCGCGCGCGGCGCGCTGGCGCAGGGCGCGACCGCCCTGGGCTCGCTGGCGATCGCGGCGACGGCGGTCGGTGGTCTCGCCGCCGGGGTGATCGCGGTCGGCGTGCTCGCGATCCGTGCCTTGCGGATCAAGGATGGCGCGATCGCGCGGCTGGCGATCGGTGAGTTGGCGGTCGGGCGGCTGCGCGTGCGCGAGCTGATCGTCGAATCCGAGCAGCGCTAGTTGGCGGATTCGTCGTCGCTGAACGGCGCGGTACGCGATGGAGGAAAACGTGATCCACGGCCTACGCAGCTGGGCGGTCCTGATCGAGATGCAAACCAAATTGCTCCTGCGGAATCGCACCGTACTGATCGGCAGCCTCGGCCTCGCCATCATCTCGATGTTGATCTTCGGCACGTTGCTCGGCGGCGATGGCGTGCCGCTGACCGTCGCGGTCGTGGACGAGGACGGCACCCCCGCCGCCGCGCAGCTCGTCGCCGCCTTCCGAGGCGCGAGCGGCACACGCGTGACGACCCCGGCCTCCGAGGCGAACGCGCTGGCCGCCCTGCGCCGGGGCGACCTCGCCGCGATCATCGTCGTGCCGCCCGGGTTCGGGCGCGATCTCGCGGGCGGACGGGCGACGGCGCGGGTCTACTACGACGGCAGCAATCCGCAGCGGGGCGGCCAGGCGCAGGGCCTGATCAACGGCGTCCTCGGCGCGGTTAATCAGGCGATCGTCGGCACGCCGCAGCCGATCACCGTGCAGGCGCAGGGGATCGACCGGCGGATCATCCGGCAGATCGACTGGCTGACGCCGGGGATGGCCGGGATGATGATCATGTGGGCGAATCTGGCGGTGGGGGCGACGCTGATCGCCTGGCGAGAGCGTGGTGTCCTGAAGCGGCTGGCGGTGACGCCGCTACGCCCAGTGACCCTGCTGCTGACGCAGATCGGCGCGCGCCTCGCCTTCTCGCTCCTCCAGGTCGCGACCCTGCTGGTGATCACGCGGACCGTCTTCGGGGTACAGGTCGTCGGCAGCTACTGGGCGCTGGGCGTCGTCGTCATCGTCGCCACACTCGCGATCCTGGCGTTCGGCCTCGTGATCGGCGCGTTCGTGCCGAAGTCCGAGGGGGCGCAGTCGATCTCCACCCTCGTCGCCTTCCCGATGATGTTCCTCGGCGGCTCCTACTTCGACACGACCGCCGCGCCCGACTTCCTCCAACCGCTCGTCCGCGCCATGCCGCTGACCCACATCAACGAGGCCCTGCGTCAGGTCATGATCTACGGCGCGACCCTGCGCGACGTGCAGGGGCAGCTCGCGATCCTGCTGGCCTGGCTGGTCGCCTCGCTCCTTGTTGCCACGCGCTTCTTCCGCTGGAACGCGCGCTGAGTTCGACGGCGTCGGCGGGGTCGTCAGCCGCCCATCACGTCCGTGTCTGGTGTCCAGAGGAAACTTTTGCAGCGACAGATCTCGCGGAAACCGAGGCGGGTGTAGGTGCCCAGGCCAGCGGGGGTGGAGGTGAGTACGGCGAAGCGATAACCCCGTTCCTGCGCTTGCCGGAGCGCGTGGCCCACGAGCGCCCCGCCGATCCCGCGCCGTCGCGCGGTGGGCAACGTCAGCACATGCTGAACCGAGACGATCCCTGCCGCATAGAAGAGTTTGGTCGTGCCGACCGGGACGCCAGCGAGTCGCCCCAGATAGTAGTCGCCGACGGCGGGGCCGAGCGCGTGGTAGGCGGCGCGGCAGCGCTGGCGCGTCGGCTCGGGGACACCGTCCATCCAGACGGCGGTCCACTCCTCCAGCGCAGCTGAGCCCGCGACCCGCTCGATCGTGAGGTCGGCGGGAAGGGCGGCGTCAGGCAAGGTCGCCAGATCAAGCACCATTCCCGGCTCGTCCGCAAAGAGCCGGAGTCTCTGCGCGAGGAGCGGTGCCTCCTCGCGCGCGGTGCTATCCGGGGGACAATGCCAGAGGAAAGGCAACCGGAGATGCGTAAAGTGGGCGAGGATACGGGCGACGGTCTGCGGCGCGGGTGCTGCTCCACCGCGCTCCCCGAGGACACCATTGAACCACGGCTCCGGGATGCCGCTGCTGAACCAGCGTAGCCCTCCCTCGCCGTAAGTTGCTCCGCCTGGCAAGGTGCTGTAAGTGAGGGAATACTGCGCAAAGTTCGCTTCCAGTGCGGCGAGCAGCGTGGCATGTTCGCCGCTGGTGACGCTCGAGGCCATAGCGGCGTATCCCCTGCGTGTACGTATGATAGGCGGCTCAGCCGAGCAGGGTGGCGAAGAGTTTCGGCAGGGTGGCAGGGTCGGCGGTGCGCGCGAGGAGTCGCCCACTTCCGCGCTGGCGGATCAGATAGAGGCCGTCCTGATCGCGCTCGATGTGGAGCGGAGTATCCGGGCGCTCGAACGAGCCGACGAGGGCCAGCGGGAAGAGCTGCGGCGGCGGGGCGTAGCGCCCGCGTGCGCCGGGGCGCAACCGAGGGTCTTCCGGCTCGTTGCTCAATTGCGCAACCATGCGATCCTCCTGCGGTGCGACCCCTGGCCGCGCGAGATAGGCCGAGGAAAGGGAGCTGAGTGCCCACATCGCGACAACGGTGCCGCGATGGCGTCCCGCTATTCGCCGGGGCGTCAAGGTGTACGAACAACTATAGCATGCCGCGCGCCGGATTCAAGCCCTTTGAGAGAGAGATTTTGCCGGATCGGCAAAGGGTGCCGTTCCACGCGCTGTCGGGCGGGCGAGCACGAACGCAGCCGGGGCGTGATCACCCCGGCTGCCCGATCGGTCTTGTTGATGCGGATGACGCTAGCTCGCGACCTCGTGCCAGCGCCCGATCGCGCGGAACTTGCGGTAGCGACCGGCTAGCAGGTCGTCGATCGAGAGGGGGGTCAGGCGTTCGAGCGACTCCCGGATCGCCGCGCCGACCGCGCGCATCGCGGCGCGCGGATCCTCGTGCGCGGGGGTCGGTTCCGGCACGATTTGGTCGATCACGCCGAAGTTGAGCGCGTCGGCGGCGGTGATCTTCATCGCCGCCGCCGCTGCGGGGGCCTGCCTGGCGTCGCGCCAGAGGATCGAAGCGGCGGCGTCCGGGCTGGCGACCGCGTAGACCGCGTTCTCCAGCATCAGCACCTCGTCCGCGACGCCGAGCGCCAGCGCCCCGCCGCTCCCACCCTCGCCGATCACGGTGGCGACGATGGGCGTGCGGAGTTCGGTCAGCGTCTGGATGCACTCGGCGATGGCGGTCCCCTGCCCGCGCTCCTCGGAGGCGATGCCAGGGTCCGCGCCGGGGATGTCGAGGAAGGTGAGCAGCGGCAGGCCGAACTTCTCCGCGTGGCGCATCAGCCGCCGCGCCTTGCGGAAGCCCTCGGGGTGGGCCATCCCGAAGTGGCGGCGCAGGTTCTCCTTGGTATTGGAGCCCTTCTGATGTCCCACGACCATCACCGTATGCGCGGTGCCATTGAGGCGCGCGAGCCCGCCGACGATCGCGGCGTCGTCGCGGAAGGTGCGGTCGCCGTGCAGCTCCACGAAGTCGGAGCAGAGCTCGCCGATGTAATCGAGGGTGTGGGGCCGTTCCGGATGGCGAGCCAGTTGTACTCGCGCCCAGGCGTCGAGCGAATTAGCCGTCACGCTCATCGTCGTCCTCCCACCGCTTCCTCGGTCGCGGGCACCTCGGCGGCGACGACGATCGTCGTCATCACCGGCTGTCCGACTGGCTTTCTGGTGTAGAGGCGCAGCAGCGTGGCGATGGTGTCGCACAACTCGCGGCGCGGCACGATCAGATCGAGCATCCCGTGTTCGAGCTGGAATTCGGCGCGCTGGAAACCCTCGGGCAGCTTCTGCCGGGTGATCTGCTCGATCACACTCTGCCCCGCGAAGCCGATCCGCGCACCCGGTTCGGCGAGGACCACGTCGGCCACCGTCGCGTAGGAGGCGGTGACGCCGCCGTAGCAGGGATCGACCAGCAGTGAGAGGTGCGGCAGGCCCACGTGCCCGAGCTGCGCCAGCGCGGCGGTCGTCTTCGCCATTTGCATCAGGGAGAGGAGCCCTTCCTGCATCCGCGCCCCACCGGAGGCGGAGACGGTCAGCAGGGGCAAGCCGCGTTCCACGGCGCGCTCGGCGGCGCGGGCGAGTTTCTCGCCGAAGACCGAGCCCATGCTCGCGCCCATGAAGCCGAAGTCGGCGACGACGATCGCCAGCGGTTCCCCGGCGATCTGGCCCTCACCGGAGACGATCGCCTCCTGGAGGCTCGTCTTGCGGCGGGCACTATCGAGCTTGGCGCGATAGCTTTCTTCCTTGCCGGGCGGCCCTGCGACGAAGCCGAGGGGATCCTCGGGCCGCAGCCCCATATCCCACTCCGCGAAGGTGTCCGCGTCGAGGAGCATCGCCAGACGCTCGTACGCCGAGAGGGAGGCATGGTAGCCACAGTGCTGACAGACGCGCAACGCCTCCTGGAACTCCTTGCCGTAATTGAGTTCTTTGCACTGCGGGCATTTGAAGAACAAATTATCGGGTACGTCGGCGCCGTCCTGTTCGGCGGCGGGCGTGAATTTGGGCTGCCATCGGAAAAGCTCACGCATGGGCACGGCTCCATATTCGACTCGGCTCGTCGGTCGAACGCGAAGTATACCACTGTGCATCGTGCTGCGACGACCATGCGGCGGTCGGCGCGCGGCGATGCGCCCCCGTATGGCGGCCACGGACGCCTCGGGATGAGTGGCGTTGTGGGGAAGGCCAATCCTGAATCGGGGCGTCGCGTGGCTCTTGTGCCGCACGCTCCGATTGGGGAGAATGTTCGGCGGATGTTCGGCCATTGCCGATACCGTACCGTGCCATTCTGGCGACCTGGCATAAGCGCGGGGCGGATAGGCAGAGGGCTAAGGCGCGGCGACACACGCGGCCCGCGCGACCGCAAATTTGGACTGCCACAGTGATAGTATTCCTTGTTGCGATGCCGAAAACTAGCCTTCGTTGCCATGCTGGGCATTCGTTGCCGCCGCGCTCGTCGAGCGTGCTCCGCCGCCCGCGTCCTTTCCGCCGCGCAGCTCCCTCCTGTGCCAGCGCGGCAAGCAATCTGGTAACGCGCACTGTTAATGGCGCGTTAAGGGCTTGATCTCGCACGGTCGCCGATGCTACTATGTGTACGTACACCCCATCGGACGGACGGTTGTAGCGGCGTGGAGTGCGGGATGCATATCGACCAGACCTGGCGCATCGTCCTCAATGATTTGAAGACCAAGGCCCGTGTCCGCGACAGCGAATATCGTGCCTGGCTCGAATTGTCCCGCTTGCTCGAACTCGACCCGGAAGAGGGGACGGCGCTGGTCGGCGCGCCCGACACCTTCATCGTCGAGAACCTGACGCGCAAGTACAAGGATAAGATCGCCGCGAGTCTCAGCGTCGTCGCCCATCGCCCGATCACCGTCAATTTCAGCGTCCTCAACGGCGCGCAGTCCGTCCAGAATGGGGTGGCACCCGGTGCGCCCAAGGCGGTCAAGGGCAAGCCCGACACGACCAAAACGAAGGTCGTCGAGCCGGACCCGGCCTCGCGCCTCGGCACCGGGACGCCCCTGCCGGTCCAGCAACTCGAACTCGGCACGGTAGGGAGCGACGGCCTCAACCCACGCTACCTCTTCAGCACCTTCGTCGTCGGGCCGAGCAATCGCCTGGCGCACGCGGCGAGCCTGGCCGTCGCGGACAATCCCGGCGCGGTCTACAACCCGCTCTTCATCTATGGGGGCGTCGGGCTCGGCAAGACCCACCTCATGCACGCCACCGGGCACCACGCGCGGGCGCGGCACGGCGGCGACATGCGCGTCCTCTACCTGACCTCCGAGCGCTTCACCAACGAGTTGATCGCCTCGATCCGCTCCGGCAAGATGGAGGAGTTCCGGGATCGCTACCGCACGGTCGACATCCTGATGATCGACGACATCCAGTTCATCGCGGGCAAGGAGTCGACGCAGGAGGAGTTCTTCCACACCTTCAATCACCTGCACCAGCTCGGCAAGCACATCATCCTCTCCAGCGACCGCCCGCCGAAAGCGATCCAGACCCTCGACGACCGCTTGCGCTCGCGCTTCGAGTGGGGCCTGATCGCCGATGTGCAGCCGCCGGACCTGGAGACGCGCATCGCGATCTTGCAGCAGCGGGGCGAGACGGGCGGGTTACATATCCCTCGCGAGGTGATCGAGTACGTCGCGCAGAAGGTGCAGAGCAACATCCGCGAGTTGGAGGGGACGCTGAACCGGATCGTGGCGCACGCGCAACTGGAGCGGGTGCCGGTGACGATGCAGTTGGCGACGACCGCGATGAACGATCCACAGCTCAACACCAAGCGTCGCCTGATCACCCTGCCGCGCATCCTCGACACGGTCGCGCGCTTCTACAGCGTCGCGGAGAAGGATCTGCGCGGCAAGGGGCGCACGAAAGAAATCGTCCTGCCGCGCCAGGTGGCGATGTACGTGATGCGCGAGGAGACCGATCGCTCGCTGGCGGATATCGGGCAATCGCTCGGCGGGCGCGACCACACCACCGTGCTGCACGGCATCGACAAGATGGTGGGCGAGATCGAGCGTAACACCGACCGCCGCCAGGAGATCCTGGCGATCCGCGAGATGCTCTACGCCGAGGCACCGTCCTAATTCTACAGTTGCACATACGCCTGGAGTCGAGCGAGCTGGCGTTTGTAATGGCTACGGCGAGCCTGCGCTTGGTGCCGTCGTCGCCAGCGCGACCAGGCGAGCACGAAGTCGGGCGGCGGGCTGGTCG
>JAABUN010005333.1_pt1 | contig 16107 bp, 14 predicted proteins | sample 5559311 | NCBI WGS metagenome assembly JAABUN01 (sample SAMN10711877, study PRJNA513370) | rock metagenome | isolation source: Antarctica rocks | place: Antarctica: Victoria Land, Siegfried Peak sud
AGACGGTCTCCGACGCCCAGATGGCGACCCTCCGCCTCTCCCGCGATCCCTTCCATGGCGAGTGGAACTACACCATCGCCCCGCGCGACCCCGCGCCAGAAAAGGTTATTCTTTGACAGACCCTTACTGCGCCAGTGCTCGGCGAGACGCCCCTGTTCGAGCACGATATGGTCGCAGTCAATAGCCTTGAGATGATAGCTCAGCGCCAGTCCCGCTGGCCCGCCTCCCACGATCGCCACCTCGGTACGTGGGCCGCTCGCGTGCCCGCTCATACCCGTTCCGTCGCCGATGGAAGCGTTGCTACCGCGATTTCGCTCGGAAAGCCGCGCTGTATGATGATCTCTCGCCGCTCGACTATGAAACCCGCGCGTTCCACCAAGGGTCTTAGTTGCAAGGGGCGGCAGCCGCCCAGCGATTGCGGTGCCAGACGAAACCGAAGTTTCCAGGCCGCGACGAAGAGGCGGCTCGGGAGATCGACGCCTTCGGTCAACGAGATGAGCGCCAGGCGACCCGTTGGTCGGAGGACGCGCGCGAATTCGGCCAGCGCGCGCGGCAAATCGTCGGCGGGCAAGAGGTCGAGCAGATAGGCGCAGTACAGGCGATCGAAGCTGCGCGCGGCGAAGGGCAGCGCGGTCGCGTCACCCGCGCACAGGGGCGCGGCGCAGCGTCCGCGCGTCAAGCGCAGCATCACACGCGAGAGGTCGAGCCCGAAGGCGTGCCCACCCGGCGCGACCGCTCGCGCGATCGTTAGTTGCGCCTTACCGGTGCCGACGCCGATCTGAAGTGCCCGCTGGCCGGGCTTCAAGTCCAGGGTAGCCAATGCGTGTGCTCCCGCTCGCGCCTCGAAGCGCGCGGCGCGATCAAGCCCTGCACCGAGCGTGTCATAGGCTTGCCGAGCCTGGGCTCGCGAGATCGTCCTATCGAACAGCAACATCACTTTTCTCTCGCCGCGCGTCACACTCGTCGCCTGCACAGGTTCGTGCCTCGCTCATCGGGTGACGCGGCGGCTATCCTCATAGTGATCCATCGCGCCAGAATACTCGTAGCGTAGAGCACAACCTTGTTCGCCGTCTGTGAGAATTATCACAGATCGTGATCGGGTACTCTGTTAGACTCGCTGAGTCTGGGCCTTATCCTCGTGAAGCAAGCTGCGCCGAATGAGGAGGCCACCACACCTCGGCTCGCGGCGGGCGGCACGCTTCTCGGCAGCACGGCGAACGGATTGAGCAGAAGGGTAATCCAGCAACGATGACGAAATACGACATCGCCATCATCGGCTCGGGGATCGGCGGCTCGACGCTCGGGGCAATCCTGGCACGGCAGGGGTTGAACGTTGTCATCTTCGAGGCTGGCAGTCACCCGAAATTCGCGGTCGGGGAGTCGATGATCCTCGAAACTTCCGAGACGCTGCGCGCGATGGCCGAGCTGTACGACGTGCCGGAACTGGCCTATTTCAGTTCGGAGCACTACCTCGCGCAGATCGGCACGTCCCATGGCATCAAGCGTCACTTCAGCTATCTCCACCACAGCGAAGGCTATCCGCAGGATATCCAACGGTCGCTGCAAGCCGTCATCCCGAGCCAGCCACACGGGTACGAGTTGCACCTCCATCGCCAGGACAGCGATTATTTCCTCACCGCAGTCGCCGTCTCGTATGGGGCGACGGTCCTGCAGAACACCCCGGTACAGGATATCGCGATCGCGCCCGATGGCGTGGAGGTGATCACCACCAAGGGGGTGCGCTATCGCGCCGACTACGTGGTCGATGCGGGGGGCTACCGGTCGATCCTGGCGGAGCGTTTCGCCCTGCGCGACATGGATCTCCAGGCCCACTCGCGGACCATTTTCACGCACATGGTCGCTGTACCCTGCTACAACAACGTCGGGGCGTCGCGCGAGCAATATGGCCTGCCCTTCCGGCTGGCCGAGGGGACGTTGCATCATATCTTCAAGGGGGGCTGGCTCTGGGTGATCCCGTTCGACAATCATCCCGGTTCGACCAACCCGCTCTGTAGCGTCGGGCTCCAGCTCGATCCACGCCTCTACCCGACCCGCCAGGATCTCACCCCCGAAGAGGAGTTCTACGATTTCATCGAACGGTTTCCGAGTATCCCGCCGCAGTTCCAGCGCGCCAGGGCGGCGCGCGGCTGGACGCGCACCGAGCGGCTGCAATTCTCCTCGACGCGGGTCGTCGGCGAGCGCTACTGCCTGCTCGGTCATGCCGCCGGGTTCATCGATCCGCTCTACTCGAAGGGTCTCTACACCACCCTGATGAGCGTGTCCCTCGTCGCGCATCTCCTGCTCGAAGCCCACAAGACCGGCGATTATACGGCGGAGCAATTCCGCCCGCTCGAAGCGCTGACGCTCGGCTATGTACGCGCGAACGATCGCCTCGTTGCCAACTCCTTTAAGTCGTGGGGACATTACGACCTGTGGTCGGTCTACGCAGTCCTCTGGCTGACCGGCGCTTACCTGGAACTGGTGAAGCTGATGAGCGCACGCGGACAGGCGCGGAACCGCGACGAATACTTCGCCCAACTCGCGGCTCTCCATCTGGTTGGCGGCGGCTTCGCGGAATTCGATACCCTCGCCGACCGGATCGATACCATCGTCGAGCGGACCGATACCGACGACGATGGCGCGGTGCGCCGGTCGGTGGCGGAGATCCGTGCGCTCTATGGGGCGGTCCCCTGGATGCCGCAGGCGTTCCGGGCGGTGCTGGCCGGCAAGAATTCGCTGCCCGCGCGGAAGCTGCGTGCGGGGCTCTTCAGCCGGGAGCAAGGCTTCCTGGGGACTGGGGCATTCCGCGAGCACTTCTTCGGTACGCGCTCGATGGCGGAGGCGAGCGCATTCTTCGTGCGCGATACCGCGAAGTATTCGACACCGGTGATCCGCCTACAGAAGCGCCTGCACTACGCGCGGACGGCCCGCACATGAAGCCGGTAGGGTAAGGGTACGCATGGTTGATACCTATCACACGATCATTATCGGGTCCGGCTCGGGCGGCTTCACGGTTGCGATCGGCCTGACCGGCCTCGGCAAGCGCGTCGCCGTGATCGAGCGCGCCTTCGTCGGCGGCGACTGCACGAATGTTGGCTGTATTCCCTCGAAGGCGCTGATCCACCAGGCGAATGAGCCCGGCGCGGCGGACGACACAGCGGCGGTGTTTCGCACCGTGCAAGGGAAGCGCGATCGGCTCCGCGATGAGGAGACCGCGCAATTGCAGCGGACCAAGAATCTCGACCTGATCTGCGGTCACGCGCGTTTCCTCGATGCACAACGCCTGGAGGTGACGCTCAGCGACGGGAGCCGACGTGAGGTCAGCGCGGCACATATCGTCATCGCCACCGGGTCGCGGCCCCGCACGCTCGCTATCCCCGGCTTGCCGGACGAGCGCACCCTGACGAACGAGCGCCTGTTCGAGTTACCTGTGGCTCCGCAGCATCTGGCGATCGTCGGCTCGGGCTCGGTCGCCCTGGAGATGGCCTGCGCCTTCCGGAAGCTCGGGAGCGCCGTCACCATCATCTCGCGCGGCGAGCGCATCCTGGCGAAAGCCGCCGCCGAAGCATCCGCCGTGCTCGAACGCGCGCTGGTAGCACAGGGGATCGTGATTCGTCACCAGGCCAAACCGCAATCCTACGATGCGGCAACCCGAACACTCCACGCCGTCGCCGCGGGCTTCCCGGTGTGCATCCCCGGCGTCGACCGGGTACTCCTGGCGATCGGTCGCGAGCGGAATATCGATGCGCTGGACCTGGAACGAGCAGGAATCGAGGTTGACGCTAAGAACGGAATCACGGTTGATGGGCAGGGGCGTACCAGCGTTGCGCATATCTACGCCGTCGGCGATGTCACCCCAGATTCGCACTGGACCCACTCCGCCAATGCCCAGGGCCGTCGCGTCGTCCAGCAGATCGCGCTGCCCTATCTGCCGACAATCGGGGGCGACCCACTCTACCCGCAGGCGACGTTCAGCGACCCGGAGGTGGCCAGCGTCGGCCTGACGCCCGAAACGGTCGCGCAACGGTACCACCCCGGCGCGGTACGGCGGGTGCGGATCGAATTGAAGGAACTCGACCGGGGGTACACCGACGGCGTCGAGCACGGCTTCGTGCTGGTGCAGGCGCTGCGCCTGACCGGGCGTATCCTCGGCGCGACGATCGTCGGGCCGCACGCGGGCGACATGATCACCATCTTCACGCTGGCGATCTCGCGCGGGCTGTCGTTGTACAGCCTCTATCGGCTGGTCTTCCCGTACCCGACCCTCGCGGAAGGTCTGAAAAAGGCGGCTGATGCCTACGTGCGCGAGACTCTGCCACGCCTTCCCGCCGAGGTGGGGGCCTATCTCCGCTATCGCTTTGCCAAGCCCCGGCTCGAACCGCAGGCGTGACCGCCTCCCTCTGCGATCGGTCGCGCGAGAATGGGCAGGAGGGATGCCCCGATAAGTTCCCGCGTCTTGCACGAGTGGCGCAGGCGCGCAGCTGAGGAGTGCGCGCGAGGCGCGGGCCAGGTGGCGCCAGAGAGTGGGAGGTCGCGGTGATTGATCAGCTGCTCCGGCAACCGAAGGAACGCTTCTTAGCGCCTCTGGCACTCGGTCCGTTGCGCACTATTTCACCGACAGCGCTCACCGTCGCGGCCTTGGTCGTCGGGTTGGGCGCGGCGGTCGCCGCCTGGCGAGGGGCCTACCCGCTGGCGCTCGTCTTGTGGCTGGGGAATCGAGCGTTAGACGGGCTCGACGGCACCGTCGCGCGGTTGCACGGCAAGCAGAGCGATTTCGGCGGCTACCTCGACATCGTTCTGGACACGGTGATCTACGCGGCGGTGCCGCTCGGGATCGCGCTCAGCGTCGACACACGCCCCGGGTACCTGTGCCTGGCCCTCCTCATCACCAGCTTTTACATCAATGGCGCGGCCTGGCTCTATCAATCGGCGCTCCTGGAAAAACATCGCCACGGCGCGGCGGGACGCGGCGAGTTGACGACGGTGACGATCCCGAGCGGCCTGGTGGAGGGGACGGAGACGATCGTTTTCTACTGTCTCTTCCTGATGCTGTCGGGCCTCTTCTCCTGGCTCTGCTGCGCGATGGCCGCGCTGGTGGCGGTGACCATCGTTCAGCGACTGTGGTGGGCTGCCACAGTCGCCAATTAGGGGGGAGCGATGGACGGCAAGACCGCAGAGTTGCCCGATGCAACACCCGCATCGTCCGCCAATGTGCATAAGGGGCAAAAGTGGGTCGCACTCGCCTTCTGGGTCACCGCCTTCGCATCCTACCAATGGTACGGCTGGCGGAACGACCTCTCGCCGCTCGACGTGGTGCAGCGTTTGATCGATTTCTTCAGCGCCAGTTTCTATGGTCCGCTGCTGTTCATCCTGATCTATACCGTGCGCCCGCTGCTCCTCTTCCCGGCCACACTCCTGACGATCGCGGCGGGCTTCGTCTTCGGGCCGCTCCTCGGCGTGCTACTCATCGTCATCGGCAGCAACGCCTCGGCGCTGCTGGCCTACGTGGTCGGGCGTTTCTTCGGGCAGGGGCTGCTGAGCGAGGGGCGGGCGGGCGGGATCGTGCAGCGTTACACCACCCGGCTGCGCGAGCATAGCTTCGAGACGGTCTTCCTGCTGCGCCTGCTCTTCGCACCGTACGATCTGGTGAATTATCTCGCCGGATTCCTGCGAATCCGCTGGATCCCCTTCATCGTCGCCACCGCGCTCGGGGCGCTGCCCGGCACGCTCGCCTTCACCCTGTTCGGCGCATCGATCGAGCGCTTCGATGGCGGGATACCCGCGCTGAATCCGTGGGTGCTGGCCGCGTCGGTCGCGCTCTTCCTGGTGAGCCTGGCCCTTTCGCGCATTATCAAACGGCGGAGTGCGGCAGCACGCGAGGACGACGATCGGCGCGATGCCGCGTGAGTCGAGCTACGTCTCGACACGGCTCGTGGGGACGAGCGACCTCTTGACAACACGAAGCTGATGAGAACATGGGGAGAGAAATAATGGTACGCCCGAGGCAATCCTATCTCTGGCTATGCGGGTACCTGGCGGTGGCCCTCGCCCTGGCGAGTTGTGGCGGTGGCACCGCGACGCCCTCAAGAGCGCAGTCGGCGGCCAGCGGCGCACCCGATCCGGCCAATTGGGACGCGGTACTCAAAGAGGCGCGCGGTCAGACCGTCAATTGGTATATGTATGGCGGCGCGGAGAGCATCAATCGTTTCGTCGATACCTTCTACGGCAAGGCCTTGCAGGACCGCTATGGCATCACCCTCAAGCGTGTCCCCGTGGCCGACACCGTCGATGCGGTCAATCAGGTGCTCAGTGAGAAAGAGGCGGGGAAGGACCCCGGCGCAGTCGATCTGATCTGGATCAATGGCGCAAATTTCTTCACGCTGAAGCAAGCCGCGATGCTCCACGGCGGGTGGGCGGGCGCGCTGCCGAACAGCCGACTCGTCAACCGCGACAACCCGGCGGTCAACCTCGACTTCGGCCAGCCGATCGGCGATCTGGAAAGCCCCTGGTCCTCGGCGCAGTTCCAGTTCATCTACGACGCGGCCCGCACGGATGCGGGCAGCCTGCCGCGCTCGTATGCGGGCCTCAAGGACTGGGCCTGCGCCCACCCCGGACGCTTCACCTACATCGCGCCTGGGGTGGGGGCGTTTCAGGGGACACGTTTCGTGAAGGGTGCGCTCTACGAGATCAGCGGGGGCGGAGAACAGTGGCTGAAATACGACCAAGCGCTCTGGGACCGCTGGTCGCCGCAGCTCTGGGAATATCTTAATGCCCTGAAACCGTGCCTGTGGCACCAGGGGACAACCTATCCGAAGGATGAGAACGAGTTGCACCAACTCTTCGCCAATCAGGAGGTCGATTTCAGCATCACGCAGGCGGTCGCGGGGGCTGGCACGCTGATTCAGGATGGCCTGGTGCCCTCATCAGCACGGGCCTTCGTCTTCGATCGCTACATGATCGGCGATTTTAACTACGTGGCAATCCCGAAGAATGCCCCGCACAAGGCGGCGGCACTGGTGCTCGCTAATTTGCTGCTCGAACCCGAATTGCAGGCCGCGCAGATTCTGCCAGAGAATGGCTTTGGCCTCGGGTACGGGATCGATGTCAGCCGCGTTACCGATCCAGCGGCGCAGCGGCGCTTACAAGAGGCCGCACAGCGCCTCGGCCCGGCGGCGACCCCGCCGGAGCGGTTGAGTCAGGCACTTGCCGGCGACACCGACGCCCGCTACCAGGAACTCGTGGAGCAGGAATGGCGCAAACGTATCCTCATCGGTGGACAATGATCATACGGAGGAGCAGACGATGAGCCCTCGGCGATGGGATAGGATTGGCCCCTGGCTATCGCTAGTCCCGGCGCTGACGCTGACCGGCCTGCTCTTCGGGACGGCGGTCACCTATGGCGTGGCGCAGAGCCTCGGCTACCTGACGCTGATCGACCAGCGCACGCTGCGCCTGAACGCCTACCGCGACATCCTCGCGGGCGATGGTGCGCTCGCCCGCGAGTTCTGGGCGGCACTCGGCTTCTCGCTCTGGATCAGCGTCGCGGCGACCCTCCTATCGGCGGTGGGCGCACTGGCTCTGGTGCTGCTCTTCCCACAAAAACGTGCCGATCGGCTCGGCCTGACGGTGCTGCACCTGAATCTCGCCTTCCCGCACCTCGTCTGGGCGATCGCGCTGCTGCTGCTGCTCGGGCAGAGCGGTCTGCTGGCGCGACTCGTCGCAACCCTCGGGCTGATCGGCAGCCCCGCCGAGTTTCCCGTGCTGGTGCGGGACCGCTTCGGCCTGGGGATCATCATCCACTACGTCACCAAGGAGATCCCCTTCCTGATGCTGATCGTGCTGGGGATCCTGCGCGCCCAGCCGGAGGCCTACGATGCCGTCGCCGCGAACCTCGGCGCGGGCACTTGGCAGCGGCTGCGCCATGTCACGCTGCCCCTGGTCCTGCCCGGTCTGACCGCCGGGGCGCTCCTCGTCTTCGCCTTCACCTTCGGTGCCTATGAGGTCCCGGCAATCCTCGGCGTGCGCTATCCCCGGATGCTCGCCGTCGTCGCCCTGGACCTCTTCATGAACAGCGATCTGCGCCTGCGCGCTGCGGCGATGGCGGTCAGCGTCGTTATGGCCGCGACAACGATCGTCATCGCAGTGGCCGGGCGCGCGGTCGTACTGAGGCGGGCCATATGAGTGGCATGGGGCGGCAGCTGCTGGGCGACCGGAGCCGTGTCGCGCTTATCGGCGCGATCATCCGGGGTATCGTCTATCTCGTGTTGCTGGTGCCGCCGACGATCTTCCTGCTGCACGCCTTCGCCACGCGCTGGTTCTACCCGCAACTCTGGCCGCGCGAATGGTCGCTGGCCGCCTTGCGACGGCAGCTGGGCGATCCCCAGACGAGCGCGTCGCTCGCGACCAGCGTCGTCGTCGCGGCGATCGTGACCGCGCTGTCGCTGGTGATCGCCTACCCGGCGGCGCGAACGATCGGCCTGCGGCGGCTCCGGGGTGGGGGTATCTTCGAATTGCTCTTTCTCTTGCCAACGACAGTCCCGACGGTGGCGATCGGCATGGGGCTGAATATTTTTGCGCTGCGGATCGGCCTAGCGGGTACACTCCTCGGTGTCGTCATGGCCCAGCTCATCCCGGTCCTGCCGTATACATTCTTCGCCCTGGTCGGCGTCTTCGCGCGCTACGACCCGAACTACGAATATCAGGCGTTGGCGCTCGGCGCAGCGCGACCGCGCGTCTTCCTGCACGTAACCCTGCCGCTCGTGTTGCCTGGGGTCATGGTGGCAACGCTCCTCGCATTCCTCGTTTCCTGGAGCCAGTACTTACTGACCCTGTTGATCGGTGGTGGGCGGATTCAGACGCTGCCATTGCTGCTCTTCGCGGCGGCGGCGGGCGGCAATACCACCTCGATCGCCGTCCTGGCGCTCTTCTTCATTCTGCCGCCATTGGTGATCATCGCCTTTGTGGCGCGTTATCTGACCAGCCGGAGCACGGTGATCGAAGGGCAATATTAATCAGCTATGACGAGATTACGCCTTGAGCTGTTGACCAAGACCTATGCGCGGCGAACCGCCGCCGCCGTCCATGACCTATCACTGACGGTTGCCTCCGGCGAACTGCTCGTGCTGCTCGGGCCATCGGGGAGCGGCAAGTCCACGATTCTGAAGCTGATCACCGGGATCGAGCACGCCGACCGGGGCGACATTCATTTCGACGGAACGAGCGTGCTCGGTCTGCCGACGAACCGGCGCGGCGCGGTCCTGATGTTCCAGCAAGCCTATCTGTTCCCCTTCCTGAGCGTCGGTGAGAACGTCGCGTTCGGGTTGAAGATGGCTGGGGCCAGCGGCGCGACCAGACGCGCGGAGGTTGCGCGGATGCTCGACCTGGTCGAACTGCCGGGGATCGAGCGTCGCAAACCGCGCGAGCTTTCCGGTGGGGAGCAACAGCGGGTGGCGTTGGCACGGGCGCTCGTCACCCGCCCGCGCGTCCTCCTGCTCGACGAACCCCTGAGCAGCCTCGACACCACCGTGCGCGAGAACTTGCAGGGGGCGATCCGCCGGATCCAGCGCGACCTGGCGCTCACGACAATCCTCGTCACCCACGATCTCGGGGAGGCGATCACCCTCGCCGACCGCATCGGCGTCCTACGCCAGGGGCACCTGGTCGGTTGCGACGAACCGATGCGCCTGTTCGAGCGGCCCGCCACAGAGGCTACGGCGCGCTTCGTGGGCGTCTCGACCTTTCTCGCAGGCCCGCTTACGGGGGGCAATCTGGTGACGGAACTCGGCGTGTTCGCCGTGGCGGGCGCGTATGCGAATCGCCCCGTGGCCACCTACGGTATCCGCCCGGAACGTGTGCGCCTGCTCTCGGCACCGGCGCTTAATGCGGTCGAGGGTGTAATTCAGGCACTGAGCTATAAGGGCGAGTTCACCGAAGTACGCGTCATGGCGATGGGGCGTGCCCTGCTCATCAGGCATTATGGCGGGCTCGGCAACTATCAATGTGGGGAGGCGGTCTGGGTCCAGTTCCCTCCCGAAGCACTCTTCCCGGTTCTGCCGGATTGAAAAAGACGGTGACGTGAAAATGACGATCGTGATTGTAGGTGCCGGTCCGGCGGGATTGGCGATGGCTCGCGAGCTACAACGGCGCGGCTTGCCGTATCGCGTACTCGAGCGTCAGACGGTAGGCTATAGCTGGCTGCACCACTATGAACGGCTGCACTTGCACATCCCGAAGCAGGTTTCGAACTTGCCGGATCAACCGATGCCCGCCAGCTATCCGCACTATCCCTCGGCGCTCCAATTCCGCCACTACCTCGCGCGCTATGCCGAAGAGCAGCGGTTAGCCATCGAAACCGGTATAGACGTACGCCATGCGGCCTACGACAGCAACCGTTGGCGCTTGGAGACGAGCCAGGGGCAGGTTGAAGCGGATACGCTGGTCGTCGCGACGGGGATTTGGAGCACGCCGTATCGGGCGCACTTCCCCGGGCAAGAGGTGTTCGGCGGGCCGATCCTCCACGCGCGCGAATATTTCAACGCCGTCCCCTTCGCGGGGCAGCGGGTGCTGGTGATCGGCGCGGGCAATTCCGGCAGCGAGATCGCCGTCGATCTCGCCGAGCACGAGGTGACGACCGCGATCGCCATTCGCGACGGGGTAGCGTTCGTGTCACGCCCCACGAACCCGTTGGTGATGCGCGCCGCCTCGTGGTTCCTGCGCACCGTGCCGCGCCCATTCGCGGAGCGGCTGCTACATCGCCGCGATTTCAGCGCGATCGGCCTACCACTGCCCTCGGGCTCGCCACTGGACCATTTCCCGGTCGTCGGCTACGACTTGCCCGAAGCGGTCGCCGCCGGGCGCGTGCGGCACTACGGCGGCATCGCGCGATTCGCCCCCGGTAAGGTCTGTTTCGCTGACGGTCGCGAGTACGCGTGCGATGCCATCATCCTCGCGACCGGCTACCGGCCAACGGTCGATTTCGTCGCCCACGAGCTGCTGCTCGATGCGGATGGTCAGCCACGGGTCGACCGGGAGTGGCGCGCGATCGGCAATCCCCGCCTCTACTGCGTCGGCTTCTGGTATCCCACCACCGAGGGCTGGCTCCAATCGATCGGGCGCGTGGCTCGCACCGCCGCCCGGTCGATCGCGCGCCAACTGCGCTAGTCGCCGCCCACGCCGCAGCGCAGCTGTCGCGCACGATCCAGCTTGTCGAGCAGGGCTTTCCGCATCGCGGTTTCGGCGAGGCTCGGCGCGAGGCGGCCGAATAGGGCGAAGGCGCGGTTGCCCTTGCCGGGGATGAGCGTGTGTTGCCCGGCCTGCACCGCCGCTAACACCAGCGCCGCCAGTTGCTCTGGCGGCATCCGCCTGGCCTCACGACGATTGTCGGGGCTGTAGCGACGGGCGTGGGCGGTGCGTGTCGGACCGGGATACACCGTTAGGACCCGCACACCCGCCGCGGCAAGGCCGACTCGGATATTGCGCGCGTAGGCCGCCACGCCATCTTTGCTCGCCGCGTAGACGCTCGCGCCCGGATAGCCGGTGAAGCAGGAGAGCGAGGCGATGAAGACGACCGTGCTGTCGTGCGCCAGCCGCCGTCTCGCGAGCAATCCCGCGGTCAGGAGCAACGGCGCGAGTAGATTCAGATCGAGCACCCGTTCCTGCGCCGCGAGATCGCTGCCCGCGAAGCGCCCGACCGCGCTGATCCCGGCGCAATGGATCAGACAATCGAGCTGTCCCAGCCCGGCGAGTCGGTCGATGATACGGTCCATGTCCGCGGGAGCGGTCAGGTCGGCGCGGAGGAAGGTGGCCGGGATGCCCCGCGCCGCTAACTCGGCACAGGTACGGGCACTCAGCGTTTCGTCGCTGTCGAGCCCGATGATCGCATAACCCGCCGCGCCAAAGGCGTGCGCGAGCGCGCGACCGATCCCGTCCGCCGCACCGGTGATGACGCAGTGCCGCGTTGCCGCTCCACTTGCTCCGAAGGCGGGCAGGTGCGGCGGATCGTCGGCGTGGCGCGGACTACGTCGACGAGCGAGCGCATCGACAATCCCCGCACCATGCCGACCGGCGAAGCGGAGCGCACGGTTGGCCGGGCCGAGCGCCGTCGTCGCCGGGCCGTGCTCGATAGCGCGCACGACCTGCGCGGCCACGCGTTCGGGCGGAGGGTAGCGCCGCCAGCCAGCGGCCCCGATCGCCATGCCGCTCTTGGCGTGCATGGTGGTGCGAATCGCCCCCGGATGGATGACGCGCACCGCGACCTGCCCGGCCAGCTCAACCCGTAAGCTCCGCGCAAAGCCCGCCAGCGCGGCCTTCGTCGCGCCGTAGACCGCGTACTCCGGCACCGGCAGGGCTGCCGCGACCGAACCGATGAAAGCGATGGTGCCGTGTGCTCGCCAGAGCGCAGGGAGCAGCGCGTGGGTCAGCGCGATCGGCGCGCGCAGATTGACGGCCACCAACTCGCGCACGCTCGCGGCGGCTTGCCGCGCGACCGGCCCGTGGAAGCCGACCCCGGCATTCTGGATGAGCAGATCGACCGTCGCGATCCCGCGCTCGCGCAGGAAGCGCTCGACCGCGACGCCACAGCCCCGATCGGCGAGATCGACCTGGCAATAGGTCTCCTCCGTGAAGAGTCGTGTGTCGAGCATCGTGCGCGGTCGCCGACCGAGCAGCACCAGTCGGGTGCCACGCGCGGCATACAGGCGCGCGAGCGCAAGTCCGAGCCCATCCGTCGCCCCGCTGATGATGACAGTGCGTCGCTCGTTGCTCACGGTTGCCTCCGTAATGCTAGGTCCACGCGGTGCCGGGTGAGCTAGCGCCGGATCGACGGCCAGGCCAGATAGGCGACGAGGGCCGCATCCAGGCGGATCTCGAACACGACGAATTAGCTGCCGTAGTGGCGGCGATCCCAGTAGCTGATCGGGCGGTGGAGCCGGATCGTCCACGCGAAGAGGAAGAAGCTGACCGCACCGTCGTACTGTGTCGCCAGATCGATGAGGGAACGGACCGCACACCCGGCGAACAACCACAACGCCCAGCGCCACCACGATCCAGTGAGGTGGCGGTAACGCCAGAGGAACGCCAGCACGAGCGCGAGCAGTATCGGTGCATGGAAGACGTTGTGCGCGACGATCCAAAGCGGATCACGGAAATAGCGCTCGTCGAAGGCGGCGCGCATCACCATGCTGGTGTCCTGCCCCGCCTCCATCCTGGCCGTGATGTATGTGCTGAGTGAGAGTATCGCCAGGGGCACATCGGGGAGGACCGCACCGATCAGGAAGGATCTGCGCGGCGGTGCAGAGAGCGACCACGCCCCCCGTCGCAGGGCGGCGTTGATCAGAAAATGCGAGGGGGTATTCATCGTGTTCCCGACGCTACGGACGAGCGCGGAGTGACAACAACACCGCACCGGTTCCCCGCTCGCCCGCCCCGACGAACCACGCTCACCGCCAGTATAAGCCAACGATCACCCCGAACTGTAGGCGACGTCACAGAACGGCAAGCGGATCCGGCCTATGCTGGTAGCAACACGAGCTGCATAGGGGGGTATTGCGCCCCCTGGTGTGCGTGACGATGGCTAAGTGCAACCGGGTCGCGGTGAGTGGCCCGAAACGTGCGACAGCGCCAGGTGGTGGGTCAGCGGAAGCGAGGGAGAAGACCATGGCGCGCGTAATCGTCTTCGATGTCAACGAGACCCTGCTGGATCTAGCGGCGCTCGAACCGGCCTTCGCGCGGATTTTCGGCGACGCCATGGCGCGACGAGAGTGGTTTACGCAGGTGCTGCAATCGGCGCTGACGGCGACGGTGACCGACGCCTACAGCGACTTCGGAGCTATCGGCATGGCCGCGCTCGCGATGACGGCCGCGCGGCGCGGGATCGCGCTGACGGACGCCGACCGGCAAGCAATCCGGGAGGGGATGCAGCGACTCCCGGCCCATCCCGAGGTGCGCGAGAGCCTCGAGCGCCTCCGCGCCGGTGGTTTGCGGCTAGCGGCGCTCACCAACTCCACCGCTGCGGTCGGCGAGGCGCAGCTCGCGAACGCCGGGTTGCGCGAGTGCTTCGAGCGCGTGCTCTCCGCCGATACGGTGCGGCGCCTCAAGCCCGCGCCCGCGCCCTACCTGATGGCTGCGGAACGCCTCGGTGTGCCGGTCGGTGAGGTGCGCCTGGTCGCCGCCCACGCCTGGGATGTCGCCGGTGCCCAGCGCGCGGGCTGCGCGGCGGCCTTCGTCGCGCGACCAGGGCAGGTGCTCGATCCGCTCGCCCCAGTCCCCGATATCGTCGGCGTCGATCTGCGCGACGTTGCCGAGCGGATCCTTGCGGTGGAGCGGTGAGCGGGCAGACCCGTTCTGGCGCGGCCCCACCGCATCCCGCTATATGAGCACCGGTCTCGGTGCCGCATCGATCGCTACGTCGGAGGAACTATGGCGGCTGATCGCCCCGAACATGCCCTCGCGCTCGAAACAATCGCGCCGGATTTCGCGCTGACCGCGACCGATGCATAGATCGTCGCGCTCGCCGACTATCGGGAACGCCAGCCCGTCCGGCTCGTCTTTTAGGATACGTCAGAAGTCAGACGGTGCCTGGTGGGGACGGTCGGATCCTGGTAGCGTTGGGGCCTTGACCGCTGCGTGAAGGAGCGTCCGATGCCCTGTCCCCACTGCGCCGCGACCGCGACTACCGCCCAGGCCCGACGCACCGCACGCGGTTATCGTCCCTTCCGCTGCGGCCGGTGCCGCCGGATCTGCAACGAGCGCACGGGCTCCCCGTACAACCACCGCCAATACCCGACCGACCTCGTCCTGCTGGTCGTCCTCTGGCGGCGACGCTACAAGCTGCGCCTCCGAGACCTGGCGGCGATGTTCTTGGACCGGGGGCTTCGTGTTCAGCCACGAGGCGGTCCGCGACTGGGAGGCGCGCTTCGCCCCGCTCCTGACCGATCGGTTGTGCGCCAGGCGGCGCGGACAGCACGATACGAAGTGGCACGCAGACGAGATCGAGGGGCGCTGGTGCTACCTGTACCGCGCGATCGATCGGGACGGCAACCTTGTCGACGCGTTGTTGAGCGAGAAGCGGGACATGGCGGTGGCCCAGCGCTTCTTCGCGCAGGCGCTGGACCTCGTCGGCCAGGCACCGGAGCAGGTGACGACGGACGGGCACGACGCCTCTCCCCGCGCCATCCATGAGACCCTGGGCGACGGGGTGATCCACCGCACCAGCCGCGACAAGAACAAGCGCCTCGAACAGGACCACCGGGGCGTGAAGCAACGCGACTACCCGCTGCGCGGCTTCGGTGCCTTCGCGTCCGCCGCCCGCTGCTGCGCCGCGTACGAGGAACAACGCCAGTACTTCCGGGTCGCCCCACGATCGCGCGCGTACGTCTCGCTAGAGCGGTTAGCATAGAGGTTGCGCCTTGGCGAGGGGGTAGCCGCAGTGGCGGAACCAGCCGCGGGCATCGGCGGCGGAGAGGTGGGCGAGCGCGGCGGTGATGGCGCGCTCCAGCTCGGCGCGGGAGCGCGCGCCCGCGCGCCGGAGGGCGGTTTTCAGCTTGGCGAAAGCGAGTTCGATGGGGTTGTAGTCGGGCGAGTAGGGCGGCAGGAAGAGGAGGCGGCAGCCGCGCGCCTCGATGAGGCGGCGGGCGACGGCGTTCTTATGGACGGCGAGGTTGTCGAGGACGACGGTCTGGCCGGGGGCGCGCGCCGGGGCCAGGAACTCGCGCACGTAGGCGACGAAGGCGGGGCCGTCGAGCGCGCCCGCGAGGGTCATCGCCGGGCCGGGGCCGTCCGGGGTGAGGGTGGCGACGAGGGTGATGTTGGCGCCCCAGTTGTGGGGGGCGCGCCCGTAGGCGCGCTGGCCGCGCGGGGCGCGGGCGTAGCGGGGCGTCATCGCCACATGCGTCCCGCTCTCGTCCAGGAACACCAGCGTCGCCGGGTCCAGGCCCGCCGCGGCCGCCCGCCGCGCCGCATCCCGCTCGGCGGCGATCAGCGACTTTTTTTCTAGGGCGGCAAACCTGCCCTGCGGGTGGTAGACTGCGCGCCTGACGTGTCGTCCCGGTCATTGAGGAGGCATCGATGGCGCGCCATGTCGCCCGACCCGCCGCCCCGCGCCGCTATCGG
>JAABUN010005334.1_pt1 | contig 16105 bp, 14 predicted proteins | sample 5559311 | NCBI WGS metagenome assembly JAABUN01 (sample SAMN10711877, study PRJNA513370) | rock metagenome | isolation source: Antarctica rocks | place: Antarctica: Victoria Land, Siegfried Peak sud
TCGCGCCTGTTCAGGCACGGCGCATTTTGGAACGGATTGAATGGCACTACACGCCCGAACACGGTTCATGGCTCAATATGGCGGAGTTGGAATTGTCCGTTCTTGCCCGCCAGTGCGTGAACCGGCGTATTGCTGACCAAGCGACATTGGAGAGCGAAGTTGCCGCGTGGGAGCAGCAGCGCAACGCAACCTGCACGCGTATTGACTGGCAGTTCACGACCGATGATGCCCGCATCAAGTTGAAGCGGTTGTATCCGATTGTCAAAGAACAAAATTAAATAATCAAGTTAGGAAAGCACTAGTATGCCACGCGACGGTTCTGGGAGTTCACAAGGCAAGCGGCCCTACATACGTGCCGATAGCCCCACCTCCTTTGTGTTGCACGGAAGGTGGGGGATCGCGCTTCAACCCCGGACTAAAGTCCGGGGCGGCCGCGCGCCGGTCGGTGCGCGTTGCCACCGGGCCGCCTGCGCTCCATGACCGCGTTCGCCCGGTTTGACAAAGCCGGCCCCCTTTGATACGATAAGGGCTGCCGGAACAGACAGCACAATCGGGGCGTGGCGCAGCTTGGTAGCGTGTCTGAATGGGGTTCAGAAGGTCGCAGGTTCGAATCCTGTCGCCCCGATACCACGAACAAGGGCAGGAAGTCTTCGTACTTCCTGCCCTGGTTCTTTTTTGCCCGATCGGTCGGCGTTACGAACCTGCGGCGCTACTTCTGCTCACCGCGCTCGGCGTAGGCCTTGGCCTCCGGGCCGGCGTCCGGCTTTTCCTTCCAGCGGTTGCACGCGCTCGATCCGCTCACCACGAGCGCGTAGGCCTTCAGTTCGGGCTGAACGCACAAAGCCAACTGTCCGGTCATCGCTTCAGCGCGCGGGACGGCTTCGACGTTCCAATACTGGCACGTCAGACACGCGCCTATCTGGGCGGCGTTGGGAAGCGGCCGGGCCTTTTTGGCCTCCTGGAAGTGCGGGTACAGCGGCATGGTCGGGGTTTCCTTTTTTCCAAACGGTTTCTACCCAAACGGCTCCGCGCGCGAAAAACATCCTGAGGAAACATGTCGGGCTGCCGAAGATAGAGTTGTATCTACCTACCTCTCTAAAACGCCCGCCTCCCGAAATGCCCCCCGCTGCACGAACAGACGGCGCGGAGGCGTGGGAACGCGGGCTTCTTTTTTGAGAAGATTCAGGACATTTCGAGGACCAGCGCGAGGGCCAGCGCGACGCGCCGGTCGAGAACGCGCGCGCGGGCGTCGGGCCGCAAATCCAGGACGAACTTTTCCACGACCGTGAAGCCGCGCACGAAGTAGCCCAAGACGCGTCCCACGGCCTGTTCCTTCCCCATCGGCCGCGCGCCGGTGACGACGAAGTTGGTCTTGAGCAGCGCGCCCGCCCCGACCGCCTCGACGTAGGGCAGGCCGCGCACGAACTTTTTCCAGTGCCCTTCCTCGTGCGCCTCGGCCAGCAGAATGGGCGCGGCTTTTTTGTCGCCGGGCGGCGGCGGCTCGCCGCTGCCGGGCCGCGCATCGTACACGCGCCAGGCGGTGCCGCGAAACGCGCCGTGGCCGCGCCGAAGTGTCGCCAGTTTTTCGTCGTCCGCGTCCAGAACAAGGTACGTCACGGGCACGCCGGGCAGGCTGGGCGTGCTTTGAAACAGGGTCAGCAAACGGGTGGCCCGCGTCTCGTCCGTGTAAATCGTGGTTGGGGCGGAGAGTTTGGCGAGCGGCGGGTGGTCCACGAACAGCAGGACCGCGCCGGCCTCGTCATACACAAAGAGTTTGTCGCCCGGCGCGCGCTTCTTCTGGCTGAACACGAAGACGTCGCGCGCGGCGAGCAGGTCGGCGTTCTCGTCGGGGGCGGAAAGGCGGCTCATGCCTTCGTTAATACCCGCTCGCTTCGTCTTCGCCCGCTTCGTCCGCGTCCGGGTATTGCGGGGGCGAGTCGCCGCGCTTTTCGGTCACGCGCGGGTAGCGGGTACCGGGCGCGGGAACGCCGTTTGTTTTTTCGACCACGATCTCGTGCTCCCACGAGTCGCCAAAGTCGAACAGGTAGTCAAACTTCTGGCCGGGCACCAGGCCGAGCGCGTCCACGCGCGTTTCGGCGGCGTTGCGGATGTTGTCTACCGGGCCGAACGGGCTTTCCTCCAAACAATACGGATGCGTGTACTCGACAGCCTCGGTGACGCGCGCGCGGCCCTTCGCGTCGGCGGGCGGAACGTAAAACGAGTAGAGGTGCGCGTCGAAGCGGTCAAAGGCTTTGAAGATCGCTTGGTGCAGGTGATCCAGCGTTTGACTTCCCCGCACCTCGATGCGCCGCCAAACGCGCTTGGCGTCGGCCAGTTTGACCTTGAAGACGTACAGGTTCTGGGGGGAGGTTGCTGCTGCCATAGGATTAGCGGCTTTCGGCGTTGTCCAGCACGATGGCGAGCGCGACAGCGATTCGCCGATCAAACGCGCGGGCTGCGTCCGGCGTCAGGTCCATCACGTATTTGTCGGTCAGGGTAAGTTGGCGGATGAAACGGCCGTACAAAGCGCCGTCCGGCCGGGTGACGAGGAAGTTGGTGCGGAACAGGCCGCCGATTTCGTTCAGGTAGGGCAGGCGGCGCAAAATCGCCTTCCACCAACTGTCCTCGACCGCGCCCGCGACCAGGTTTTCGTTTTTGTCATAGATGCGCCAGGTACGCCGCAGCAGGCTCATCCAGCCGTCGCGCCGCAAAAAGGCAATCGGCTGTTCGTTCTCGTCCAGCAGCGTGAACGACACGTTGATCGCAAAAATTTTGTCCTGGAACAGGGTCAGGAGTTTGCGGCTTCGGGCCTCGTCCTCGTACACGCCGATGTGGGCGCGCAATTTGAACACGGGCCGGTCCACGTAAAAAAGCGGCTGCTGGTTCTCGTCGAAGATCGTGTACTTGTTGCCCAGGCTGAGGACCTTCTGGTTCAGCAGGAACTTGTCGCGCGCGAATCGTTCGGGACCGGCGGCGCGGTCAAGGCCCAGAACCGGCAGCGGCGCGGGGGCAAAATTCGGTTCGGTGTTCATGCGGTTTTGATTCAACGCGGCGGCGCTCGTTTCCTCACGAGAACGGCGGTGAAGGACAAGCCGCCCCGGCCGCCGAACAGCCGGTCATGCTTTCCGTTCCCGGCCGCCGCTTTTTCCTGATCGTCCTCGACGGCTGCGGCGCGGGCGAGATGCCGGACGCCGTTGAATACGGTAAAGGCGACATAGGCTCCAACACACTCGCCAACACCGCCTGCGTGGCCGGCGGCCTGCGAATGCCCAACCTTCAACGCCTGGGCTGGGGCAACGTCACCCCGATGGAAGGCGTCGCGCCCCGCCCCGACGCGCGGGCCGCGTGGGGCCGCCTGGCGGAACTCAGCCGGGGCAAGGACACCGTGACCGGCCACTGGGAGATGATGGGCGTTCACACGGCCGTTGCGTTCCCGACGTACCCGCACGGCTTCCCGCCCGATGTGATCGGTGCGTTTGAGGAGCGAAACGGGACCGCGACGCTGGGCAACTACCCGGCTTCGGGCACGGAAATCCTCAAGCAGTTAGGCGAGGAACACGTTCGCACCGGCCGCCCCATCGTGTATACCAGCGCGGACTCGGTTTTCCAGGTCGCCGCGCACGAGGACCCGGTCATTTTTGGGCTTGAGCGTTTGTACCGCGCGTGCGAAGCGGCCCGCGCCCTGCTCGTTCCGCCCCAGCACGGCGTGGGCCGCGTGATCGCCCGGCCCTTCATCGGAGCGCGCGCCGACGACTTCAAGCGGACGGAAAACCGGCGCGACTACCCGCTCGCCCCGCCCCACGACACCGTTCTCGATCTGCTGACCCTGTCCGGCCGGCGCGTTCATGCGATTGGCAAAATTAGCGAAATTTTCGGCGGCCGGGGCGTGACAACGAGCGCACACACGACCAACAACCCGGATCACATTGCGGCCCTGCGCGCCGCCCTGTCCGGCAACGACGCCGATTTCGTGTTCGCCAACCTCGAAGACTTCGACATGCTGTACGGCCACCGCAACGACCCCGCGGGCTTCGCGCGCCTGCTGACCGAGTTCGACGCGTTTGTCGGAAACGCCCTCCTGCCTCTGCTGCGCGCGGGCGATCTGGTGGGCATCACCGCCGACCACGGCAATGACCCCACCACGCCCTCGACCGACCATTCGCGCGAATATGCGCCGCTGCTGCTGTTCGGGCCGAGCATCACCGCCCCGCGCCACCTGGACATCCGAACGACCTTCGGCGACTGGGGCGCGACCGTCTGCGACTGGCTGAACGTGGCTCCGGGGCCGGGCCTGGGCAGGTCGTTTTTCACGCCAAAGGAAACCCGCTGATGGCCCGCCGCCGTTCCAGTTCGCTGCCGCGAGACCCGCGCCTCGCCTTGATCGCGGCGGTCATTGCACTGGCCGGCGCGTACTTTGCGCGCCAAAACCGTCAATCGGAGCCGCCCGCAAACGGCGCGCGGCGCACGACGGCTGCCGGCCGCCGCGCCGCGCCCGCACGCAACAACGGCGATGCGCAAAACGAAACGCCCGGCACGCTGCCGGCCGCGCCCGCCGCTCGTCTGGCATCGGGGCAGGCCGCCATCGGGTCGTTCAACGTCAAGTGGTTCGGGACCGAGGGGCCGAACCCGCGAGTGGAGAACGACGTGCGCGACATCGCCCAGGTCATCAAGAACACGGACGCGGCTCTGCTCGGCCTCGAAGAAATCGGCGACACGGCGATGATGGACCGCCTGTTGCGTTACCTGCCCGGCTACAAGTACCTGCTGGGAACGTCGGGCCGGGGCCAGAAGTGCGCGATGCTGTGGGACACGGGCCGCGCGAGCGTGGGCCGCGCGGCCGAGTGGCCGGACGTGAACGCGGGCCTGACCAAATCCGACGGCAGTCTGCGCGCGCCGCTCGTCGCCCAGGCCCGCGTCGGGGCGTTCGATTTTTTGTTCGTCGTGATCCACAGCAAGGCCATGTTCGACGCCAAATCCATGCGCACGCGGCGCGAGCAGCACCGCCGCCTGCGCGCTCGACTCGATGAGTGGGTTCGCAACAATGGCGATAAAGATGTCATCGTGGTTGGCGACTTCAACGACTTTCCCGGCTCGCCCGCGCTTGCCGAACTGACAAGCGAGCGCGGCGCGGGCGGGGCGGGCTTCGTAAATGCGGGCGCGCGGCTGCCCGATGAGGCCATCACGCACCTCAGTCCCAACGGCCGCATTGACTACGTTTTGCTGTCCTCGCCGGCCGTGTCGCAGGAGGAATGGACGGGGCAGGCGTTTACCTATCCTAAACCGAAGGGGGCCGAGCGCAAACGGTACGAAGAAGGTGTGTCCGACCATTTGCCCACCTGGGCAACGTTCAACGTCGCGCGCGACAACGACCCGTAACCGCGTCCGCCGTTCGCCCGTTTGTTCCCCGGAAGGGAAGTGCAAGGAAAGTGCGATGAAGCCAATTGTTGCCGCCGTTCGCGCCCGTGCGCTGCTCGTTCCGCTCGCTTTCGTCTTTTTCGCGGTCCCGCCGACCGCCAGAGCGCAGGTCCATGTTGACGCTCCGACGCCGTTGCCCGCTCCGGCTACGCCGCCCATTGACACGCTCGGCAAGGCGCTCGATCTCGTCGCCTGGAACGAGGAAACGGCGGGGCCGCTGCTCGTTCTCGATCCGCAAAACGTTCGCCCGTGGCAGCCGACGCCGGACCCCAGCGCGCCGCCCGAAGAGCGTTTCCGGCCGCCCCCGCCGCTTCCGCCGCCCGCCAACAATCGCGCCTACCGACTGAACGTGGTCGCGCCGTTTTTCGGGCGCAAGGTCGTGCGCTTGGGCAGCCTGACCGTGCTCGCGCCCACGACGATGACCGTGCTGAACGACCGGCCCGGCAAGGGCGACCCGTTTGCCGGAATGCGCCGCGACGAGCGGATGCGTTACTTCGCCGGCCTGCTGACGCGCGACCAGTGGCGGCGGCTCGCAAGCGTGCAGGGCCTGGGCGCGGGCGATCTCGACCCTGATCAGCGCGCGCTGTTTTTGTCCCTGCTGCCCGACCCATTCCGGCTGCAAAAAATCAAGGACGAACCGAACGGCGGCCAGCGTTACCTTTCGGACGGCAAGGTGACGCTGACGCCCGGCCAGCGCGCGCAGGTGCGCCTGCGGGTCAATCGTTCCCTGCACATGATGTATCCCCTCGTCGGCCAGCCGAACAGTTACACGGGTTCCGGTCAGCCGCCGCGCGCGCTTGGCGGGGAAGACGAAACGCGCTTCGTGCTGGGCTACGCGGGCGAGTCCGGGAACCGCCCCGACGCGTACGGGGTGACGCTGCGGCGCGAGTTGCCCAACCGCCTCAAGCCGGGCCATCTTGCCTTTGACGCCCCCGCGCTTCAGGCCGCCGTGTCGCTTTTGCCGCCCGGTGATGGTGACAAGGCTGCTGCCGCCAAACCGCTAACCGTGGCCGAACTGCTGCGGCGCGTGTCGCAGGCGGCCGGGCTGGAAATCGTGGCCGACCGGCGCGTGGCCGCGCTTTCCGTGTGGACGCGCGGCGAATCGGCCCGCGCAGCCGACGTTCTGCGCGCGCTGTGCTGGGCCGTGACGGGAACGTTCCGCAAAGTCGGCCCCGCAGGCGACGCTCGCCCCGTCTACCTGCTCACGGACGACGTGGAGGGCATCGGGGCGCGGCGCGCGCGCATCGAGGAATGGGCGCAGGACGTGAGCGCGCGCGGCAACAAGCAGCGTGAAACGCTCAACAAACGCATGCGGGAGATGCAGCCCGGCAAATTCCTGGACTTCGCGCCGGACGATACGTTCACCCTCGACGCGAACGCGCTCAAAACGGTCCAGGAGCGGCAGCGCGCGCCTCGCAAGCCGGGCGACTCGAACCCGGCCGAAATGCCTCTTTCGGACCTGCCGCCCGGCCTTGCTCAGATGGCGCGTGACCAGGTGGCGGCCTTGCAGGTGCAGCGCGGCGGCGGGCCGGCCATTCGCACGGACCGCGTGTATCTGAGCGTGCAGACCCGCGTGTCCTACCTGGTGCCGGAAGCGGGCGCGCTGGAAGCCGGCGGCATGAACCTGTACCTGCCCGAAGACACCCCGAACACGCCGCCCGCGCCGCCCGAACCGCCGCCCTTCACCTTCCCCGCGAGCATGACGGCCCGCATTCTGTACGTCGCGCCGGCCAGCGCCGACGAGGTGCGAAGGGCGGCCCGCGCCGCCCGCGCGCACAACCTGACGCACCTGTGGGTGGACGTTCCCGACAACGACGACGCGGCGGGCAAAACGCTGCTCACGGCCGCCGTTCAGGCCGGCCGCGCGGAAGGTTTGTCAGTCTTCGGCGTCGTGCGCCTGCTGCGCCGCCCGCTTTCGCTCGCCCCAACCGTTCCCGTTGTTCCCGGCGAAGAGGACGCCGCGCCCGCCGCGCCGCCGGGCGCTGACGACGCTTTGCGCGACGTGACCATTCAGGGCGAAACCGGCGCGGCGTGGGGTCGCCGACGCCTTCGCGCGCCGGACGCTCAGGAATCCTGGATGCGCGTCCTGCTGAGCCGCATGATGGGCGACTGGCTTCGCCCCGACGCGCCGGCCACGTTCGAGCATCTCAAAACCCGCCTGCTCGCCCTCGCGGCCACGCCCGGCCTGACCGGCCTGGTAATGACCGGTACGGTCGCGCCCGGCTACGCGGACTCCGGCCAAACGAACCGCAACTTTTCGTCGCCCGACGAGCGCGAGTTCGGCTATACGCCCACGAACCGCCTCGCCTTTTTGCGGCAAGAAAGCGTGGACCCCGTTGATCTGCTCACCTCCTCCGGCTATGCGAACAACGCCGACCTGAACCTGCCCTTCTTTTCCGACGACGCCTTTCAGCCCCGCTACGTCGAGGTGAACGGTCAGTGGATGCCGGAGCCGGGCGTGCAGTCGCCCATGCAAAAGTGGGACGCCTTCCGATATCAGCAAAACGTCGCCCTGCTTACTCGCCTGCACGAGACGCTGCGCGCGGCTTTTCCGAACCTTGCTCTGATCCTGCGCAGCCGGCCGGAAAACGGGTTTGGCGGCGACGGCTGGTTCGGCACCTGGGACAAGCCAGACGCCCTGCCGCAGATTACCTACCCCGACTTCAGCCCGTCCGGCGGCGCTAAAACCGCACAGGCCGCCCACGCGTTTTCGCGCCGCGCGTTTCTGGGCACGCCGTTTTTTCACTTCCCCGCACCCGACCTCCGCATGGACAACGGGAAGGAAAACCGAAAAATGTACGCGGGAATGCTCCGGTCCGTAATGGAGCGCCACCAAAACGCGAACTGGGACGGCATCGTCTTCGACCTGAGCAGCGGCCCGCTGGATAAAATGCTGCCCGCCCTCGACCCGAAACCATAACACGCCATCATGGGAACCTTTATCGAAAATCCCGTTCTGCAAAAAGAAATGAGCAGCCAGCTGCGCGCCCGGCGGCAAACAAAGGGCGTGCGCGTCGCTTCGATGATCTGCGTGGGCGCAATCGTGCTGCTGCTGTACTACTTCGGCGCGCGCGCCATATTGCACACGAGCAACGACGCCCGCGACTGCTTCATGGCGATGGTCGTGCTCCAAATGGTGCTCATCCTGTTTCTCGCCCCATCACTCACGGCGGGCGCGATCACCCAGGAGCGCGAGCAGCAGACCTGGAACTCCCTGCTGCTGTCGCGCCTGAGCGCCGACGAGATCGTGATCGGCAAACTGGTCGCGCGTCTGGTCCCCGCCGTGGCGATTTTGCTGCTGTTCGCGCCACTGGGCATCCTGGCCGCGTTTTTCGGCGAAATTCGGGCCGGAACGTTCGTGCTGTCCTACCTGCTGCTTGCGCTTTCGACCGTGTTTTTTGCGACTATCGGGCTGTTCTGCTCGTGGGCGTACCGGCGCACGGTCGGGGCAACCTCGGCGACGTTCGGGGCAATTGCCTTTTTGACGGTCGGGACCGCGCTTTTGTACAGTTTGTGGGCGATGGCGCGTTTGGGGCAAAACAGCGACATGGAAAACTTCCCGCTGATGTGGCTCAACCCGTTCGTCGCCCTCAGCGTCGTGCTGTCGCAGGTGTCCGGCAACGGCTTCAACAACGATCGGAACTTCGCGCCGCTTGTCGGCTTTCTGCTCGCCTGCATCGTGGGCACGCTCGGCCTGCTCTTCGTCACGATCCGCCGCCTGTCGCGCGGCCCCAAGGAGTTGGAACAATGACCCGTTTTTCTTTCCTTAACTTCCTTCACGCACTACCCGGTCCGGGCCGTAAACGACCCGTCCGCGCCCTGGCGGGCAAAAGCCCGGTAAACCGGGCTACGCTTTCCGGCAGGCTCACCGGTTCACGGCAGCCCCGTTTACGGGGCTTGTGGGCCGAAGGCCGCAGACGGGTCGTTTACGGCCCGGACCGGGTAGTGCGTAACTTCTTCGCCGCCGCCGCGCTGCTCGGCTTGCTTTGCGTTCCCGCCGCGCGCGCGCAGAACCCCGCCCTGCCGCCGGCCGCCGACTCGAACACGGGTATCGTCGTGCAGGGCAGCGGCGAGGTGAACGTGCGGCCCGACCTTGCCCGCATCAGCCTGGGCGTGCAGAACCAGGCAACGGATTCGACGGCGGCGGCGCAAACCAACACCGACCGGACCGCCAAAGTCATCGAGGCCATGAAGCGCGCGGGAGTGGCCGAGCGCGACATCCAGACGAGCAATTACAGCATCTATCTGCAATACGATTCGCGTCCCAAACCCGGCCAGTCGGGACTGTCAGAGCAGGTTGTCGCCGGCTATCAGGTCAGCAACACCGTGCGCGTGACGGTCCGCAAGATCGCCGACGCGGGGCGGGTGCTTGACGCCGCCGTCAAGGCGGGCGCGAACGTCGCGCAGGGCATTCAGTTCGACCTGGACGTTCCCACGGCTGCCAAAGCGCGCGCGGACGCCCTGCGCGCCGCCGTCACCGACGCACTGAGCAAGGCGCGCGTGATCGCGGACGCGGCCGGCGTGAAGCAGATCGTGCTCGTCGCCATCATCGAGAACGGCGCGCAGGGCATCATCCGGCCGGTGTATGAAGGCATGGCGATGATGAAAAGCGCCGACGCCGCGACGCCCGTGCAGCCGGGCGAAAACACCTGACGGCGAGCGTCACCGTGCGCTACCGCTTCGTCGCCGACTCGGCGTTCATACCAAATCGCTGATCGAAGGGTTTGCCGAAAGGAACTTCGCCATGACGAAAACGCCCGCGCGCATCGCAGCTGCTTTTTTGTTTTCCGGCCTGCTGCTTGCGCTTCGCCCCGCCGCAGCCCAAAACGCGCCCGCCCCTGCTCCCGCGCCGTCGGACCCGAAGGCGCGCATCGCCGAAACGAGCGGCATCATCACGCAGGGGCATGCCGAACTTCACTTGAAGCCGGAACGCGCTTTCGTGACGCTGGCGGTTTTGTCCGAGGGACCGACCCTGGTGCGCGCGGCCGAGGAAAACCGCGCGCTCGTTCAGCGCGTCGTCGGCGCGCTGGGCGGCGTGGGCGTGGCCGCCCGACAGATCGCCGTGAGGGTCGGCGCGGACGAGGTCGGAGGCTCCGGCGGAGGCTTCGGCGGAGGCGGCTTCGCGGGCGGCGGGAACGAAAACCCGCCCGCGCGCCAGGCGAGCACCCTGCGCTTCGCCATCGCGCGGCCGGGCGATCTGGATAAAATCCTGACGGCGGCGGCGAAGGCGGGCGCGAACGGGAACGTTTCGGTACGCTACGAACTGCGCGATCCCAGAGCGGCGCGCAACGCCGCGCTCAAAGCGGCCGTCGCCGACGCACTGGCGAAGGCCGACGTGATGGCGGCGGCGGCGCGCGTCGGCCCCGTCCGCTTGGCCGCGCTCACGGAAAACAGCGCCTACCCGCCCCAGCCGAACACCAGCGGCCTGAACTTCGGCTGGTTCCGGGAGGCGCTCGCCGACGTTCCCGCCGGCTCCACGGTGTCCCTTTGGGTCAGCGGAGCCGGCCCCGACAACAACCGCATCACCGCCATCGCCATGGTCACGGCGCGCTTCACCCTGAGCGGGCCGCGCCCGACGCCGCCGAACCGTAACGGCCGCTGAATCATCACTTTCTCGCACCCCTTGCAGGAGACCGTCCGTTGCCGCCGCTTGTTGAAATCACCAACCTTCGCAAAGAATACAAAAACCTGGTCGCCGTCAAGGGCCTGAGCCTGACGCTCGAACCCGGCGACATCTTCGGCTTCATCGGGCCGAACGGCGCGGGCAAGACGACGACCATCAAGATGCTCGCCACCCTGCTCGAACCCACGTCCGGCATCGCGCGCGTGGACGGCATTGACGTGACCGAGGACCCGCAGGAAGTGCGCGCGCGCATCGGCTACATGCCCGACGCGTTTGGCGTGTACGACGACTTCAAGGTGTGGGAATACCTGGACTTTTTCGCCGCCGCCTACCGCATCCCAAAGGTGGATCGGCCCAGCCTGATTGACGACGTTCTCGAACTGACCACGCTGACGGAAAAAAAGGACGCCTACGTCGAGGAACTGTCGCGCGGCATGAAGCAGCGTTTGTGCCTCGCCAAAACGCTCGTCCACGATCCCAAGGTTTTGCTTTTGGACGAACCCGCGTCCGGGCTGGACCCGCGCGCGCGCATCGAGATCAAGGAACTGCTCAAGGAACTCAAATCCATGGGCAAGACCATCATCATCTCGTCGCACATTTTGCCCGAACTCGCCGACTTCTGCACGAGCGTGGGCATCATCGAGCGCGGCGAACTGATCGTCGCCGGCCCGATCGAGGCGGTGATGCGCGAGGTGACGGGCGGTCGCATCCTCGAAATCCGCGTGCCGGATTCGGACCGCGCCCGCGCCTGCGACATTTTGCCCAAAGTACAACACGTTCGGGCCGTCAAACAGATCGGCGAAACGCTGCGCGTGGACTACGAAGGCACGCTCGACGACCAGTCCGAAGTGCTGCTCGCGCTCATCCACGGCCACGTCCGCGTGCAAAGTTTCGCCGAGCAGAACACCGACCTGGAAGACATCTTCCTGCGCGTCACCAAAGGCCTGGTGGCCTGAGGAAAATGCAAACGCAGAGGCGCAGAGATTACGCTGAGAGCGCAGAGAAAGAGAGTTGTTAATCCTCTCTGCGGCCTCGGCGCAATCTCTGCGCCTCTGCGTTTTGACCGAAAAGGAAACCCGACGATGGCACCGAACCTTTCGCGGCTGCGGTTCGAGAATCCCGTGCTGACCAAAGAGTTACGCACGCGGATGCGGGGCGCGCGGGCGTACTGGATTTTGTTCATTTACCTGCTGCTGTTGTCGCTTATCTTGTTCTTTTCGTACCTGATGTGGTGGCAAACGCAGCGCAGTGAGGATTTCGGGGCGGCGCAGCAGTCGTTTTCCGTGGGGAAAATGTTTTATCTGGTCGTTCTGTGTACGCAAAGCGTGCTGGTCGGGCTGATCACGCCCGCGCTCACGGCCGGGAGCATTTCGATTGAACGGGAACAGCGCACCTACGAAATGCTGTCGGCGAGCCTGCTGCCGCGCCGTTCCATCGTGGTCGGCAAGTTGTGGGCGGCGACGGCCTTTATCGCCCTCCTGCTGACGGCCGGGCTGCCCCTCGTCAGTTTGTGCTTTTTGCTCGGCGGCGTGTCGCCGGGCGAGGTTTTCGGGTCGTACGGGCTGCTGCTCGTCGCGGCCTTTTTGTACGCTTCCGTGGGCGTCGCCTGGTCGGCGATTGCAAAAAAAACGGCGACGGCAACCGTGCTTGCGTTCGGGACGATTTTTTTGCTGTTCGTGCTGACCCTGCCGCTTGCCGCCATGAGCGTCGCGCGGCCGTTCGGCGGGCCGGGCGTCGGGGGCGGCCTGGGCGCGGTCAACCCGGTCGGGGCCGTGTTCGGGGCGACGCTGGCCGAGCGTTATTTTAACCTCACGCTGCCCGCGTGGGTGCCCGCGCTGCTGCTGAACGGCCTGCTTGGCGTCATCCTGACGGTTGTCGCGGTTCACCGTCTGGAGTTTCCGGCGACTGACCGGTCGGGCCTGCTGCGGCTGCTGACGGCCATTTTCGTCGGGCTGGTCGCGTTCTTCACCTGCGGTTTTATGCTGCCGGCCGGAGCCGGCGGGGCCGCTCCGGGCGCGGTCTTCGGCCTGGGTCGTTTGGACGACCGGTTCCTGGCCCTCAGCGTCGCGCTCGTCGCCGCGACGGTTTTGTGGGTGCCGATCTTTGCCACCGGCGACGGGCTGCCCGCGCGCGGCGGCCTGTTGTCCGGCATGGACCCGCGCCGGCTGAAGCGCGGCGAAGCGCCGTCGGGCGTGGTTTACGCTGTGCTGCTCGGCCTCCTGTGCATCGTTATTTTGTGGCTGGGAGCGCCGGCCGGTCTGCGCCCGCGCGTGCTGCTGCTGGCCGGCGTGGTCGGCGCGGTCACGTTCGGCTTCGGCGCGCTCGGCCTGTTTTTATCCACCGTGTTCAACAACCGGTGGGGCGCGCTCGCGCTCACAACCGCCGCCATGCTGCTTTTGTTTTTGCTGCCCTGGATGAGCCTGGCGAACTACGAGCGGGGAAAGCCGAGCAGCGGCGCGTGGGCCAACGCGCTGTATCTGACGCCGCTGATGGCGGCGGGGCAGATGGGCAACTTTGTCGAGAAGGACTTTTGGCGCGCTGTGCCGCCGCTCGCCTTCGGCCACGCGCCCTTTTACGCCGTCACGCCCGTATTTTACGCGGGCCTGGGCGTGCTGCTCACCGGCGCGGCGGGCGCGGTCCACGCCGCGCGGCGTCGCCGGCCCAAGCCCGTCCCGGCGGCTTCGGCCGCGTAAGTTACTCGGCCGTCTCCGTTACGGTCAGGCCATCGCTTGCCGGCGCGGGCACAAGGATGCGGCCCGCGCCGGCCGCTTTCAGGGCGGCCGTCGTGCGCTCCGGGTCGAAGGTGAGCGCGAGGATGGTGCCCCCGTGCCCGGCTCCGGCGAGTTTTCCGGCAATTGCCCCGTTCGCGCGCGCGACCGCGATCAGGTCGTCGCACGCGCGGCCGGACGCGCCCAGGTCGTGCTGGATTTGCTGGTTCTCGTTCATCGCGTCGGCCAGCCGCTCCCAGTCGCCCGCGAGCAGCGCGGCTTTCCCCCACCGGGCCAGACTCTGGATGCGCTCGTAGCCGTCCCGCACGGCCGCGTCGCCTTCCAGCCAACGCTCGCGTACACTCTTGTGAACGCTGCCCGAATGGTGCTTCACGCCTGTGTGGGCGAGCAAAAACGGAAGCGGGCCAGCGCCAACCCGTGCGGCCAAAGGTTCAACAGTCGCCAGCGGCTGATCGTTCGGCGGCAGGTGCGAGCCTTTGTCCCGAAAATCCAAATAGTTCAGGCCGCCGAACACGGCCATGTACTGATCCTGGAAGCCGCACACCACTCCCATTATCTCGTACTCGATGCCCCGGATCGCCTCGGCTGTTTCGTGCGGCGGCAGTGTCTGCGCCAGATGTTTGGCGACCGCCCCGAACACGGCCGCGACGAGCGCGGTTGAGCCGGCAAGCCCGGCCTGCATGGGAATTTCGGTGCTTGTCGTCAGATGAAATGCGTGCGCGCTGTCGCCGGGCCGCACGTTCAGTCCCTTCAAAACCGCCTTTGCCAGATCGAGCCGGTCACCGCGCGGGGCGAGGTCGGCCTCGGTCGTGATCGTTTGCCGCTCGACTTCGTCGCCTTCCGCTTCCACGATCAACGCGTCGGCCTCGCGGATTTCGCAGCGGGCGCGTTCGCGGGTTGAGCACGAAATAACGCTGCCGCCGTACATGTCGGTCGGATTGCCCAGCACGCCGCAGCGGCCGGGCGCGGTAGAAACGATCACGGAACGAACCTCCTGAAACGCCCTTCGCTGTCAGTTCGCCGGTCTCCTGCCCTGTTTGAAAGGCGGCTTTCATTTTGCGCTGGGGATTGAAAGAAAAGGGCTATAGTCTTTCAAAAGCAGGCCGCGATGGAAAGCCGCCTTTCAAAGCAGGACGTTTTCTCGTTGAACCCTGAAGACTACAAAAACCCGGCTGCGGGCAAAGTCGTTCAAACGCCGCAGGGCTACGCCGCGTTCGTTCCCGCGCCGCTGCCGCCCGCGCTCACCTACGACGCCGATCTGGTTCTCGCGCTTTCGCGCGCCGACGCCGCCCTGAGCGAACTGGCTGGCCTGGGGCGTCGCCTGCCCAATCCCCACCTGCTCATCGCCCCGTACACGCGCCGCGAGGCGGTTCTATCGTCACGCATCGAGGGAACACGAACCAGCCTGTCCGATCTGCTCCTCGATGAGGCCGGCGAGCCGCCCGCATCCGCGCGGCGTCCGGGGGCGGGCGCGGACGATTTGCGCGAGGTGCGTAACTACGTGGCCGCTTTGGAACATGGCGTGGAGCGGCTGCGCGACCTGCCTTTGTCGCTGCGTCTGATGCGCGAGGTTCACGAACGATTGATGCGCGGCGTACGCGGCGACCAGGCGACGCCGGGAGAGTTTCGGCGTTCGCAAAACTGGATCGGACCGGCCGGCAGCACGCCCACGACCGCGCCCTACGTACCGCCGCCCGTGGAACAGATGACGAGCGCGTTGCACCAGTGGGAGCGTTTTTTACACGACCAGCGTGACGCCCTGCCGGACCTGATTCAATGCGCCCTGATGCACGAACAATTCGAGGCGATCCACCCCTTTCTGGACGGCAATGGCCGTGTCGGGCGTTTGCTGATCACCCTGTTCCTGATCGAGCGGGGTCGCCTGCCGCAGCCGCTTTTGTATTTGTCCGGCTACATCGAGGCGCATCGCCAGGATTACTACGATCTGCTTCAGCGCGTCCGCACGCACGGCGACTGGACCGCCTGGCTTCTTTTTTTCCTTGCCGGCGTCGCGGAAACCGGGCGGGCCGCCGTGCGGCAGGCGCAGGAACTGATGGACCTGCGCGAGGATTTGCGCGCCCGCCTGGCGAACGAACCGAAGGCGCTCGTTCTGCTCAACGCTTTGTTCGTCAACCCGTACACGACGACGGCGAAAGCGGCAGGCGACCTTCAGGTCACGCGCCCGACCGCCCGGCGCGCGCTGGACATCTATAGGGGCCGGGTAGATAGGTGACAGTTTAGACCGGGTACATCGGTGACACTTTGAGCGGATTTTACCCCCGCACTTTGTAGTCCCTCTCGTTGAGTCTTCCGAGCAGCACGTCGTAGAAGTACAGGG
>JAABUN010005335.1_pt1 | contig 16100 bp, 12 predicted proteins | sample 5559311 | NCBI WGS metagenome assembly JAABUN01 (sample SAMN10711877, study PRJNA513370) | rock metagenome | isolation source: Antarctica rocks | place: Antarctica: Victoria Land, Siegfried Peak sud
AAGAATTTCATTACGCAATTCAAAATTTCTTTAATGACATCAACCAAAGTTTTCATGACGAACTAAATTCCTTACTCTCTTTAAAATTTCAGTTCTTTGATAACAAAAAGACACTAATTTACCCCTTATGAAGTATAACACCAAAAACTTTAAAGAAAAGAGCAACTATAAATATCAAATCAGGCGGATTGCAACCATGAATAACATGAAATCTTTTTTTGAAAAAAATCTTCAAGCTTAATACAAACTCCCAAAATAAAGCAGTGCTATATTCCTTCAGATAACCCGTTGCACCACTTTTTGCTTCCGGTAAAGAATGACGATATATTTCAATTCCGTTTATTACTTCATACCCTTTAATGTATCCTTTCATTTTAGGGCATATAATGGATACATGTGCTGCATGCTCCTTCAATGTATTTGCTTCCTGCCATACGCGTCGGTCAAACGGAACAGGAAGGTTTTCTACAATTATCAATATATGCTTTCCTTCAAACATTATTACTACCAATTAATTCCAAAATAATTATTACGACTGCGTATTGGTTCAGGTAAACGCACCATATCTACAATTATAGCCGAAGATTCAGTTTCTAATAATATATCTATATATTCTTTCTCACGATTATTCACAACTATTACATCTGCGTTATCCACTAATTCATCAAGGTGATTCACCATTAATTTAGACAGGTGAGGAATACGGCTATCAATATATTCTTTATTGGTACCTGTCAATTTTGAGAGATGAATATTCTTATCATATATCTGCACTTCGTAACCCTTTCCCAGTAGTGTTTCAACCACTGTAACTGCAGGCGAATTTCTCAGATCATCTGTTCCGGCTTTAAAACTTAATCCTAAAAATGCTATTCTTCTTTTACCAAGCTCCTGTATAATATCAATGGCACGCGAAATTTGCAATTCATTTGTTTTATCAATACTTTCTAATACCGGCGCTTTAATATATAAATCGTGCGCTAAAGTTTGCAATCCTTTCAAATCTTTTGGCAGGCAAGAGCCTCCATAAGCGAAACCTGGCTTAAAGTAATAAGGAGAAATGTTCAATTCTTTATCCATACAGAATATCTCCATCACTTTATGCGAGTCTATGTTCATAGCTGAGCATATATTACCAACTTCATTTGCAAAACCAATTTTTAAAGCATGAAACGCATTATTTACATATTTCATTATTTCAGCTACCTGAACTTCAGTTATTATTACTTCCGCCGGCAAATGCCTGTAAAGTGATGCCACCTTTTCGGCTGCCTGTTTATCAGAACTGCCAATAAGTGTAAGCGGAGGATGATAATAATCGTGCACAGCAGTTCCTTCCCGTAGAAACTCGGGATTAGAAACCACTGCAAAATCTACATTAGCTTTTTTACCTGAAGCTTCTTCTATTACCTTTTCAAACTTTTGTATTGTTCCGGGGAAAACGGTAGAACGTATAGCGATGACATGAAAGCCTTCTTTTTTTTGCAAGGCTTCTCCAAAATGCTCAGCAACTTTAAAAATATAATTCAGGTTTAAATGCCCTTTTGAACTTGATGGGGTACCAACCGCAACTATTGAAAGCTCAGTATTTTCTATTGCAGAAATAAAATCACAGGTTGCAGATATTTTTCCCTTAAGATGCTCTTCCTGGATAATAACATCAATGTCCTTTTCAATAATAGTGGCAAGGCCATTATTTATTTGTTTTACTTTAGTTTCACTTGTATCCACACCTATTACAGTATGACCATTCTTTGCAAGACATCCAAGGCTTACGCATCCTACATAGCCTAATCCGAAAATGCTGATATTCATTTATTAAAATTTAGAGTAGAAATTGGTGTACCACAGTTCAAGAGAAAGAAGCATAAATAGTTCGTGCTTATAGTTATGCTTTTTATTACGATGATCAGAAAGCATTTTTTCTATTGCCGGTAAATTAAAATAAAGCCTGCTGAAGGAATTTGAACTGTGTATCAGGTCACATAAGGTACCAGATAGCTCATCCTGAAACCATTGGTCAACAGGAGTTGCAAAGCCTCTTTTCTTTCTATTAATAATTTCTTTTGGTAGCCATTCCTTCACCGCTTCCCTATGTAAATATTTACCTGTTCTGCCGCTTAGCTTAAATTTTACAGGAAGGCTCTCAATGAAATTAACAAGATCAACATCGAGATATGGAACCCTGTTTTCGATAGAATTAGCCATTGTTATCTTGTCATTAAACAACAACAGATTATCCGGCAACATTGTTCTGGTATCAACATATAGAAGCCTGGATAATGAGCCATCTGTATCATCAGCTATTGATAATGCTTCTGTAAAAGATGGTGTTGTGAGGCGTCTTTTAATTGCTGCAAGCTTTTATTGTACACTTCGCTTTTTAGCTCGTTGGTATAAATTGTATATATACCAACAAATCTATCAAGGTCATTTTTATATTTTACTGCATGTGCTCCCCTTGCAAGTGTATGATTACGTGGAAAAGCTTTACTTAATAAACCAACCGGTATAAATGGAAGGAGGCTTTTATACTTTGAAAATATATGCTCACCATAATACCTTTTGTAGCCCGACATTGGTTCATCAATCCCCTGGCCACTCATCACCACTTTTACATGCTGAGAAGCTAACCTGGAAACACAGTTTAGAGCAGGAATAGTAGCTTCTGCAATGGGTTCTTCTACATAATAGAATGACTTATAAAAAGCGTCGAGATAGATTTGTTTGTTTATAAGAACTTCACGGTGTTCTGAATTTATGAGTTGCGAAGTTTCTTTAGCATATTCAGTTTCATTAAAATCTCCTTTGCCTTCAAATCCTACAGTGAAAGTTTTAATTGGTGTTGAATTATTTTTTGACATCAGAAACCCCAATACTGCAGAATCTAATCCGCCACTTAACAATAATCCAACAGGTACATCACTTAACAACTGCCTTTTAACTGCTTGCTGTAATAACTGTTGATATTCACTTATTGCATCCTCTTTCAAAATAGCATGCTTAATTTTTTGAGGTTTGCACCAATACTTTCTTTCTTCAATCTGCCCATTAAAATTGTACGTGAGATAATGTGCTGCTTTTAGCTTAAAAATGTTTTGGAATATTGTATGAGGAGCAGGATTATAGCGAAATGACAATAAAGTATTTAAGGCTTCAGAATTTATCTCTTTATTATAAACTCTGTTGGCAAGAATTATCTTTAATTCAGAACCGAAGATTAGCTTGTTGGAGTGGAAGTAGTAGTAAAGCGGTTTAACGCCAAAATGGTCTCTTACCAGGTAAAGCTTTTTCTGAACTTTATCAAAAAAAGCAAAAGCAAAAATTCCATTAAAACAGGTAACACTTTCAATACCGAACTTTCTAATATAATACAAAATAGTTTCTGTATCGGAGTGCCCTCTGAATTTTACATCGCCTATTTTTTTCCTTAACTCAAGATGATTGTAAATTTCACCGTTAAATGTAATACAGTAATTACCGCAATCGGTGTACATAGGTTGATTTCCTGCTTCGCTAAGATCAAAAATTGATAAGCGTGTATGGCCTAAATACACTTTGTCTTGCCCCATTTCTTCCTCAACGAAAGATTGATAATCCGGTCCCCTATGCTTTATGAGATCAAGGGTATCATTATCTATTGCCGTATTTACACTGCCTACAATACCACACATAATTATTATTTTTCTAAAATGGTAAGAACCGCACTTGTAGTATAAATTTTCATATCAGAACGACTGACGGGATAAGTTCGATAGGTTAAAAATTTAGTTGCAAAAAAAGGGACAGCCCATTGATAGAATATTTTGAAAGGTTTTAAAAGCGCAGGAGGGTCAAGAAAAGTTTCTTTAAATTGAAATCCATAATCCCCCATGTAAATTCTTTCTCTTTCTTTCAATCCTGATGCTTTAATAATTCTTTCCTGAAATGAAGAGACATCATAATGCCGTTGAAAGAAAACGGGTTTGCTTTTGTATTTTTCTCCATATACATTTTGCTTAATGTAAAACTCTTTATAATGCCCTTCATTCATTGGAGTGGTTAATATATAAATACCACCAGGTTTAAGCAATTTAGCTGACTTCTCCATTGCCAGGGAATCACTTTCTCCTTCAAAATGTTCAATAACAGAGATGTTTGTGATAATATCAAAGGATTCTTCCGGTAACTCAGAAGTGAGAAAGTTTTTTTCAATAATATGAAACCTGTCTTCATAACTTTTATCTCCCATCACTTTCTTTGCAAAATTGTTTTGCATACTCATCCAGGAATGTTTATCTAAACAAGTAATATCCCAATTTGTATTCTTTAGTAAAAAAGTCGGATAAGCTGAATTGCCGGTTCCAATGTCGAGGTATTTTAATTTCTTCGAAAACAAGGGTTCCAACTTAGAAGTGATGTATGGTAACTCACCACAACGCTCATATCGCATGCTTGAATTGAAAAAAAAGTTTCTTGCATCCAGTTGTTTAGTGTGCCTCTGTAAATCCTTAAGATTTTTTTTGTTAATTCTTGTTATCATTTTGAGAATAATATTTTAGTGCTTTTGTAAGCGATAGAAACATGTTTGAATTTGTATAACGCATGTATGGGATCCCTTTAATTGGCAGTAAATGGTAAATGGGAAATAGAAACCATCCTGCTTTAGTCTGAAAGTTATTTTTTACAAATTGAAGCAATTGTTGGAGCAATGATGTATCTGTCTTTATTTCAGTTAATAAGCCAATGCTTTCAGCAAAATCATAGGAGTCATATTTAAATAATGTTATTCTTGGTTGTATAGCAAAAGGTTTTGGAAAACCTTCTGCATCATAAAGCTTTTCAAAATAATAGCTCAACCCTTTCTTAACTGCACTATCTAAACCTTCATAATCATACCCTAATATTTCCCTGACTTTAGAAAGATTTTTTATCACAAAAACAGTATGATAACAATCCACAAAATTCTGATCTTCAGAATAAGGCCACCAACCATCAATATCCTGCATCGAAAGTACATAACGCAAAGTTGCAAGCCCCTTATCCAAATAGATCTGATTATTAAAACGCTTGCCCCCATCCACCAACATATACATTCTGTAACTATTTGCATTTACAACTCTCCTCTTATCGGCGGTTGAATAAGAGCATACTAACTTATCTCCTTCCCACCACTCAGGAAAATCATTAGCTACATGCTTTAGAATTTGATGTAGGTATTCAAGGTATTTTTCATTATGTGTGGTAGCGTACAACTGAGTAAAAAGGGTGTATGGATACGCTGTTTGAGTATTACATGGAGTGTCAGCAGGTATCAGACCCTGAACAGTCATCCACTGATGTTTCATACCCCACGCCAATCCTGTTGCATGTGGAGATGCCATCAGTAACAGATCATCCACAAGTGACTCTGCTTTTTCCAAATACTGGTTTTCTTCTGTTACTTCATACAGATTCAAATATCCCATTGCTATATGTGCGTTACAAATAGGGAAGGTTCTTTTTTTTACAAAAAATTTTCTAAAAGATGGATAAATAAAATCCAGAAACACCAAAGGAGCAATAAAAAAAACACCTAAGTATTTATTTTTCAAGTACATTGTTTTTGCCCATCCTCCGTAAGAGGTACCCCATATATCCCACCAATCGTAAGAAGCAAATTTTTCTTTTTCTGCCCAGTGTAAAAAGCGGGTAATCATCCCTGAAACTGTCTTTTCCAAATCTTTAGCGACAGACTTTCCTAGGTAACTAACTGTTTCAATTTTCATCTTAAAAAGTATCTCTTGTTATCTAACTCTAAAGAATCTTTGCATGGGAACACGGCATTTGTATTTTTCCACCGTATGAGCAGCTCCATCGCTGTCTTTGAAGACTTGCTTAGTTATGAGTACTGTAATATAGTTCTCAGTTTTCTTATGAAAAGCTGTCCAATATTTTTAACATGCGACCGCTTACTTTTTCGCTGGTGAATTTCTCTAAAGCTATCTTATGATTATTTTCTGAAATTTTTTGATAAAGCGTACTATCTGAAGCAATAATGGACAAAAATTCTGAAAAAACAGAAGGTTCATAACTTTCAGAAACAAAACCGTTGGTGTTTTCATCTATTACCTCAGGTATGCCGCCGGTTGCTCTTGCAATAATAGGCATCCCATAAAGCATACCTTCCAATATGCTGTTAGGTAAACCTTCAGTGAAACTTGGAAATAGCATTACATGACTTTCAAGCAGTACTTTCTTCTTCTCCTCGCGACTCACATGACCTAAAAACTTAATACCCGAAAGATTACTTTCTTCAACATATTTTATAACAGCTTGTAAATCCGGTCCCTCACCTGCGATAATTAAACATGCTTTCCTTTCAGGATGTTTTTTCAAAAAGTTTTTGTAAGCATCAATTGCAATATATATACCTTTTTCTTTTTCAATCCTCGCTAAAAACAGAAACCTTATTTCATTTTTATAAGTAGTATGCTTTCTACTTAAGCTTAACTCATTTAAATAACTTGAATCTGCTACAGTAGTTTCTATAAAAAATTCTGTTTTATCAGGAACGCCCAATCCAATTAATTTATTTTTGAAGATTTTTCCCAGAACAACATATTTGTCGGCTTTTGCATAACTTATTTTAAAAAGAAATAATTTCCATTTGCTTTTTTTGATTTCATATTCAGAAGGTTCCAACCAACCTCTAAAAAAAACTATAGTTTTTCTTTTTAATATTCGACTAATTACAATAAAAACTAAGTCGCGATGAAAGGATCTCCCCATATCGAGAGATGGATTTACAACTACAACCTCGTATCCATGCATAACAACCTGGTAAAAGAATTTGTAATACTTACCCAGTAACCGCAAACTTGCTGCAAGCGCTCCTTGTCGTTTGGCTGAAGTAATAGGAAAATGAATGATGTTACTGTTAGTATCCAACATTAAAGGTTTGAACCTATAAAACCTGCTCCTCCCGTTACTAATATTACTTTATTTTTAATCATTTTAACTCTGCTAATGGTATTCAAGTTCTTATTATTCGAGAATTACTTACAAAAAAAGTTTTTACAAACTCCAGTATTTCCTGCTTGTGATCTTGTTACGGTAAATTCCTTTCAGATCAACAATCAATGCATGTTCTTTAGTCATAGCCTTAAAAAAGGCATCATCATATTTCAAATAAGGAGCATGAGGTACTGAAACTATAACAACATCATAATCGTTATCTAACTGCTCTGTAAGTTCGAAATTATATTCGTGCTTAGTCATTGCACATTCAGCATAGGGGTCGGAAACAAAAGTTTGCAAATAGTAAGATTGCAAGGTTTTTATTACATCCGCAATTTTAGAATTTCTGATGTCGCTTACGTTTTCTTTAAAAGTAGCACCCATCACTAATATTTTAGCTTCTTTTACGTTAGCGCTGTGTTGTATAACATGTTGCAATATTTTCTTTGATACATAGTTGCCCATGTTATCGTTAATATACCTTCCTGATAAAATTACCCTGCTGTTAAATCCTAATTCTGCTGCTTTATACGTTAAATAATAAGGATCAACTCCTATGCAGTGTCCACCCACTAAACCCGGATAGAATTTCAGGAAGTTCCATTTGGTACCTGCAGCTTCCAATACTTCGTAAGTATTAATGCCCATTTTATCGAAAATGATAGACAATTCGTTCATTAAAGCAATGTTTAAATCGCGTTGGGTATTTTCGATAATTTTTGCTGCTTCAGCTACTTTAATTGATGAAGCACGGTGAACCCCTGCCTTCACTACCAGTTCATATACTTTTGCAATCTCTTCAAGCGCTACTTCGTCGCAGCCAGATACAACTTTTATTACAGTTTGTAATGTATGCTGTTTATCTCCCGGGTTTACTCTTTCAGGCGAATATCCAAGTTTAAAATCTTCACATACTACAAGTCCGCTTAATTTTTCAATTATAGGTAAGCAATCTTCTTCGGTACAACCCGGATGAACAGTTGATTCAAAAACAACATAATCTCCTTTTTTTAACACTTTACCAATTGTTTCAGATGCTCTTTGCACCAGGCTTAAATCAGGTACATTATGAGGGTCAAGCGGGGTTGGTACTGCAACAACAAAAAAATTTGCTACTCTAAGTTCATCCACAGACGAAGTAAATTTTATATCACAATCTTCAAAAGCAGAACTTTGTAATTCGCGGCTTGGATCAATTCTCTGTTGCATCATTTGCACTCTCTGGGGGTTAATATCAAACCCAATAACCGATGCTTTTCGTGCAAATTCTAATGCTATAGGTAACCCAACATAACCAAGTCCAATTACTCCGATTTTAGATTTCTTATCAATAATAGATTGATATATGCGCATATACTTTTATAAATTTTGGCAGCTTTTTATAATTCATTTTTTATTTGTAAGGACATTTTACCTTACCTGTTATAATTAGTAAATGGAGTGTTTTGTAATTTTAAAATGAATAGAGGGGAAGGCTTCGCCTCGCTTAGTTATAGATATACAGCCTTTGGAGGACGAACTATAAAAAAGGTATTCGTTAACTAAGATTCTTATTATCTAAAAGCTTACTTTTTTTAGGCCTGGAAGTATTTGAATATGCGTAGGTATAACCATATCCGTAATAACTTTTACCAAAACCTCTTTGCTGCACGCTGTTAAATACAATTGAAACATTCTTCAATTGATTTATTTTATTATTCTCATCCAACCATTGTAAACCGGCTTTGGGGGTATGGTTATGGCGCACTATATAAAGCGTGGCGTCGCATAAAGGAGAAAGTATGTAAGCATCCGACAATGCACCCACAGGAGCTGTATCTACAATTATATAATCATATCTTGCTTCCACGTAAGCCAAAAGTTCTTCGGCTTTTCCGTTCATAATAAGTTCGGATGGATTTTCGGGTAATTCTCCTGAAGGAATAATAGAAAGATTACTGTTAGCTTCTGTTACTTTAATAATGTCATGAGGATAACTTTCTCCCTGCAAAAAACTGGTTATTCCTTTTTCTTCAAACACATTTAGTTTTTTGCTTAACGATGGGTTAGTTAAGTCAAATTCCAATAAAAGCACTTTCTTGCCGGCGAAAGCAAGTGTTAAGCCTAAATTGGCGGCAATAAAGCTTTTGCCCTCCGCCGAAACAGTAGAGGTTACAAGTATCTTTTTTCTATTACCTGTAATGCCCATATAGGGTAATGAAGCGCGTAATTTTCTAAATTGTTCTGCTACCAGGCTCCTCCTATCCTCTAAGATAACAAGCGGGTTAGTTGTTTTCTCATACCCTATTTCGCCAATAACAGGAAAGGCAGTTAAATCTTCTATTTCAGACCTGTAAAGTATCTTTCTGCTTAACAGCTCCTTACCAACAACCAAAGAAACGCCAACAGCAAATGCAAAAAAGATTGAGATTAAGTATATCAGATTTCTGCTAGGACTAACAGGATCTGTGGTAGCCTCAGGCTCATCTACCCCTTTATTGTTTGAAGTATTAGAAGAGTAAGAAAGAGCTGCCTCCTCACGTTTTTGTAACAGAAAGTCGTAAATATTACTTTTAATACTGTGTTCCCTGCTAATATCTACCAGTTCTTTTTCTTTTTGCGGAATAGCCTGTATCATATTAGAGTAAGTGCCGTTTGTAGCGTATAAGTTATTCTTACTGGTAAGTAAACTTCTTTGCTGGCTTTCGATATTCTCCAGTATGCTGGGTTTTATTTTGTTTATTTCATCTGTTATAGATACCAAAGCAGGGTTGTTTTCTCCAGTTGTTTTTTTAAGCTTTTCGTACGATAATTCAGCTTCGTAAAGCTTATTTAATAATTGTGATAAAAGAGGATCGTTAACTCCTAAGGTTGAAGGAACAAGTCCTCCCGTATTGTTTTTTGAAAGCAGGTAATCCTTTACCTGGTTTAAAACAGCCAATTGCATGTTCATTTCTGAAAGCTTCTGATCGTTAGTGCTTACATTTTCTAAATAAAGCTTTGCCTGAGAACCAATATCCAATGCCTCTTTATTAGATTTATATAATTGTATCTTTCGTTCAATAGAATCTAAATCTTGTTTTACTTTTTTCAAACGATCCTCTACAAAGGTTGAAGTGTTAGCAGCTAAATTATTTTTTTCATCGGATTGTATTTTATTATAACCGGCTAAAACTCCCTTTAGTATATCTTCTGCCCTTTCCGGCGATTCGTCCAGCAGCGTGAGGTTAAGAACAGTAGAAAGTTTACTTACCGGGGCAACTTTTAATTTAGATTCAAAGTTATTTACAGCTTGCTTAATACTGTTTATCGTAAAAAATAAACGATTATTGATTTTCTTATAATTAGGATTAGGAGTAAACCTCAACAAACCTATTTGAGTTGTAACCCATTCCTTAACAGGATATTTCTTTCCCTCAATAGTTACTTCTTTTGAATTTTCGTTATAAGAGAAATAGACCTTTTGGTTTTTTGTTAAAGTATCAATATCTCGATATTCTATTTTAACCGGAGATGTTGCATACACTAATTTAGGTTTCAACTTTCTTTCTTCATAAACAGAGGCATATAAATTAAGGTAAGATACTACCTGTTTCATAAGCGTTTTTGACCGTAGCACTTCAATTTCATTCTCAACAATTTTTTTAGAAGACAAATAATTTAAAGACTCACTTAGCTTAGATTCGTCAGAACCTTTTTTTTCATCTTTAATTAAAATACTTGCTGAGGCCTGATATAGCGGAGTGGTATATTGAAGGTATCCCCACGCTCCTGAAATAAAAATAACGGCAAGAACAAGAAATAAAGGCCAATAAGGAAAGAATTTATTCCACAATTGAATAATCAGATTTTCCTCTTTTTTTACTTCACTTTTCATATACTCTTTTTAATACAGTGTCATTCATTTTAAATCTTTAGTCAACATTTAAACCAGTTAAACTTACAAAGAATTTAAAGCTTTAAAGATATTAGTCATACCTTAGTAAAGCTCAGTTATTCACATTATGGTATTTTATATATTTTTTCTAAAGGTAAAATAATCTTATAATTAATATCAATAACATTAATTCTTAAAATATATAAATTAGCTCTATAACTACTCATCATTTGAAAATATTATTTATTTTTATAGAATTAGTAAAATGATGTACTTTTAAATTAAAGTATAGATTAATCCAAATATTTAAATAAAGACTAATGAATATAATAGCTTTTTGTCTTTTTGCATTGTTAGCCTCCCCGGTTTTAACTTTTATATTTATTCATTTGTATAATTCATACGCGCGAAAGAATATGGATAAATTTTTATAGTGAGTTTGCATTAAGGTAATTTTTTACATACTACTTCATTTAAAATATAATAAAACTTTGGTGCAAACAAGGCATTTTACTGGTTTTCTAAATTTTGATAATACTAATCCACTTACTTAAAAAGCATTTTCATCTCCCCTTAAGGTTGTATAAACAGTTAGAAATATAATCCTTAAATCAAACCACATGCTCCAGTTTTCCATGTAAGCTATATCGTGTTCAACTCTTTTGTGTAATTGCTCTTCTCTTTTAATTTCTCCCCTGTACCCATTAATCTGTGCCCATCCCGTAACACCCGGTTTTACAAAATGCCGTACCATATATTGGTTCATCAGGTTAGAATATTCTTCGGTGTGCTTTAGCATATGCGGCCTTGGCCCTACAATTGACATATAGCCCTGCAGTACATTAAAAAACTGAGGCAACTCATCTAAATTGGTTTTCCGCAAAAATTTTCCTATGCGGGTAAATCGTTTATCATTATGAGTTACCTGTTTACTGTCTGCCTCATTGTTCACCCTTAAACTTCTGAATTTAAAACAAAGGAAAGGCTTATTATTTTTACCCGAACGTAATTGTTTAAAGAAGACCGGCCCTCTCGATTCAATTTTTATAAGAATGGCAATAATAGGCAGCAGCCACGATAATAACAGAAAAATTATGATGGAACTGAAAATAATATCAAAGAGCCTTTTTTTAAAGCGATTTTCTATTTGCAGCAAAGGTTCGGATCTTAAAGATAAAACAGGGATATCGTTTTCAAAACCAATGTGCACTCTTCTGTTTATAAATAATTTAAAGTCTGGAACAAACTTAAACCTGATAAAATTTTTTTCTGCCTGTTGAGCTATCTCATATATGGCCGGATTACTTTCGGGCGGAATAGTAGAATACATTTCGGTTATATTATTGAGTAAAGCATACGATAAACTTTCACTTATACTTCCCAAAACAGGATGAATTCCCTTGCGGTTATTTTCCGGCGCATCATCAAAATATCCATGAACGTTAAATAGATGGCGTTGAACAGAAAGTGTATTTGCAAGCCGTTGAGAAAGATCATTACAGCCTAAAATAATCACTTTTTTAGTAATAATTTTATTTCTCAAAAAATGTTGTGTACCAATTAATATAGTTCGTGTAATCATTAATGAGGCAGCAAAACCCGAAAAGCTTAGCATTACAAAAAGCCGGGAGTAGCTAAACTTATATATAAAAATAAAGAGCAGGGTTAAAGTGCTATATAAAAGAAATGCCTGAAAAGTTCGTTTAAAAAATCCTTCATTGGCGAAATATAAAGCGGTAATGTATGAGGAAATTATCCAGGTAACATTACTCATAATAAACAGCATCAAATAGTGAGAAGATGTTGTTACTCTGCCCATCACTTGTATCAATACGAAATTGATAAAGTTAATTGCAATAAAATCTGACATAAGAAAGGAAAAACGGAAGAATAGCCCATCAGGATGTACAACTCCCTCATTAGTTTTGTCGCTAATACTTTTGGCGAAAGATGAATGTTCAATAATCTTTTCTCCCGAGAGATAGTTCCATTCTTTTTTAGTAGTAGAGGATAATTTGGTCACAGTTGAAGGATTTTAATAATATTAAGAGTCTTAATCAAAACAAATTTCTAAAAGGATTAAAACCTGGTTTTAATACATGTATAAGATTTGCTTTTATGGTTTTTTAGAATACTGCTTACCCGATTATACCCGCACAATACGTGTAAAAAAATTGGATTAAAAGAAATATAAACAATCTAATAATTGCTTAACGCGTTGCTCTGTCTATAATAATTGCCAAAAGCGATAAGCTGCTTATAATTATTGGAATAATTTGTGAAGAGCGTCCCGCAGATGCAATCCTCACTTTATTTGGTTCTGCATAAATTACATCATTCGATTTTAAATAGTAGTATGGCGACCTTAAAATGTCTGAAGAATTGAGGTTAATTCTCCTTAATATCCGATTCCCATTTTCTTCCCGTATTAATAATACATTATCTCTTTTTGCATAAATAGTAAGATCACCGGCAAAACCTAAAGCTTCCAATACTGTAATTTTTTCGTTTGATACAGATACTACTGTTGGACGTGCTACTTAACCAAGAACCGTTACCTTAAAATTTAAAAAACGAATATTAACTATAGGATCGAGAAGCAATTTTTTAGTAACTAATTCTTTAGCAATTTTATCGCTTAGTTGTTTTTTTGTTAACCCCGTTGCAGAAATATAACCCAGGACAGGAAATTGAATATTGCCGTCTTGATTAACTAAATATCCTGATGTTTGGGTAGATTGACCATTGATGGCAGAAACCGAAATTGCAGGGATATTTGGTGTATTAAAAATTATTGTGGCCTCCGGATTTAAACTGGTTATAGATATACTTAAAAGATCATTTATCTGGATTAAAGGTTGCATGTCTGTACCTATCGCCTTTAAAGTAGTATCGCGGATGTTGTTGAAATAAATTGCTTTTTGCGTATTTACGCAGGATGAAGTAAAAGCTACAATTATTATTAGGGCAATTATTACTGATAACTTTTTTTGAGTGTAAAAAGACATAATGGACTTTAATCGTTCTGCAATATAAACAACTCTTTAAAAAGATAAAGAAGTTTTTTGCAAAGCCGTTCAAATTTAAATAGCTTCGCTACCCTCGCTCCCAAAGGGAATATAAGTAAATAAAAATAGCCATAGCTCCAATAACGGAACTACAGATTAGTGTAAGAATTCATAAAATATGTGGTGGAGTCATCACTGGGTGACGTGACATTGGATTTCATAGTTTTTAAATATATTCTCTTTAAAAAAGAATATACCTCATTTAGGATTTTATTAACGGAGAGTAGAAAGACCGAAAGTAAAAGGATTTTTTGGTATACTAAAACTTTTGGTTGTATTTTTTTTTATTTTTTTTAGAACAAATATGCTTTGTTTACAATTGTAAAGGCATTAGCTTAATTAGAGCTTAAAAGAAACATTTAAAACGGCTTGAATATTTTGTCTGGTACTAACTTACCCCGTTAAATGAAACCTGAAAAAAATTACTTCAAAATATCTTATCGTCTTTTCCTAAAAAACCCCTAAATCCCTTCTCTTAACCACTTCAACAAATAATTGCTGCTATGTTTGCATGTACAGGCAGTAATGAAAAAAGGCATCTCACTATATTTTTCTCTTATCACCGTTTTCATCAGTACCATTTTAATAACCGGAAGTTCGGGTTGCGCCAATATTATTCCGCCTTCAGGCGGGCCGAGAGATAGCCTCCCGCCTGTTTTGATTGCTGCCAATCCAAAAGACTCCGGCACCAACTTCACCGGCAATCGCATCACTTTATACTTCAACGAATTTGTAGAAATCCAAAATACGCAAGAGAATGTATTGGTTTCGCCCACCCCTGTTAATCCCCCAATTATTGATTATAAGTTAAGAACGGTAACTGTAAAACTGAGAGATACCTTAGAGCCTGCAACCACTTACTCAATCAACTTCGGCGATGCTATAAAAGATGTGAATGAAGGAAATGTTTTAAAAAACTTTACCTATGTTTTTTCTACAGGCAGCACCATAGATCAAAATACGTTTGCCGGCAAAGTAATTGTTGCCGAAACAGGTAAGGCCGACAGTACTTTAATTGTGGTTCTTCACCGTAACCTTGCTGACAGCGCTGTTTCTAAAGAGAGGCCGCGTTATATTGCAAAGCTCGACGGTAGAGGTAACTTTCAATTCAAAAATCTTACAAACGGAACATTTGCTGTTTATGCCATCCCCAACAATTATGCAAAACGCTACGACGATACAACTAAATTATTTGCTTTTGCAGACAGGCCCATAACCATAACAGACAGCGCATCACCCATTACCTTATATGCTTTTTCGTTGCCCAAAGAAGCTTCTGCAACTACATCGGCTAATGCAAATCGAAGTTCGTCGAAAGATAAACAACTGCGCTTTACCACAAGTCTCGACGGGGGTAAGCAGGATCTTTTAAAACCACTTCAATTAGATTTTAACAGGAAGGTTTCTTTCGACAGTACGAAGATCATCCTTACCGATACGAGCCACAGGCGTGTCAGCAATTATCAAATTATTGCCGACACTAACCGCACACGATTTACTATCCGTTATAGCTGGCCTGCAAATACTGCCTTCAATGTATTAATTGATAAAAGCGCTTTTACCGACTCTGCAGGTGTTACACTTGTAAAAAACGACACCCTTCGCTTTACTACAAAAAGGGAAGATGAATATGGAAGCGTAAGGTTAAGATTTAAAAACCTCGACCTTACTAAAAACCCGGTTCTGCAACTTGTGCAGTCTGATAAGGTAGTTGATTCGATACCCTTAACAGGACCCGAATGGTCGCAAAAGCTTTTTCCTCCCGGCGAATATGGACTGCGCATTTTATACGATAAAAATAAAAATGGCAAATGGGACACCGGAAGATTTTATGGAGAACATCGCCAACCTGAAATGGTGATCAGTTTGAATACTACATTAAATGTTCGGGTCAACTGGGAAAATGAGAAGGAGATAACGTTGTAGTTTTCGTCATCCTGTCGTGCTCGTTAACAGAACATAAACCTGTTACTATTTATCCGCCCGTTTGCCAGGAGATGTTGTCCAAAGGGATCCTATGGAGAAACAAGTTCTCCATAGGAGTACCATGTACAACATGAAGGTAACTCGTAGGGTTCAGCAAGATGAGATATATTTTTAGCTTTCCGCCAACTACCGTCTGTCAACTGTCATCATTACATTTGCATTATGCAACTTCCCTCTTCTCTTTTAGAAAATGCGGTAAACGAATTTTCGAA
>JAABUN010005336.1_pt1 | contig 16100 bp, 16 predicted proteins | sample 5559311 | NCBI WGS metagenome assembly JAABUN01 (sample SAMN10711877, study PRJNA513370) | rock metagenome | isolation source: Antarctica rocks | place: Antarctica: Victoria Land, Siegfried Peak sud
CCTTGAGCTTCTGCAGGATCATCGCGGAGATCTCGGGCGGCGTGTACTGCTTGCCGCCGGCGTCGACGCGCACGTCACCCCCAGGTCCGGCAACGACCTTGTAGGGGACGATCGACTCCTCTTCACGCACTTCGGCCTCCTTGCGGCCCATGAAGCGCTTGATCGAGAAGATCGTGTTCGTCGGGTTGGTGACCGCCTGGCGCTTGGCCACGGTCCCCACCAGACGCTCGCCGGACTGCGTGAAGGCCACGACAGACGGCGTCGTGCGACCACCCTCGGAGTTCTCTATGACGGTGGGCTCACCGCCTTCGAGGACTGCCATGCAAGAGTTGGTGGTGCCGAGGTCGATGCCGATGGTCTTGGCCATGTGTAGTGCTCCTTGTCGCTGAAAATCTCAGTCGTGTTGACGGAGATCTTAGCGTACGGCTACGCCGATCTGCGGGCAAGCTCGCCGCAAGGGACACACTTCGCAGCGCGGCCGCTGCGCGTGGCAGATTCGGCGGCCGTGACGCAGCAGGTTGACGTGCAGCTCGAGGTGCGCGCCGCGGGGGGTGAGGTCGAGCAGGCCGTCGTGCATCTCCACGAAGCCGGCGCCGGGACGCAGGAGCCCGAGGCGGGTGGCGACGCGCGAGACGTGCGTGTCGACCGGGACGTCGGGCTGCCCGAGGGCGAAGAGCAGCACGCAGGCAGCGGTCTTGCGCCCGACACCCGGAAGGGCGGTCAAGTGATCGCGCCCCTCGCCGACCGGGACATGCGCGAGCCAGGCAAGGTCGAGCGGCTCCCCGAGGGCATGCAGGATGTTCTTAATCCGGACGGATTTCTGCCGATGCAGGCCTCCGGGCTGGATGGCGGACTCCACTTCGGACAGCGGCGCGTCGCGAACCCGTTCCCAGGTCTCGAGACGGGCCCGGAGGCGGAGGTAGGCCACGTCCCGGTTGCGGTCGCTCGTCGATTGGGACAGCACGGTCAGGACGAGCTCGTCGAGCGGCCGGCCGTGCGGCGCCGCCACCGGTCGGCCGTAGTGGCTCCGGAGGCGATCGCGAAGCCCTCGCACGCGTTTCGAGGACGGCTTGAGCCATGAAGAGCGGGTGAAAATCGGCTGGGCGGGCCTTTTGGTTGCCATAAAAGAGTTGCTAAGGACCAACAACGGCGGAAAGGTGCCAGAACTGACGCAGGAAGCACCCCCGAGATGTCGACGGACCGCGCGCATCGTTATGGTGCCGCCCTCGCCGGATCGACGGAACGTTCTTCTCCTGCTCCCGGAGGTGTCATGTACGACCGAGCAGATGCTCTGCCTCGGCCGAAATCGACTGTGCGCAGGCTCGCCTTGACGAGCGCGCTCACAGCGACCCTCGGCTTGGGCACAACGGCGCCGGCGCAAGCCAGCGGCAATCAGAGCCGGATGGATCGGACGGAGCGCAAGGTCTTGCGGGTCATGAACCGCATCCGGGCGAGTCACAATCTGGGCCGGCTCTACCGCAATCGGAGCCTGAGCCGGTCGGCCGACTATCACTCCGGCGACATGCTGCGTGCAAACTTCTTCGCCCACCCGTCGAGCAACGGCACGCCGTTCGACGCACGGGTGCGCCAATTCTCGCGCCGATCCGCGCGGATCGGTGAGAACCTCGCATGGGTCAGCGGCGCGGGCGAGCGGGGCATCGCGCGACGCATCGTCTCGATGTGGATGGCATCCCCGTCCCACAGCGCCATGATCCTGACGCCGGAGTTCCGAAGCGTCGGAGTCGCGCGGCGGACGGGAACGCTCGGTTCGGTTCGCGCGGTCGTGTTCACGGCCGACTTCTCCTCCGTCCGGTAGCGTCCCGGGTGACCGTCCGACTCCGGGCCGGGCGACTTCACAACAAGACTTCCCTGCACGCCAAGATGGCGCCTAGCGTCCGAGGGCATGCGGCGCGCCGTCCGACACCCGTCCGCGCCGGTCCTTGCGTCCGTGCTCCTGGGGGTGGTCTACCTCGCCCTCGCGCCGGCCACCGCGGACATGGCGGCCCACGTGTACCGCACGGGGCTCTGGAGGCAGCAGGGCCCTTCGGTCTGGAACGCACAGTGGTACGGGGGCCATCACGTACTGGGCTACTCACTTCTGTTCTCACCGCTGGCCGCCGTGTTCGGACCCCGCTTGGTCGGCGTCGCCGCAGGAGTGGTGGCCATCGCCCTCTTCGTGCGGGTCGTGCGCGGCCGCCACGGCGCGGCGGCGGCGACCTGGCTGTTCGCGGGTGGGGCGATGAGCAACGTCGTGATCGGGCGGATGCCGTTCACGCTCGGCATCGCCCTCGCTCTCGCGGCATGGGTCTGCGTCGAACGCGCGGGGGTCCACAGAGCATGGCTCTCTGGTGCCGCGGGGCTGGCCTTGGCGACTACGTGGGCGAGCCCGGTGGCCGGCGTCTTCCTCGCTCTCGCGGCCGGTGCCCGGCGCCTGGGTGGAGGACGGGGCGAGTTGGTGGCCGCCGGCGTGCTGGCCTGCCCCGTGGTCGCCGGCGGGGCAGTCCTCGTCGTGGCGTTCCCGGAAGGCGGGCCTGACCGCTTCGCCGCCACGGCCTTCTGGCCCATGCTGGCGGGCTCGCTCGCCGGCGCCGCCCTCCTTGACCCCGGCACCGCGCGGTGGCCGCCGGCGCGGCGCTGTACCTGGCCATGCTGGTGGGCGCCTTCTTGATCCCGACGACGTTCGGCCAGAACGCCCTGCGGCTCGGCGTGGTCCTCGGCCCGCCGCTACTCATCCTCGCCGGGCGCGCCCGCGTCCCGGCGTCGCCTTCGCCGTCGTCCTCGCCGCACTCGGCTACCTGCAATGGCTGCCAGCGGTACGGGCGGTGGTCGAGGCGCGCGGCGATCCAGCCACCCAGGCCGACTTCCAGGCCGAGGCGCGCCGCGTTCTCGCCCCTCTGGCCCAGCCCGGCGAGCGGGTGGAAGTTCCGCTGACCCGCAACCACTGGGAGGCCGCCTACCTGGCGCCGACCCTGCCCCTCGCGCGGGGGTGGGAGCGCCAGCTCGACGCCAAGGTCAACGCGATCTTCTACGACGACCGGCCGCTGACCGTCGCTAGCTATCGCTCGTGGCTTCGCGATCGCGGGGTGGGCTGGGTGGCGCTGCCCGAGGCGCCGCTCGACTACTCCGCGTCCGAGGAGAAGAATCTGCTCGAGCGCTCGCCGCCCTACCTGCGCCTCGTGCACCGCTCCAGCCGCTGGCGGATCTGGCGGGTCCAGGCGGCGGACTCCACCGCACAGAGAGCCGGCCGGGTGACCCTGGAGCTTCCCGACGGCTTCGACGTGGTCGCCCGTCGGGCAGGAACCGTCGTCGTCCGGCAGCGCTTCACCCGGTACTGGACGGTCACGGGCGGTGACGCGTGCGTGGGCCGATCCGGTGCGTGGACCGCGGTCGAGACCCAGGGGCCAGGTCGCGTCGAGATCCGGGCTCGCTTCTCGCCTTCTCGGGCTGTCGGTCGGGGGACGCCCTGCGCCGAATGAGCGCTCCGGGCCGCCTCCGAGCACCCGAGTCAACGCCGGTAGCATGAGAATCGATGCGAGCTCGCTCCCAGGCCTTCGCCGCTCGCTCCCTTCCCAAGGGATGGTCGGACGTCCTCCGCCAGCTCGGGCTCTTCGGCGGTGCCTACGTGCTCTACCGGATCGTGCGCGGGCTGGTCGACGGACGCGCGGCCCAGGCGTTCGACAACGCGCGGGAGCTCATCGGGATCGAGCGCACCCTCGGGTTGTTCGTTGAGCCGGCGGTGCACGTCTGGGCCGGGAACCGGGCCTGGGTCATCGACGTCGCGAGTTGGATGTACGTCAACTCCCACTTCACGATCACGGCACTGACCCTCGCCTGGATCTACTTGTACCGGAACTCGGCCTTCTACTTCGTGCGCAACATGTTCATGATCGCGATGGGCATCGCCCTCGTCGTCTACGTCGCCTTCTTGACCGCCCCGCCGCGGTTCATGCCCGAATGGGGCTTCGTGGATTCCGTCGCGGAGTTCACTGGCGTCCAGGCCGACTCGGGCGTCTCCAGCGCGCTCATCAACCCGTTCGCCGCCGTCCCCTCGATGCACGTCGCCTTTGCGATCATGCTCAGCGTCCCCATGTCGCGGATCATCCACCGGCGGAGCTTGAAGGCGCTCTGGCACGTCTATCCGCTCGTGGTCTCGTTCGCGGTCGTGGCCACCGCCAACCACTGGTGGCTCGATGCGGTGTTCGGAGTCTGCACGGCCGCGGTCTCGGCCTGGGCCGCCAGTCAGCTCGTCCGCACGCGGCCGCAGGTCTGGGCCTTCCGGATCGCACCGCACGGCGCGCCCGCGTGAGCTCCCGCCAGCGCGTCACGCCGCGCGATTACCAGGGACTCGTCACCGACCGGCTCGTGGAGTCGCGCCTGACCCCGAACGCGATCTCCCTGACCGGCTTCGCGCTGTGCGTCGTGGCGGCCGTGCTGGTGTTCAGCGAGCTCTACTTCCTCGGCGGGCTCGCCTTCGTGATCGGCTCGATCTGCGACACGCTCGACGGCCGGTACGCCCGGACGTCGGGAAAGGGAACCCCGTTCGGCGCCTTCCTGGACTCCACGCTCGACCGTATCGAGGAGGGCGTCGTGCTGACCGCGGTCGCCTATCAGTTCGCGCAGGAGAGCGACGAGCTGGCAGCCGCAGCGGTCGTACTCGCCGTGCTGGCCTCGCTCATGGTCTCCTACACCCGGGCCCGAGCCGAAGCTCTGGGCGTCGAGTGCAAGGTCGGCATCGCCGACCGCGCAGTCCGGGTGGTGATCCTGTCCGCCGGCCTGCTGCTCGCGAGCTTCGAGCTCTTGGAGCCGTCCGTCTACCTCTTGGCCGGCCTTTCCGTGATCACCGTCGGCCAGCGCGTGTGGCATGTGCGCGGGGAGCTGACACGTAACGCCGCCGCGTCCACGGACTAGGTGTCAGCGCCCCCCCTTTGACGCTGAAGAGGTAAGAGACTTGAGCAATACCAACGGACACGCAAACGGAAGTGCCCGGTACGGAGAGGACAAGGTTCGAGTCGCCATCATCGGCGTCGGCAACTGCGCTTCCTCCTTCGTGCAGGGCGTTCACTACTACCGCGACGCCGATGGCGCAGAGCCGGTTCCCGGTCTGATGCACGTCGACCTCGGCGGCTACCACGTCTCCGACATCGAGTTCTCGGCCGCCTTCGACATCGACGTCGAGAAGGTCGGACTCGACCTCTCCGAGGCGATCTTCGCCGGGCAGAACAACACCTTGAAGTTCGTCGAAGGCGATCTGCCCAAGATGGACATCCCGGTTCAGCGCGGCATGACCCATGACGGACTCGGCAAGTACCTCTCCGAGAAGATCACCAAGGCTCCGGGCTCCACGGTGGACATCGCCGAGATCCTCAAGGAGACGCGGACCGACGTCGTCGTCTCCTACCTGCCCGTGGGCTCCGAGCAGGCGACCAAGTGGTACGTGGAGCAGATTCTCGAGGCCGGCTGCGGCTTCGTGAACTGCATTCCGGTCTTCATCGCCCGCGAGGAGTACTGGAACAAGCGCTTCGTGAAGGCGGGGCTGCCCATCGTCGGCGACGACATCAAGTCCCAGGTCGGGGCGACCATCGTGCACCGCACGCTCGCGCGGCTGTTCGGCGAGCGCGGCGTGAAGATGCTGCGCACCTCCCAGCTCAACGTGGGTGGCAACATGGACTTCTACAACATGCTCGAGCGGGAGCGGCTGCAGTCCAAGAAGATCTCCAAGACCAACGCGGTCACGTCGATCGTCGACCATGAGCTGCCGGCCGAGGACGTCCACGTCGGGCCGTCGGACTACGTGCCGTGGCTTACGGACCGCAAGTGGGCGCACATCCGCGTCGAGGGGCAGGCGTTCGGCGACGTGCCGCTCAATCTCGAGCTCAAGCTCGAGGTCTGGGACTCGCCGAACTCCGCGGGAATCGTCATCGACGCGGTCCGGTGCTGCAAGCTCGCGCTCAATCACGGGATCGGGGGGCAGCTCGACGGACCGAGCTCCTACCTCATGAAGTCACCGCACAACCAGCGGCCTGACAATGAGGCGCGCGAGGAGACGGAGAAGTTCATCGCCGAGCACGCACGCACGATGGAGGGCGCGCAGGCCGCGCGTGAGGCCGAAGCCGAGGCGGCGAGGGCCCGGGCGTAGAGCCTTCTCGACGTGCGCCTTGCCATCGCCCAGGTGACGCCGTACCCCTGGGAGGACGAGCACGAGGTCAACACCTTCGTGGACTCGCTGTCGGCTGAGTTGGCCGAGCGCGGCCATCGCGTCGTGGTCGCCGCGCCTTCGTGGTCGACCGAGCTCGTGCAGGAATCGCGCCGGCGCATCCGCGCGGGCACGGCGCTGCCGGGCGAAGGCGAAGTCCGCGTGCTCGGGATGGGCGAGCTCATGCCTCTCGGCCCCTCGAGACGGGGTGTGGCTCCCGCGCCCCCCGTCGACGTCGCGCGCACCGTCGAGGAGCTGCTCTCCCAGACGCCGTTCGACGTGGTCCACGTTCACGAGCCCTTCGCTCCGAGTGCCGCCTCCGGCGCTCTGCGACATTCGCGCGCGCTCAACGTCGGCACCTTTCACGCGCCGACCGAGCGGGTGCTCTCCACCCAGGTCGCGCGGCGTTTCGTGGAGCGCTTCTTCGGGCGGCTCGACGCCCGCACCGCGTCCTTCGCCGCCACCCGCGAGCTCATGGAACGTTACTTTCCCGCGACGTACCGCGTGGTGGCGCCCGGCGCCGCGGTGGCGGACCGCCCGGACCGGGCCGGCCGCGTGCGGATCGCCTTCTGTGGCGGGGAGGAACGGGCCGCGCTGCGGCTGTTCCTCCGTGCCCTGCGACGAATCCCCCCAGAGCTCGACTGGGAGGCGACCGTCTTTGCACCCAACGGGGCGGCGCCCACGCTGCGCAGCGCGCTGCGACAACGCGTGCGCCTGATCTCGGACGGCTCGCCGGTCGCCGCGCTGGCCGAGGCCGACATTGCGGTGGCCGCCTCGGAGGGCGTGGCGCCGGCTCCCGGGATCCTGGTGACGGCGCTCGGAGCCGGGGCCGTTCCTCTGGCCGCCCGGCTGCCGGCCTACGAGGAGGTGCTCGACGACGGCGCCTTGGGGCTGCTGTTCGCGCCGGGAGACGTCGAGACCCTGGCGGCCCAGCTCACGCGCCTGATCACCGACGCCCCGCTCCTGAACCGGCTGCGGGATCAGGCCGCCGCTCGCGCGCCCGAGCGCTCCTGGTCGCGGGTGGCCGACGAGTACGAGGCGGTCTACTCAGAGCTCATAGCCCGCCGCCATCCCATGTCCGGACGCAGCGCGGTTCGCGCCCGTGTCGCCCGCAAGCCCCTCATCGACGTCGACCTGCACATGCACACGGATCATTCCCACGACTGCGCGACCCCTGTGGACCTGCTCCTCGCGACGGCCCGCGAGCGCGGCTTGGGCGCCATCGCGGTCACCGACCACAACGAGATCTCGGGTGCGCTGCGTGCGCGCGAGCTCGCCGCCGAGCACGGGATCAAGGTCGTCGTCGGGGAGGAGGTCAAGACCGGCGGGCAGGGCGAGGTGATCGGCTTGTTCATCGAGGAGAAGATTTCGCGCGGGATGACCCTGCAGGAGACCATCGACGAGATCCACCGCCAGGGTGGCCTCGTCTACGTCCCCCACCCGTTCGACCGGCTGCACTCCGTGCCCGACTACGAGCACCTGCTCGGCGTGGTCGACGACGTGGACGCGCTCGAGGTGTTCAACCCGCGCATCGCCATCCCGGCCTACAACGAGGAGGCCGTGCGCTTCGCGGCCAAGTACCGCATCCCGGGGGGCGCAGGCTCTGACTCCCACGTCGCCCAGGGCCTCGGCTCGGTTCGCATCCACATGCGCGACTTCGACGGGCCGGAGGAGTTCCTCGAGTCGCTGCGCGACGCCGACATCACCGGTCGCCCGTCCTCCCTCTACTACGCCCAGGTCCAGGCGCTGAAGTTCCTCCAGACCAGGGTCCGTAAGCCCACCCCGAGCCGCAAGTAAGGATGCAGGGGCAAGGAGAACCGCCCGGGGCGCGCAATTTCGTCGGCATGCCGGCAACGGACGACGAGATCCGCGAGAAGTACCTCGAGCGCGCGATCCGTGAGCTCAACCACTTCACCCGCGACCTGCAGGCCTGCCGGCACTGCCCCCGGGGCAACCTCATGCCCGTGCTCGGCTCAGGGCATCCACAGGCCGACGTCTTCCTGCTCAAGTACGCGCCGATGCCCTCGGAGATCGAGGAGGGCGTCGCCTTCTACGGTCGCTCGGGTTCGGCGCTCATGAAGTCGCTCCGGCGCCTGGACATCGACCCTCTGGCGGTCTACGGGACGCTCTGCGTCAAGTGTCCCGTCGCCGACACCGCGCTGGCGGGTCCCGAGTGCATCGCCCGGGTCCTCGAGGAGATCGTGATCGTCGCCCCGAAGCTCGTGGTCGTGATGGGCTCCGATGCGCTCGGGGTGCTCAACGAGCTCGGGCTGCCGCTCTCGCGTGAGGTCGCCGCGACAGCGGGGGAGATCCAGAAGCTCACACCGTCGATCGACGCGCTCTTCGTCCCCAACATCGACGAAGCGCTCGACGAGGAGACCTCCAAGCGCGCGTTCTGGACGGCGTTCCGCGCGCTGGGCGCGTGGTACGCAGAGTTCCCCCCGTACTGATCCGCTGAGCGGTCAGACCGCGGCGGGGGCCGTTGATGCCTGCCGCGGGCTACCCCTGGGGTAGCCCGCGGTAGCCGTCTCCGCCAAGACCTCTCCGATGAACCGAGTCGCTAGAACGTGACGATGACCTTGCCGAGCTTGGAACCCGCCTCGAAGCGCTCGTAGGCCCTGGCCGCGTCCGCGAGCGGGAAGGTGGCAGCCACGGGCACCGAGAGGTTGCCCGAAGCGAAGCCGGGGAGCACGGACCGCTCGACGAGGCGCGCGGCGGCGGCCTTCTGCTCCAGTGGACGGGCACGGAGCGTGGAGCCGTGGATCCGGCCCCGCTTGCCCATGAGGGCGAGGAGGTTGATCTCCGCCTTGGCTCCAGCGCCGACGCCGATGATGCAGATGCGCCCACCCGTGGCGAGGGCCGTGAGGTTGTCGGCGAGGTTGATCGCCCCCACGAGCTCGAGGATCACGTCGAAGGGCCCGGCCTCGGCGAATCCGTCGGGGGCGATGGCCTGGGCTCCAAGGGCGGTGATCGCATCGCGCGCGCCCTCGTCTCGCACCGTTGCGGTGACGCGAGCGCCCGCCATCGTGCCGAGTTGTACGGCGGCTGTCCCGACCCCACCGGCCGCACCGTGCACAAGGAGACGCTCGCCGGCGTTAAGCCCGGCCTGAGTGAAGATGGCGTCGTGAGCCGTGGTGAAGACCTCGGGCAACCCGCCTGCCGCTTCCCATTCGATCTCGTCGGGCACCGGCATCGCCGCCCGCTCGTGCACCGTGGCGAGCTCGGCCTGCCCGCCGCCGCCCGTGACCGCCATGACCCGATCGCCGGCCGCGAAGCGTTCCGCCCCGGGACCGCACTCGAGGACCTCCCCGGCGAACTCGAGGCCGGGGATGTCGGGCGGAAACCCCGGCGGCGCCGGGTAGGCGCCCTTGCGCTGCATGACGTCGGCGCCGTTGAGGCCGGCCGCGCGCACGCGAACCAGGACTTCGCCCGCGCCAGGCCGCGGATCCGGATGCTCCTCGACGCAGATCAGCTGATCGCGAATGGTTACGGCTCGCATACGACGATGCTACCTGGAGGAGGACTCTGTGCGAGTTGGTGCAAAGATGGCATAGACGCATTCGTTCAGTGGGCAATACCGAGAGACATGTCCGTCCCGTTTCCAGTTCCCCTTCCATCGCTGCCGCCCATCTGGCTGGAGAGCCGGGTCTGGCTCGAAGCGGTGGCGTTGCGGCGGTCAGACGTGTGGCGGGGTGAGGAAGTGGCGTCAGGCGATGGGCGCCCAGCGCTTCTCATCCCCGGCTTCCTCGCGGGCGACGGTTCCCTCGGGACCATGACGAGTTGGCTCCGGCGAGCCGACTACCACACCCGACGAGCCGGCATCCGGGCGAACGTCGGCTGCTCGGAGCTCGTCTGCCTGAAGCTGGAGCAGCGCCTGGAGGAGATGGCCGAGCGCCACGGCCAGCGGGTCGCGATCGTGGGGCAGAGCCGGGGCGGCATCTTCGCCAAGGCGCTGGGCGCGCGGCGGCCCGACCTGGTGTCGGGCGTCGTGACTCTCGGATCTCCGCTGATCAACCAGCTCGCGGTGCACCCCTTCGTGCTCGCCCAGGTGGGCGTGGTCGCCGCCTTGGGCACCCTGTCCATGCCTGGCCTGCTGAGCGCGTGGTGCCTGCGCGGTGAGTGCTGCGAACCTTTTCGGCGCGCCCTCGCAGACCCGTTTCCCGACGAGGTCGGCTTCCTCTCCATCTACTCGAAGTCCGACGGCATCGTGGACTGGCGCTCCTGCCTCGACCCCGGAGCCGACGAGCATGTCGAGGTCCGGGCCTCGCACATCGGCATGAGCCTCAACGCAGCGACGTACCGGGCGACCGCGCGGGCGCTCGAGTCCTTCGGGGCCGGAATGAGCCATCCTGGCGGTGCCACGGTGTTCGCCGAAGCCGCCTGACTCTCGGGTCAGTCGACCCGCAGCACGATCTTGCCGCCCACCCGGCGCTCCAGGAGCGCGGTGATCTCGTCACCGGCTTCGCGCCAGCTGACCTCGCGCTCGACCTGTCCGTCGAGACGGCCGGCCGCGACCAGGGCGGCCAGGCGGCCGAGATCCCGGGTGCCCGAGCCCTCGCGGTCCAGTTCGTTGAAGACCAGGAAGCCGTAGACCATCGCGCCGGGCGCGCGCCCGAACAGCTTGCGCGTCTCATAGCCCACGGGTCCGTCGTCGGTGGACGCGAAGGAGACGACGGTGCCGAAGGACGCCACGTGCTCTATGGCGGCGGCCAGCGTCCGTCCACCGACGCCCTCCACGATTATCTCGTAGTCCTCGACGATCTCCGTGACGACCTCTTCGGCACCCAGCGCGGTCAGTCCGGACGCCTGCTGAGCGTCTCGCACGAGCGCGGTCACGTGCGCTCCGCCCGCCGAAGCGAGTTGGATGGCGAATCGCCCGACGCCCCCGTTCGCGCCTGTCACGAGCACTCGGCGCCCGACCAGGTTGCCGGCTACGTCGAGGGCCTTGAGCGCGGTGAGGCCGGCTACCGGGAGCGTGGCCGCCTGGGCATCTGAGACCTCATCGGGAAGCGTCGCCAAGGTCTGGGTCGGGATCACGACCCTCTCGGCCCAGGCGCCCGACCGGACCAGGCCCACCACCCGGGCTCCGACCTCAGGACCGGACCCGTCGCCGGCCTTCTGGTCCACCACCCCGGCGACGTCCCAGCCCGTCACCGACCCAGGGGGCATGCCGGCCAGACGCTTGGACTCCCCGCGATTGAGCGAGAAGGCACGGACGCTGACCAGCGCCTCGTTGCGAATGGGCACCGGTTCGTCAACCTCGGTCAGCTCGACGAGGGACGGAGTCGAGGTGGTTGTGAGCGCAAGCATCTCTCGATGCTACTCCTCGGCTCCCTCCGGCTTCGCGTCGTGTTGACCCCGCTCTAGCAATGCCACACATTCGATATGCGGCGTCTGCGGGAACATGTCGACCGGCCTGACCCGGCGCAGGACCCACCCCGCCTCCACGAGCTGCGCTGCGTTGGGAGCGAGCGTGGTCGGGTTACAAGAGACGTAGACGATCCGGTCTGGCCCCGCCTCGATGATGCGGCGAACGACCTTGGCCGACAGTCCGGCGCGCGGAGGATCGATCACGCACACGTCGGGCTTGCCCACGCGCTCGACCAGCTCGCGCATCGACGTGCGGATGTCTCCGGCAAAGAAGGTGGCGTTGGAGATCTCGTTGAGCTTCGCGTTCTCGATCGCGTCGGCCACCGCGGACTCGATGAGCTCCACGCCGATCACCTGGCGGGCGCGGGCGGCGAGCCTGATCGCGATGGTGCCGTACAGGTCGAACACGCGCTCGTGGCCGCGCAGCCCCGCGAATTCGGTCGCGACGCCGTACAGCACTTCGGCCATTTCGGTATTGGTCTGAAAGAACGCCTGGGGAGAGATCAGGAAGCGCAGCTCGCCGAGGTCGTCCATGAGCTGGGGGGAACCGGAGAGCAGGCGCGTCGTCCCGCCCTGCGTGCTCTCCCCGAGCGACTCCGTCTGAGTCCAGAGCACGCCGTCGGCGTCGACGGCGCCCGCGAGCTTCTCGGCGTCGAGCACACCCGGTGAGGTGACCAGGCGAACCTGGGACTGCCCCGTGCGACGGCCCTCACGGATGATCAGGTTGCGCAGCAGTCCGCGTTGGGTGCGCCGGTCCCAGGCGTCGAGCTTCTCCTCGCGGCAGAACGCGAGCACCTGCTCGCGCAGCTCGTTGGAACGCTCGGAGGCGAGCTTGACGTCCGTTACCGAAACGATCTCGTCGAAGCGGCCTGGTGCGTGGAAGCCGCACACGAGCTCACCCTCCGTTCCCACGCCGAACGAGTACTCGAGCTTGTTCCGATAGCGCCACTGCTCGAGAGCGGGGACGATGGGATCGAGCTCGAAGCCCTCGAGGCGCCCGATGCGAGTCAGCGCGTCCGCGACCTGCTCCTGCTTGACCTCGAGCTGGCGCTCGTAGGGCAGCACCTGCCACGGGGCGCCCGGGTGGTCGGCGACCGGCGCGATGCGGTCCGGACCGGGCTCGAGCACCTCGACCGCGCGCGCCTCCGCGTACGCGCGCTTGGACTTGCCCACTACGGCGCGGACGCGGTCACCCGGCATGCCGCCCGCGACGAAGACCACGTAGCCCTCGAGGCGCGCGACGCCGTTGCCGCCGTAGGCGAGGGTGTCGACCGTGAGCTCCAGCTCGTCCCCACGCGCGGGTCGGGGAGGGCGGGAGACGGGAGAAGTGCTCATCGGCGTTCAGGATGGCAGGCGCCGCCGGGGCCGAACCTCATCCGACCAGCAGCTCGATGAGCGCCTTCTGCGCGTGCCGTCGGTTCTCCGCCTGATCCCAGATCCGCTGGCGGGAGCCGTAGAGGACTTCCGCGGTGATCTCCTCGCCCGGATGCGCCGGAAGGCAGTGGAGGGCGATGGCGCCCGGGGCCGCTCGGTCGAGCAGCTCGTCGTCGAGCCGGTAGGAGGTCAGGGCTTCACGGCGGCGGGAGGCGCTGGCCTCGTCGTCGGACATGGAGACCCAGACGTCGGTGTAGACCGCCTGCGCACCGGCCACCGCAGCGGCTGGATCGTCGGTCAGAGTGGCGCCTAACGTGTCCTCGAGCTGATAGCCGGCGGGGGCCGCCACGCTCACCTGAACTCCAGCCAGCGCGCCGACCACGGCCAGCGAGCGGGCGACGTTGTTGCCGTCACCCACGTAGGCGAGTTTGAGCCCTTCGAGGGCTCCGAATGCCTCACGGAGGGTCAGCAGGTCCGCGAGCACCTGACACGGGTGGTGGGTCGGAGAGAGCAGGTTGACCACCGGCACCGTCGCGTGGGCGGCGAGCTCCTCGAGCCGCTCGTCGGAGGCCGTGCGCAGTCCGATGACGGCGGCGTGACGGGAGAGCACGATCGCGGTGTCGCCGACCGACTCACCGCGGGCGAGCTGGAGGTCTTCGGGCCGCAGGACCATCGGGTGTCCGCCGAGCTCGACCACCCCGGCTTCGATCGAGGTCCGCGTCCGCGTCGAAGGGCGCTCGAAGATGAGCGCCGCCGTACGACGCTCGAGCGCGGATGATGAGAGAGGGCCGGCTTTCAACCCAGCCGCGCGGTCCAGCAGCGCGACCAGCTCCGAAGCGCTGAGCTCGGTTCCGGTCAGGAAATGACGCGGCAAGCGCGGCAGTGTACGCCGTGTCAGGGGCGCGCCATGAGCCGGTCGCGCAGAAGCGCGAGATCGATCTGCGCGGGCTCGGTCTGAGCGACGAACTCCGACAGCAGCGTGACGAAGCGATGGGGGTCGTCACGATGCGGGAAATGCCCTGCGTGCGGCAGGATCTCAAGGCGGCTGCCCGGCATCTTGATCTGTGCCTCCCGGCCGTGAATCGCCGGAATGATGCGATCACGCTCTCCCCAGACGAGCAGGGTCGGCACTTCCGCGGCGAGGTAGAGCCGGTCGGATGCGTCGACGCGCTGGCCCCCTGTGTCGATGACGGAGCGGACCGTGTGGACGAAGGCGTGGCGGGCGCCGGAGTCCTTGAGTGATGCGAATCCGCGGGCGACCTCCTCGAGATCGGAGCCGGGCCGCAGCCCGACCTTGCCCAGCGCCCGCCCTAAGAGCCCGCCCGCGCGATCGAGGCGGGAGCCGGCGAGGAGGGGCAAGACCCATTCGGCCCCGGGCAGTGCCACGGAGCGCAGCAGCAGGTTGACTTCGCGTCCCAACCCGCCACTCGAGACCAGGACGAGTCGTTCCAGACGCTCGGGGAACTGATACGCGAACTGCATGGCGATCCCGCCGCCCAGGGAATGACCGACCACCGTCGCCGATTCATGGCCAAGAGCGGCCAGCAGGTCGCGTACCGCGCTGGCGTAGGCACCGAGCGAGTAGTCGCCGCGAGGCTTGGACGACCCGCCGTGGCCGAGCATGTCCGGGGCGATCACCGTGAATCGCTCCCCGAGCCACGGCAGGACCGCGTCCCACGTCTGCCCCGATCCGGCGATGCCGTGCAGGAGCACGATCACCGGCTTGCCCGAGCCCGTCCCGGACTCCCGGTACGTGACGCGATGCCCGTGCAGCGTGATCTCGCTCATGTGAGTCCTTTCGGAAGCATCCTCAGTGCGCCATGATCGCAGCCGTGCGGGTCCTGACCTGGAACCTCTTGCATGGCCGCGCCCAACCGCCGGCCGGGCGGCCATTGCTGGCGGAATTCTCCCGAGCCCTCGCTCAATGGGAGTGGGACGTTGCCCTGCTGCAGGAGGTCCCGCCGTGGTGGCCGCCGCTGCTCGCCCGCGCCGCTGGAGCGTCCGAGCACCGTGCCGAGCTCACCTCGCGCAACGGGTGCCTCCCTCTGCGGCGGGCGATCGCCCGCCGGAAGCCCGACTTCATCAAGTCACATGGCGGGGGGGCCAACGCCCTGCTCGCGCGGGTGCCGCTCACGAGCGACCACCGCCAGGCGCGTCTCACGTGCCGGCCGGAGCGCCGTGTCGTGCACGGTGTGGCCCTCCCCGACGGGACCTGGGTGGTGAACCTGCACGCGAGCACCCACCCGGCAGAACGGCGGCGGGCGGATCTCCACACCGCCCACGACCACGCGTTGACCTGGTCGGCCGGGGCACCGCTGATCTTCGGTGGAGATCTCAACTCCAGGAATCCGCGCCTCGAACACCTCTCCATCGTCGCCTCCCACCGGGTCGACCATCTGCTCGTCCGTGGCCTGGAGGCGAAGGGGCCCGGCGAGGTCCTGGACGCGGGTATTCTCTCTGACCACCGACCGTTGGCCGTTGATCTCAGACCCACGGCCTAAAGGAGATCCATGCGCCGTGGAGCTCTCGCCACCTGCCTCGCGCTCGCTGTTGCGGGATGCGGCTCCGACGAGCCGGCTTCGAGCGGCGACAAGCCCGCCGCGGACAAGGCGCCGAATGCCGTCGGAATGAAGAACACCGCGTTCGACCCGGGGCAGATCACCGTCAAGGCCGGCGATACGGTCAACTGGGTCAACGACGAGGAGGTCGAGCGCAACGTCGTTGCGACAGACGGCGCGACCTTCAAGTCCGACACCTTCGGCAAGGACGGCACCTTCAAGGTCAAGACCGAGAAGCCCGGAAAGATCAGTTACGTCTGCACGATCCACGAAGGCATGGGCGGCAGCATCACCGTGGAGTAAGGGCGCCCTTCAGCGATCGAAGCGCTCCCGCCCGCCGGCCCGGATCCCGAAGCCGCGCAGCGCGAGGAGAGCCTTCTCGCTCACCGTGCCCGGCTTGGGCAGGATGCCGAGCTGCATGGCCGCGTCGTAGAGATCGAGGAAGGCGCGCACACGGTGCAGGCGACCCCCTGAGAGCTCGCAGTAGAAGATCGCGTGCACGATCAGGAACCGGCCGGTCGGGGCGAGTCCCTCCAGCGGCTTCGTGTGGTTGGCGAGCAGCTTGACCGGCGCGGCGATGTGGCGCCCGTTCGAGAGCCGCTCGC
>JAABUN010005337.1_pt1 | contig 16098 bp, 11 predicted proteins | sample 5559311 | NCBI WGS metagenome assembly JAABUN01 (sample SAMN10711877, study PRJNA513370) | rock metagenome | isolation source: Antarctica rocks | place: Antarctica: Victoria Land, Siegfried Peak sud
ACGCCGAGTTCATCCGCCGGGCCTACCTGGATACCTGCGGCATCCTCCCGAAGCCTGCCGAGACCGAGAAGTTCCTGGCGGATGCCTCCCCCGACAAGCGCGCGAAGCTGATCGACCTATTGCTGACCCGCCCCGAATACGTCGACTTCTGGGCGCACAAGTGGAGCGACCTGCTCTTGATTTCCACGCGCAAGCTGTCCCAGGCCGCGGTCTGGGGCTTTCACCGAAAAGTGCGCACCAGCGTCGCCGATAACCAGCCGTGGGACCGCTTCGCCCGCGATATCCTGATGGCTTCGGGCAGTACCCTCTCCAACGGGGGTGGCGGCTACTTCGTGCTGCACAAAGACGTGTCCGACCTCGTGGAATCGACGGCCCTGACTTTCCTCGGAACGTCGATCACCTGCGCCCGTTGCCACAACCACCCGCTCGAAAAGTGGACGCAGGACCAATACTGGCAGATGGCCAACCTTTTCAGCCGGGTCGGACTGAAGAACGGGGACCGCCCCGGCGAAGTGCTCGTACAGAACCTGGGGTCCGGCGAGGCCCTACATCTCCGCCGCGGCAAGGCGATGTCCCCCACACCGCTCGGCGGGAAATCTATTCCGGCCGACAGCACCCAGGACCGCCGCGAATTCTTCGCCGACTGGCTGACCGAGCCGGGCAACCCCTTCTTCGCCAAGGCCATCGTCAACCGCGTCTGGAAGAACTACATGGGCCGCGGATTGGTCGAAGCCGAGGACGACCTGCGCGACACGAACCCGCCGACCAACGCCGAACTGCTCGACGCTCTCACGAAGGACTTCGTCGACCATAAGTTCGATCTGAAGCATCTCATGCGGACGATCCTCAACTCGGCCGCGTACCAGCGCTCCTCCAAGCCCGTACCCGGCAACGCCGACGACGACCGTTTCTACTCGCACTACCTGCTCCGTCGGCTCTCGGCCGAAGTCATCCTTGACGCTTATTCGGATGTCGTCGGCGTGCCGACTCCCTTCGGCCAGGTGGCCATCGGCAGCAGCGGAGGCACCGCGGAGAGCGCGCTCTACCCGGCGGGCACGCGGGCCATGCAGTTGCCCGATTCGCAACCCGTGTCGCGCTTCCTCGACGCTTTCGGCCGCGCCGAACGCAGCCAGACCTGCTCCTGCGAAACGACGAAGGACTCGAGCGTCACGCAAGCTCTTCACCTGAACAACGGCCAGACGCTCAATGACAAGCTCCGCGCTCAGGACTCGATCGTCGCCCGTTGGCTGGCGGACAAACTCGACGACGGGGAGATCGCGAAGCGGCTCTTCCAACTCACGCTGGCCCGAGCACCGAGTGCGGCGGAGGCGAAGGTGCTTGCCGAGGCTTTGGGCGACGCCCGGCGGAGCGGCGCGGCGGCCCATCGCGAAGCCGTCGAGGACGCGGCCTGGGCCGTGTTGACGGGCAAGGAATTCCTCTTCAACCACTGATCCGCACTCTCCCCGGTGTCCTATGTTCCGTCTCCTCCTCGGGCTGGCCGCGATCTCGCTTACCTTCGCCGCCATTCGGGCTGCGCCGCCGGTTTCGGCCGTCGTTTATTCCGCCGATGGCAAAACGCTCGCCGCCGGCACCCGCGGAACCGCCTACCTCATCGATCCCTCGACCAGCGGCGTCATCAGGGACTACGCGGGCCAAACCGGGCGCGTGACCGCTCTGGCGTTCTCGAAGGACGGACTTCTCGCCGTGGCCAGCGGCGAACCGGGCAAGTCCGGGGTCGTCCGCCTCTTCAACACCCGCGATGACAAGTCGTCGGAACCGATCGCGGAGATCGCCGCCCACGCCGATGTGGTCTACGCCCTCGATTTCAGTCCGGACGGTAAAACGCTGGCCAGCGCGGGCTACGACCGGCTCGTGAAGCTCTGGACGCTCGGCGTGGCCGACAAACCCGCCCTCACGCTCAAAGACCATAGCGACGCCGTCTACTCCCTGCACTTCCATCCGGACGGCAAGCTGCTCGCCAGCGGGTCGGCGGACCGCACCGTCAAAGTCTGGGACGCGGCCACCGGCAGGCGCCTTTACAGCCTCGGCGACGCCACCGATTGGGTGTACGACTTGGCCTGGTCGCGCGATGGCAAGCAACTTTACGCGGCCGGCGTCGACAAAAGCATCCGCATCTGGGACGCCGGTGCCGACGGGGGCAAGCTCGTGAAGTCGCAGTTCGCTCACCAGGCGGGTGTGTTGAAGTTGCTCGGACCGACCGCGGGCGGCACCCTCTATTCCGTCGGGGAAGATCGCGTCGTGAAAGGCTGGAGCGCGGTGGATCTCCAAGAGATTCACACCCTGCCCGCACGCTCCGAAAGCGTGCTTTCGGCCGCCCTCTGCCCAGACGCGGGACAACTGGCGCTGGGGCGCTTCGATGGCGTGCTGGAACTGATCGAGCCCAAGACGGGGAAGGTGCTGCACACGCTGTTGCCGGCGAAACCGAAGGCCGCCGAAGTGAAGACGCGCTTCCCGAGCGTGACGGTCCCTGGCGGCACGCATTCGGCGCGGACGGCCGCGAAGGTGGCTTGGCCCGCGACGATCCGCGCCACGCTCGACCGCCCCGGCGCAACGGACTACTACCGGATTGAAGCCAAGGCCGGCGACGAACTCGGCTTCGAGATCCTCACGACCACCGGTGACGCCAAGAAGTTCGACCCGGTCCTGATGCTGATCGACGAGGCGGGCGAAGCCTTGCAGGAGTCGTTCACGGGCCTGCTCGGTTTCCGTGTTACGAAAGCCGGCGTATACGCGGTCTCCGTGTGCGACAAGGAATTCCGCGGCGGTGCGGAGTACGGGTACCGCCTCTCGGTCGGGCCGATCCCGATCATCACGAGCGTTTTCCCACGCGGCGTCCTACGCGGCGTCGCCGTGGATGTCCGCGTCCGCGGGGTCAACCTCGGCCGTGCCGATGGCATCGTCGTGACGATGACGGCCCCGGCAACGGCCGAGTTCGGGAGTCGGCTCCCGGTGCCCGTGTCGAAGATCGGTAACGCGGCTCCGCTAGGGAGTGCCGCGGTGGTCGTCGGCGAATTCCCTGCGTCCACCGAGAAGGCGTTGACGGTTCCCGGCACGTTCGACGGCGCGATCGCCAAGCCGGGGGAGACGCAATCGGTCTCCTTCGCCGCGGAAAAAGGGAAGACGCTGGCCATCGAAGTCCACGCGGCCCGTCTCGACTCCAAGCTCGATTCGGTCATCGAGATACGGGACGAAGACGGCAAGCCCCTCGAACAGGTGACGCTCCGCAGCGTGTCGCAGACCTTCACGACCTTCCGCGATCACGATTCGGCCGTGTCCGGCATCCGCCTCGACACCTGGAACGAGCTTCGCACCAACGATTTTCTCTACGTGGGATCGGAGTTGATGCGGATCAAGGCCCTGCCGAAGAACCCGGACGACGACTGCCAATTCGTGCAGATCGACGGCAAGCGCGTCGGCTTCTGTGGCACAACACCCACCCACCATGCCCAGAACACGCCGATGTACAAGGTGGAGCTTCACCCGCCCGGCTCGACCTTTCCGCCGAACGGCCTGCCGGTGTTCCCGCTCCCCTGGCGCAACGATGACGGCGGGCCTGGGTTCGGTAAGGATTCCTTCTTGCTCTTCGAGGCTCCGCGCACCGGCAAGTACCAAGTGCTTGTCCGCGACGCCCGCGGAGCGGGGGGAGAGCCGTTCGGCTTCCGGCTCACGGTGCGGCCGCCGAAGCCCGACTATATCCTCAAGGTGTCGCCGAGCGACCCGAAGGTATGGAAAGACGGCGGCGTGCCGATCACGGTGACGGCCACGCGACGCGATGGCTTTGCCGGCCCCATCCGCGTTCGATTCGACAAGCTCCCGGCCGCATTCTCGGCCCCGGAAACGGTCGTCGAAGAGGAGCAGGCGAGCGCGACGGTGGCGCTCTCGGCTACGGGAGTGGCGTCACCGCCCGCTCCCTTCCGCGTCGTGGGGGAAGCGCAAATCGGGGGAAAACCGGTGGTGCGCGAGGCCGCCGGGGGGACGCCGACCCTGGTGGAGCCAGGCGAGTTGATTACGGAGACGGGTGTTGCGAGCGTGACGGTGAAGCCAGGACAAGAGGCGAAGCTGAAGGTGAAGATCGCGCGGGCCAAGGGCTTCGTGGGGCGGGTGCCGCTCGACGTGCGCGGCTTACCGCATGGGGTTCGCGTGGAGAACATCGGGCTGAACGGGATTCTGGTTTTGCCGGAGGAGACCGAACGGGAACTCGTGATCTACGCGGAGCCGTGGGTGAAGCCGATGGCGGTGCCGTTCGTCGTGTTGTCGCGCGTCGAGAAGAACGGCACCGAGTTCGCGGCGAAGTCGGTGCTGCTGAGAATCGAGAAGTAGGTCGCGCTCCGCGTGACGCCTTTCAACGTTGTCATGCGGAGCGTGACCTACAAGAGGCGCCCTCACGCCAGCTTATCCACAGGGCCGTACCCGACGACGGTCATGGCGTCGATGGGGAAATGGTCCAGGTAGTTGCGAAGAGAATCCAGGCTCACGGCGTCATAGCGGGCCAGTTCCACGTCGGGGTCGGAGAACTCGTCGTTGTAGAGCCACGCCCCCGCGAGCGCCCGCATCCGACCGGACGGGCGCTCGCTGTAGCGCACCACCCGCGAGGCGATCTTGTTCTTCGCCTGCGTCAATTCCTCCGCCGTGATATTGGCTTTCTGCACCTCGCCGAGTACCCGCCGGACGGTGCCGAGGTTATCGCCGGCCGATTCGGGGTCGCAACTGAAGCTCGTGCCGAGCAACCCGCACCCCTGGCTCGTATCCACCCCGCACGACGCCGATTCGACGTGCCCCGGATCGACAAGCTCCCAGTGGAGCCGGCTGCCGGAGTCGTCGCCGATGGCGATGGCCAGCGTCGTCGCCTCGTAACGCAGCATCGACTCCGCTGGGACGGAACTCGCCAGGCAGAGTACGTGCTCCTGGGCCGTGCCTTCCTTGGTCACGGCGTGGACCCCGCCAGGGCCGGTGTGGGCTGCCAGGCCCGTGCGCGCCGCGGAACCAGTCGGCCATCCCTTCGTGACGCTTTCGAGCATGGCCACGAACGCCGGCCAGTCGAATTGCCCCGCCACCGCGACGAGGGTGTTCGGCGTGACGTACCTACGGCCAAAGTAGTCATGCATCTGGTCGCGTGTGAGCGCCGACACGCTTTCGCGGGTGCCGAGGATCGAGTTCCCCAACCGGTGGCTGCCATAATAGATGCGCTTGGCGTGATCCCAGGCCATCGACCCCGGCTGGTCGTCGTACATCTTGATCTCTTCGAGGATGACGTTCTTCTCAGTGGCGAAGTCGTCGTCGCGCAGGCTCGGCCGCAGGATGTCCGCGAGGATGTCCACGGCGCTCGGCAGGTACTCCGGGAGTACGGCCGCGTAGTACGCCGTGACCTCCTCGCTCGTGTAGGCGTTGTAGGACGCGCCGATGCGGTCGAAGTCGCGGTTCACGTCGAGCGCCGTGCGCCGGGGCGTGCCCTTGAACATCATGTGTTCGAGGAAATGCGACACGCCCGACTCGGGTGCGGTCTCGTCGCGGCTGCCCGTCTTCACGTAGAAGCCGACGGACACCGAGCGCGACGAGGGGATCGTCTCGCCGATGAGTTGCAGGCCATTGGGCAGGCGGTGGGTGTGGAATGGCATGGGCGCTCGGGTCGGGTGTGGGTAAGGGGGGTGGGCTGCGTCGGCGTTGTCCCCCGCCGGAGCCTGTCCAGCCACTCCACCCCCACCCTCCGTTGGACAGGTGCAGAATTTCTGGACAGGCCGATTTTTTCTGGACAGACCAAGCGCCGCAACGACTTGCGCACGGTCTCACCCGGAGGGTGTGACCAGCGGGGCCGGGCCGAGCGTCACGACCGTGAAGTCCTTCGCCGGGTAGCGGTCGAGGTAGCCGAGGATGCTTGGTGGGGTGAGGGCGTCGATGGCCGTCTGAATTTCGTCGATGCGGCGGACGCGGTTGAGGTAGAACCAGTCGGTGGCCATCGAACTGGCCCGCGAGGAGGTCGATTCCTGCTGCATGATGAGCGAGGTCTTCAAGCCGGCCCGCACGCGGTCCACCTCCTCCTCCTCGATGCCGTCCTTGAGCCGCCGGAGTTCGCCGATCATCACGTCGAGCGTTTGCTGGGCGCGGTCGGCCCCGGTGCCGGCGTAGCAGACCACCGCGGCGCGGTCCTTCACGGTGTCGTAGCTGGCGCTCACCGAGTAGCAGAGGCCGCGCTTCTCGCGCACTTCGGTGAAGAGCCGGGCGCTCATGCCGCCGGAGAGCACGCTGATGGCCCCGCGGGCCGGGTAGAAGTCGGACGTGCCGAAGGGGGCGCTCGGGAAGGCCACGGCGATTTGTGTCTGCTGCGTTTCTTTGGGGAGGTGCCCGGAGGTCGGGCGATGCTCCGCCGGGGCCTGGGCCGGTTCGGGCGTGCCTTGCCAATCGCCGAAGGCTTCGCCGACGCGCGCTTTCAATTCCTTCCACTCGCAGTTGCCGGCCACCGAGAGGATGGACCCGTGCGGCCGGAAGCGCGCGGCGTAGAAATCGCGCACGTCCTTCGGCGTGACCGCTTCGATCCCGGCCGGAGTGCCGTACTGGTTGCGGTTGTAGGGCGGCGGTTGGTAGCGGTTCTTGAGTTCGAGCAGGCAGACTTCCGATGGGGAATCCTCCAGCCCTTGAAGGTCTTGGAGCAACAATTCCTGGGCCGGTTCGAGTTCGTCGCCCGGCAGCCACGGCCGGCGGATGATGTCCGCGTAGAGGGCCAACGCCGCCGGGAGGTTCCGCGCCAGGGTGCCCGCCGAAAACGTGACGTTGAAAGCCCCGCACGATTCGCCACGGTCCACCCCGAGGTTGTCGAGCGCCAGCGACAGTGCCTTACTGTCGCGGTCGCCAGCCCCGCGCGCGAGCATCTCCGCCAAAAGGCCCGACAGCCCGAGGCGGTCGTCCGGTTCGTAGGTGAAGCCGGCCGGGGCCATGAAGTGCAGCGTGGCGGAGCGGACATGGTCCATGCGCTCGAACAACAAGGTCAAGCCGTTGGGGAAGACGTATTGGTGGAGCTGTTGCGTCACGAGAACCCTCGATCCGGGAGGCACGGGGAAGGGTGCCGGGAGATTATATCCCGAGCGGTTGCGCGACGCGGGGGAGCGGTCGGTAAAACGCCCGCGTCCGCCGGAACCCGCAGCGGTGGTACATTTCCAAGGCCGGGAGGTTTTGGGCCGTCACTTCGAGGGCGCACCGGCGGGCGCCGGCCCGCGCGAAGCCGCGCAGCGCCAGGATCAGCAGGGCCGGCCCGAGGCCGCGGCCGCGATGCTCCGGCACGACGCCGAGGTTCTGGATCGCTCCCGTCCCCTTCGCTTCCCGCACACCCTGCACGGTCCCGCAATAGCCGTCCGGCCCCGCCATCAACCACGTCGCCTCCGGGCAGAACCCGGCGCGGCCGCGGATCGATGCCATCAACCCCCGGCAACCGAGGCGGTCGGCCAGGTTGGGGAAGAGCCGGCCGTCGAGGTCGTCGCGGAAGCACTGGTACTTCACGTCGGCGTGGATGTGTTGGAGCAGGTCGTGCCAGCTCACGGGCCAGTATCCCGGCGGCAGGAGCACCGGCTCCGGCAGCCCGGCGAGCGGACGCTCCATGCGATACCGTTTGAAATGGCTCGGCTCGGTCATCGGTGTAACAGTAGGTAGATGATCAACCCGAGCAACCCCAGGCCGGCGCAGCCACACGCCCCGAAGGCGAGCACGAGCCAGAGCCGAAGGCGACCGCCCGCCGGTTCGACTTCGTCTCGGACGGCCGGGATCGCGGACGGTTCATCCGGCAGGGGAAGTTCCTCGGTGGAAGGCCCTTCGAGCGTGGTCGCCCGTTGCCCGAGCCAGCGCGCCTCGACTTGTTTCATCACCTCGGCTTCCCAAGCCGCGTCGTAGCGGGCCCGCGTGGCGACGACCGCGGCCGGCTCCGTCCACCGCTCCAATTCCGCCGCGACGATCTGGCATGACGGAGGGCGGTCCTCCGGCCGCTTGGCCATCATCCAGTGGACGAGCTTCGCCAGCCCCGCCGGGATGCGCGGATCGAGTTCGCCCAGCGGCGTCGGCGCGGCCGTGCGGTGCTGGTGGATCTTCTCGCGGGCCGTGCCATAGGGGAAAGGGACGGTGCCGCTCAGCACGACGTACAAGCTACAGCCGAGCGAGTAGATGTCGGTCTCGGCGCTCACGCTCACGGCGTCGGTGGCTTGTTCCGGCGGCAGGTAGTCCATCGTCCCCAGGGTGAACCCCCGGCCGCCGAGGATCGCCGGGTCGGCAAGTGCCTTCTCCCCGCGCCGGACGGCGAAGCCGAAGTCGAGGAGCTTCGCCCGGCCGTGGGGCGTCACGATGATGTTCGACGGCTTGAGGTCGCGGTGGATGAAGCCCGCCTCGTGGGCTTGGTGCAGGCCCGTCGCCAGGTCCGCGAACAACCGGGTGGCCTCCGTCACGGCCATCGGCCCCCCCTCTTGCACGCGCTGTTTCACGGTCGGCCCCGCGACGTATTCCAGGGCCAGGTAATGGACGCCGTCCGCTTCGCCGGAGTCGAGCGCTCGCGTCAAGACGGGATGCCGGGGGAGCTGCGCGCCGATTTCCATCTCGCGCAGGAACCGGGCGAGGGTGCGCGGCTCGCTCCGGGCGCGCTTGGGGGCGAGCAATTTGAGGGCGACCAGAGCCGGCGAAGCGGTTCCGGACGCCGCGCCGGTGCGGCGCGCCAGGTAGACGATGCCCATGCCCCCCCGCCCGACCGGGTAAAGCAGGGTGTACCGCCCGATCACCAGGCCCTGCCACTGGCCGGAGCGGAGCTTGTCCGCCTGGAAGCGCGTCAGGGTTTTGCCGTCGACGAGAAATTCGGCGAATTGTTCCCGACTCGCGGTTGCGCGGCCCGCGGCCTCGGCGTACAATCGCACCAGCGGTTCTCGATCCACGATCCGACTGCGGATCACGGCGTCGAAGAAAGGCCCGATAGGATCGGGGGGGGGCATCGGAGGTCCGGAAGGCGCGGGGAAGGCGGAATCGGTTCTATCTTACGGCGGGGGAGCGCCCCGCGCAAGTCGGGAGGGGAAGGGCCGTGTCGAAGCACATGCAAAGGGATCTGGAACGCCTCCTGCAAGGCGTGCTCACGATGGCGGGCCGCGTCGAGGACGCCATCCGCAACGCGGCGCACGCCCTGGAAACCCGGGACACTGCCCTCGCCGACGAGGTGATGGCGGGCGAGGACGCGATCGACCGGCTCGAAAACGAAGTGCAAGAGGACTGCCTGACGATGCTGGCGCTGCACCAGCCGGTCGCCGTGGACCTGCGCCGCGTCGGGTCGATCCTGCGCATCACGACCGACCTCGAACGGATGGGCGATTTGGCGGTCGGCCTCGCGGAGGTGGCCATCGAATTGTCCCGGCCGCCGTTCCCGCAAATCCCCGGCCGGCTGACCCCGATGACCCTTCGCACCATCGAGATGGTGAAGCGCGCCCTCAACGCCCTCGTGCGCTCGGACGCTTCCGAGGCCCGCGCCGTCGTGCGGATGGACGACGCCGTGGACGACGACAACGACGCCATCATCGCCGAGTTGGTGGCGCGCATGAAGCGCTCCCCGGACGAGATCGATCCGGGGTTGGCCCTCCACGCCGCCGTGCGCTATGTGGAGCGGATTGCGGACCACGCCACGAACATCGCCGAGGATGTCGTCTACCTCGTCGAAGGGGCGATGGTCCGCCACCATCCCGAGGCGTTTCAAAACGCGCTCGTCAACTGATCCAGCGCCCGTCTCGTCGCCCGCACGGCCTCGCCATCCACGGGCGTGCGGGCGGAATCCGTCGGCTTGCTTTTCTTGAAGGTGCCATGCACTTGCGTGCAGCCCGTCCGACGCACCACCTCCAGGACGTTCCCCGGCACGATCCCCGCCCCGGGCAGGATTTCGATGCGCCCGCCCGCGTCGCCCATCAAGTGCCGGATCGTGGAGCTCCCCGCCAACGCGGTATCGGCCCCGCCGCTCGTGAGTAACCGCGCGAAGCCGAGCGCGACCAGCGCTTCCAAGTCCGCGCGGGTTCGCGCGGCTTCATCCCAGGCCCTGTGAAAGACGGCGGGAACAGCCCCGCAGCTCGCGCGGAGTCTCGCCCATGCCGGGCGATCGATCGACCCATCGCCCTCCCGTGCCCCGAAGACGAAACCATCGGGCCGCCAAGGCTGGAAGGCTTCGATTTGTCCGGCCATGCCCTTCAGCTCCTCCTCCGTGTAACAGAAGCCTCCGGCCCGCGGGCGGATCATCACGACGATGGGGATCGACACGGTGGCGCGGACCCGCGCGAAGAGTTCGACGGGCGGAGTGAGGCCGCCGAGGTGCAGTTGCGAGCCGAGTTCGAGCCGGTCGGCCCCGGCTTCCGTGGCCGCAAGCGCGTCCTCGAACGATTCCACGGCGACTTCGAGCAAGATTCGGCTCACTTCGCGCCCTGGTTCATGGCCGCCGCAACCTTCTCCGCGCCGCGGAACACGCGCAGGATGTTGCCGCCGAGGATCTTCAGGATGTCGTCCTTCTTGTAGCCGCGGTTGAGCAGTTCCTGCGTGATGTACGGGTAACACGAAACGTCTTCGAGTTGTTTGGGGGTCCGCGGGATGCCGTCGTAGTCGGACCCGAGGCCGACGTGGTCGATGCCGGCGATCTTGATGATGTGCTCGATATGGTCCACCACGTCGTGGACGGTGCCCGCCCGGTAGTCGTTCGACTGCTGCCATTCGCGCATGGCCTCCCGAAACTTCTCTTCGTCGTCCGGATATTTCGCCTTCAACTCGCGGCCGACATCGAACATCTTCTGCATGGCGCGGGCGCCCTCCGGCACCACGAAGCCGGAGAAGAAATTGACCATCACGACGCCGTCGTTCTCCTTCACCCGTTTCAGCACGTCGTCCGGCACGTTGCGCGGGTGGTCGGCGACGGCCCGGGCGGAGGAATGGGAGAAGATCACCGGGGCCTTCGTGACCTTGAGCGCGGCGTGCATCGTCTCCGGGGAGACGTGCGACAGATCGACGAGCATCCCGAGGGCGTTCATTTCCAGCACGACCTCCTCGCCGAACTTGGTCAGGCCGTGAGCGCGCGGCTTGTCGGTGGCGCTGTCGGCCCACGCCAGCGATTCGGAGTGCGTCAGCGTCATGTAGCGCACGCCGAGCTTGTAGAGCATCCGCAGGGTGCCGAGCGAGTTGTCGATGCTGTGCCCGCCTTCGACCCCGATGAGGGAGGCGATCTTGCCGTGCTTGCGGATGCGTTCGATGTCGGCGACGGAGTAGGCCATTTCCAACTGCTTGGGGTATTGCTTCGCCAGCCGGTGGATGGTGTCGATCTGTTCGAGGGTCGTCGTGACCGCCGCCCCCTTCTTGGCCGTGTCCACGGGGACGTAGGCCGACCAGAACTGAGCACCGACGCCGCCCTTCTTCAGCCGCGGGAGGTCGGTGTGGAGGGTCGGCTGATCGCGGCTGAGGTCGAGGTTGCGGAAGGCGAGGCCGTCCTTCGTCCGCAGCGCCCAAGGGAGGTCGTTGTGGCCATCGAAGACCGGCATCTCGGTGTGGATCTTAAGAGCTTCCTCGCTCAGTACCACTTCCTTCAGGGACGACTTGGGTTTCGGCGGTTCGGCCGCGAGGAGCAAGCCCGTCGTCGGAATCAAAAAAGCCGCGAGGAGCGCGATGCGATTCATGGAGGATGTCTCGATGGTGATGGGGCAGGCCGGCTCACTTCAAATCGAGGGCGTACACGTCCGAGCCGCCGTCGGCGTCGGAGACGAACGCGATCCGCCGGCCATCGGGCGACCAGGCGGGGCACGAGTCGTTGGCGTCGTGGGCGAGCAAATTCTCCGGCCGGGTGCCGTCGGGGCTCATCGCCCAGATGTTGGCTCGGCCGCTCTTGCGAGAGACGAACGCGATGCCCTCCCCACCCGGCGACCAGACCGGCCAGGCGTCGAGGTGAAGGCCGTCGGTGAGCCGCTTCACGTTCGAGCCATCCGCGTCCATGACGTGGACCTTCTGCGAGCCGCTCCGCCCGCTCGTGAAGGCGATGCGCTTCCCGTCGTGCGACCAACTCGGGTGCAGGTCGGCCGCAATCTCGTTCGTGAGCCGCTTCGGGGACTTGCCGTCGGCATCGACGCTGTAGAGGTCGGGGTTGCCGTCGCGCGTCGAGACCCAGAGGATGCGCTCACCGTCCGGCGACCAGCGCGGCGATTCCTCGAAGGCCTTATGAGGGATGACGGTTTTATCCTCCGTGCCGTCCGCCTTGCAAATGCGGATGCTAAGCTTGCCGTCGGTCCCTTCGAGCTTGTCGTAGACGTAAACGATGCGGCCGCCGTCCTTCGACCAGTGCCCATCGAAGTGAGGTTCCTTGTGGTCGGACAGCAGCCGGGCGAAATCCTTGCCATCGGCCGTCATCGTCCACAGGGCCATCTTCCCTTGGTGGATGCGCGTGAAGAGGAAGCGCCGGCCGTCGGGCGACCATTGCAGGTGCTGCTTGAACGAACCGTCGGGGGTGAGGCGCTGCGGGTTCAAAACAACTCCTCGATCACGCGGCCGGAGGGTGTAAGGCCCATGCCGGCGATCTGTTCGCTGGTCAGCCCGATGGCGTGGTGGACCGTCGCGCACAGGTCGGCCGGTGTCAACGGGGTGTCGGCTGGCTTCTCCGCGCGGCCGTCGCTCGTGCCGACGACCCGGCCCCCGATCACCCCGCCACCGGCCACGAGCGCCGAATAGCAATCGGGGTGGTGTTCTCGCCCGGCCTTGTCGTTGATCTTCGGAGTGCGGCCGAACTCGCCGACGGCGATCACGAGCGTGGTCTTCAGCAGCCCGCGTTCGTCGAGGTCGGTCAAGAAGGCCGACAGGGTGCGGTCGAGCCAGGCGGCGTGGCGATCTTGCATGATCTGGAAGTTGCGGTAATGGTGGTCCCAGCCACCGTCGCCGGAGTCCTCTTCGGCTTCGACGTGGTCGCTCCAGTTCACCTGCACGAAGGGGACGCCGGTTTCGACCAGCCGGCGGGCGAGCAAGCACGACTGGCCGAACCGCGTCTTGCCGTAGCGCCGGATCGTCTTCTCCGATTCCTGCGAAAGATCGAAGGCAACGCGCGCATCGGCCGACGTGAGCATCTCGAAGGCGCGGCGACGGTGCGGGTCGAGCGACACCGTCTCCAAGAGTCGGTCGGATTTGTCGAACGCCGATTGCAGGGCGAGCCGGTCGGTCAAACGTTCTGGGGTGATCTCCGCGGGCAATTGCAGGGCGGGGACTTTCGTGCCGGTGGCGGGGTCGTATTCGAGCCGGAACGGATCGACCATCGCCCCGAGCTTGCCGCCCCCCTCGCCGACGATGGGTTTCTTCCCCTGGTGCAGCTTGCCGCCGACGACGAGGAACGGGGGCAGCCGCGAGGTGCTGCCCGACTTCGCCATCGCCTTGGCGACGACGGCCCCCATCGACGGTTGCGGGGTGCCGGCCAGGGGCTTGCCGTCCAGCCCGGTGCCGCCGGCGGCATTGCCCGTCAGCCCGATGGTGCCGGCGACGCCGTGGTCGTTCGACTGCGTGTGCAGCGTGCGGAGGACGGCGAACTTGTTATTGAGGCCCGCGAGTTCGGGGAACAGCTCGCAGAACCGAACGCCAGCGACGCGCGTGGGGATGGTCCCGAACGGCCCGCGGAATTCGAGCGGGGCCTTTGGCTTGGGGTCGAAGGTGTCGAGCTGGCTCGGTCCGCCCCAGAGCCAGACCAGCACCACCGACTTCGCGGAACCGGGCGTCCGCCCGCTTCCTTCCTTGGCCTTCAGCAGGTTCGTCAGCGACAAACCGAGCACCGACGACGCCCCGATTTGCAGGAACGAGCGCCGGTCCCGCGTCTGGCAGGTCCGTTGGGATTGCCTACCGAAATGGAGCATGGACCGATCACCCCGCATCGAAGGAGAGAAGGGGATTATCGGCGAAGAACCTCACGGCGGGTAGCGGAATCCGGAACCGGGGTTCTGTGCGGCCGCGGGCCATACAATAGCGGAATGTTTCCTCCGAGTCGAACCTTGGTCGTTTTGGGTTGCGGCACGTCCGTGGGCGTACCCATGATCGGCTGCGATTGTTCCGTCTGCACGTCGAGCGATCCCAGGAACAACCGGACGCGGTCTTCGGTGCTTTTGCAGGTGCCCGGTGGGAACATCCTCGTCGATTCCGGGCCGGAACTCCGCATCCAGCTCGTCCGCGAGAAGATCCCGGTCGCCCACGCGCTGCTCTACACCCACTACCACGCCGACCACATTTATGGCCTAGACGACGTGCGGCTCTTCCCCATGATCCTGAAAGGGCCGCTGCCGGTCTACTGCACGGCCGAGGTCGAAGGGGTCATCCGGCAATCGTTCCCGTACATCTTCGACCGCGAAGTCGAGAACCTGCCGGTGGGTGTGCTGCCCAAGTTGTACTTCCGGCGCATCGCGGCGGAGCCGTTCGAGATTCTCGGTGAACGCATCACGCCGATTCCGCTGATCCACGGGGCCTTCGATGTCTTCGGCTACCGTATCGGCCACCTCGCCTATTGCACCGACGTGAACGAGATCCCGGCATCAAGTTGGCCGTTGCTCGAAGGGCTGGACACGCTCATCCTCGACTGCCTTCGGCCGGGGCGCGAGCATCCGTCGCACTTCGACTTGGCCGGCGCGCTCGAAGTCATCGAGCGCGTGAAGCCGAGGAGGACGTACCTCACGCACCTGTCGCACCAGATGGATTCGACCGCCCCGCCGCCGATGCCGGACCACGTGAAGCTCGCTTTCGACGGCCTGCGGATCGAGTTTTAATTCTCGAAGGACTCCGTCTATGCCGACTCTCGCCGATGTCCAAGCCCGCTACGCCGCGCACGGGCAGGGGCACGTCTTCGCAGGGTGGGACCAGCTCCCGGAGCCAGCCCGCGCCGAACACCTGACGCAATTGGTAGCCGTCGATCTCGACTTGCTCGACGAATTGTACCGGAAGCGGAACGAGCCTTCCGCCGCGCTGCCGGCGCGCGAATTCGTGGAGCCGCTCCCCGTGGTCGGCGCGGCAGAGATTCCACCGTCGGCGAAGACGGCCGGTGAACTGGCCCTTTGGAATGGCGAAGTCGCCGTGCTGGTCGTGGCGGGCGGCCAGGGTTCCCGCCTCGGTTTCGACAAACCGAAGGGGATGTTCCCCGTGGGGCCGGTGTCGGGGGCGAGCCTGTTCCAAATCCACGCCGAGAAGGTGCTGGCACTCTCCTGGAAGTACGAAACCGAAATTCCCTTCCTCGTGATGACGAGCGAGGCGACGCACACGGAAACCGTGGAGTTCTTCCACGAGGAGGGCTTCTTCGGCCTCGCCGAAAGCCAGGTGCGGTTCTTCCAACAGGGGACGATGCCCGCCCTCGATCTCGCCACGGGCAAACTGCTCCTCGAAGCGCCGGGCAAGCTCTTCCTCGGCCCGAACGGGCACGGCGGCACGCTCACGGCGCTGCAGGATTCCGGCCTGCTGGCCGAGTTGGAAACCGCCGGCATCAAGCACATTTTCTACTTCCAGGTGGACAACCCCCTGGTGAAAATCGCCGACCCCGCCTTCGTGGGGCAGCACATCGAGTCGCGCGCTGAGGTGTCGTCGAAGGTCGTCTTCAAGGATCGCTCCGAAGAGAAGGTCGGCGTCCTCGCGCTCCTCGACGGACGCTGCGGCATCGTGGAATATTCGGACATGCCCGCGGAGATGCGCGACGAACGCCGGCCCGATGGCACGCTGGCGTTCCGGGCCGGGAACCCGGCGATCCACCTGTTCGACCTCGAATTCTTGAAGCGTGTGACCACCGGGACGCAGCGCCTCGGCTTCCACACCGCCAAAAAGAAGGTTCCGTACTTCGATCCGGCGACGGGCTCCACGGTGACGCCGACGACCGAGAACGCCTTGAAGTTCGAGTTGTTCGTTTTCGACGCCCTGCCGCTCGCGGAGCGCTGGCTGGCCGTGCAAACCCTGCGCGAAGAGGAGTTCGCCCCGCTCAAAAACGCCGCCGGGGCCGATTCGCCCGAGTCGGCCCGCGCCCTGATGGGCGCGCAGGCCCACCGGTGGCTGCGGATGCCCGAAGGCTCCGTGCCCGTCGAGATTTCGCCGCTCTACGCGCTCGAC
>JAABUN010005338.1_pt1 | contig 16096 bp, 14 predicted proteins | sample 5559311 | NCBI WGS metagenome assembly JAABUN01 (sample SAMN10711877, study PRJNA513370) | rock metagenome | isolation source: Antarctica rocks | place: Antarctica: Victoria Land, Siegfried Peak sud
CGTGCCGAATCACGGGCTGAAGCCCGCGCCACAAGGAACGCCGCACACTACCCGATCTGGTTCTTAAGGTGCATCAGCCCACCCTCTACCGGACGCCGCAGCCTCACTGCAAACCGCTCTGGGGCGGATTTCTCTGCAACGACTGTCGGCGGGAGAATGCATACGCCCTACACTTGCGTAGTCAGTAGCCAGTAGCTAGTAGACAGTTACAAGTCTCAAGGCACTAGGCAAACCGACAACCGATTACTGCCTACTCCCTACTCCCCGTTCAGGTAGCGGAGCGTGGCCCCCACGAAGGTCTCGGCACCGATGGTCAGGGCGCGTTCGTCGAAGTCGAACTTCGGGTGGTGGTGGCCCCAGATTTGCCCCGCCGCCTCGTTCCTGGAGCCGACGAAGAAGTAGCAGCTCGGCACGCGGCGGGTGAACTCGCTGTAGTCCTCGCTCGGCATCCAGCGCGGGCCGTCCGTGACCGTGACCCCCGGCACCACGCTCGCTGCCTCGCGCACGAGGGCTGCCATCTCCGGGGCGTTCGTCACCGGGAAGCCGCCCGTCCGGTAATCTATCTCCGCCGTGGCCCGCATACTCTCCGCCATGCCGCGCACGAGTTCCGGTAGCCGCCGTGCCACGTACTCCCCGACTTCCATGTCGAAGAAGCGGCACGTCCCGCTGAAGGTCGCGGTGTCGGGGATGATGTTCGCCGCCGTGGTTCCGGCGTGGAATGTCCCCTGCGTCAGCACCACGGGCTTCTGCGGGTCTATCTCGCGGCTCACGAGCGATTGCAGATTCGTGATAATCGTCGCGGCGATCAGGAGCGGGTCCACCGTGGTGTGCGGCTCGGCCCCGTGTCCGCCCGTTCCCTGAATCGTCACGCGGTAGCCGTTCGCGCCGCTCATGCACGGCCCGGTGATGACGACCACCTCACCGATGGGAGCCTGTTGGAGGATGTGCAGGCCAATGCTCGCGTCCACCTGCGGGTTCTCCATGATGCCGTCCGCCATCATCGCCCGCGCCCCGCCGCCGCCTTCTTCCGCAGGCTGGAAGCAGAAGACCACCGTACCGGCGATCTCGTCCCGCCGCCGCGCCAGAAGCCGCGCCGCCGTGAGCAGGATGCTCGTGTGTCCGTCGTGGCCGCAGGCGTGCATCTTGCCAAGGGCTTCGGAGGCGAAGGCGAGGCCCGTCTCCTCCTGCACCGGGAGCGCGTCCATGTCGGCGCGGATCAGCAGGCACTTCCCCGGCTTCCCCCCGTGCAGGATGCCCTTGACGCCCGTGCGCCCTACGCCCTCGATCACCTCATCGAGGCCAATTGAGCGCAACCGCTCCGCCACGATCCCCGCCGTGCGCGTCACCTCGAAGCCCACTTCCGGGTGCATGTGCAAGTCGCGCCGCGTGGCGACCAATTCCTGCTCCCACTCCATCACCTCGTCGTGCAGCGTTATCGCCGTCGCCATCGTTCGCCCCTCTCCATCGCCGTTTTCGCCATGTTCGCCAATGCGCGGCAGTATACACGGTGAGGAAACGCGGAGGGCGCGAGGCGGGAAAAGCGGACCACAAAGACACAAAAGCACGAAGATAAGAACGGAAAAACGACGTTCTGTTCTGTTTCCTTCGTGCCTTTGTGTCTTTGTGGTCCGCTTCCGGCTTCTTCTCTGTTCTGCCGCTAGTCGTCGGCGCGTTCCGCCCGCTGCTTGAGGATTTCGGCGTCGAGGGCGCGTTGCACGCCGTCCGGGTCGGTGCGGTAGCAGGCCATGTGGAAACTGGCGGCGACGAGCGGGCTGTGGAGGTCGTCGGGGTGCATCGGCTCGATAAAATTGATGTGGTCGGCCTCGCCGATGCGGTCGCCGCAAAGGCAGCAGTGTTCGAGCGGCAGCACGTCTTCCAGCTCCGCCGGCTCGTCGCTGTCGCCCATCGCCTCGCCCATCAGCGCGTCCATCTCGGTCTCGCTCAGGGCTTCGGCACACGCGGCATGGGCAACGAGATTGCCGATAATCTCGCCGTCGTCGTTCTCGGCGGCGATGCGCACGTACTCCGCGCCGAGCGGGATCGGCTCGCCGCAGATGTCGCAGATTACCCGCGTGTCGTCGGGCGAGCCGGGGAAGAAATCGGGCTGTTTCATGCCGCTCAGTGTACCACCGGAAACCGCGTGCGCGTGTCTATGCCCGGAGCAGCGTCAGGCCCGCGTCCACGAAGATTTCCGCCCCCGTGATGTAGCGGCTCGCGTCCGACGCGAGGAACAGCACCGTGTCCGCGATCTCCTCCGGCGTGCCGGAACGACCGTGCAGCGGCGGGAAGACTTCCGGCATCTTCACGTCGTACGTCACCGGCTCCAGATTGCGCCGGTACGTGCGCTCGCCGAGGTTTGTCGTGATCGCCCCCGGCATGATCGTGTTGACGCGGATGCCCCACCGCGCCAGTTCGGTCGCCGCCATGCGGGCAAACGCGGTCTGCCCCGCCTTCGAGGTCGAGTAGGCACTGTATCCCGGTGCCGAGAACAGCCGCGTGCCGTTCACTGAGGCGGTGATGATGATCGAGCCGCCGCCCGCCGCCCGTAGGTGCGGGATCGCGTGCTTGGTGGCGAGGAATGTCCCCGTCAGATTCGTCTCGATGGTCGCGTGCCACTCGTCGAGCGTCATCTCCTCGATGGGCGTCTGCATCCCGTTGATGCCCGCGTTCGCAAAGACGATGTGCAGCCCACCGAACGCCGCCACGGTATCCGCCACTGCCCGCGCCACCGCGCCTTCGTCGGTCACGTCCGCGACGAGCGCGAGGGCGCGGCCCCCGGCATCGGTGATCTCGCGGGCGATACCTTCGGCGGCTTCGGCGCGAAAATCCACCACGCCCACTGCCGCCCCCGCCCCCACGAAGGCCCGACACGCCGCCGCCCCGATGCCCGAACCGCCCCCCGTCACGAACGCCACCTTGCCCGCGAGCGATGTATCCATCGTACCCTCCTTTGTCGTGGTTGGTCGTCGGCGGTCGGCGGTTGTTGGAGAAATGCGGGAACATTGCGTCGGTGCATGTGGCATTTCTCCGACAACCGCCGACCGCCGACGACCGACTGCCTGTATCATGCGCCGCAGCAGTATACGGGCAACGAACAGCATAACGGGATAAGGAGCGGAACGCATGAGCCACCCCACGGACTACCCGACGGATGTACGGATCGCGGTGATCGGCGGCAGCGGCCTGTACGCGATGTCCGACCTCGCGGACACGACGCGCCATGAAATCTCTACCCCCTTCGGCGACCCCTCGGACGCGATCACGGTCGGCACACTCGCAGGGCGGCGCGTCGCTTTCCTGCCCCGACATGGCGCGGGGCATCGCCTGTCGCCGTCGCTGGTACCGGCCCGTGCCAATATGTTCGCGCTCAAGCTGCTCGGTGTGCGGGTGGTGATCTCGGTGTCCGCCGTCGGTAGCCTGCGGGAGGACCTCGCGCCCACGCACCTCGCCCTGCCTGACCAAATCTACGACCGCACCGTCAGCCGCCCGCGCACCTTCTTCGACGCGCCGGGGCTGGTGGCGCATGTCTCGCTCGCGGAGCCGTTCTGCCCGATCCTGCGCGGCCTGCTCGCGGACGGAGCGGAAGCGGCGGGCGCGACCGTGCATCGGCAAGGCGGCACGTACATCTGCATCGAGGGGCCGCGCTTCAGCACGAAGGCGGAGAGCCGTACGTACCGCGCCCTCGGCTTCGACGTGATCGGCATGACCGCGATGCCGGAGGCGCAACTCGCCCGCGAGGCCGAGATGCGCTACGCCGTGCTTGCCTGCGTCACCGACTACGACGTGTGGCACGAGGGCGAGGAACCCGTAAGCGTCGAGATGGTGGTGCAGTACCTCCAGCGCAACGTCGCGGTCGCACAGGCGACCTTGCGCCATGTCGTGCCGCGCCTCGACACCGACGCGGACGACCCCACGTACCACGCCCTCGCAGGCGCGATCATGACCGATCCCGCCCGCGTGCCGCCCGCACTCCGCGCCCGCCTCGCCCCGCTCGTGGGCGCGTACCTGCCATAATGTCGTCTTGTGTGTCGTTATTTGTCGTGTTAGTCTGGTGTACGTATGGGATGTTCGCCTTTGCGCGACTCATAACGGTGCATTGTCCCTGTGTACGCAGGGTGTGCCTCTCTCCGCCTTCGGGCGGCACCGTTTTGACCCCACTTTCGTGGGGATGAACCCCAGTCACAACGCGCCTTGAAATGCTGTTGTGACAGCAGTTCCTTGCTCTGCAAGGAACTGGGAAAACGTGTGAATGAGAGCGGTACGCCCGTGTTGATCAGGGAGGTTTAGGGTGCATTATGTTGACGGGCTGATCCTCGACATCGCCGCGACGGAGCGTGACGCCACCGACGCGGAACTTGTAGAAGTCGCCGCGCACATTGCCTCGCGTGGCTTCGATGCCTCTGCGCTCCCGACCGCCTGTCCAAAACTAGGGCAGCGCGGAGCAGGCGTTGTGTGGCAAGGACGCACGTACGCGAGCAACGACCGCGTGCCGAACGGCCTGCGGCATCATCTGCTGCATGTCGTTGGTACGCCCGAATGGCTTGTGGGAACCACGATGCCGGAGTACGAGCGAAGCCTTAAAGCCGCAGTTCTTGACGCGGATGCTGCTCTCTACCTCAGCCTTTCCCGTTCGGGGCAGTGGCAGCTCAATTTCTACGCGCCCTCGCGTCAATGGCGCGGGCCTGACGGAGCCGGGTATATAATCGTGGGGTATCCTCCCGACTACGGTTGGTGGAGTACCGGCTTTCAAGTAGAGTCGCCGCAGGATCATGTGGACACGCAACTGCGGGACGGAAGATGGCAGGGTGGACGATGGCTACGGTCGCTGAGGTAGCACGACGCATAGACCATGATCTTTGGGCGATCAACGCCGAGTTGTCGTTCTTGCCCGACCTCGAACGCGACTGGGATGACGAAACGGCGGATAACCGCATGATCTACAGCAACGACTGGGGCCAAATGATGAGTTTTCTCGTCGCGCTGCACCGGGCGCATGAGACGGGTGAAATGAGTAACGACCAACGGGCCGCGTACCGCGATCTCGCTCGGAGGCTGCTCGCGGCACTGCCGCAGTTGCGGCGGCTGGAACTCGTGATGGCGTTCCCGGTGCCGCTCGAAACCGTCGCGGATTCGCAGGAGTAGCACCCCTTGGCAACCTCAGTACGAACCCCGGCCCGCCGCTCAGCCGCCGATTCTGCCCCGGCAGTCGGGCGCGTGCGATGGGTAGAGTTGCAGCTCCTCATCATGCCCGCCGCGCTGGCCCTGCTCGGCGTGGTCACGCTCGTGGCGGTGCGCACGGGCCGCACGCGCTGGGGGTGGGAAGACCTCAGCATCGGTGTGCTTTTCGTGGCGGTCATCTTCGCTTCGTCGGTGGCTCTCACTGCCGGTCGTTTCATCGGGGACGAGGTGCTGTTCCCAATCACCGCCGCCCTCGCCGGCCTCGGCTTCCTGATGATCCAGCGGCTCGGCCCGGAGGTCGCGCCCGACGCGAATGTCGCCGCGAAGCAACTCGCCTATCTCGCCGCCGCCCTCGCGCTCATGGTCGGCATCGCCCTCACCTTCAAGCGGCGGCACCTGCGTCTCCTGCGCGACTACAAATACACATGGGCACTCGCGGGCCTCCTCATCACGGCGTCGGTGTCGGTGTTCGGCGTGGAGATCAACGGGGCCAAGCTCTGGTTCGACTTCCGCCTGTTCTACTTCCAGCCCGCCGAAATCCTCAAGATCGTCCTCGTGATCTTCTTCGCGGCCTACCTCTCTGAGAAGCGGGCGTTGCTCGCGGCCCCCTTCACCGTCGGGCGGTTGCGGTTGCCGCCGGTGCCGTACCTCTTCCCCGCCGTGCTGATGTGGGTGGCGTCGCTCGGCCTGTTCGCGGTGCAGAAGGATTTGGGGCAGGCGTTGCTCGTCTTCGGCATCTTCCTCTCCATGCTCTATCTCGGTAGCGGGCGGCTCAGTTACGTGATCGTCGGGCTGTTCGCCTTCGCGGGCGGGGCGGCGGCGATGTACCGCGTCTTCGACCATGTGCAGACCCGCGTGACGATCTGGCTCGATGCGTGGCGGTATGGCCTCGGTAGCGGCTCGCAGCTCGTGCAGTCGCAGTACGCCCTCGCGGCGGGCGGGCTGTTCGGGCGGGGGTTGGGGCAGGGCCAGCCGGTCTACATCCCCCTCGTCCATACCGACTTCGTCTTCGCCGCCATCGGCGAGGAATTCGGCCTGCTCGGCACCTTCGCGCTGCTCCTGCTGTACCTCTTCTTCGTCTACCGGGGTTTCCGCATCGCCCTCGATGCCGTGGACGACTTCTCGCGCCTGATGGCGGCGGGGCTGTCAGTCGTCCTCGGCTTGCAGGCGTTCATCATCATCGGCGGCAACACGGGCGTCTTCCCGCTCACGGGCATCACGCTGCCGTTCATCAGCTACGGCGGCAGCAGCCTGTTCTCGAACTTCATCATCGTCGGGCTGCTGCTCGCCATCTCCGGCATGAAGCCCGCGCAGCGCGTTGCCATCCCGGAGGTGCCGACATGAACCGGGGTACGCGGGCCACGATCCGCACGCTCGCCGCCCTCGGCGTGGTCGTCATCGCTGCCATCGGGCTGTGGGCGCAGCAGGATCACCTCTGGCTGATCTGCCTCGCGCTCTGCGCCCCGCTCATCGGCCTCGCGCTCTGGCGCGGCGATGCCACGGGCAAAAGCGTGTTCGACCGCTCGGCGATGCGGCTGGCGCACATCGTCCTGACGCTGTTCATGCTCCTCAGTCTGCATCTCGTTCACCTGCAAGCGGTGTCGGCGGATTATATTTCGGGACGCACCGCCCGCACGTCCCTCGGTACCGTGCGCAACCCCCGCGTTCTGGAGGCCGATCTTTCGGCGCGGCGCGGCGAAATCTTCTCGGCGGACGGCACCAAGATCGTCGGGCGGCAGGTGCTGCCGGACGGCACCGTGCGCCGCACCTACGGCGACCCAAACCTGACCTACCTCGTCGGCTACAACAACCCGATCCGCTACGGCAGCAGCGGCCTCGAACTCGCCTACAACGACGCCCTCACGGGCCGCACCGACAACGATTCGCTCCGTGCGGCGGCGGGCGGCGTGTTGCACCAGCCGTTGCAGGGGAGCGACCTCATCCTCACCGCCGTGGGGCCGGTGCAGGCGCGGGCGGCGGCGGCCCTCGGCAACCGGCGCGGCTCGGTGGTGGTGCTCGACGCCAGAACCGGGGCGGTGGTGGCGATGGTCAGTGCGCCGTATCTCGACCCGGCGGGCCTCGCGCCCGGTCAGCCGGAGCAGTCGCAGGCGTATTGGGATCAGTTGCGCAACGACCCCGCAAGCCCCTTCGTGTTCCGCCCCACGCAGGGGTTGTACTCCCCCGGTAGCACTTTCAAGACGATCACCGCCGCCGCCGCGATAGACTCCGGCAAGGCGAAGGCCGACACGATCTACGAAGACCGGGGCGTGATTGTGATCGAGGGCTACCGCCTGATCGAGCGCAACATCCCCGCGAATCGCTCGCAGCAGCAGGCGTTCACGCTCAACGAGGCGTACGCCTACTCGCTCAATGTCGTCTTCGCGCAGGTCGCGGCCCGCACGCTCGGCGGGCCGCTCCTTGCGGAGTACGCCCGCCGCTTCGGTTTCGGGGAAGAACTGCCCTTCGACCTGTTCACGAACGCGGCGGTGCTGAGCAACCGCCCGGACTTCCTGCAAAACGGCCCCGCCGTGGCGGAAACGGGCTTCGGTCAGGGCGAACTGCTCGCCAGCCCGTTGCAGATGGCGACCGTGGCGGCGGCAATAGCGAACGACGGCAAGGCGATGACCCCGTACCTCGTCGCCGCCGTGCGCCGCCCCGACGGCACGACTGCGGAGCGGCACCAGCCGAAGGTATGGCGCGACGCGGTGCGGGCCGAGACCGCCGTGCAGATGCGGGCGATCATGGAGAACAGTGTGCAGACGGGCTACGCGAACGGTGCCGCAATCCCCAATGTGCGCGTCGGTGGCAAGACCGGCACCGCCGAGAACCCCGGCGGCAACCCGCACGCATGGTATATCGGCTACGCCACGGGCAAGACGACCACCTACGCCATCGCCGTGATCGTCGAGAACGGCGGCGACGGCAGCACCGTTGCCGCCCCCATCGCCAAGCAAGTTCTCGAAGCGACCCTTGCCTACGACGCCCGCAGATAGCAGGGAGGACGCGATAACGGACGACAATGCGACGAACAGCCCTTCCTCGATTGCCACAGTGCTACCGACGAAGGCAGCAGCCAAGCCTGAGCCACGAGACCCGGCCTCGTTCTACCGACGGATGCGGTCGCGGCCCGACGTTCGGGCCGCGCTTGCGGAGTTGGCGGCGCACGAGCGCGACGACCGGCTGGTACACTGGGGCGGAAACCGCGTGACGAAGCGACAGAAGCGGGAGGCAGCGATACGGCGCAACCTACAGCAAGTGCGCTTTGCTGATCTTGACTTCCTGCTCGACGCGGAAGGGTTCGCGGCTCGCGCCGAAGCGAGCCATTACACATACACGCATCACCGATACGGCGATCTACGCGGAACGATAGTGAAACCGCATGGGGCGGCGACACATGTGAAACCTGTGTATGTGCTTCCGATGCTCACGCTGATTGATTCGGCGCGAGAACGCGGTCAGCGATGAAGAAGCGGAGGGGCGTATGAGGATGCGACCGTACCACCGTCGCAAATATCCCGTTGCGCAGGTGGTAATTCCCGCCGAAGCGTGGCTTCTGGCCCAGAAGCCGTATACCATAGCTGTGACGAATGACGACGTGAGCGGCTATATCGCCGAAGTTGCAGAGTTGCCGGGGCTAATGGTTGCCGCCGATACGGAGGAAGCGTTGCGCCGGTCGCTGGAGAAGATGATCGCCCTCTACATCACCACGTTGATGCACGACGGTCTTCCGGTTCCCCAACCAATGTCGCTCACGGTACATTGAGCGCGGCAACGAGGCGGCGCAGGGCGAGCGTGCGCCAGCCGTAGGCGTCGTAGTGCCAGACGCCGCGCTCGCGCCGGGGCGGTTGCAGCACGGCGGGTACCCACCCGAACCCCGCACCGAAGGCGATCAGCCGTTCGCGGTCGGCGCAGAGGACGTGACAGTACTCGCCCGTGCCGTAGCGCGGGTGCGACCACCGGAAGAAATGCAGCGCGATGCCGCCCGCCCGCGCCCACGCCAATGCCTCGCCAACCTCCCGCCGCTCGAAGGCGCGAACGGGAAAGTGCTGCGTGCTGCGTGCTGCGTGCTGCGTGGACGCGCTATCCTCGCGCTCAGGATCGTGGTCGGGTGGGGCATTCGCAGCACGCAGCACGCAGCACTTTCTTTTAGACAGATGGACGCAGTTGGCAGCCGTCCACGGCGATGTTCGCGCCCGTGACGAGGCTCGCAAGGGGCGAGCAGAGGAAGACGCAGACATTCGCCACCTCCTCCGGTGTGCCGAAGCGACCGAGGGGCATATCCCGCGAGATGAAGTCCGCGATCACCTCCGGGTCGCGCTCCTGCCGCCGCTCCCAGCCGCCGCCGGGAAAGAGGATCGAGCCGGGGGAGACGGCGTTGACGCGGATAGTATCCCCCCCCCATTCCGCCGCCAGCGAGCGGGCGAACATGATCTCTGCCGCCTTCGCCGCGTTGTAGGCCGACGCCCCGCCTACCTGCCACCCGCTCACGGACGAGATGATAAGGATTACCCCGCCCCCCGCCGCCAGCATATGCGGCTGCGCGGCGCGGCTCGCCCGCACCGACGCGAGCAGGTTTACGTCGAGCGTGTATTGCCACGCCTCGTCATCCAGCCCGCGCTTGCCGCCGCCCACGTTGTTGACGAGGATGTCTAGCCCGCCGAACTGCGCCGCCGCCTCGTTCACGACGCGCTCGGCGTCGGCGGGCGCGGTCATGTCGCCCACGAGCGCGAGGGCGTCCGCCCCGGTTTCGCGCAACTTCGTCGCCGCCGCATCCACGTCCGTCGCCGTGCGAGCCACGAGGGCAACGCGCACGCCCTCCGCCGCCAGCCCCGCCGCGATAGCGTGACCGATGCCCCGGCTCGCTCCCGTCACCACCGCCCGCTTGCCCGCGAGTGCCAAATCCATGTTTCGCTCCCTTCGGTCGCAGTGCTGCGTACTGCGTACTGCGTGCGTGGACTGTAGCGCGATGCATAGAGTGCGTCAACGCGGATCGCCCGCGTACCCCTCAAATGCGATAGGATATCGTCCATTGTTTGCACGCAGTACGCAGCACGCGGCACACAGCACTGCAACCGAAGGGAGCGAAACATGGCGGCGGTTCCGGCGGCGTTGGCGGCGAAGATCGAGGAGTGGATGGCGCAGTACGGCGTGCCGGGGGTCGCCGTGGGCATCTACCACGGGGGCGAGGAGCATGTCGGGGCGTGGGGCGTCACGAGCGTGGACACGCGGCAACCCGTCACGACCGACACGCTCTTTCAGATCGGCAGCACGAGCAAGACCTTCTGCGGCACCGCCGCGATGGTGCTCGCGGAGCAGGGGCGACTCGACCTCGACACGCCGTTGCGCACCTACCTGCCCGACCTGCACCTGAAGGACGCGGACGCGACGGCAAAGGCGACGATGCGCCACTGCCTCACGCACGTCGGCGGCTGGCTCGGCGACTACTTCGACGACACGGGCAGCGGCGACGACGCGCTGGCGAAGATCGTGGCGCAGATGGCGACGTTGCCGCAGGTCGCGCCCCTCGGCGCGATGTGGAGCTACAACAACGCGGGCTTCTACCTTGCGGGGCGGGCCATCGAGGCGATCACGGGGCAGACCTACGAGGACGCCCTGCAAGAGCTGGTTATCGCGCCGCTCGGCCTGTCGCGCACGCTGTTTTTCGCCAAGCACGCGATCACCGAGCGGTTCGCCGTGGGCCATACCACTGCCGTGGGCCAGCCGCCCGCCGTGTCGCGCCCGTGGGAGTTGCCGCGCAGTGCCAACGCCGCCGGGGGTTTCTTGGCGGATATCCCCGACCAATTGGCGTATGCCCGCTTCCACCTCGGCGACGGCACGAGCGCGACGGGAGTGCGTGTCCTCTCCGAGGCGGGGCTGAAGGGGATGCAGCAGCCGCTCGTGGACAAAGGGCGCGACGGGCAGATGGGCCTCTCGTGGCAATTGGCAGAGATGGACGGCGTGCGCATCGTGCGGCACGGTGGGGCGACGAACGGGCAACTCTCCGCGTTCCAGATGGTGCCGGAGCGCGGTTTCGCCGTGGCGGTGCTGACGAACGCGAACCGGGGCGTGGAGTTGCACGGGCAGGTCGTCAAGTGGACGCTCGAACACTACTGCGGGCTGCACGAGCCGGAACAGGCCGTCGCCGCGATCTCCCCGGACGCGGTCGCGGAGTACGTCGGCACCTACACCGCCCCTTTGAGCGATATTGCCATCGCGCTGCGAGGCGGCGAACTGATCGCGCAGGTGATGCCGAAGGGTGGCTTTCCCAACCGACTCTCGCAGTTGCCGCCCCCGCCGCCGCCCACCCGCGTGGAGTTCATCGGCACCGACTGGATTCGCGCCGACGACGAGCCGTTCAAGGGCAACAAGGCGGAGTTCCTGCGCGACCCGGACGGCTCGGTCGGCTGGCTGCGATGGGGCGGTCGGGCGGCGCGTAGGCAGTAAGCAACGCGCTCACCGCCGCACGGATGTCTCCAGATCGCCCGCCGTGTTGCGAAAACCGTAGTGCGGCGGGCGGCTTTGTGTTCGATTGTCCTCGATGATGTTGCATCGCGTTGAATCGAGTTCGTTGCACGAACCGGGCTGCTTTATGCCGCCCCAATTTCTTTTGCCCATTGAAAAAATTGCCACGACACGTTATGCTGGACAGGATATGAACGTACACTTGCTGTGGGCAAGGCAAACGGTTCTTGTCTCGCTACAAAGGGTTGCGTTCGGGATGCGGTCGGGGGGAGAGGATGGGCTTCGTATCGCGTTCGCGCCGCACCGCGCCGGAACCGCACGCCCTTACCGTGGCCCCTTTCGATGTGGCGGGGCGTGGGGTCGGCGATGTGCCGCCCACGGTAGCGATAGAGACGCCCGATGCCGACACCGCCCTGTTCCTGCTCGTGGAACCGGAGGGTGCCGGGTCGGCGGAGTACGAGCGTTGCCTGTCTGCCCTCGATGCCTTCCGCATGGGATACCGGGAGGGCGGCGGGCGTTCGATCACGGCGGCCCTCGTGGCGGGCATGGAAGCGGCGAATGACGCCCTCTACCGCCCCCGCGCCGCTCGCGGTCGCACCGGCGGTGTCGGCCTCACCGCCCTCGCGGTGCGTGGCCCGGATGCCTACGTCATTCAGGCAGGGCCGGGGCAAGCCCTGATCGCGGGGGCGGGTACGCTCATTGCCTTGCCGCCCCTCGCACCTGCGGGCGGCGGGCGCGTCGCCCCCCGCCCCCACGCGACTCACAGCCCCGCCCTCGGCGTCGCACCCACCCTCGCCCCCGACCTATTCCATGTGGACGCGAGCGGCGGATTGTGCGCCGCGCTCTGCCACAGCAGTTACGCCCGCCCCCTCGCCCGCGACGACGACACGCCCCTGCGCTCCTTCGACGCGGAAGTCGCCGCCGACTACCTCCTGCGCATGGGCGAACGCGCCCGTCTCGCGGACGGCTACGGCGTGGTCGTGTCGGCGGAGCCGGTAGCGGACGCGCAGCCCGCAAGGATGCCGCCCCGCCCTGCCCCGCTCACGCCCTTGCGTGCGCCCGCCCGTTCCGCGCCCGCCGCGCCTTCGCGCCCGTCGCGCCGCGATCCCTTCGATGAGCCGCCGGAGGAGGCCCGCCCCGCCTCGTGGGACGACGTGGAAGGCGACGACGACGCGCCCGTGCCCCCGGTGCGTCGTCGCCCCGCGCCCGCTCCCCGGCCCCCGGCCTCGGTGCCACGCCCCCGCTCCCGCCGCCCCGCCTCGTGGGACGACGACGACCGGCACCACGACGCGCCGCGAGAGGGAACACGCGCCCGCCCTGCTCCGCCCCCCGCGTGGTTCGACGACCGCGACGACGCGCCGGGAGAGGGTGCAGATGATCCCGCCGCATGGGACGACGCGGACGACGACGACGACGACGACGCACCGCCCCGGCGCACCGCCCCGTCCGGGCGGCGCGGCGCGAGCGGCGGCGCGTGGACGAGCGGGCGCATCGCGGGGGTGCCGACGCGCCTCATGATGCTGCTCGTGGCGATCCTCTGCACATTCGTGGTCTTCCTCGGTGCGGTGCTCGTGCGGTCATGGAACGATTATCAGGCCGACACCGCGATTGGGCGCGAACTGGATTCCATCGCGGCGGATCGCGCACGGGCGCAAGCCCTCGCGGGGCGCGATCTGCAAGGCGCGTACGCCGAACTGGAGCCGCTCCCCGGTCGCCTCGAAGCTGTGACGCGCACGGGGCGGCAACCGCAGCGCGTGCAGGCGGAGGGGGCGGCACTGGCGCGGGTGCAGGACGCCGTGGGCAATGTCACCCGCGTCGCGCCGAAAGTCGTCGCGCCGCTCGACCGTCTCGATGGCAAACCGGGCCTGCATCGCCTGATCCTGCTTGGCGACGACGGGCAACTCTACCTGTTCGACCGCGCCGCGCAGGGCGAGTGGGCGGTGTTCGCGTTCGACCCCATCGCGGGGAAGCGCGGTGCCGCGCTTTTCGCCACGGGGCAGGTCGCCTTGCGCAACCCGGCGGGCGAACTGCGCGGCCTCGTCTGGTCGGGTGGTCCCGCCACGAGCGACCGCACGCGCCTGTTCGTGCGCACGCTCAACGGTTCGTGGCAGGAGTTGCCCCTCGCGGGGCTGAGCGACCGCCGCCCCACCGCCGTCTCGATGGCGAACGATGTGCTCTACCTGCTCGACGCCGGGGCGGGGCAGATCGTGCGCGTGTCGCTGCGCGACGGCACCGCCGCCCGCATCTGGACGAACGAAGCCGCCGCCCCCGATCTGCGCGGCGGTGTGGACCTCGTGGCGGACGGGCAGACGGTGTGGGTGCTGCTCGCGGACGGGCGCGTACGCGGCTTCGCGGGGGGAGCCACGGCGACGAGTGCGCAACTCGTGCCGCCCGCCGCCCTGCCGCCGCTCCGTGGCGTTGCCGCGATCACCACGAGTGCCGCGAGCCGCTATCTCTACGTCGCGGAGGCGACGGGCGGGCGCGTGTTGCGCATCGAGAAGGCGAGCGGTCGCATCGTGCAGGTGTTCCGGGCGACGGGCGACGGCGGTGTCGCCCTCGACGCGATACAGGGAATGGCGGTGGACGAGGCCCGTGGCACCCTCTATTGCGTGACGGCGGACGGCGTGATCTCGTTTCCGTTGCCCATTGGCGGCATGTGAGCGGGCGGTGGGTGCCACAGAGGAGGCCGACAGACATGCGAATTGCAGCGATTGGGGGGGCGGCGTGAGCGACGACCGCATCGTGATGTCCGACGACGCCCCGGTTCCCGACCCGCCCGCCCCGGTGCCGGAAGTCGCGCCCCCGCCCGTCGTCGTCTCCCCCTTCGCGCACCCGGCGGAGGCGGAGTTCGCCCGCCTGCTCGACTTCTATCGCATCCCGTGGCTCTACGAGCCGGTCTCGTTCGCCCTCGCGTGGGAGGGTGAACACGAACAGCCCTCTGAGATGTTCACGCCCGATTTCTACCTGCCCGATCACGATGTGTACATCGAACTGACCACGATGAAGCAGAGCCTCGTCACGAAGAAAAACCGCAAGGTACGCCGCCTGCGCGAACTGTACCCGGACATCAATGTGAAGCTGCTCTATCGCCGCGATTACCAGCAATTGCTCGCGCAGTACGGCTACGGTGCCTTGGAGATCACCGACCTGCGGCAGGAGGATATCCAGCAGGTGCTCGTCAGCCCCGGCGAATTGCACGAGCGCGTGGTGACACTGGGGGCGCAGATTTCGGCGGACTACACGGGCCGCTCGCTGCTGCTCGTGGGCGTGCTCAAGGGCGTCACGTTCTTTCTCGCCGACCTCGCCCGCACGATCACGCGACCCCTCGCCATCGAATACCTTGCGGTGGCGGGCTACGGCGCGGGGGAAGGGGGCAACCGCCCGCCCGGTGCGGTGCGCATCCTCAAGGACCTCGACATCCCCGCCGAAGGGCAGCATCTGCTCGTGGTGGAGGACGTGGTGAACACGGGCCTGACGCTGCACTACCTGCTGCGTCACCTCGAAGCGAAACGGCCCGCCTCCATCGCCGTGGTGACGCTTCTGGACAAGGCCGACCGCCGCCTCGTGGACGTGCCGTTGCCGTACGTCGGCTTCACCTGCCCGAACGAATTCGTGATCGGCTACGGGCTGGACTACCGCGAGCGGTACCGCAACCTCCCCTTCCTCTGCGTCCTCAAACCCGAAGTCTACGCCGACGCCCTCGCTACCCCGCGCCTCCCCGCCGAGGACACCCTTGTTTCCGATACCAGAAAGTAGTCCCATCGCGCTCAGCTCGAAGCAACAGCGGACATTGGGGCGGCTGTCCGAGAGGCCAACGCCTGCGGGGATGTCGTGGGACGACATCGAATTGCTGCTCGTGGCTCTGGGGGCGGTGATTCAACAACGCGCCGGTTCGCGCATCGCGGTATCGCTGAACGGACTTCCCACAGTATTCCATGTGCCACACCCCAAGAGAACGGTGGCGGGTGGTCGGCTCCGTGCGGCACACAAATTTCTCGAAGATGCGGGGGTGCGACCATGAATTGTTTGACGTATAAGGGATATACCGGAGAGGTTGAGTACGACGCGAGCGCGGGCATTCTCTGCGGACACGTACTCGACATTCGCGGTGCGATCACGTTTGAGAGCGAAAGCGCGACCGAGATCGAGAGCGAATTTCACATCTCGGTGGACGTGTACCTCGCGTTCTGCGCCGAGCAGGGCATCGAGCCGGACAAGCCGTATTCCGGTAAGTGGCTGTTCCGCACCACGCCGGAGCGACACCGGCAGATCGCGCTCGCCGCCGCCCGTTCGGGCAAGAGCATCAATACATGGATGGATGACGTACTTGCCGCCGCGACACAAGCGGCGGACGCCGCAACTGCGTCGGAGCGCGACGCACTCGTCGCGGGTTGACGCAATAGAGCAGTTCTCAGAGAGATTGGTGGCATCGGTGGCATTGTGTGGCGCGGTGGGC
>JAABUN010005339.1_pt1 | contig 16095 bp, 17 predicted proteins | sample 5559311 | NCBI WGS metagenome assembly JAABUN01 (sample SAMN10711877, study PRJNA513370) | rock metagenome | isolation source: Antarctica rocks | place: Antarctica: Victoria Land, Siegfried Peak sud
GGGTCGGTCAGTTCGGCCAGGCGGTCGAGCAGGGATGGGGCGGGCATCGGCGGCCTCCGGGAACGGAGACAACTCGATACCTCAGTCGCCCAACTTCGCCAACCTCAACCGTTGAGCAGCCCTGCCCGAGTTGACTTCCTGCTCGCTGATGGCTAAACGGTTGGGCACAGTGAATCCGCGATACGTCAGTCAGCCGCTTCCGGCTGACAAGCTGGAAAACTTTTACGGGGCGGGCAGTCCTTTGAAGTACGACCGCGTCCGAGACCTGACCAACGGTGGCAAGCTGGCGACCCGGGATGTCGAACTCGTCCCGTTCGGGGGGAAGAAGCCGTGACCAAGCCACCGGATCGGTTCCTGTTCATGAAGGTGGGGAACCACGCGAACGAGTCGTGGGCGCAAATCCTCGACCGGAAGCGGAAGGAGTACGAGACGACCGGCCGCATCTTTTGGGGGTACGGTGGGACCACATGTCATCCGCTCGGAGTTGTCCAACCCTTCGCGCGGCTGAGTTTACGGGAACAGGGCGGCATTGCGCTCGTGATGGAAGCGATTGACTCCCGGGCTGACCCAGATATCGTGCCGGCCACAGAATACTCGAAGGACGGGATCGAGTGGGAGCCGATGCCCGAAGGCATTTGTGTGACCGGCTCACGATACGCCTTGGTGTTGGACGAGATCAAGCCGGGTGATCTGGCGTTTCAACTGAATGAGTATGAGGTTGCCCTCGGGCCGAGTACTGGGAAGGGTGCCGAGGCATACATCACCGGACACATCGACAAGGGCTGTTTCGTCCGCAGTAAAGAGCCAAGGGTGGTCACTGACGATGCGAGGAAGGCCAAGGTGACCCGGCGTGTCGCATTCACGGCGGAACTCAAAGAGCCGTTTGGCGTCCTTCTGCGGTAAGGTAATATGTACGCTGAGGTGCCGCGAACGCGACGAGCAAGGATGGCCACCGGCCAGAGATTCAAGGCTTTTAGACTGACTAAGTCCGTCGACGGTGAAGGTTTGCCCTACGGCCGCGACATCCCCACGAAGCTTCCGTCATTATCGCGCGCCAGTGCCCACAGGAACGCCCCCACGTCCGGGCTTTCGTAGAAGAACCCGATCGCGTTCATCCGCACCCGCGCCGGCCCCGGCCGGTTCCACGTCGTCTTCAGCGTCCGCAGGACGTGCTTGGCCAGCTTGTCCGTCCGCTCGGTCATCGCGGCCGTCCGCTCCTCGTCGGCGGTCAGCCCGGGGCCGCTGGTGGGGAGGCCGTCGCTGAACAGGTAGACGGTGTCGAGGCCGGCCGGCTTCATCCGGAAGGCCGCGTCGAGGGCCTCGTACATGTTGGTGTCGCCGTCCGGGTTGACCCGCTTGAGGGCGTCGGTGACTCGCCGGACGCTCGCTTCCCCCTGATACGGCTGCCAGTCGCCGGCCGGGAACAGGGGGTCGGCCTTGCGCGAGAAGATGATCACCTGGAACTTGTCCAACTCGGCCAGGCTGCGCATCACCTTGGCCACCGTCTCGATGACCGTCGGCCACTTGTCGGGGGCGGGGGTCTTGTCGTCGATCAGCTTCATGCTCCCGGAGATGTCGACGACGAACACCACCCGCCGGCCCGTCAGCGCGATGCCGGCGAACTTGGCGTCGGCGTCGGCCTTCAACTTGTCGTACGTGTCGGCCAGCTTGGCCTTCTGCCCCTGCAGGTCGATGATGGTCGCCCGGGCGGCGGTCAGGTCGTCTTTCGTCTGCCGCAGGGTGTCCCCGGCCTTGGCCGCGTCCTTGGCCATCGCGGCGGCGCTGGCCCGGGCGTTGGCGTCGAGGGTTTCCAGCTTCTCGTTGGCCCGGGCGAGTTGGGCCGCGGCCGCCGTCCGCTCGGCTTCCTTCGCCCGGGCGAGCTTGGCCAAGTCGTCGGCCGACGCAGTTAGGGCCGAGAGCTTCGTGTTCAGGTCGGCGACGGCGGCCGCCTGTTTGGCGTTCTCGGCCGCGGCCGCCTTCGCGTCGGCCGCCATCGCCTTGGCGTCGGCCGACGCCTGCGAGAGTAGCGTCTGCGTCTGGTTCAGCCGCGCGGCGGCGGCGGCGAGTTGCGATTTGGTCGCGTCCCGGTCGATGACGACCGCCGCTAACTTGGCGTTCAGTTCGGCGAGGTCGGCCGTTAACCGCCGCTCGGCGTCGGCGGCCGCGGCCCGGGTCGTTTTCAGCTCGGCCGTCGTCTGAGTGAGAAGTTCGACCGACGCCCGGTTGCGCACGGCCTCGTCGTTCGCCTGGCGGGTGCTCAACAGCCAGAGGAGCGTCACGCACCCCAGGGCGCAGCAGAACACGTCGAGCATCCACATGCTGACGAGGCTCGGCGACTGGTGGCGGGTCTTCATGGGAATGACGAATTAGGAATGATGAGTGATGATCGGAAGGCAGTTACATCTGGAACGACGGGCCGGGCCGGCGTCGGGCCTTCAGTTTGGATTCGTCATTCGTTATTCCTAACTCATCATTACTTAGCGCGGCGTCGGCATGGGCGCGGGGCAGCCGGCCGGCCAGCCACCGGGGGACGAGGGCCGCGGTCGCCTCGGATGCGGCGAACGGCGGCAGGGCGATCACCTCAGTTTGTTCCGGGCTGCCGCGGCGTAGTGCCGCGACGAGGCCCGGCAACCGGGCGGCCGTGTGGGTCAGCCAGACGGCCCGCGGAGGGACCGGCAGCCGGGCCGCCCGGACGGCCTCGGCGATCCCCGCCGTCGACAGGTCGGCCAGCGCCACACAGTGCCCGTCGAGTTCGCCCGGCTGGTGGACCAGGTCTTGGAACCAGTGTTCGGACCGCACCGTCAACGTGACCGCCTGGCCGGCCCGGGCGCGGTCGAGGGCCGCGTCGAACTGGTCGTACAGGAACTGCTCGGCGTCGGCCGAGTCGCGCGGGTCGCGGCGGCAGAGCCGGACGCAGCGGTCACTCAGCGCGTCGATCAGCCGGTCGGCCCACAGCTTCAGCGACGCCTTCGGCCAGGCAGTCTGGCTGACGAGTTGCACCGCGGCCGGGTCGACGCCGACGACCGACGCGGTCAGGGCGTAGTCGTCGCAGTCAATGACCACAACGGCCGCCGGGCCGCCGGCCGGCGGGCGGAGCGGGACGACCCAGTCCGGCCGGCTGCCGTCCCGGTCCAGCCCCGGCGGGGCGTCGTCGGCCAGAAGCGAAGCGGCCCGGTGGGCGGCGATCGCCAGCGCGGTGGCCGCCGACCCGCGGACCGGCAACTTGGCCTTCGCCGCTAGTGCGAGGGCCGTTTTCACCTGGGCGGGGGTCAGGTAGGCGGGGAGGGTCAGGCCGACCGCCTCGGCCCCGATCAACTTGGCGTGGATGGCGTCGAACGTCGCCCCGACGGCCGCCTCCGGGGTGACGGCGGTCCCGCGGGCGGCCCGCCACTGCCGGGCGTGGCCGAGCTGCGGCAGGTAGTTCGCGCACAGCAGATGGGGAGCCTTTCGGTTCAGTCCGACCGCCCCGACCTCGACGGGCCGGGCGTCGAGCCGGACTGTCAGCGGCAACTCGTCCGACCCGGTCCCGAGTGGGGTGACCCGCGGCCGGTCGGTCCCGGTCACCCCGGCGACGGCCTGGGCCGCACACGCGGACAGACTCAGCCCGTAATGGGCCGCGGTCGGGCCGGGCACGCCGGCCGCGGGCTTCCGCAGGACGAAGCCGAACATGCGGGAGGCTCCTTCGGGAAATGACGAGTGGTGAATGATGAGTGATGACTTCCGAAGTCGAACCGGCCGCGTCGGGCGTGAGTGCCTTCCATTCATCACTCATCATTCACCACTCGTCATTTCCCGCGGCGGTTCGTACAGCCGCAACAGCAGGTGTTCCTGGCAGTAGTCCTGGCAGTCGATGACGAGCGTCTCCTCGGCCCGCTGGACGGCATGGAGCAGGTACATCAGCACCAGGCTGAGGGCCAGGGCGACGAACGTGCAATCGAACGCGATGCCGAGTTGGTCGGTGGCGCTCTTGATGAACTTGGCCGTGTCCGCCTCCTGCCCGCCGGCCATGCTCATGCCGCCCGCTAATCCCCGCACCGTACCCAAAAACCCGATCGCCGGGATGGCCCATGCGAGGTAGTTGACCGTTCCCATCGTCGTCACCAGCCGGGCGGACTCGACCTCGGCCTGGTTGCGCACGACTTCGGCCACGTCCGGGGCGGCCCGGCTGATGGCGTACTTGTTCAGCCCCAGGCGGATCATGTTGGCCAGGATGTACGGCCCACTCCGGCTACTCTCGGTGTCCACTTTGCGGGCCAGCGGCCGGGCGTCTTCGGGGAGGATGCGGGCACCCTCGTCGGTCGGCAGCAGGTCCAGGCCGAACGCCTTCCGCTGGCGGCGGACTTCGCGGTAGCGGGTGACGAGGATCAGCCCGGCCCACGTCACGCAAACATAGCACGCCGCCTGTTCGGGGCCGAGCAACAGCCGGCCGACTCGCTCCGGCGTCCACTTGGCCAGGAACTCGTCCCGGGACTCGGCGGTGCCGCCGAACCGCCAGACGGGGACGACGGCGGCGGCCACGACAACGAGGGCGACGACGAACAGCACCCACTCGCGGGCCGGCCGGTGGGTCGATTGGACGGACATGCGGGCGAATCCTTCGGGGGCCGGGGCCGGGCGGCGGTGCCCCATTGTCCCCGCGAGCGGCGGCCCGTCAAGGCGGCGGCCGGAAGTGGTAATATATGCCGTCCCGACCGATGTGAGGCTCATCCATGTCCGCCGTCGCCGGCGCGCTCCTCGGCTGTGCCGTCGGCGACGCCCTCGGCCTGCCCTACGAGAACCTGTCGAAGCGCCGCGGCGTCCGATTCCTCGGGCCGCCGGACCGGCACCGCTTGCTGTTCGGCTACGGCATGGTATCCGACGACACCGACCACTCCCGTATGGTCTGCCAGGCGCTCTGCGAGTCACCTGTCGACGCCGACGGGTTCGCCCGCGCCCTCGCCCGGCGGTTCCGCTGGTGGCTCCTGGCCGCGCCGGCCGGCATCGGATTCGCCACCCTACGTAGCATCCTCAAGCTGTGGCTCGGCTTCCCGCCGGGCAAGAACGGCGTCTTCTCGGCCGGTAACGGGCCGGCGATGCGTAGCCCCGTCCTCGGCGCGGCCCTCGACGATATCGGTCGGTTGAAGACTTACCTCCGGGCATCGACACGGCTAACGCATACCGACCCGAAGGCGGAACACGGGGCGTTCGCCGTTGCCCTCGCCGCGTGGGCGGCAAAACGAGGCACCGACCGCCCCGCCGACTTCTTCCCGCTCCTGGCCGCCCATTCCGACCCCGACGCGGCTGGCGAGTTTCCTGCGCTCATGCGCCGCGTCGAAATCAGCCTGGCCGCCGGCGACTCGACCGATTCGTTCGCCGCGGCCCTGAGTTGCGGCCGCGGGGTGACCGGGTACGTCTACCGTACCGTCCCGGTCGTCCTACACGCCTGGCTGCGGCACCCGCACGACTTCAAATCGGCCGTCGGCGACGTGATCCGCTGCGGCGGCGACACGGACACGACCGCCGCGATCGTCGGCGGCATCATCGGCAGTGGCGGCCGGGACCGCCTGCCGGCGGACTGGCTGGCCGGCGTCCGCGACTGGCCGTACTCGGTCCGGTGGCTCGAAACCCTGGCGGCCGACACCGAGCGGGCTGTCTCATCAGGCACAGCGGGAGCAGTCCCCGAGCCATGGCCGGGGGCCGTGCTGCTCCGCAACGCGGCCTTCCTGACGGTCGTACTGGGGCATGTGCTACGCCGGACGCTACCGCCTTATTGAGTCATCCCCAGTTCAGGAGGCCTCACCCGTGACCCCGACCGTCGGCGACGTGGCCGCCTGGCTGGCCCGGTTTGCGCCGCTGCACCTGGCCGCCAAGTGGGACAACGTCGGCCTCCTGGCCGGCGACCCGGCCGCCCCGGCCGGCGTGGTTATGACCTGCCTGACGGTCACGCCCGACATCGCGGCCGAGGCCGTGGCCGGCGGCGTGCGACTCATCGTGGCGCACCACCCGGTCCTGTTCCGCGGCGCGAAGGCACTCACCCCGGACACGCCCGACGGCCGGGTGCTGCTGCCCCTCCTGCGCCACAGCGTCGCCGTCTACAGCCCGCACACGGCCTTCGACAACTGCCCCGGCGGCATCAACGACGGCCTGTGCGCCCGGCTCGGACTCGTCAACGTCCAGCCGCTCCGGCCGGCCCCGGCAGCCCGGCCGGACACGGCGCAAGTCAAGCTGGTGGCGTTCGTTCCGGCGACTGATGCCGACGCCCTGGCCGATGCTCTGTTCGCCGCCGGGGCCGGCACGATCGGCGCGTACACCGAGTGCAGCTTTCGCACCCCCGGCACCGGGACGTTCTTCGGCGGCGACTCGGCCAACCCCCGAGTCGGTCGAAAGGGGCGGCGGGAGGAGGTCGAGGAGGTGCGGCTCGAAGTCGTCGTCCCCGTCGGCCGCATCGACGCCGTCGTCGCCGCCCTGCGCGCGACCCACCGCTACGAGGAACCCGCCTTCGACCTGGTTCCGCTACGATCGGCTAACATCGTGCCGGCGGGCGGCGAGGGGCGGGTCGGAGACCTGCCGGCGGCCGAGACGCTCGCCGACCTGGCCCGCCGGGTGAAAGATCGCCTAACGGCGAACGCCGTCCAGATCAGCGGCGACCCGACCCGCCGGGTCACCCGCGTCGCGGTCGCCTGCGGGGCCGGCGGCGAGTTCTTGGCCGACGCCGTCGAACGGGGGACCGACGTGTTACTAACGGGGGAAATTCGGTATCACGACGCGCTAGCGGCGACCGCCGCCGGCGTCGCTCTGATCCTGCCCGGCCACCACGCCACCGAGCGGCCCGGCGTCGAAGACCTGGCCGATAAACTCGCCGTCGCATTCCCGACGGCGACCGTGTTCGCAAGCCGGTGCGAGGTCGATCCGCTGGCGGCGGTGTGACGGCGTCACGGTTCCCGGTAAAGCATCAGCCCTGGCAAGAGCAACGCCATCGCCGCGAAGTGGCCGTCGTAGGTCCAGAGGTCGACCCCGGCTGCTATGGCGACGGTGGCGATGACGGTGTCCGGCAGCGGGACCGTCAGGCCGTTTGCCCGCAGGGTCGCCTGGTTGCGGCCGGCCTGCTCCCAAGTACCTTCCGGGGTCGGCACCCGGCCGAACGCGCTCAGTACGGTGGCGCACTGGGCCGCGTGAGCGGCCGACACCGCCCCGGCAAAGAACTCGGCGACCGTCATCCCGCTGACGACCGGGTTGATGGCCGTGATGAGCCGGGCGCGGACCGGGCTGTAGTTCCGAAACTGGCGGACGAGGACGCTGGTGTCCGCGAGGATCATTCCATCCCCCGCGCTTGGATGATCGCGGCCACGTCCAACCCGTCGCCCTCGATCAGTTCGAGCCAGGCGGCGGAAACCAGGTCCGTCGTGGCCGTCCGGCGCAGTTCGGTCATGTTCGCCGCGTGCTGCTCGGGCGTCGGGTCGGGCGGGGCCAGCCCCAGGAACGTCTCGCGCGTCTCCAGTTGCCGGAACGCCGGGGTGTCGTCCAGCACGATGAACTCGACCGTCCGGCCGATCAGGGGTTCGAGTTCCGGCAGGTGGACGGTGGCCGAGTCGAGGGTCTTGCGGATGCGGATGGGGTTCACGGCGGTCCTCCGGGGGGTGTCGCCCATCATACCGCCGCCCCGCCCTCAATCCCCGCCGCGCCGCCGCTTGCCGTTCTTGCGCACCAGCCGCGGCGGCTTCCCCCGCGGCCGTGGGGCGTCGGGGGCTTGTGGCGGCTGGTCGCCCGTCAGTCGCAAGTCGAGGTGCCGCTTCTGCACGTCGACCCGGGCCACCTCGACTTTCACCCGGTCGCCCAGGCGGTATCGGCGGCCGGTCCGGCCGCCGGACAGGGTGTGCGACGCCTCGTCGTGCGTGTAGTAGTCGTCGGTCAGGCTCGCCACCGACACCAGCCCCTCGGCCGGGAACTGGTCGGCCTGGGCGAAGAAGCCGTAGTCGGCCACCCCGGTGATGACCGCGTCGAACGCCGTGCCGATGCGGGTCTGCAGGTACTGCAGAATCTTGAGCTTGACCAGCTCGCGCTCGGCCTGCTCGGCCCGCCGTTCGAGCCGGGAACAGTGGCCGCCGAGTAGCCCCAACTCGGCCTCGTCGCCGGACGCCTTGCCGGTCCGCAGGAAGCGGTCGAGTTGGCGGTGGACGACCAAGTCCGGGTAGCGGCGGATGGGGCTGGTGAAGTGGCAGTAGTGGCTGCTCGCCAGGGCGTAGTGTTCGTCCTGGACCGGTGAGTATTTGGCTTGTTTCAGGCTGCGAAGGAGCGCGAAGTGGACGGCCGCCCGCTCCGGCTTGTCGGCCGTCAGGTCGAGGACGCGCTGCAACTCGAACCGGTCCTGGGCGCGCTTGAGCGGGTAGCCGAGGAGGCGGGCGAAGTCGGCGAAGGCGTCTAATTTCTCCTCGTTCGGGGCCGGGTGGACGCGGCGTAAGAAGTGAACCTGCATCGCCGCGAACTGGCCGGCCACGGCCTCGTTGGCGGCCAGCATGAACTCCTCGATCACCTGGTGGCTCAGGTCGTTGACCGCGAAGTGCGCCCCGGTCACACGGCCGTCGGCGTCGTAGTCGAGTTCGGCCGCCGGCATCGACAGTTCGAGCGCGCCGCGTTTCATCCGCCGGGCGCGGAGGTGCAGGGCCAACTCACGCATCCGCTTCAGGGTCGCCGTCACCTCGGGGTCCAACTCCGGCGGGTCGGCCGGCGACTCGTCGAACCGCGCGAACAGGCGGCTCACCTCGGGGTAGTTGAACCGCCGGCGGACGCGGATGGCCCCATTAAAGAACTCGGCCGCCCCGGTCTGTAGCCCGGTCCGGCGGGTCATCCCAGCCGGGTGGCCGGTGGGCGTGAACTCCATGCGGACGGTCTTGACGTACCGCAACTTCCCCTCCTGCAGGCTGGCCAGGCCGTTCGAGATGACCTCCGGGACCATCGGGATGACCCGACCCGGCAGGTAGACGCTCGTGGCGCGCTTGCGGGCTTCGGCATCGAGCGCCCCGCCGGGCCGGACGAAATGGGCCACGTCGGCGATGTGGACGGTCAGCACCCAGTACCCGGTACTCGGGTCGATGGTCACGCTGACGGCGTCGTCGAAGTCGCGGGCGTCGGCCGGGTCGATGGTCACCACGCAGTCGGCGGTGAAGTCGGTCCGGCCGGCCAAGTCGTCGTCGCGGAACTGGTCGGCCTGAGCGCGGGCCTCGTCGAGCGCCGCCTGGGGAAACGCTTCGGGCAGGCCGAAGGCGCGGATGACCGAGATCAGATCGACGCCGGGTTCGCTCAACGGCCCGAGGACTTCGGTGATGACCCCCTCGCCGCGGCCCGCCGCAGTGGGGAACCGCAGCATCTCGACGACGACCTTGTCCCCCGGCCTGGCCCCCTTCGCGCCGGGGTCGCCGACGGCGACGGAGTGGGCGAACACGGTCCCGTCGACGCGGACGACGCCCTCGCCGTCCCGCTCGAAGTAGGTGCCGACGAACGTCCGCGTCGCCCGCTGCTGGACCCGCACGACCTGGCCCGTCGCTCCGCTGGTCTTGCCGGCCGGCCGGCCGATCTTGACGACGACCTCGTCCCCGGTTGACGCGTCGAGTTCCTTGCCGTCGCGGACGCGTATTTCGGCCCCCGTGACGACCGTGGGCAGGTGCGGCCGGACGATGCCGAGGCCGGCGCTGGTGCGGCGGAAAATACCCACGACCGACCCGTGCGGGTCCGCCGGGCGGACGACCGAGTTGCGGCCGACCTTGATCCGGCCGTCGCGGATGAGGAGCTTGAGGGTGCGGCGGAAGTCGGCGTAGTCGTCGTCGGCGGTGATGTTCATCCGCTTGGCGAGGACTTTGGGTTTAACGGGGGTGTAGCTCGGCCGGGTGATGGCGGCGAGGATGCGGGCGGCCGTGTCGGGCATGGGCTTTCCCCGAAGGCGTTGGGGGCGGTGGATCGTCAGAGCCGCGCCCGTCAGGAAGCGGCGGGCTGCCGAGCGCCGAGCCAAGGTTGTTCACGGGCGACTGCCCCGGCCGTGACCGCCCCCGACCACCGACTTCGATCCCTGACTCGGCGAGCGACCGCTTCCTGACGGGCGCGGCTCCGACGATCCGCCGCCCCTCAGTCGTAGCTGTCCGGCCGCTCGCCGTACAGTTCGCCGTTCGGCCCGCCCTTGTACACCCGCCGGTGCAGGGTCGGGTTGTACGGCGTCCAGGCCGTCGGGTTGTTCTTGTCCTCGCGCAGGTCTCGCAGCACCATGTGCATCCGCGTGTCGAGGGAGTCGATCGCGTGCAACAGTGTCGCCTCGGGCGTCATCGGTACTTTTGGGCTGCCGTGTTCGAGGGTGCCGTGGTGGCTCAGGACCATGTGCTTGAGCCGCACGACCAACTCGCGTGGCACGGGTTCGCCGGTCAACTCCGGCACCTTGGCGAGCTTGTCGCCGAGCATCTCGACGCCGATGGCGATGTGGCCGAGCAGTTGGCCCTCGTCGGAGTAGCCGAAGGCGCGGGCGTAGGTCAGTTCGCGGACCTTGCCGAGGTCGTGGAGGAACACGCCGACGAGGACCAGGTCGCGGTCGGTGCCGGGGTAGAACGGGACGAGGCGGTCGGCGATGTCCATCATGGTGACGACGTGTTCGAGCAGGCCGCCGACGGTCGCGTGGTGCAGCTTGACCCCGGCCGGGCAGGCGGCGAACGCCGTCATCAGGCCGTCGTCCATCAGGAACGCTTCGCCCAAGCCGCGCAGGTGCGGGTTGCCGAGCTTGAGCAGGTAGCCCCGCAGGCGTTCGAGCAGCTTCGCCACGTCGAAGTCGGTGTGCGGCAGGAAGTCGGCGACTTCCACCTTCTCGGCCTCGGCCCGTTCGAGGTGCGTCAGGATGACTTGCAACGACCCCTGGAAGTTCTGCACCTTCCCTTCGACCTGGACGAAGTCGCCGTTGTCGAAGCTGCGAAAGAGCGTGTCGCCGGCGTTCCACAGGCGGCCGGAGATGCCGCCGGTCCGGTCGCGCAGGTCGACCTGGACGTAGGTGTCCCCCTTGCGGTTCGAGCGGAGTTGCTTGTCGGCGGCGAGGAACACGTCGTCGCGGAGGGCGTCGCCGTCGCGGAGGGAGTCGACGGTGCGGCGGGTCATGCGCGGGGGCTTCCGTAGCAGGGATGCGGCATTGTAGCGGGCGGGTAGGAGCCGGGTGCGTGAGCGTCCGGGTTCCTCCGTCTCAGGCGACCGGGGCGGTGAGGCCCGCCGCGGCCGGCGGCTCCGTCGGCGGGAACAGCGGCCCGACAGGCGTCCGGAACCCGGGCAGCACGTCCCCGGCGTCCAACTCGTCGTCGGCGAAATGCACCCGCACGTCCCGCGACCCCGGCCGGTACGCATGCACCTCCCGGGCCGCCGGGTACACCACCCACACCAGCCGGACCCCGCCCCGCAGGTACTCCCGCACCTTGAGCAGCAGATCGTCGGCCGAATCGGTCGGGCTGACGACCTCGGCCGCGATGTCCGGCACCACGTCCCGAAAGTTGCCGGTCAGGGAGTACGGTTGGTCCTTCGGCCAGCGCTCGTAACTCACGAACGACCAGTCCGGGATGCGGTTGCGGTCGGCGTCCTCGGCCAGCGGGATGCGGTATCCGAGTTCGACATCGCATTCGCCGAGATCGTTCGTGTCCAGGAACCGTTTGACCGCGTGACTGATCCGGTTCGCCACCTTGACGGCATAACTGCTCATCGGCCGCCACTCCCGGATGTCCCCGAACACCACCTCGTAGCGGTCCGGCAGCGGCGGCCCGACCTCCGCCAGCGGGGCTTCGTCGAGCAGATCGAGTTCGGGCGCGTCGAGGACAGCGGGCATCGGTCACCTCCTGATGCGAACTCTACCAGCGCCGTCGGCCGGATCGCAACGTCCGGGGCGTCACACCTTGCCGACGTGGTGAATCACCCGGTCCGCGAACGCCAGGCTCGTCGCGCCCGCTTTTTCGCCGTACCCCGCGAACTGCCGGGCGATGTCGTAGGTGACGTGGAGCATCCCGCCCGGCCCGGCCGCGGCCGTCGCCTGGGCCTCGGCGAACGTCGCTTCGACGGCCCGGTTGACCGCGTCGGCGGCTTCGGTCCAGCCGAGCCACTCGAACAAGAGCACGCCCGAGAGCAGCACCGCCCCGGGGTTGGCCCGGTTCTGGCCGGTGTACTTCGGGGCCGTCCCGTGGGTCGCCTCGAACATGGCCGCCCGGTCGCCGATGTTGGCCCCGGCCGCCAGCCCGATGCCACCCGTGAGGGCCGCCACCGCGTCGCTCAGGTAGTCGCCGTTCAGGTTCGGCGTGGCGATGACGCTGTATTCTTCGGGCCGCAGTTGAATCTGCTGGAACATGCTGTCGGCGATCCGGTCCTTGACGACCACCTTGCCGGCCGGGGCTTTGCCGCCGTGGTTCGCATACACCTCGTCCTCGGTCACGATGTGGTCGCGGAACTCGGCCTTGGCCAACTCGTACCCCCAGTCCTTGAACGCGCCTTCGGTGAACTTCATGATGTTGCCCTTGTGGCACAACGTCACGCTAGGGCGCTTCTTGTCGATGGCGTACTGAATCGCCATGCGGATGAGCCGCTTCGACCGCTCGGGGCTGATCGGCTTGATGCCGATGCCGGCCGAGTCGAGCAACACGTCGGGGCCGTACCCCATGTCGCGTAAGAAAGCAACGAGCTTCTTGGCCCGGTCGCTGCCCGACTTGAACTCGATGCCGCAGTACACGTCCTCGGTGTTCTCGCGGAAGATGCACATATCGACGCGGTTGGCGTTCCGGTTCGGGGCGTCGACGCCTTCAAAATACTTGACCGGCCGGACGCACGCGTACAGGTCGAACCGGAACCGCAGGTACACGTTGATCGACCGGAATCCGCCGCCGATCGGGGTGGTCAGCGGCCCCTTGAGGCCCACCGCGTAGTACTCGAACGCCCGCAGGGTGTCGTCCGGCAGGTAGACCCGGCGCTGCCCCTCCTCGTCGAGGTTCTTGATCTGGTCGTCAGTGACATTCGGGCTGTAAAGCGCCCGGGCCGCGTCGCCGGCGTGGACATCGAACCATTGGATTTTCCGCTTCGACCCGTAGCACTTCTGGACGGCCGCATCGAGGACTCGGACCGCGCAGGTGGTGATCCCCGGCACGCCGTTCACGTCCGCCCCGATGCCGTCGCCCTTGAGCAGGCAGACGACGGGGTCGTCGGGGATGACCCACTGGCCGCCCGGCCCCTGGGTGACGCGGGTGCCGGCGGCGGCGGGCGTGAGTTGGTCGTAGGTCGGGGCGGTCATGGGCGGGCGGTCCGGGAACGGGGAAGGCCGGTGGGTTCGGGTTAATCTAGCGGCCGGCGGGCGGCCGCACAGTCACCCGGCCGGTACACTGTCCCCACCATGAGCGACCCCCCGCCGCCCCCGCCGCCGCCCGTCCCGCCGCCGATCGAGGAGTGGGTTCTGGCCGACCCGCCGCCCGCCCGGTTGCCCGTCGTGCCGGCGGAGGAGGTCGAACTGCTTATCTCGGAGGACGCCGACCCGCCGTTGGTTCCGGTCGTGAAGCCCCGCCCCCGGCCCGCGGTCGAGGAGTTGCCCGAGGCCCGGCCGGTCGACCGGCCGCCGTTCGCCGAGCGGGTCGCGGTGCCGACGGTCCTGGCCACGGCCCCCGGCCCGCGGCCGGTGCCGACCCCGCCCGACCTGCCCGAGCCAGAGCGGCCGCAGGCCCGGGTGATCCTGGCCCTCGCCGTCCTGCTGATGATCACCCTGGCGATGGTGGCGGCCGTCACGGTACTCGGGTACACGCTCTGGGCCGGGTTCCAGAAGGCGCGGCCGGCGGCGGGGGCGGCAGTTAACCAGCCGCAGGAGCCGCCGGCCAAGCAGCGGCGGAATCGGTGAGGGGCAAATGGCAACAGGTGCCGGATGCGTCAGCGTCCGGGTTCCTCTATCTCACGCACGCGAAGAACCCGGACGCTGGCGCATCCAGCTCCTGTTGCCCGCCCGCTTAATCCCACCACGGCGGCTCGACCACCGTCGCCTCACGCGCCGGATCGTCCAGCCGGCGGAAGTCGACCCCCTGCCGGCCGCCGACCTGCCACACGCGGCCGATCCACCGGCTAACGTTCCCGTTGATCGAGTAGCCGAACACCCCAACCGCTGCCCGACTGCCGAACAACCCGCCCAGTCGCCATCGTAATGTCGCCCACCGGCCCGGCATCAGCAGCGACCGGGCGGCCTCAGCATAGGCGGTGGTATAGTTGTCGGGCAGCGGAACCATTTCGTACCGGGTGCCGGCAACGACATACCAGAGGTTGCCGTCGGATGGACGACCGGGTAAATATTCCAGGGTCGTGGCGCGGTCCCGCACGGCCAGCCTCAAATGCCAGGCCCAAATCGTGCGTAAGTTCATGAGGTCGGGGGCGGTCCTGGGAAACATGTACGCGATCGGGTAACCCGGCGCGTCCGCCAAGGCGGCGTACTCTCCGTCCCAATCGATGACGACGCCTCTCTTATAGATCACGGCTTCGCCGGCAAAGTCGGCGTCACGACCACCGGCTTCGTGCCGAGTTCGGCCGTCGACCCCACGGGGCCACGCAGGTGGCCGAGGAACTCAAACGGGTCGGGCAGGTCGAACCGGGCGGCGGCCCGCGACAGCACCACCGGGAACAGCGGCGTGAACACCACCCGCATCGCGGCTAAATCCGCCGTCGGGTCGGCGGTGCTGGCCCGCTCTGGCTTCGGCGTCGTGGTCAGCGGCACGGGGGGCAATGCCAGCGGGTCGGCCGGCGGCGGCTGTCGCCACGGCGGGGTGACGCGGGCCGTCATGGTGAACGAGGTCAGGTCGATCGCCCCGACGCCGAGGTCGGCCGGCGCTCGCTCCGGCGGGGCCGCCGGCTTCAGGCTGCCCGCCCGGCCGACCGGGGGCGGGATCACCGGCGTCGGCCGCAGACTCACCTTCACCGGCCCGGTAGCCGCGCCCAGTGCTTCGACGGATACGGCGCGGGGCGTCGGTCCGGTCCGGATGGTTGTCGCCGCGACCGGGAGCGGATTCGGTCGAAGCGCCGCCGTGACCGCCTGGCCGCCGCCGTCGGTCGGCAGTCGGTACGGCTCCGGGGCCGGCACCGAAGCGGCGGGCTTGGGCGTGGGGGCCGGGGCCGGCAGCGGGGCCGGCGTCACCGCCGCCGGCCCCGGCGTCACGACCACCACCGGCACGGGGGTCGGGGCCGGCGGGGCGGGGGTCTGGCCGCACCCAGCGGCGAGCAGCGTCAACAGCGACAGGCGACGCGGGGTCATTTCGGCACCACGACTTCCAGGATCAGCTTCACGGCCTCGCCCTCTTTGGGCAGCACGTCCTTGTTCACTTCGAGCTTCAGGTACTTCTCTTCCGCCATCGTGAGGGACGACTGCAGCACCGTCTCGTCGGTCACCGGGAAGATGGCGATCAATGTCCCGGTCAGGTCGGCCCCGTACACCTTCTCCGGCTTGTCCGGGGCGAGTTCCGTCAGGGCGGACCCGGTGAACCGGAACTTGACCCCCTTCGGCAGCGGCTTCTTCGTCTTCGGGTCGAGCAGCACCTTGTCGATGCTCACCCGCCGGCCCGGCCCGCCGCCGGCGGCCGGGACTTCGATCGACACCGTCACTTCCGGCCCGACCGCCTTCGCCCCCTCGCCCTTGGCCGGCGTCCCGGCTTTGGCCCCCAGGCTCTCCAAAGCCTTGTGGACCTTGCTCGGCGACACCTCGGTGACAAGGACCGTCTCGTGTGCCTTTCCTTTTTTCCCCTCGCGGAAGCCGAACGTGGCGATCACCTCGATCGGGTAGACCTGGTCGAGGTTGGCCAGTTTCCGCGGGGCGACGACGGCCGGGATGCTGACCGTCTTCTTGGCCGCATCGACGACGATGCCGGCGTCCTTGGGGTTGGCCACCGGGTCGGCGGCCACCGCGACGGCACACAGGCCGGCGAGGAAAGGGAGGGCAACGAGCCGTGACATGGGAGGCACTCGGACGCAGGGGGCGGCTGCATCCAGTTTAGCAAAGCGGCAGGCGCTCGGGGTAGCGGTTTGTCGGAGCCGCGCCCGTCAGGAAGCGGCGGGCAGCCGGGCAGGGGTCAACGAGGTTGGTTAAGTGCTTCTGAAGTCGAA
>JAABUN010005340.1_pt1 | contig 16091 bp, 15 predicted proteins | sample 5559311 | NCBI WGS metagenome assembly JAABUN01 (sample SAMN10711877, study PRJNA513370) | rock metagenome | isolation source: Antarctica rocks | place: Antarctica: Victoria Land, Siegfried Peak sud
AAGACGGAGTAACCCTGCACCCCCTTGTCGTAGACGATCGCGGCGACGCCGGATGAGGCCAGTGCTCTCGCCTCGGCGAGCAAAGAGTTCCGGTCACCGCGTCCGGCGCCATGGACCAGAACGACTCCCGGCACCGGTGCGGCAGCCGCCGGGAGTATGGGGGTGAGGACCCACGCCCGCCCCCCCGCCACCGACGGCATGTCGATCGCCTGCTGTTCCACGTCAAGCAACGGCGAACTTGCCGGGAGCCCTCGCGGCTGCGGGTTGAGTGTTGGTTCTTTGGGCGCTGGTCGCCAGCCGGGCGCGAACTGCGCGGTCATCAGCAGCAGCAGGATGCCCGCCCCCAAGAAAGCGAGGATGCTCCGCAGGAGGCGCCGTACGCCCCTCATATCGCGGTGGTCCGGTTCGCGCTCGGGGACCCGTACAGCAGCCCGGCGCTCCGGCGGGTGATCGCCAGAATGTCGCCGCCGCCGATCAGGCTCCGAAGGTCAGCCGCGTCCAGATTGCCGGAGATGGCCAGCGTGGCGATGCCGTGGACGATCGCCCAGGCCGCGACGACGGCGGCGGCGGCGTCTTCCACCGGGCCTGGAGCGGCCATCTGATCCACCCCCGTCCGCAGCTCAGCGAAGGTGGTCTGCCGGGCGTCGCCGAGCTCGGGATTGCTCTCGTCCAACAGAGTCGGTGAGAACATCACCCGGAAGTGAGCGGGGTGCGTGATGGCGAAGTCCACGTACGCGACCCCTACCTCCAAGAACCCGGCGCCCGACTCTCTGACCGCGATCAGACGGTCGGCCAGAAGGCGGTGACCCTGGGCCGCGACCGCGGTGAGCACGCCCTCGCGACTGCCGAAGTGGTGTCGTGGAGCGGTATGGCTCACACCCAGGTCAGCGGCCAACGAACGGAGGCTGAAGCCCTCCGGGCCATCCGCTTCGATGACCTCCACCGCCCGGCTGAGCACCGCTTCGCGCAGGTTCCCGTGGTGATACGCCGTTGCCATGCCACTTAACCTACCACTGGAAAGTTGCCAGCGTAAAGATTAGGCATAGCGGAAGCGCTTTCCGCGGACGAGCGGACCGACGCCAGCGCGCTCGGCGCCTATTCACTGCTCCGGGTGGGTTAGCGTAAGCAGCATGACCCTCTCGTTCGAGCTGCGCGCCAATCCTCACCCCCGCAGCGAGGCCGAGCGGCAGGCGATCGTGGCCGATCCTGGGTTCGGTGTGAACTTCACCGATCACATGTCCGTGGCCACCTGGACCGCGACCGACGGCTGGCACGACTCGGCCGTCGTCCCGTACGGGCCGTTCTCGCTGGATCCCGCCACTGCAGTGCTGCACTACGCCCAGGAGATCTTCGAGGGGATGAAGGCCTACCGGCACGCCGACGGCACGATCTGGACCTTCCGGCCCGACCGGAACGCCGCCCGGTTCGCCACCTCGGCCCAGCGGCTGGCCTTGCCGGTGATGGAGGCCGGTGACTTCCTGGCCAGCATCGACGCTTTGGTGGCAGCCGATGCTGCTTGGGTGCCGGAGTCGACCGGGGAGCAAAGCCTTTACCTGCGGCCGTTCATGTTCGCGTCCGAAGCTTTTCTCGGCGTCCGGGCCGCCAAGCGTGTCACCTACTGCTGCATCGCCAGCCCCGCTGGGGCGTACTTCGCCTCCGGTCTCCGGCCCATCTCGATCTGGATCAGCACCAGCTACACCCGGGCCGCACCGGGCGGAACCGGCGCGGCCAAGTGTGGTGGCAACTACGCGTCCAGCCTGGTCGCCCAGGCCGAGGCCACGGAGCACGGCTGCGACCAGGTGATGTTTGCCGACGCCGCCGAACACGCCTGGCTCGAAGAGCTCGGCGGTATGAACGTCTACCTCGTGACCACCGACAACGAGCTGATCACCCCCGAGCTGAACGGCTCAATCCTGGAAGGGGTGACCCGTGACTCCATCCTCACCATGGCGGCCGACTTCGGCCTCACTCCGGTGGAACGGCGCATCTCCGTCGATGAGCTACTGGACGGGATCGGGTCCGGTCTGGTGGCGGAGGTCTTCGCCTGCGGTACCGCCGCCGTCATCACGCCCATCGGCACTCTGAAGAGCGACCGCGGCACTTCTACCGTCGGATCGGGCGAGACCGGCGAAACCACCGAAGCGTTGCGCAAAGCGCTGCTTGACCTGCAGTACGGGCACGCCGAAGACACGCACAGCTGGCTCCGACGCGTCCTGTGACCGGCCGGTCCCGGCGGCGTCCACGTCTCACAAGATGGGACGACGGGGTCTCAAACGCCCTAGTCTCGGCCACACTGAGGGGCATGCAGTATCTGGCGGTGATCATCACCTAGCGCGCTGAGAACCTCAGCGCGCCAAACCTCCTGTCTCCATAAGGGAGGTTTTTTCGTTGCCAGAGCCGCTCGTCACTACCGCCGCCACCTCGTCCAGCACCGACGGACCGATTCGGGAGAACAGATGCATGACGCCCTCAGGCCAATGCCGGCCGAGTTTCACGTCTTCGACACCACCCTGCGGGACGGTGCTCAGCAGGAGGGCCTGCGACTCTCGGTCCCCGACAAGCTCGTCATCGCCGGACTGCTGGATGAGCTCGGAGTCGGCTTCATCGAGGGTGGCTGGCCGGGCGCCAACCCCAATGACACGGCCTTTTTCGCGGCGATGGCGGCGGGGCAGCAGCAACTGCTGAACTCCCAGCTGGTGGCCTTCGGCTTCACCCGCCGGGTCGGGATGAAGGCGGCCGACGATCCGTTGACGGCTGCACTACGAGACTCGAGGGCTCCGATCGCCTGTGTGGTGGCAAAGTCTCATGACCGTCATGTCGAGCAGGCTCTGCGGACCACGTTGGGGGAGAACCTCGACATGATCACCGACACGGTGCGCCACCTGCGAGCCGAGGGTCAGCGGGTCTTCGTGGACTGCGAGCACTTCTTCGACGGCTATCGGGACAACCCCGGTTATGCACTGGAGGCGGTCCGTACGGCGGCGGACGCCGGCGCCGAGGTGGTGGTGCTGTGTGACACCAACGGCGGGATGCTGCCGCCGGGTATCGGGGAGATCGTCGCCGCGGCCGCGCAGACCGGAGCGCAGCTGGGTATTCACTGTCACAACGACACCGGTTGCGCGGTGGCGAACACCCTGGCCGCGGTTGATGCCGGGGCGATGCACGTCCAAGGCACCATCAACGGGTACGGCGAGCGCACCGGCAATGCCGATCTGGTCTCGGTGATCGCCAATCTCGAACTGAAGTACGGCTGGCCGCTGCTGCCCGCCGGATCATTGCGCGAGGCGACGCGACTATCCCATGCGATCGCTGAAGTGACGAACGTTCCACCGAGCGCTCGTCAGCCCTACGTGGGCCTGTCATCCTTCGCCCACAAGGCAGGATTGCATGCGAGCGCGATCAAAGTTGACCCCAACCTTTACCAACACATTGACCCGGTCGAGGTCGGAAACGACATGCGCATGCTCGTCTCCGATATGGCCGGGAGGGCAAACATCCAGATCAAGGGTGAAGAGCTGGGGTTCGACCTGTCCGACCGGGAGCTGGCTTCTCGGATCACCGACCTGGTGAAGGTCGCCGAAGCGGGCGGCTACACCTACGAGGCGGCCGATGCCAGCTTTGAGCTGCTTCTGCGGCGTGAGCTCAACCAGCTCCCGGAGCTGTTTTCGGTCCAATCGTGGCGGGTGTTCACCCAGTCCACCCACGGGCAGGAGACCGACACCGAGTGCACGGTCCGGCTGAGCGCCAAGGGTCAAAGCCAGCGAGTGGTGGGGGAGGGCAACGGCCCGATCAACGCCCTCGACCACGCCGTACGCAACGCCCTGGTGATGGCCTATCCGGTGGTCGACCGGTTCGAGCTGATTGACTACCGGGTGCGCATCCTCGACCAGGGACACGGCACGGACGCGACCGTGCGGGTGCTGATCCAGACCACCGATGGCCGTCGCGCCTGGACCACCGTCGGGGTCGGCCAGAACATCGTGGAGGCATCCTGGGAAGCGCTGGAGGAGGCCTACCTCTATGGCCTCATCCACTCCGCAACGTGGCAACCGGAGCCGAGTCAGGAACCGGTATCGGTTCGGGTCTGAGAATCAACGGTCTGAGAATCGATGAGTGTGAGTAGCTAACGCTCGGCTAACACGCGGTCGATGATCAGCGGCGGGACGTCGGCCCGGGCCCCTACCACCACGGCGTCGGTCAGCGATTCCCGGGCGCGGTCGAACCGGTCCGGGGTGTCCGTGTGCAGCGTGAGCAGAGGTTGCCCCCGCTTGATCGGGTCGCCCGGCTTGGCGTGCAGCTCCACACCGGCCCCCGGCTGCACCGGGTCCTGCTGGCGCGCCCGGCCGGCTCCCAGCCGCCAGGCGGCCACGCCGACCGCCAGAGCGTCCATCCGGGTCAACACCCCGTCGCGGTCGGCGGTGATCACCTCGGTGTGCCGGGCGCGCGGCAGCGGAGCATCGGGATCACCACCTTGCGCGAGGATCATCGCCCGCCAGACGTCCATGGCTCGACCTGAGGCCAGTACGTCCGCCGGGTCATGGTCGTCTCGGCCGGCGGCGGCGAGCATCTCGCGGGCCAGCGTGAGGGTCAGCTCGACGACGTCGGCAGGTCCGCCGCCGGCCAGCACCTCGACGGATTCCCGGACCTCCAACGCGTTTCCGGCGGTCAGGCCGAGAGGGGTGCTCATGTCGGTCAGCAGGGCGACCGTGGTGACCCCGGCCGCTGCGCCCAGCTCGACCATGGTCTGCGCCAGCTCGGCCGCGGAGGCGCGCGTCTTCATGAACGCGCCGCTGCCGACTTTGACGTCCAGCACCAACGCACCGGTCCCCTCGGCGATCTTCTTACTCATGATCGATGAGGCGATCAGCGGAATGGACTCCACCGTTGCGGTCACGTCGCGTAGCGCGTACAGCTTCTTGTCCGCGGGGGCCAGCCCGGAGCCGGCGGCGCAGATGACCGCCCCGACATCCTCGAGCTGGGTCAGCATCTCGGCGTTGCTCAGCGAAGCGCGCCATCCCGGGATGGCTTCGAGCTTGTCGAGGGTGCCGCCGGTATGACCGAGGCCCCGGCCGGACAGCTGCGGCACCGCCACGCCGCAGGCGGCCACCAGTGGAGCCAGCGGCAGGGTGATCTTGTCCCCGACGCCGCCGGTCGAGTGCTTGTCGGCCGTGGGACGCGACAGCGAGGAGAAGTCGAGCCGGTTCCCGGAGCTGATCATGGCGTCGGTCCACCGCACCAGCTCGGGCCTGGTCAGACCGCGGAAGAAGATCGCCATAGTCATGGCGGCCATTTGCTCGTCGCCGACCGTTCCCCGGGTGTAGGCGTCAATCAGCCAGTCAACCTCCGCGTCTCCCAGCACGCCGCCGTCGCGCTTGGTGCGGATCAGCTCCACCGCACTGAACGGCTCAGGGCTGTACGGCTCGGGGCTGAACGGGTCGGGCTGGGACGGCTGATCAGCCGGCGTCCCGGCGGTCGACTCGAGCGTCATGGATGTGAGTATGCCGGAAGGTTCTGGATAGTCTGGCCGAATGCGCATCGCACGTTTCTCCGTTGGCGGCGACCCCCAGTTCGGCATCGTCGAGCTGGCTGAGGACGGTGGGAAGCACCCGGATTCGATCTCGGTGCTGACCGGCGATCCGATCGCGATGCCGGTCCAGCTCACCGGCGAGCGGCGCGAGCTGGAGTCCGTACGGCTGCTGGCTCCGGTGATTCCGCGCAGCAAGATCGTGGCCGTGGGCCGCAACTACGCCGCGCACGCCAAAGAGCTCGGCAACGAGGTGCCGGACACTCCACTGACCTTCTTCAAGCCCAACACCGCGGTGATCGGCCCCGGCGACGCGATCGTCTATCCGCTGGCCAGCAACGAGGTCTCCTTCGAGGGCGAGCTGGCGGTGGTGATCGGACGGATCTGCAAGGAGGTCCCCTACGAGCGGGTCGCGGAGGTGATCTTCGGCTACACCGTGGCCAACGACGTCACCGCCCGCGATCTGCAGAAGACCGACGGTCAGTGGGCGCGGGCGAAGGGTTACGACACGTTCTGCCCGCTGGGCCCGTGGATCACCACCCACCAGAGACTGGACGAGGTGGCTGACCTGCGGATCCGGACCACCCTGGATGGGGTCGAGAAGCAGAACGGTTCGACCAAGGAGATGGTGCTGTCGGTCGCCGACCTGATCGTCTACATCACCTCTTTCACCACCCTGTTGCCCGGCGACGTGGTGCTGACGGGCACCCCGGCCGGCGTGGGGGAGATGCTGCCGGGCCAGGAAGTCAGCATCGACATCGAAGGCATCGGCACGCTCGTCAACACGGTGAGCGGCAGCGATACAGCAGAGGCAGCGCAGTGACTGAGGTAGTGGCGGTGGGCGACCTGAAGACCGGGTCGGCGACGGAGGACCTGGTGCTGGACGGGGTGGCGCCAGCCGACGTACGAGTGCGGTTCCCACCGTCACCGACGGGCAACCTGCACGTCGGCAACGTACGCAGCGCCTTGTTCAACTGGGTTTTCGCGCGCCATTATGGAGGCACGTTCGTGCTGAGAATCGAAGACACCGACGCGGCCCGCAACCTGGAGGAGTCGTTCCGCGGCGTGCTGGACTCGCTGTCGTGGCTCGGGTTGGACTGGGACGAGGGCCCGGAGAAGGGCGGCGACTACGGCCCGTACGTCCAATCTGAGCGCGGCGACATCTATCGCGTCGTGGTGGGGCAGCTGTTGGCCGGCGGGCTGGCCTACCGCTGCTACTGCACGCGGGAAGAGCTGGAGGCACGTCAGGCGGCGCGGCCCAAAGGATCGCCGTCCGGCTACGACGGCTTCTGCCGCGATCTGAGCCCGGAGCGCATCGTCGAGCGGGAAGCGGCGTCAGCCCCGTTCGTCGTCCGGATGCGGGTGCCGGACCGCGACATCGCCTTCGATGATCTCGTCCGTGGACCGGTGAGCTTCTCACCGGAGCATGTCCCGGACTACGTCATCGTCCGTGGCAATGGCGAACCGCTCTATCCGTTGGTCAACCCGGTGGACGACTCGCTGATGGGGATCACCCACGTGCTCCGGGGCGAGGACCTGCTGTCATCCACGCCCCGTCAGATCGTGCTCTACCAGGCCCTGACCCAGATCGGCGTCGGCAGTGGCCGGACGCCCTTCTTCGGACACCTGCCTACCGTGCTGGGAGAGGGCAACCGCCGACTGTCCAAAAGAGACAAGGGATCGGGGCTCGCCGAGTATCGCGACAAGGGTTACCTACCCGAGGGTCTGCTCAACTACCTGGCTCTACTGGGCTGGGCGATCGCCGACGACCGCGACGTCTTCACCCTGGAGGAGATGGTCCGGGCCTTCGACATCCGGCGGGTGAACGCCAACCCGGCGCGGTTCGATCCGCGGAAGTGTGAGGCCATCAACGCCGCCCATATCCGGCTGCTGGATCCGGTCGAGCTCACCGAGCACCTGGTGCCTTTCTTGGTCGCGGCCGGGGTGGTCAGCGATCCGCCGCTGCCGGATGAACGGGATCTGCTGGCCGCGGCCACCCCGTTGGTGCAGGAGCGGATGAATACCTTGTCTGAGGTCGTCGACCTGCTGGGATTCCTTTTCGTGGCCGATGACCTGATCGAGATCGACCCGTCCGCCGGATTGACGGCCGACTCGGCCCCGGTGCTCGACGCTGCCGCCGCCGCGTTGGGTCAGCTGGAGGACTTCGATCACCACTCCATCGAGCAGACCCTCCGGACCGCGCTGATCGACGGCTTGGGCCTCAAACCGAAGCTGGCCTTCGGTCCCGTCCGTGCCGCTATCACTGGCCGTCGGATCTCGCCCCCGTTGTTTGAGTCGATTGAGTTGTTGGGCCGGGAGTCGGCGTTGACCCGGATTACCGCGGCCCAAGCCAGCCTGGCCGGTCGAGAGTGACCGGTTGAGAATGGCGGCGGTGAAGCACGGTCATGGCTAAGACCCGCCGGCCGGGAACTGCGGGGTCCGGCAACCGTTCCGGTGCGTCGCGGAACCGCCCCGCGCGCTCGGGCAACCCCGCGCACCGCAACCAACCGGTCACCCGGCGGCGCCCTGACCCGGCTCCGGTGCGTCGGGTCCCGATGGCGGATGCAGCAGTCGAAGCCGACTCCGTGCTGCCACCGGACGGGGCGGAGTACCCACAGGTGCTGCGGGGAGCCGGCTATTCCTGGAAGTGGTCGCTGCTGGGTGTGCTGTTCGGGGTCTCGCTGTTCTTCCTGATGACGCAGGTGATCAGCCAGCTGGTGGTCAGCGCTGCCTGGTCCATCGCCGGCGATGGCGTGGCCTACGCCGAGTTCCGGCGTGGTGCGCTCGGATTCGAGCGCCCGAGCGGGATGCTCGGTGCCAATCTCGGGATCGCGTTCCTGATCCCCATCTCGTTCGTGCTGCTGGCGATCATCCATCGGGTACGGCGGCGCTGGCTGATGTCGGTCCAGCCCCGACTGCGCTGGAGGTACCTGCTGCTCTGTGTCGGGGTAGCGCTGGTCGCGCTCAACGGGGTGTTGGCGCTGTCGACGCTGGTGTCCACCACCCCCGTTTTCGGGGCGCAACAAGGGTTCTGGGGGTTCCTGGTCGTCATCGTCCTCACCTCACCGCTGCAGGCGGCCGCGGAGGAGGTCTTCTTCCGGGGCTACCTGATGCAGGCCCTGGGCAGTCTGGTCGCCCAGCCGTGGTTTGGGGTGGTCACGTCGGCGTTGATCTTCGCCTTGTTCCACGGCACCCAGAACCTGCCGCTCTTTGTCGATCGACTGGCGTTCGGTTTGCTGGCCGGCGTACTGGTGTGGCGTACGGGCGGGCTGGAGGCGGGCATCGCGGCCCACGTGGTCAACAACATCTGCGCGTACGTGCTTGCCGGCCTGACGACCTCCATCGCGTCGGTTCGGGCCATCCAGCAGATCGGCTGGCTGGACACGGTGTTTGATGTCGGTGGCTTCGCGCTCTTCGCCGTGCTTGCGCTGCTGCTGGCTCGAAAGATGCAGCTGCGCACCCGGGTGGACCTGGCGCTGGCTCGCTGACACCCTGGTAATCCGTCGGGTTTGGGTACGGGGGCCGCACTACAGTAAAGTCTTCCCTCGTGCCTTGGGTGGCACAATCGTGGGTGGAGGCGCCGACGATGGGGTATGGGGTAATTGGCAGCCCGGCTGATTCTGGATCAGTTAGTCTAGGTTCGAGTCCTAGTACCCCAGCTAAGGAAGCTGGATCATTCGCTGGTTTGCTCGGGGAATTGGTAGGCTTCCGCGGTCTGGTCGACGCTCGAGAAGAGCGAAGGTCAGCCGGCTAGGGCCCCGTTGTGTAGCGGCCTAGCACGCCGCCCTCTCAAGGCGGTAGCGCGGGTTCGAATCCCGTCGGGGCTACGGGTTGAACGGCCTAGTCAGATGCTTCTTCGCCCTGGCGGCCAGGGGAACCACATCGGCTCCAGTACACAACTGGTACACATCAGCGAGGGCCGACGACCTTGCCGTGTCCATCGCGTCAGCCACGACGTCGAGCCGATCCCCGAACAGGTGGCCGTAAAGGTCGAGCGTCATCGTCGCGCTCTTGTGCCCGAGCATCTGCTGGACCACCTTCACGTCGGCCCCGGAGGCGATCGCCAGGCTGGCAGCGGTGTGCCGCAGCTCGTGCGGGTGGAAGCCGGGAACGCCGAGCCGCTCGGCCGCCTCGGTCAGTGCCGCCCGCTGGAAGATTTGGGACCTCATCACGGCTCCGCGGCCTCCGGTGAACAGCAACTCGTCGGGATCCCTACCGGCGACGTGGCGGGCCAGGTCCTCGATCAGGAATCGGGGGAGCGGTACCTCGCGCCGCTCGTGGCCCTTGGTCGGCCCGAACGTCATCACGCCTTTGACCGGGGTCACAGACTCTGCGACCAGCACCCGCCGCCTCAGGAAGTCGACCCGGCCGACCCGCAGCGCTGCCATCTCACCCCACCGCATACCCGTGTAGGCCAGGAAGAGCACTACCAGCCGATACTCCGGCCCGCATGCCTCAGCCAGCGCTGCCACCTGGCGGTGGTCCAGGAACCGCTTTTCGGACCCGGCAACTCTCGGCAGGCTGATCTTCTCCGCCGGGTTGCGCGCCAATCTGCCATCTGCAACGGCCCAAGCCAACATCATCGACAAGACGCGGTGCACCTTCCGAGCGGTGGCCGGCGCGACACAGAGGCCGGTAACCCATCGCTGCACGTCGGCATGGGACACATCCGACAGCCGCAACTGGCCCCAGCGAGGCCGGATATGGGTGCGAATGATCCCCTCATACCGATTACGGGTCGTCGGGGACAGGTCCGCCTGCGCGTCGATCCACAGGTCAGCCCAGGCGCCCACATCGGCTCTCGACCGCGACGGGTCGATGTACGACCCGGTCAACTTGGCCGACTCGATGCCGGTTAGGTAGCGCTCCGCATCGACCTTACGGCTGAAGGTCTTGGTCTTCTGGGTGCCGTCAGGCGCCCGGTATCGGGCATACCACCGGACACGTCCGTCCCTGAGGCGCTTCTCAACGCTGGCCATTGGGTCCCTTCCTCTCCTCCAACTTGCGGGCGCGGTATGCCTTGACCCGAGCGGCCGTCGCACAGCTTGGCTTGCAATACGTGACGCCAGTTCGCCGGGAGTAGTGAGTTGACGCCCCGACCTGCCTCGCGAAGACCTGGCCACAGTTCGGGCATGTGAGGTAGTCGGCGTGACGCGCTAGATCGTTGACCAGCTGGAGGGCGCCAACCTCCAGGAACGTGGTGGCTCTGTCACCGATGGGACCGTCCGGGTACTCGATGAGCACCTGGACGTGAAAGACAGACAGGGCGGGGTTGATGAGCGTACAGAAGGTCCACCAGGCGTCGCGCTCACTCTTAGTGGCGAACCCCGGGCCGCTTGCGCTCGAGGTCGCACGTACCGTCGGCGGGGTCTTGAATCTTCTGGAGGACGTCACACCCGCACGGGATCTTGCCGACGCCTCCGCTGGCGCCCGGGGGCGCTTCTCAGCGCGGAACGGCCGGAGATACGAACAAAACGACTTCGTTGTGGGGCGCGGCTGGAGGGTCCACATCGACGAGATCGCCTGTAACCGTTACGGAGGTTCTCGGGTGCAGCGGCAACAGAGCTATCTGACCACAGCGGAACTGGCTGACCTGTGCCGAACGTCGCCTGAGACGGCGCGTTACTGGCGTCATGTAGGGAAGGGCCCGCGGAGCTTCAAGGTTGGCCGCCGAGTGCTCTATGACACCGCTGACGTAGAGGCGTGGCTGGAAGAGGCCAAGGCCAAGGCCAAGGTGGCATGAGTCCAGCCCGGCGACCCGCCTTCCTCGCCGCTGCTGCGGCCGAGAAGGCCGCTCAGCGATCGCTCGTGGCAGGCCACCGGGAGGCGTCGTGAGAGGACCGCAGGCCACCGTTCGCATCACGATCACAAGTCACATGCTCGATGACTTCGGCGGGCTGACCAGTGTCGCCTTCCGCGACCTCCGCATTTGGATGTGGGACATCCCGAAGGCGGCCACGGTCTACATCGACCTCGGCCCGCTAGAGGTCGTTGACTCGCTGCTGATCGGTGAGCTGCGGACCAAGAGCTACGCCTCCAACGTCGTCTTCGAGGCCCGCAACTGGCGGGCTGCTGAGGAGTACGCGCTCACGCTGGCCGAATCGCTGCGAGAGGCTCAGGTCCGGTGAGCGTCTGGCAGCAGCAGCCAGTGGCGCTGCAACCTATGGCCGACGCCGAGGAGCCAACCGAGGAAGAGGACAAGAGGCTCTACACCTTCACGCTCGGCGGCAGCTTCATCCTCGATACCTCACCCGAGCCAGAGCCCATCTGGGGAACCGCCAGCGACGTGCTGATGGCCGAGGGTGAGGCGCTCATCATCGCTGGCGGCCAGGGCCTCGGGAAGACGACCCTGGCTCAGCAGCTCACGCTTGGCCGGGCCGGCGTTGCGGAGTACGCAGAGCTGCTCGGCTACCCGATCCAGCCCGGCTCTGGTCGCGTGCTGTACCTGGCGATGGATCGTCCGCGACAGGCGGCACGGTCGTTCCGCCGGATGGTGGGCGAGGTGATGCGCGACGAGCTCGACGAGCGCTTGGTGATCTGGCAAGGCCCGCCGCCTCGAGATATGGCCAAGCATCCGGCGCTGCTGCTGCGGATGTGCCAGGAGGCTGGTGCCGATACTGCGGTGATCGACAGCCTCAAGGATGCTGCAGTCGGCCTGTCAGACGATGAGGTGGGCGCCAGCTACAACCGTGCGCGCCAGACCGCCGTCGCGGCCGGTGTGCAGCTGATCGAGCTGCACCACAACCGGAAGGCCATCAGCGGCGCGAAGGGCGACCGCCTGGGCGTCGACGACCTCTACGGCAGCACCTGGATTCCGTCGGGTGCAGGTTCGGTCCTGTTGCTCTCCGGCGCCCCAGGTGATCCGATCGTCGGGCTGCATCACGTCAAGCAGCCCTCGGCCGAGGTCGGCCCGTTCAAGGTGATCCACGACCACGCCGCCGGTCGGTCGCAGGTCTGGCACGCCACAGACCTCGTGCTGCTCGCTGGCCAGCCCAACGGCATCACCTCGCTAGACGCAGCATCAGCGCTGTTCGAGACCGAGAAGCCGACCCCCGCCGAAAGGCAGAAAGCGCTCCGGAAGCTCAACCGGCTGGCCGACCTGGGACATGTCTTGAAGGTGTCCGGCGACCAGGGCGCCGGGGTTCCTGACCGCTTCGTGCGGGCCGGCGTGAGGGCCGCATGACCCTTCACGCACCCTTCACGCGTGGCCTTCCCGCTGAACCCTTCACGCACCCTTCACGCGTGGCCTTCCCGCTGAACCCTTCACGCAGACCTTCACGACCTTCACACGGCAGGGACCTTCACGCGCGGGGGGGTCTTTATATAAGACCCCCGCGTGTGTCCCGGCCCCGATTGGGGACCCAATGACACCGGCCGAGCAGCTGACCCGCGCCTTGGTCGACCTCGCCACCAAGGGGCAGCGCCCCCGGTGCGGTGACCCGGCAACGCACGCCTACTGGACCAGCGACGAGCAGGCCGAGCGGGAGCAGGCGGTCAGCTGGTGCGCCGGCTGTCCGATCCTCCGAGAGTGCGCGGCCGCCGCCGAGGTCGAGTCGTTCGGTGTCTGGGGAGCGGTCGACGTAACCCCGCTGACCAGACGGAAGCGCGTCCAGGCGCTCACCGAAACCCGGCCCAACAACCCAACCAACCGAAGGAGAACCATGCCTGACTTCAAGAATCCGACCAGCCGCACGATGCGGCAGCAGGTCGCCCGCGGTGTCCCGTTCCGACGAAACGAGGAGAAGGAACGCCTGCTTGCGATGCGGGAGGAGCGGCCGGCTGAGTTCGCCGCGCTGCCCCCCGCCGTGCATATCAGCGTCGGCATCTACGAGGGCGACCGAGCCGCCGCCGAGCAGCTGCACCAGTCCGACCCAACCAGCTACGAGCAGATCACCGGAGGAGCACCGTGACCACCAACACCGAAGTCCTCGAAGCCAAGGAGCAGAAGGCGCGGGCAGCATACGAACAGGCACAGACCGCAGCCAACGAAGCCCGGCAAAGGGAGGCCGAGCACCAGGCCGAACGCGCGCAGCAGGTCGACCTCGAGGTCTTGGCCGGCTACTCCGAAGCCGACCACGCCCAAGCCATCGCGGACGCCAAGCAGGAGCTGGTCCGCGCCATCGCTGACAGCGCCATCGGCAGGGCGTGGGTCAACTACCAGGCGGCTCAGCTGCGGCAGGCTCACGCCGCCGCCGATGCCAGCGGCGCAGCATCGCATCTCGGCCGCGAGCCCGTCGCATCCCGACCCGCGGGTAACGCAGTCGCTGACCTGCTGGCTCAGACCGTCGACCAACTCGCCGCCACCCTCATCGCCGCCGAGCTCGACCAGCGCGACGAAGAGCGGGAAGCCCGCATCCAAGCCAAGGTTGTAACCCACCCATGACCGAGGCGACACACCGGCGTCAACGTCACCGGCCCGAAATCCATAGCGGGCGGGAACCGGAGCGAAGGTGCGGGAGCGAGTCGAGTCATATCCTCGCGGCGATCCTCCTGCGCCGAGGTGTCGTCTCAACCTGCACGACCCGGGGCACCATCCCCTCCGAGGGCCCTCACCCTCACGCGCCAACTGAGGCGCGTACTCACGGCCCGTAAAGCCCAAGGTTCCCCCAGAAATCCCGGATTTTTAATGTCCGTTCTCTCCCTACTGGCGGACGCGCCAACTGAGGCGCGTACTCACGGCCCGTAAAGCCCAAGGTTCCCCCAGAAATCCCGGATTTTTAATGTCCGTTCTCTCCCTACTGGCGGGTAGGAGCTCTTACATATCCCCTAGGTCTCCGCGTTCTGGCCTCAACTTTCGGAGGAGTGCCGTGATTCGCACCTGTAAGCAGTGCAGCTCCGATTTCGAGCTGGACTATGCGACTGGCCGGCCGCGGGAGCGTTGCTTCACGTGTCAACCCGTGGGCATGCGGGTCAGGTCGTCCTCCGACCCGGCGCCACGTAGGGCCGTGTGGCGGTCTGAGCCTGCGCCGCCCGGGTATCTGGATGCGTTTGAGCGTTTCGTGCGTGTGCGTGGCGCTGAGGACTCCCTTGATGGTCGTCTGCTGCTGCTGCTGGGTCGGAGGTCCGCCGAAGGGGGGTTGAAGGGTGGCGATGTCGTTGCGTTGACCCGGGAGATCATCCGGATTTACCGCGGCATGGTGGAGCCGCCGAAAGCACGGACGAGGTTGCGACGGATTCAATGATGAGCGAGGTAGCACTGTGAACACACGTGAGGACCTGATGCGGACCGCGTTCGCCTACATCCGGGCTACGGCCACCGGGGACGACGAGGCCGTCAAGGTGCTCGTCGAGGGTGTGGAGATGGGCGACCTGGCCGAGGTGCTGGCCCAGCTGGTGACGGTGTTTATCTTGGCGCTTCACGAGGACCCGCTGACGCATATCGACTTGATGTTCGAGGCGCTTGGTGTGCACCGGGCCGGTGATGAGGAGGAGAACAGGCGCAGGCCGACCGTCACCGAGCCGATCACACCGATGACCACCGAGCCGCCACCGCCGTTGACCGGTGCCGAGGCGCTCCGACAGATCCAAGCACGACAAGAGAAGTACAACCGAGAAGAGGAGTCAACAGATGATTGAGCACGCGATAGCCCTGGCCGAGGTCCTCGAGGGTGATGAAGACGACCGTCGCTGCCGTGCGCGGCGAATGTGCGCAGTTGCAGATGTTCATCGGCGTCGATTGGGCCGGCCGACCGGCAGTGGCGGAGGAGGACGCGGCCGGCCTGGTGTCCGGCTCCACGCGGCGCGAGGTCGACCAGCGCGCAGAGTGGATGGCGCATCTGCGGCTTACGGAGGAGTGGGAGGCCGAGCGTGAGCGGGTGCGGCGGGAAGCGGCGCAGACGGCCCGGTTTGACGTTCTGCGGCGCGGCGTCGGTGAGCCGGCCGCTCAGTCAGTCGGGCACGACGCGGCCGCGGCCGCGGTGGAGCAGTTTGAGAAAAAGAACCCGGCGCCGACGTACGGCGGTAACGCCACGGCGAGAAATTGGGTGTTCGGGGTGGTCGACAAGATGCGAAGTGCAGTCACATGAGTGTCGAGCGGGCTGCTGGCGAACGGTTCGGACCTTTCCCGGCTGAGTGGGGTCTCCCGCGGGGTGCAGCGGCCTCGGACGAGCGCGCGGCGTGGGTGCGGGAACATGTAGAGCGGGAGACCGAACTGTCACCCGTCCGGGCCCGGGTGCGGAACCTCCGCCGGATCGCTGAGCTTAACCGGCGACGCTGGCCGCCGGTCTGATCAAGGTGGCGGGGGCGCTTTGGTGCGTGGTCTCGGTCTTGGTGGTCTCGGTGAGCTTCGCTACCGGCTCCTCAGGTGTCCGGTTCTGGACACCTCGGATGTCCCGGATACACCCATCCGGATCGCGCACGGCTCCGAATCAAGGGCACGCGATACAGAATCCAGCAGCGGCATGACCACGATCTCGGGGAGACACCGGAGTCAACCAATGTCCGTTCTCGACCAGTGGGCCGAGTACATGTCAGCAACCAGCCAGTCCCCCGAGGTGACCTACTGGAAGGGCATCCAGAGGAGACCACATGTCCACGCCCTATAACCCGCAGCAGCCCAACCAGCCCA
>JAABUN010005341.1_pt1 | contig 16091 bp, 14 predicted proteins | sample 5559311 | NCBI WGS metagenome assembly JAABUN01 (sample SAMN10711877, study PRJNA513370) | rock metagenome | isolation source: Antarctica rocks | place: Antarctica: Victoria Land, Siegfried Peak sud
CCGGGGGGAACGGGTCACATCCGCTCGGACTCCGGTTGGGACGTGCCCGAGCCCGAGGTGGTGCTCGTGCTCGACGCCCGCGGCGAGCTGTTCGGTTACACGGTCGGCGACGACCTGTCGTCCCGCTCGATCGAGGGGGACAACCCGCTCTACCTGCCGCAGGCAAAGGTGTACGAAGGCGCCTGCGTCATGGGGCCGCACATCGTGCTGGCTGCCGACGTCTCACCGCCCTTCGACGTCGACCTCGTGATCGAGCGCGGGGGCAGCGTGGCCTACCGGGGCGCAACGTCGACCGCCCGAATGCACCGCGACTTCGAGACGCTGGCCAGTTGGCTTTTCCGAGGCCTGCGCTTCCCACACGGCGCTTTTCTCATGACCGGCACCGGCGTCGTCCCCGATGGCACGCTGCACGACGGCGACCGGGTCCAAATCACGGTCAGCGGAATCGGAACCCTGGAGCACGAGGTGGCGACATGGACGTGTTGAACCTGATCGGTGGAGCCTGGTTGCCCGCCGACACCAGCTATGCGCACACCGAGCCTGGCACCGGGGGCCACCTGCTCGACGCTCCCGAGTCCAGCCCCGCCGACGTCGACGCGGCGGTCGCAGCGGCGGCCAAGGCTGCCGACAGCTGGGCTGCGCGTCCGGCGCCCGAGCGCGGCGAGCTCCTGCACCGGGCTGCGGCGCTCGTCGAGCGGGACACGGCGTCGCTGGCGACGGCCATGGCCGCCGAGGCCGGCAAGCCGATCCGTGAGGCGACGGCGGAGGTGGTCCGGACCGCGGCAATCCTGCGCTTCTCCGCCGGCGCGGGCCGGCGGCTGGGCGGGGACGTGCTGCCCTCCGATGGCTCCGGCCTGACGCTCACCCTTCGGGCGCCGGTGGGCGTCACGGCCCTCGTGACGCCGTGGAACTTCCCGCTGGCCATACCCGCCTGGAAGCTCGGCCCCGCGCTGGTCGCGGGCAACCCGGTGGTGCTCAAGCCGGCGCCGGAGGCGGCGCGGTCGGCTGTCCTGCTCGCCGCTCTGCTGGTCGAAGCGGGGCTGCCGGTTGGCGTGCTCAACGTCGTCTGCGGCCGGGCGGCCGGGCCGGCTCTGGTCGAGCACCCCGACGTCGCGGCCGTCTCCTGCACCGGGTCGGTGGCGACCGGCGGCGCCGTCCGGCGCGCCGCAGCCGCGCGTGGCGCCCGCGCCCAGGTGGAGATGGGCGGCAAGAACGTCGCCGTCGTCCTGGCCGACGCCGACCTGTCGTCCGCAGCGGCCGCGATCGCCGCCGGGGCCTTCGGCTTCGCCGGCCAGAAGTGCACCGCCACCGGGCTGTGCCTGGTGCAGGACGCGGTGGCCGACGAGTTCCGGCACCTGCTCCACGCTGCGACGCAGCGGCTCGTCGTCGGGGACCCGCTCGACCCGGCGACCGACTGCGGTCCGCTCATCGACGCCGCAGCCCGCGACCGCGCCGTCGGCTACGGCTGCCATCCCCGAGACGGTGATGGGTGGTACGCCGAGCCGGTACTGCTGAGCGATGTCGCCCTCGAGGACCCGGTGTGCCGCGAGGAGGTCTTCGGTCCCGTGCTCCCCGTCGTTTCGGTCGGGAGCCTGGACGCAGCGATCGCGGCAGCCAACCGGCTTCCGACCGGTCTGGCGGCCGCGGTCCACACCGCCTCAGCCGCGTCCGCCGTCCGCTTCATGAATGGTGTCGTGGCGGGTGTTCTCTCGGTGAACCGGCCGACGACCGGTCTCGAGGTGCAGGCGCCGTTCGGCGGGCTGAAGGCCTCCGGCTCGGAGCACCCGGAGCAGGGCGCCGGCGCGACCGACTTCTACACCGTCCTGAAGACCGTGTACTGGAACCCCTAGGACAGCGATGACTATCGATCCGGATGTGATCCGCCGTTACGAGCGGCTCTACTCCTCACTCGTCTCGGACTGCGTCGAGACGCTAGGCATTCCCGCACCCTGCGCCGCCCCGGGCCTCGCGCCCTTCCACGCCGATGCGTCACGGGTGGTCGTCGGCCCGGCCCACACCGCACAGATCCACAAGACGTCGGAGCGGGTCGAGATCGACAAGCTGCTCGACTACGTCGGGGCGACACCGCCGGGCAGCGTCGCCGTCGTCGCCACTGACGAGGACGTGCAGGGTGCGCTGTGGGGCGGGCTGATGAGCGCCGGCATCCAGCAGCGCGGTGGACGGGGCGCCGTCGTCGACGGGGGCATCCGCGACCTGCACCAGATCCTGCCGCTGGAGTTCGCGGTATGGGCGGCCTACCGGTCACCGCTCGACATCCGCGGCCGGGGCGAGATGGTGAGCATCGGCGAGCCGGTCCTGTTCCGTGGTGTGCCGGTGGCTCCTGGCGCGCTCGTCTTCGCCGACGCCAACGGGGTGGTCGTGATCCCACCCGGCGCCGAGCTGGACGTGCTCGAGCTGTGCGAGGTGCGGGTGAAGAAGGAGCAGGCGACCGAGACCGAGCTGAAGGCCGGCGCCGACCCGAGCGATGTCTACCGCCGACACGGAGCCTTCTAATGTTGTCCTCCCGAGTGCCACAGCCCGGCAGTTACGAACGAGCTGAGCCCATCTTCGACCGCAGCCGGCGCGAGTTCCATCCCATCATCGGCCTGCTCGACGCGGGCGTCCGCGACGACGGTGTCGACCTGGTGCTGGAGACCCGGGACGGGCCGGACGCCTACGGGCGGATCACCTTCCCCGACCCTGAGGTGCTCCGGTTCCAGTGGGCCTTCGGTGGCCGGCCGAACGACCACCTCAGCGAGATGCTGGTCGGTCCGCCGCCGGCGCTGGCGGTCACGCTGACCGAAACCAACGAAGCCGTCACGGTGTCCGCCGGTGGCAGCTGCGTGACGCTGGACAAGCGGCCGTGGCGGGTGCGCTTCGGGCACTACGCGACCGAGCCGGCCGACACCTCACTGGTGGAGTGGGTGCACGAGCCCGGCGGCTGGGCCGCCGAGTCAGGTCAGGTGCGCGCGTACGAGACCTTCGCGTTGCGGCCCGGGGAGGAGCTGTTCGGACTCGGCGAGCGCTTCCTCGGGCCTCGGCTGCGCGGTAAGCGTCTGACGCACTGGATCGACGAGCCGTTCGGCGCCAACACCACCGACCGGGTCTACAAGAGCGTCCCGCTCGCCCTGTCGAACCGCGGCTACGGCGTGTTCCTCCACCACAGTGAGGAGGCGGTCTTCGATGTCGGCGCGACCTCCACGTCCTCGGCGTCAGTACTGGTGCACGACGACCAGCTGGACCTGTTCGTCCTGCTCGGCACACCGAAGCAGGTGCTCACCCGCTACACCGCACTGACCGGCCGCGCGCCGGCGCCACCAGAGTGGTCGTTCGGCATCTGGATGTCGAAGTGCATGTACGCCAGCCGGGCCGAGGTGGAGCAGGCCGTGGTGAACCTCGACCCGCTGTGGCTCACCGGCCGGGCCGCGGAGACCAAGGACTTCTGCCATTTCCAGTGGGACGAGAAGTCGTTCGGACCCATGGAGGAATTCATCAGCTGGCTGCACGGCGAGGGCGTGCGGCTGTGCCTGTGGGTCAACCCGCACCTGCTGGAGAACCGGGCCGGCTGGGACCCCTCGGTCTGCGTCGAGGACGGACGCGCGCGGGACCCCTTCTTCCCCGACCGCGCCTTCGTCGACCTCACCGGTGCCGGCCGCGAGTGGTGGGACCGCGAGCTCCGCCGGCTGGTGGCAGCCGGGGTGGACGCGTTCAAGCTCGACTACGCCGAGCTGCTGCCGGTGCAGTCGAAGCTGGCCGACGGCAGGACGGGCGCACAGGTGCACAACGTCTACCCGTTGCTGGCTTCGATGATCGCGAACCAGGCCGGTGCCCCGCTCGCCTTCACCCGGGCCGGCACGGCCGGCAGCCAGCGCTATCCGCTGCACTGGTCCGGCGACGCGCAGTCCACCTGGGCGGGTCTGGCCGGCGCGCTGCGCGGCGGTTTGGCCGCCGCATGGAGCGGCTTCGCCTTCTGGACCACCGACGTGGGGGGGTTCGCGCTCCGGCTGCTCGACCTGCCGGACGACGATCCGGCATTCGGCTTCCGCCGGCCCGATGCCGAGCTGTTCATCCGGTGGATGCAGTTCGGCATGCTGTGCAGCCACACCCGGTTCCACGGAACCGAGGGCCGCGAGCCATGGCTGTTCGGAGAGCAGGCGATTGCCGGCGCGCGCGAGCTCGCCGCGCTGCGCAAGCGACTGCGGCGCTACCTGCTCGAGTGCGCGGCTGAGGCCGCCGCCACCGGTTGCCCTGTGCTCCGCCCGCTCGCGCTGGAGTTCCCCGAGGATCCGGGTTGCGAGCAGGTGGACACCGGCTACCTGCTCGGTCCGGCGCTGCTCGTCTACCCGGTCCTCGAGCCCGGCGGTCGGGTGCAGGTCTACCTGCCGCCCGGCGAGTGGACCGACCACTTCACCGGCCAGACCCACCGCGGACCTGGCTGGCTACCGGCGCAGAACGTGCCGCTCGACCGGTTGCCCCTGCTCGTCCGGTCCGGATACACGCCGTTCGACGAATGACGGGCGATCCCTCGGCCGTGACAGCACCGCCACGCGTGACAGTGGGCTGTCATCCCGGCCGCGGGGTTGCTCGAGGCGGCATCCGCGACGATCCCGGGTCGGCCGGATCCCCCCAGGGCAGCGACGTCGTGACGACCGAGCCGTCCACTTTGACGTGCACGTCGTCCCAGACGTCCACCGGGCTCTCCCCCAGCAGGTACTGACCGGGCGGCACCTGGGCCGGATCGGTCTCGGCGCCGGTCCACCGCTCGCGCAGCGGCGCCGGCCGGTCGCTGGTCAGCCGGAACCGGTGCGGACCGGTCAGGCCCGGCACAGGCGACCAACCGTCCGGCGCGACCACCAAGCTCGTCCACGACACGGCGCCGCCGAGATCGAGGAACAGTGCGACCGGACCCTCGACATCGGCATCCCAGGCCACCTCGGCCACCTGCGCACAGCTATCCGGACCGATGCGGACCTCGACATCGCCCTCGAGCAGCACCGAGCCGGCGCGGCGCGGCAGGACACAGGCGTGGTCGCGTGGGGCGAGCACCTCCTGCAGCGGTCCCAGCTCGACCGGGTCGTCGCGCCCGACGATGAAGGCGTCATCCGGCCCCAGCGCGGCAAGCCGCCAGCGCAGCTGCAGGACGTCGGCCGCATCGAGGCGGTCGTTGACGACGGTGATCGGCATCACCAACCGGCTCCCCGGGGCCACGGTGCCGGCCGGCGTCGGGGCGAGCGCGACAAGTGGACGGTTCGCCGCAGCCAGCCCGCGATAGGCCGGACCGGTCGTCCGGAAACGGTCGACGACGCCCGCGCCGCCGTCGCCCCAGTGGTCGACGAAGAAGTGGTAGCGCTGGCCGGCGCTGGGTGCCCACTTCGCCAACCGGGCCCGCTCGGTGACCGCCTTCGCGTGCCAGCCGGCCCACAGCTGACCGGCGAAGCACCAGGTGGCGAAGTCCGGGAAGCGATCCGGCCGCCCGGCGTAGCCGCACTGCGTCGCGTAGAGGTGCGTGCGGGCATGCCAGTCGGCCGCCACGTCGGCCGGCGGGGGCCAGTCACCGCAGGCCCCGGGCGCGCGGCGGGCGGCAGACGGGTTCGCCGACCAGGCGCCGTACTCGCTGACGAACGCCACCTGCCCGGCCCGGCCGTCGACGGCATACCCCCCGGACAGCGAGCCGGCATAGTCGTGGGTGTCACCCTCGGGACGGCTGGCGCCCAGGCCGGACACGGCCAGGACCGGCCGGGACGGGTCGACGCGCGCGAGCAGGCGGCCTCTGTCCACATCGGTCTGTTCCTCGTCCGGGTAGGCGTCGAGCTGGGCGGCGAGGCTGGCCAGCTCCGGTGCCTGTGCCGTCTTGAAGGCCTCCGACAGCTGGTAGGCCGGCTCGTTGTGGCCGCACCAGTAGACGACGCTCGGGTGGTTGTAGAGGTCGTAGGCCAGCTCGGCGACCAGCGACCGGGCGGCCACGTCGAAGGTCGGCCCGCCGTCGACCAGCGGCCCGCCGGCGGGGTCGTAGGACCACTGCAGGGGGAAGTCCTGGTAGATGAGCAGGCCAGCGGCATCGGCCAGCGCCGGTAGTGGCGCGACCACGCCGGCGTGCACGCCGAAGGAGTTCAGCCCGGCAGCCAGCGCCAGCTCGATGTCCCGGCGGACCAGCTCAGGCGTCACCTCCGCCGGCCAGACGCCCGGGATGTAGTTCGCCGCCCGCACATAGGTGCGCCGGCCGTCGAGCCGGAGCTGCATCGCCCGCTCCCCCGCCAGCTCGAGCTCAAGCCTGCGGAAGCCGAGCGGGACCACTGCGCTGTCGCTGATCGGCGAGCCCGGGCGCCGGACCGCCGCTCGTACCTGATAGACGTGTGGCGCATCGGGGTGCCACGGCTGCTCGCCTTCGGCGCTCAGTCGCACGGCCACCCGTGCGGCGCCGGCGGGCAGCTCGGCCGACACCAGGACCGTCTGTCCCTCCACGACGGCCAGCAGCTCGACCGGGCCGGCATCGTCGAGCGACGTGATGACCCAGTTGAGGCGCAACTCGCCGGGCACTCCCGTGACGAAGACAGCATCGAGCCGGAGCGGCCCGTGCTCGTGGACGTGCACAGGCCCGGTGAGGCCGCCGGTCGGCCAGCGGGTGACGTAGGTCGGGTCGTACTGCTCGCCCAGGGCCATCCCCCCGGGTCGGGAGTCGTGCTGGCCGTGGACGCCCTTGATCTTGCGTTTCGGTGCCAGCAGCGCATCGGCGCCGAGGAGCGCGGTCTCGACCGGGTCGTCGAGAACGACCGACACGGCGCAGTCCCGGCCGGTTGGCAGGTCGACCGCCACCGGCGTGAAGCCGCCCTCGTGCACGGCTACCCGTTCGCCGTCCATCAGGATCTCGGCGACGTAGTCGAGGCCTCGAAAGACCAGCTGCGCCCACGCGGCATCGCTGTGCACGGCGCGGTCGTAGCGCGCCGGACCCGGCCAGTCAGCCAGACCTGGGTCGCGTCGGCTCCAGGACTCAGGAACGCTGACCGCGGCGGCGGAGGTCGCTTCCCGACCGGCGGAGAAGGACCAGTTGTGCAGCGTCCGCAGTCGGCGGTCCGGTATGTCCTCGATGTGCGGGTGCAGGACGACGCTCGTCGCCGCCACGCTCTGGGCGTCGGCCACGGGAGCGTAGGCGCTGCTCACCTGCACGGGCACCGCCCGGGGCCAGGGGTCGAGGTCATCGGGGCTCGCGGGCACGGTGAGCCACAGCGGCATGGGACGGATCTCCTTTCCTGTGATGGCGGCGATGCACGGCGCAGTGGCGTCGCCAGATTGGGTCCCCTACGTCATGCCGCGGGGATTCGTTAGCCTTCTGTACGAAGACCGGCATCCTGTCACACCGCCACAGGAAGCCGATGCCGGACGAGGACGAGAACGTGGCTCCTGGGGCCGAGTTGCGCGCGGCATACGACGAGCTGCTCCGGGGCGACATCAGGGCCGAGGGCGACCGGCAGCTCGGCGGCGTCACGCGCCAGATCATGCGGCCGCACAACGCGCATCCGGTGGTGCGCGACACCCGCCGTAGACGAGGGTCCAGTCCATGAGGCTCGTCTACAATTTCTCAAATTGGTGGCGTCAAGGACGGGATGGCCGATGACTGCGGACGACGTCCGGCACCTGCACCGACCGGACGGCGTCGTCCTGCCCTACCGGGTGCTCGGCGACGGCAGCGGGCCACGGCTGCTCTTCGCGCACGCTTTGACGGCGCCCGGCCTGCGGGCGGACGAGTTCTTCGTGCCGTTGCTCGGCCGCGGTTGGACGGTCGCCACCCTCGACCAGCGCAACCACGGCGAGGCGTCGTTCGTCACCGATCCCGTGCTGCTCCGGTTGGCGGCGTTCGGCGACGATCTGGTGGCCGTGCTCGATGACCTCGGCTGGGACCGGGTGTGGTGGTGCGGCGGCTCGATGGGCGCCGCCACGGTGCTCGCCGCCACGGAAGCCGTGCCCGAGCGGGTCGCTGGAATGGCACTGATTGCACCGGCCGTCGGGCCTGAGTTGAACGCCGGCCGCGACGACTTTCTTGCGATCGCGGCAGCTTTCCGGACCGGTGGTGCCGATGCCGGCATCGCCCGCTGGCGCGGGCAGTTGACCGCGCGCGGGGCGGACACCGCCGCGCTCGACCAGCGCGCCGGGATGCTGCGCGCACGGGATCCGACGGCGACGGCCTGCCTGCTCGAGGCCGTGATGGGATGGACCGCCGGCTCCGCCATCGACGCCGTGCGCCAATTGACGGTGCCCGTTCTGGTGCTCGGCTGGACCGGCGACGACATCCATCCGTGGTCGCTGGCCGAGCAGATCGCCGCCACGGCGCCGCAAGGGCGGGTGCATCGGCTGTGGGATGCCGATGACAGCGGAGGCCCGGAGCTGATGTCGGAGGCGCTGGCCGACATGTTGACCGACGCGCTCGTCCAGGCCCCGTAACGCAACGATGAAGCGCAAGCGAACCTCTGGCGGCTACCCCCCATCGGGTCGGCATCAGGCAGAGACGCCCCCGTCGACGGTGGGGCAACTGCCGGCCACGTACCTCGCGTCGGCGCTCGCCTCGGCGCGCTCGCCGATCAGTACGAGCGACCAGTCGCGCCGCACAACTGCCACGGTCCGGTCGCGGCGATGGCGACGGTTCACATGAGCGCCCCGCTGCCGAACCTGTATCTGATGGAGTCGGTGCGCTCCTTCGCACGCGGTTTCTTCGCCGACCTCGTCGACGCGCCGCCGGTCGTGCAGGATGGATCGATCGAAGTGCCCGAGCATCCGGGGTTGGGGTTGCCGCTGCGTCCGGAGGTCGTGGCCGCTGCGATCCGGGTGCGCAGCGAACGAGGCGTGACGGTGGTCGCCGGCTGGACGTCGGGCGATCCCTGGGCTGGCCAGGTCGGGGACCGGGTGTGACGCGCGAGGTCATCGGGGCCGTGGGCGAGTCGGCCTGGCTGGCGGGGTTGGCGTCGGTCGACCCGGCTACGCCGGCGACCCCGGGCGTGACCCTCGGCGATCTCGTCACCTTCCACCGCCGTCGCCGCACGCCGCCCGGCGCCCGATTCCGGTTGGTGGTCCCGTACGGCAAGGCCGGCGCGGCTGGGCGCCCGCTCACCCTCACGCTCTACGCCCGCAAGAATCCCCAGGAACGCCGGCCCGCCGTCGTTTTCGTCCATGGCGGGGGTTGGACCGGCGGGGACCCCTACTTCCACATTCGGCACGCGACCGCGCTGGCCGCGCGCGGGTGCGTCACGGCCACCATCAGCTACCGCGTCTATCCGGAGGCGCGCTGGCCGCAGCCGCTCGAAGACGTCAAGGCAGCGATCCGCTGGGTGCGCGCGAACGCCGGGCGAATCGGCGCCGACCCGGACCGCATCGCGGTCGCCGGCGGGTCGGCCGGAGGGCACTTGTCGGCGTGGGCGGCGCTCGCGCCGGGCCAGTACGAGGGAACCGGCGGGAACCCGGACGTGTCGAGCGCCGTGCAGGCCGCGTGCCTCTGGTACCCCGCCGTCGAGCTGAACGCGATGCATTTCGCCCCGGAGATGCGCGAGGGACAGGACACGATCGAGCTCTTCTTCGGTGCACCCGGTGCGGCGGGCGCAGCCGACAGACAGGCCGCGTCGCCGCTGCACGCAGTCCGGCCGGGGGCACCGCCGATCCTGACGATGACCGGATCGGCGGACGAGTTGACTCCCCTCGCCCCGATCGAGGAGTTCCACCGGCGACTGACCACTGCCAGCGTCCCCAACGAGTTGGTCGTCGTCGACGGGCGGGACCACGGCTTCGACATCTGGACACCGGCGGACTGGCAGGGGTGCTTCGATCGGATGGCAGCGTTTTTCGACGACGCGTTGACGGCGAGCGGAAGCTCTCCACGCGTTCCGGTGGAAGGGGGGGTCTGATGACCGGCGCTCCGCAACCGCGTTCCTACGAACGAGCCAGCCCGACGCCGGCGGCGAGCTGCACGGACGGCTGACGTTCGCCGACCCCGACGTACTGCGGATGCAGTGGGCCTTCGCCGGCGAACCCGACGACATTTCAGCGAGATGCTCGTCGGCGCTCGTCGGTTCGCCGGGATCGCGGCGAACCTGATGGGCTTTGAGCGCGCGGCTTTACCGCGATCAGGCGCTGTTCAAGGGGCCCGGCGGCGGCCCGACCCGTGGCACCAGGACCGGTTCTACTCGCCCTTGACGACGGAGAACACGGTCACGATGTGGATGCCCCGTGTGGACGTACCCGCGGGGGATGGAGTGGGCCTCAGGCTCGCACCTTCGCGGCAGCCTGGCTGATCTTGAGATCGGTGACGCCGCAGAGGAGCACTTCAAGGAAGTCGTCGCCGCTGAGGGGCTCAGCCGCGATGGCAGGCCCGCTCACCGCGGCTCACAGCAGTCCTTCGGCCTTCATCGTCTGATTGATCGCTCGTTGCTCGTCAGCGTCGGGTAGCCGCAGCGGACGCCGAGGCGCGCCTGCCGGCAGACCCAGCTGCGTCGCCCCGTAGTGCAGGCTGCCGGTGATCGGCGTCCGCACTGCCGCGAGGATTCGTTAGCCTTCTGTACGAAAATCCGCATCCTGTCACATACTGACGACTGCACCGAGGTCGTCCAGATTCTGCGCATCGACCTCCGTAGCGACGTCTACCGGCCCGGCTGACCGTTCCTCGAGCTCCCGCTGCATCAGCCGTCCTGCCACTTCAGCATCGCGTCGAAGTCGTCGAGCAGGTGCAGCGCGTCGACGAAGCCCGGCCCCTGGACTATCAGGCCGCCGGCGATGCAGCCACGCCGGACCGCTTCGGCGGGCGTATGTCCCCGGGCCAGGCTGAGCGCGAAGGCGGCGTTAAAAGCGTCACCAGCGCCGCTGGTGTCCACGCACTGCACGTCGGTCGCGGGGATGACCTCGGTGATGTCGCCGGTGTGGAGCAAGGCGCCCTCGCCGCCGAGCGTGACGACGACGTTCCGCGCGCCGAGCTCACGGAGCGTGCGGGCCGCCGCAGCGGGATCATCCTCGGCTGACATCGTCGCCGCTTCAACGGCATTGGGCGTGACCCAGTCGCAGAGCGGCAGCAGCCGACGAGCACTCGCCTCATCAGGGGCGGGCGCGGGGTTCAGGACCGTGATGACGCCATGCTCGCGGGCGATGGCGAGCGCGCGCTCGGCCGGCTCGGGCGACATCTCCAGACTGACCAGACACACTTCGCTGTCGGCGATGCCCGCCTCGAACGGGTCGAGGTGGCTTGGCGAGTAGTGCGCCATCGCGCCGAGCGCCAGCACGATCCGGTTGTCACCCGCCGGGTCCACGAGTACCGACCCGACCAGGCTGCTCTGCTCGCTCAGCTCGATGACTGCTTCCGCATCGACCTGCGCCTGCCGCCATGCCTCGCGCACATAGCTGGCGAAGACGTCCCCGCCGAGCGCGGAGAAAAGCCGGGCTGTCCCGCCGAGCCGGGCGACGCCGATGGCCTGGTTCGATGCTTTACCGCCGGGCATCACGCGCATCGACTCCGCGACGAGGGTCTCGCCGTTCTCCGGTTGTCGGGACAGGACGTAGACCAGTCCGACGCCGGTGGCACCGACGACTGCAACGCTGGGCTTGCCGCTTTCGAGAGCCATGGCTAGTGCATGTTCCTTCCGCCGTCGACGTTGACGATCTGGCCGGTGATGTAGCCGGCATCGTCGGAGGCCAGAAATGCCACCGCGGCAGCGACCTCTGCCGGCGTGCCGAGTCGCTTCAGCGGCTGGGACTGCCGCGAGGCGACGGCCTCGTCGAGGTCCATCACCCCCTGCTCGATCCAGCTCTGCACACCCTCGGTGAGCGTCCGCCCAGTCGTCACGGCGTTGACGGTGATGCCGTCGTCCCCGACCTCCCGGGCCAGAGATCGGGTGAAGCCGATGAGCGCCGCCTTGCTGGTGGCGTAGTGCAGCAGGTGCGTCGGGCCGGACATCCACGTCGTCGAGGACACGTTGACGACGCGACCGTGGCGCGATCGGCGCAGGTACGGATAGCTCGCCTTCGCGCACAGGAAGGCCGCGCGGACGTTGACCGCCATCACCCGATCCCACTCCTCAGGCGTGATCTCGGTCCAGCCGCGCCAGGGAAAGATGCCGGCGTTGTTGACCAGGATGTCGACGGTCCCCGCCCCGTCGACAAGCTGCTCGACCAGCCTGGCGACGTCCGCAGGGTCGGACACGTCGCCGGGCACGGCGAGCGCGTGTCCGCCGTCCGCCTCGATCGAGGCCGCCACCGTGGCCGCCCGCCCGTCGAGGTCGTTGACACCGACCGTCGCTCCCTCGTCGGCCAACCGGCAGGCGATGGCCCGCCCGAGACCGCGGCCGGCACCGGTCACCAAGGCCACCCGGCCCTGGAACCGTCCGGTCACCGGCCATCCTCGGGACCGGCTCGTGCCACCAGCCGGCGGAAGCGCCGCAGCGCCTCGCGGTAGGCATCGGTGCCGGAGGTCTCCAGGTGCGGGCTGTGGAACACCGACGGGGAGATCCCGCGGTCGAGCAGGATCCCCGCCGTGTCGACGGCGATGGAATTCATGATCGCGATGTTCAGCATCGTGCTGCTCGGCCCGACGAGGTTGTCCAGCCCTTCCAGCGCCAGGATCGCATCACCGGGCGGCACGCTGTTGTCAATGACGACGTCGGCACCGTCAGCCAGTGTCGCGTGCAGGCCGCGGCGTCGCTTGGCCTCGGCGGAGTACTCCGTCGAGGTGACCGCGATGACCTTGAGGCCGCGATCGCGGGCGCCCTTTGCCATCTGCCTGGGCAGCACCTCGACACCCGAGCTGGAGAAGATGACCATGGCGTCACCGGGCTGCGGGTCATGGCTGAGCAGGATGGACTCCGCGTAGCCCTCGGCCCGCTCGAGGAAGATGGCCTGGTCCAGCCCGCCCGAGCCGACGACGTTGCTGAAGTAGAGCAGCGACAGCTCCACCATCGGGACGAAGCCGAAGATTCCACCGATCCGCGGGTAGGCCTCCAAGGCCATGACGGCGCTGTGCCCGGCGCCGAAGACCCAGGCGATGCGTCCGTCACCGATCGCGTCGGCGCAGATGGTGGCAGCGTCCTCGATGTGGCCGGACTCGTTGCTCGCGATCCGCGTGAGGCGTTCGTTCACCAGGTCGAGGTAGGCGTCGTGTCGATGCGGCATGTCGTCCTTTCGTTCGGGTCTCAGGGCTGCTCACCGCAGCGGGCCAGGGCCCGCCGGGCATTGACGGTGTCCAGCTGTTCCACCAGCTCGTCGCCGAAGCTTGCGGCCAGTCGGGTGAGGAGCAGTGAACGCAGCCCGGCCAGGCCGGGGGCTCCGTCCGCGCGCCGATAGGAGCGGAGCGCGAGGTCGCCGCCGACCAGGAGCTGCTCGACGTGGCCGGCGTCGCCCAGCGTGCCGATGAGATCGAGTACGGCACTCAGCGGCCGGTACTTCTCGCGGTACAACCCGTCGTAGACGAGGTAGGCGCCGCGCTGCGCGACCTCCAGATGCAGTGCGGGGTCGGGATTGCGGTCGAGGTGGGAGACCAGCACCCGGTCCAGCGGAAGGCCCGCCTGCTCGACCTCGTCCAGAGCCAGGTGCGGCGCCGCCCCGTGCTCGACGTGCAGCAGGACGGGAAGCCCGGTGGCTGAGGCTGTCTCGGCCACGATGCGATGCAGTGCTGCCTCGCGACCACGCAGCCGGTGGAAGTCCGAGCCGGCCTTCAGCACGCCCGGGCGCACCGGCGTGCGCTCGACGTACGGTCCGGCGTAGTCGTACCGGTCGATGCCGCTGACGACCTCCTCGTGCACCAGGTCCGCCACGACGGTCAGCGGGTAGTCGTGCACCCAGTGACCGGCCGGATAGTAGGCGAGCTTGTGGAAGCCGCCCGTGGCGAGAACGGCGACCCCGGCACGTTGCGCTGCCGCACGCAGCTGCTCCGGCCGGCGACCGAGACCGATCGGGGTCGCGCAGACGACGGCACCACCGCCCGCGGCGGCGTAGGCGAGCAGCTCGTCAACCGCCTCGTCCTCGGACTGCAGGAGCAGCTCAGCACGGTTCGGGACAGCGCAGCCGAGGTCCAGGAACAAGTGGTCGTGCGCATCGACACCGTGCAGCTGCGACACGTCCAGATCGCCGGTGACGGTGCACACCGTCGTCATGCTGGTGGCTCCAGCAACGCGGCGTCCTTCAGGAGCTGCTCCCGAAGGGCCGCCACGTCGAGGTCAGCCAGCGCGGTGTCGCCCGCGACGGCGAGTCCCACTGCAGTCCCGGCCGCCTGCCCGAGCGCCATGCAGGTGCCCATGCTGCGGGCCGAGCTGTGCGCCCCGTGCGTCGCGGAGATGCACCGGCCGGCGACGAGCATGTCCCGTACGCCGACCGGTCGAAGGCAGTCGAACGGGATGCCGTACAGGCCCGGGGCGGGGATGTGCACCCAGCGGGTGACGTCGGTGGCGAGGTCCTCGAGCGGTGCGCCGCACAGCGCCACGCTGTCGACGGGCAACGTGGCCGACAGGATCTCCTGCTCGGTGAGCACGTGCACCCCCTGAACCCGGCGCGTCTCGCGGATGCCGAGACCGGCCGAGGTGCCGACGAGAACGGCTCGCTCGAAGCCCGGGACGCGGTCACGTAGGAAGCGCACACACTCCGGGACCTGCCCGCGGGCCGTGCGTTCGGCGTGCCGCCAGCTGTCGGGGTCGCCCGCGTCCGGCGTGGGGACGCGGGTCATCACCGCGTGCACGACGCCCTCCAGCGGGGTGCGGTGGATGCTGCCTGAGGCTCCCGGCAGGTCATAGCCCATGCTCCGGGCCTGCTCGATGTGCTCCCGCAGCGGCCGCCGCCCCACCGGCGGGAACGCCCGGTCCGTGTCGATGTTGGCCAGCCGGAAGCTCAGGCTCGCCGGCTGCAGCAGCTCCGTGTCGGTCAGCGGCTTGGCGCCGAGCAGCACAGCCGCATCCGCATCCCCCGAGGCATCCACCACGGCGCGTGACCGCACGCTCAGCCAGCCACCTTTCGCGGCCACCTCGACCCGGGTCCGGTCCTGCTCCTCCTCCGCGTCGAACACGGTCGCACCTGTCAGCACCCGGACGCCGGCCTGCTCGAGCAGCTCGTCCCAGACCAGCTTGAGCGTCTCGGGGTTGTAGGTGATGCCCATGCCCGAGCCGAACGTGTTGGGCCGTCGCAGCGCCGCGCCGTGCCGGTCCAGCGCGTCGAGCACCTCCTGGCCGAGCCCCCGGACCACCTGCACGCCAGGCTCACCCGCCGTGAAGAAGGCGTAAAAGGTGTCGAGCACCGCTGTGCTGGTGCCACCCACGAACGGCAGCCGGTCCACCAGGACGGTCCGGGCTCCGGACCGCGCCGCTGCCATCGCCGCCGTACAGCCGGCCGAACCCGCCCCGACCACGAGCACGTCGGTCTCGACCGACGCAGCGCAGGGGCTCACAGCAGGCCTTCGGCCTTCAGCGCGTGGTCGATCGCACGCTGCTCGCCGGCGTCGGGCAGCCGCAGCGGACGACGGGGAGCGCCTGCCGGCAGACCCAACCGCTGCGCTCCGTAGTGCAGGCCGCCGATGATCGGCGTCCGTACTGCCGTGGCGAAGTCGTCCACCCGCACCTGCAGGGCGTTCGCCGCCGTCAGGTCGCTGCGGGCCGCGGCCTCGTGCAGCGTGCGAAACAGCGCAGGTGCCAGGTTCGTGATGGTGGAGATGGCTCCGCGCGCGCCCGCGTAGAAGCCCACGGCGTTGAGGTTGGCGTTGGCGGTCCAGGTCGGGATCCCGGCGCTGATGAGCGAGCTCAGGTAGAGGTAGTCGGGTCGGGCGACCTTCACGCCGGCGAGCCCCTGCTCGACCAGGTCGAGCAGCTCCGCGACCGAGAAGCCGTAGCCGGTCGCCTTGGGATTGTCGTAGGCGTAGACGGGTACCGCGGAGCGTTCCAGGAGCGCGTCGTAGTACTCCCGGACGGTCTGCCGGTCCGGGCTGTAGTAGGTCGGCGGCACGGAAGCGACGGCCGTGGCCCCGGAGGCAACGGCCGCCTCGAGCAGCTCGAGCGTGTCGGCCGTCGTCGCCGCGCCGACGTGGCAGACGACCGACAGCCGATTCGCCGCCACGCGCAGGACCTCGTCCGCGACCTGCTTGCGCTCCT
>JAABUN010005342.1_pt1 | contig 16089 bp, 15 predicted proteins | sample 5559311 | NCBI WGS metagenome assembly JAABUN01 (sample SAMN10711877, study PRJNA513370) | rock metagenome | isolation source: Antarctica rocks | place: Antarctica: Victoria Land, Siegfried Peak sud
GGTGTGTACATAAGCGACTCGCCTTTAGGTCCTTACCGTTATGCGCCTAACAATCCCGTTTCTTATAAACCCGGCGGTTTTATGAATGGTGCAGGGCATGGCAGTACTGTAAGTGGCCCTGATAATAAGTATTGGCATTTTGCTTCAAATGCCGTTTCAGTAAACGTAAATTGGGAAAGGCGCATCTGCATGTTTCCAACTTATTTTGATAAGGACGGTTTGATGTATTGCAACAACTCTTTTGGTGATTACCCGCATTATGCTCCTGCTATTGCAGGAAAGATGGGCGCCTTTGCGGGCTGGATGTTGCTCTCGTATAAGAAACCTGTACAAGCATCTTCTCATCTAAATGCATATATCCCAGAAAATATTACCGATGAAAATGTAAAAACATTTTGGGTAGCCGAAAAAAATGATGACCGGCAATGGTTACAGATTGATCTTGCCAGCCCTGGCAAGGTATATGCGATCCAGTTAAACTATCACGATTATAAATCGAACCTTTACGGCAAGATACCCGGACTATTTCACAGGTATATTATTGAAGGTTCTATTGACGGGCAAAACTGGACAACATTAGTGGATAGAAAAAACAGTTTCAAAGATGTGCCAAACGATTATGTTGAATTGAGTACTCACCAAACTGCAAGGTACATTCGCTATAAAAATATACACGTGCCAACGCCTAATCTTTCCATTTCTGATCTTAGGGTTTTTGGAAAGGGGCAAGGTAAACCGCCAACAGCAGTTAAAGGTTTTGCAGTAAGCAGGTATAAAGATCGGAGGGATGCTATGATAACATGGAGTAAGCAAACCAATTGCCAGGGTTATAATCTGCTGTGGGGAATTGCACCTGATAAATTATACAACTCGTGGATGGTGTATGATAAAAACTCTCTCTTATTAAAAAGCTTGTCAGTTGATCAAACCTATTATTTCACCATAGAAGCATTTAATGAAAACGGCATATCAAAAAGAACACAGGTGATAAGGGCAGAGTGAACCCCGGCCCTCCATAAAGTACTTTGGACTGAAGGGAGGAAGAGAAGAAAAGAATACGAGATTCAAAGAGATTAAGACTGTTTATAAGGATAGGGGAAAAATTTTAAACTACTATTGAATATGACACCTTTCTTAAAATTACTTATCGTTGCTTTACTGCTTTTATCAACTTTTTATAAAGCTGTTTCGCAGCCTGCCTTTCAAAACGAAATACAGGCGTTTAAAAAGCAGGACAGTATTTCGCCTCCGCCTGCAAATGCTATTTTGTTTGTTGGCAGTTCTTCTTTTAGAAAATGGACGGATGTACAATCTTACTTTCAAGGTTATACTATAATCAACAGGGGATTTGGTGGCTCGGTTTTGCCTGATGTGATTCGTTATGCAAACGATATAATCATTCCTTATCACCCTAAACAAGTGCTTATATATTGCGGCGATAACGACCTTGCATCTTCTGACTCGATTACACCTCAAATTGTCGCCGGTCGCTTCAAGCAACTTTTTTATGTAATAAGAAATGCATTGCCAAAAACAAGAGTTTCTTTCGTTTCCATTAAGCCAAGCCCAAGTCGTGAAAAGCTCATGCTCAAAATGATCCAGGCCAATCAATTAATCCAGTCATTTCTTAAGAAACAAAAGAACACATCTTATATTGATGTCTTTCATCCCATGCTCTTACCTACTGGTAAACCAAAGCCCGACCTTTTTCTTGAAGATAATTTGCACATGAACGAAAAAGGCTATGCCATTTGGCAAAAAGAAATTCAACCTTATTTGATAAAATAACTGAGCTCCCCACATGAAACTGATAGCATCCGTAACGGCTGTTTTGCTTGCTGCGTTAAGCACAAATGCACAGGTAAAACCAAATACTTCTGCAAATGCAAAGATGAATCAATATGTAAGCAATCTTATGCAAAAGATGACTTTAGATGAGAAGATTGGCCAGCTTAATTTATTAACGCCAGGCGGTGGCGTAGCAACAGGAGCAGTTGTAAGCAGCGACGTGGAGTCGAAAATAAAGGCAGGAAATGTAGGAGGTTTGTTTGGTGTAATCGGTGTTAATAAAATAAGGCAGGCGCAGGAGCTTGCTGTAAATACTAGCCGCTTAAAAATCCCTTTGATATTTGGATCGGATGTGATACATGGTTATAAAACTACCTTTCCCATTCCGTTAGGTTTAAGCTGCAGTTGGGATTTACCAATGATAGAACGCAGCGCAAGAGTTGCAGCAAGCGAAGCCACTGCCGATGGATTAAGCTGGGTGTTTTCGCCAATGGTTGATATTGCCCGGGATCCTCGCTGGGGCAGAGTGGCAGAAGGCGCGGGAGAAGATACTTACCTCGGCTCGCAAATAGCCAAAGCAATGGTGAAAGGTTACCAGGGAAACAATCTTGCCGACAAAAACACTTTAATGGCATGCGTAAAACATTTTGCATTGTATGGCGCAGCCGAAGCAGGAAGAGATTACAACACGGTTGACATGAGCCGTATTAAAATGTATGAATATTATTTACCTCCGTACAAAGCTGCAATAGATGCGGGAGCAGGAAGTATAATGACTTCGTTTAATGAAATTGACGGCATTCCTGCAACCGGCAACAAATGGTTACTCACTGATTTGCTGCGTAAGCAATGGGGCTTTAAAGGACTTGTTGTTACCGACTACACATCCATTAATGAAATGACAGATCATGGCATCGGCGATTTGCAAACTGTTTCTGCCCTGGCATTAAATGCAGGTACTGATATGGATATGGTAGGCGAGGGGTTTCTTACAACATTAAAGAAATCGCTTAAAGAAGGTAAGGTAACCCAAAAGCAAATTAACGATGCCTGTAGCAGAGTCTTGGAAGCAAAATATAAGCTTGGCTTATTCGACGATCCTTACCGTTACTGCGATTCTACAAGAGCAATGAGGGAAGTATTGAGTGCAGATAAAAGACAAGCCGCAAGAGAGTTTGGAGCGCATTCAATCGTTTTATTAAAGAACAATAACCAAACATTGCCTTTAAAACAATCCGGCACTATAGCTTTGATTGGTCCTTTGGCAAACAATAAAAGCAATATGCTCGGCACGTGGGCTGTAAGCGGCGAGGCACAACAATCTGTTCCGGTTTTGGAGGGAATGAAAAATGTAGGAGGCAATCGGGTAAATATTCTTTATGCCAGGGGAGCCAACATTACAGACGACAGCGCTTTAGCAAAACATGTAAATGTTTTTGGAGAAAGAGTTGACATAGATTCCACATCTCCGGCACAGCTTTTAACAAATGCTGTAGAAACAGCCAACAAAGCAGATGTTATTGTTGCTGTTGTGGGTGAAGCCTCAGAAATGAGTGGGGAAGCGGCCAGCCGTTCTGATATTAGTTTACCACAAAGCCAGCAAAAATTAATAGAGGCGCTGGCTGCAACAGGCAAACCATTGGTGCTGGTAATAATGAGTGGCAGACCGTTAACCCTTAACCGCGAGAACGCAATAGCCACTTCAATATTGCATGTATGGTTTCAGGGGCATGAAGCAGGTAATGCAATAGCAGATGTTGTGTTTGGTAACTATAATCCTTCCGGAAAGCTTACCATGACCTTTCCACGTAATGTAGGGCAAATACCTATATATTATAATCATAAGAACACAGGCCGGCCACAAGGCGAAGGCCCAACGCAAAAGTTCCGTTCAAACTACCTGGATGTTTCAAACGAACCATTGTTCCCATTTGGTTACGGCCTCAGTTATACTGCTTTTTCTTATGGAGATATCACACTTAATAAAACAACCATGCAGCCAATAGAAAAGCTGCAGGCAAAAGTTAGCCTAACCAATACAGGTAAATATGATGGAGAGGAAGTTGTGCAATTATACATAAGAGATATTGCTGCTTCGGTAGCGCAACCGGTAAAACGATTGATCGGTTTTAAAAAAATTACTTTGAAAGCAGGTGAGACGAGAGAGGTAATATTTACTATTTCAACTGACGATCTCAAATTTGTTTCCTCTGATCTTAAATTGATTTATGAACCCGGAGGTTTTGATATAATGGTAGGAGGTAATTGCCGGGATGTAAAGAAGGCAAGGTTTACTCTTGTTAAATAGATCACTGTCTTTATAAATAATAGTTTCGGCTAAAGTGTTTTAATACTTTATAATAAGAAAACATAATTGTACCTTAATAACATAAAGCATCTTAAATGTAAGAGATGTCAGCCTTATGATACAAGCAAGCGAATTAAGAAAAGGTAATTGGGTTAACTATCAAGGCATAAATTGTTTTGTAACGCAAATAATGTTGAATGAACTGGAAGTAGCTCAGGTTGAAGAAAACAATCAAACTTATCTTACATGTGATTATAATGAGGCATATCCTATCCCCTTAACATCTGAAATTTTGCATAAGTGCGGACTTATTAAGCAGGAGAGGTTTCATTATTCAAATGTGTTTTGTTCCGAAAACGGTAATTTCATTATAAACCAGCTTAGAGATTCGTGTGAAGTAAGCTATGGTTTAGATGGCAACCTTGCCCTTATTTGGAAGACGAAACTTCTTTTACACGAATTTCAAAATCTTTATTTTGCTTTAACAGCAAAAGAGCTTGAAATTACCTTATAGCCTGTAATATTCCTTGCCGTTCAAATAATATATATGCATTTTAAAATATGCGCTCTCTAAAGCCTGCTTATGCATTTTACTCTGAATAATTATCCTCTTTATTTCGTAAATTGTTGAAATCTATCTCTTTTCATTAACAAGGTTAAGCCATAAATAAAGTACCTTTCCACCTCTATAATTGGTTTGATAATATGTTGGAAAAAATGGATGTATTAGCTCTTGGTGTGCATCCCGATGATGTGGAGTTAGGTTGTTCAGGAACTATTTTAGCATGTATTGCCGAAGGTAAAAAGGTTGGAATTGTTGATTTAACCCGTGGTGAATTAGGAACCCGCGGCACTGCAGAAACCAGGAAGACCGAAGCTGCAAATGCTGCAAAAATATTAGGAGTAGAGGTAAGGCACAACCTTAAAATGGCCGATGGATTTTTTCAGAACGATGAAATTAATCAGCGTAAAATAATACAGGTAATCAGAAAATATCAGCCTGAAATTATCTTATGCAATGCACCCGAAGATCGCCATCCTGATCATGGAAGAAGTGCTAAACTTGTTTCAGATGCCGCTTTTCTTTCAGGATTAAGAAAGATAGTTACTGAAGATGAAGGAAATAACCAGGATGTCTGGCGGCCTAAATATATTTTCCATTACCTGCAGGACAGATTTTTACAACCCGATTTTGTAGTTGATATTTCTAAATATATGGATAAAAAGATAGAATCGGTACTATCTTATACTACCCAATTTTTCAACCCGGACCTCAACGAACCTCAAACCTACATTTCAAGTCCTGAATTTTTAGAAACAGTAAAAGCACGGGCGATGATGTTGGGCAAACGCATTGGCGTTAAATTTGCTGAAGGTTACCTTACTGATAAGATGATAGGCATTAAAAGCTTCGATTCAATAATTCAAAATACAACCTGATCTTATTAATTACATAAATTATATTTTTTAAATACTAACCTCAATGACGACCACTCCTAAATTTGCTACACAGAAACAATCATTTCATGCAGAATTGAAAAAAAGGATTAACGATTATTTTACCGAGCGTGGAATTAGTACAACAGGTAATTACAAACTCTATACTAAAGCAATCTTTCTGCTCATTGCTTTTTCAATAACCTACGTTCATCTTGTATTTTTTACTCCGTCAAGTGCGTGGGCTTTGTTAGAAGCGGCAGTGTTAGGTGGTTTAATGTCGGCTATTGGTTTTAATATTATGCACGATGGTGCGCATGGCAGTTTCAGTAAATCTCCATTCATTAATAAATGTGCTGCAATTACTTTAGGGGTTTTAGGTGGAAGCCCGTTTATGTGGAATGTAAAGCATAACATTGTTCACCATGCGTTTACTAATATTGATGGTGTTGATGATGATTTAGATGCAAAGCCATTTTTAAGAATGGCATCAACACAGAAGCATTATAAGATGCACCGCTTTCAACACGTGTACTTTTGGTTTTTTTATTGTCTGCTGCATTTTCATTGGAGCTTTATCTCCGACTATAAAAAATATTTTAGAAAAAAGATTGGAGATATTCCACTTAAAAAAATGGACCTGAATGACCATATCAGCTTTTGGGCTTTTAAAATTATTTATTATGCCTTGTTTATAGTTGTACCTATCATAACTATCGGGTTTGCAAATTACTTAATCGGGTTTTTAATTTTTACTGCTGCAACTGGTTTTATTTTAAGTATTGTTTTTCAGTTGGCGCATACTGTTGAGCATACACACTTCCCAATGCCTGATGAAGTTACCGGTAGAATTGAAGATGAGTGGGCTATTCACCAGCTTAAAACAACAGCTAATTTTGCCACTAACAATAAGCTTATTTCATGGTTTGTGGGTGGGTTAAATTTTCAGATTGAGCATCACTTATTTCCTAAGATTTCGCATGTTCACTATCCGCAGATCAGCAAGATTATAAAAAATGCATGCAAAGAATATGGTGTTGAATATGTTGAATATAAAAGAATGAGCCAGGCTGTAATTTCTCACATTGCCTATTTGAAACAGATGGGTAGAGTGGCTTAAATGTATAATAATATTAGTGAAAGCGCAGCATAATTGCCGCGCTTTTTTATTGAAACAGAGAAACAAAAGTTTTATACGAACAACTATGTTTGCCTATTGTGCCTGCTATGCCCTCTATGTGTTTTAATAAATAATTTAAGGTATAACAAGGCATAAGTAATTTTCAGGAAAGGAGAAATTGGCTTCGGAACCTTTATGGAAAATACCAAATACAGTACTTCCTGTTCCCGTCATTGAAGCATAGATCGAGCCTGCTGCGTACATTGCTTCTTTAATTTTTTTTATAGCTGGATGCAAGTCAAAAACAGGCTTCTCAAAATCATTACTTAAATTTTCTTTCCAGCTTTCAACAGGTTGCGATATAATTTCCTTAATAGATATTTCAGGTATTTCAGGTGTTGCTTTTGAAAAAGCATCTTTTGTTGAAACATGTATTTGCGGGTTAACTACAATCATTTTATATGCTAACAAATCAACATTAACAGTCTCGAGATTTTCACCACGACCTGTAGCATAACAAGGCTTATTTATAATAAAAAAAGGACAATCGCTGCCTAATTTCAAAGCATAATCTATAAGCGCAGCTTCTGATAATTGTAAACCAAACTTCTCATTAATCATCTTAAGCATAAAAGCGCCATCACTGCTTCCGCCGCCTAATCCTGCACCAATTGGTATTGCTTTATGCAAATGAATTTTTAAAGCGGGTAATTGTGGAAAGTCCTTTTTTAGTAAGTGATATGCTTTCAGGCAAAGATTATCTTCAGCCTTTCCTGTAACCTCTAAACCTGAAACCTCAAATTGCAGGTTAGTTGAAGGGATAAATTCTAAAGCATCTCTTAATAAAATGGGATATAAAACAGTCTCTATGTTATGGTATCCGTCTTGTCTTTTTTGCGTTACATGCAGCCCAAGATTGATCTTACAATTAGGAAAGCGAACCATTTAAGAGGTTTGAAATAGGTAAAGAAATGGCAGATAGAGCTTACAATTTATAACTTATAAACCTACTTACTTCTTCCTCTTTTTTATTTCGTCTCTTATAGGGATTGCACGAATATAATCTTCCTGTTCGAGCACCTCATTTAAAAGATTATTTAGTTCTTCCAAACTTAAAGCGCTTAAATCTTCGCGGGTTCCGGGGTCGGCAGAAGGAGCGCCAGGATTTTTTTTCTTTTGGTTTGCAGTGTCTTCCATTAAAATGCCTGCACTTTCCAAAATATGATCGTAGGTATAAACCGGGCAACCGAAACGAACGGCTAAGGCTAAAGCATCGCTGGTGCGGCTGTCAATTTCAACAGTGTCATGTTCATTTACACAGAGCAATTTGGAATAAAATATGCCTTCCTGTAAGTCGCTGATAATAATTTCCTGCAGGTCCACATTGAAGGCGTTCATGAAATTCTTTAACAGGTCATGCGTTAAGGGGCGACTCGGTTGCATTTTTTCAAGTGCTACAGCAATTGCCTGCGCCTCAAATCCACCTATTACAATAGGTAAACGCCTAAGTCCATTTACTTCACCTAAAACCACCGCATACGAATGCGTTTGCGTTATACTATGCGATAGTGCCACAATTTCCAGTTCTATTTTCTTCATACCTGCAAATGCTTCAAATTGTAAATTAAGCGCAAATGTAAAGATTTCGTTTTTATTAATATTTTTTGTCGCAAGTAAATTCAGTGTATTCATACAGGCTGTCGCATCAATTCTATAAGTGGTAGCAACTCTGCCAATCCTCTGCCGATTGTTTGTTACATTTGCACTCTTTTAAAATACAGGAACTGTTTTATGATCAATGTTTCTTTTCCCGATGGGGCAGTAAGGCAATACGAAGCGGGTTTGTCGGCAATGGATATTGCAACGTCAATAAGCCACGGGCTTGCACGAAAGGTTTTAGCTGCTAAAGTAAATGGCGAGGTGTGGGATCTTTCCCGTCCTATAAATAAAGATGTATCGTTGCAGCTTTTAACGTGGGATGATGTGGAAGGAAAATCAACCTTCTGGCATTCATCGGCCCATTTAATGGCAGAAGCTTTGGAAGCGGTATTTCCGGGAGTAAAATTGGGAATTGGACCAGCTATTGAAAAAGGATTTTATTATGACATTGATTTAGGTGACCGCCAAATTACTGAAGAAGATTTGCGTAAGCTGGAAGTAAAGATGGCCGAACTGGCAAAGCAAAACAATACTTACGTTCGCAAAGAAATAGGCAAAGCTGATGCAGTAAAATATTTTACAGATAAAGGCGATGAATATAAATTAGAATTGATAGACGGTTTGAATGATGGAGCGATAACTTTTTATAAGCAGGGCAATTTTACTGATCTGTGCCGCGGGCCTCATATACCTCATACCGGTTTTATTAAAGCTGTAAAGCTTACAAGCATTGCAGGAGCTTATTGGCGCGGAGATGAGAAACGTAAAATGCTTACCAGAATTTATGGCGTTACTTTTCCTAATCAAAAAGAACTGGATGAATATGTGCTGTTATTAGAAGAAGCTAAAAAGAGAGACCATCGCAAATTAGGTAAGGAGCTTGAGTTGTTTACCTTCTCAGAAAAGGTGGGTTTGGGCTTACCTTTATGGTTGCCAAAAGGCGCCATGCTAAGAGAGCGTTTACAACAATTTTTACAAAAAGCACAAATGGATTCGGGATATGTTCCTGTTATAACTCCACACATTGCACATAAAGATTTATACATAACAAGCGGCCATTACGAAAAGTATGGAAAGGATAGTTTCCAGGCAATTAAAACACCGCAGGAAGGTGAGGAGTTTATGCTAAAGCCGATGAACTGTCCCCATCATTGCGAGATTTATAAATCTTCTCCGCGCAGTTATAAAGATCTTCCATTACGTTTAGCCGAGTTTGGAACGGTATATCGTTATGAGCAACATGGCGAGTTGCATGGCCTTACCCGCGTTCGCGGTTTTACACAGGACGATGCTCATTTGTTCTGTCGGCCCGAGCAGGTAAAAGATGAATTTAAAAAAGTAATTGATCTTGTATTGTATGTTTTGGATTTACTAAAATTTACAGATTTTACTGCACAAATTTCTTTAAGAGATAAAGAAGACAGAAGCAAGTATATTGGCAGCGACGAAAATTGGGAAATAGCGGAAAGAGCAATAATCGAATCAGCAGCAGAAAAAGGTTTGCGTACCGTTATAGAATACGGAGAAGCTGCATTTTACGGCCCTAAGCTCGACTTTATGGTAAAGGATGGCATTGGTCGCAAGTGGCAGTTAGGAACCATTCAGGTTGATTATAATTTACCTGAAAGATTTGATCTTACTTACATTGGCGAGGACAATAATAAGCACCGCCCCGTAATGATACACCGTGCACCTTTTGGATCGTTGGAAAGATTTATTGCTGTATTAATTGAGCATTGTGCCGGTAAGTTTCCTTTGTGGCTCACTCCAACGCAGGTAACAGTTCTGCCTATAAGCGATAAGTATTTACCTTACGCCGAAGAAGTAAAACAACAATTGAAGAAAGAAGACATCAGGGCAGAAGTGGACGACAGAAACGAAAAAATTGGAAAGAAGATAAGAGAAGCGGAAATGAACAAGATTCCCTATATGTTTGTGGTAGGAGAAAAGGAAATGACCGAAGGCAAAGTAGCTGTACGCAAGCAGGCAAAAGGAGACCTTGGAACTAAAACAATAAGCGAAGCATTAAATTTTTTAAAGGAAGAAATACAAAGTAAAAGAGCATTTGAATAATTTGCTACTTTTACAAAGATGCTATCACTTAATAGTAATTAATAAAACTAATAAAACCTAAAAGAAAACATTAACCCAAAAAAGTATTAATGGCATTAAACCCAAGTTTTCAAAGGGGAAGAAACCCAAACTTTCGTAAAGAACAACAACAGGAACACCGAACTAACAGAATGATCCGCATTCCTGAAGTGCGATTGGTAGGCGAAGGAATTGAACCAGGTATTTATCCTACCGAAAAGGCTTTGGCAATGGCCGAAGCACAAGGCTTAGACCTTGTTGAAATATCTCCTAATGCTGCACCACCAGTTTGTAGAATTATTGATTACAAAAAGTTTTTGTACGAGAAGAAGCGTAAGGAAAAGGAGATGAAGGCAAATGCCAAGCAAAGCGAAGTAAAGGAAATTCGTTTTACACCAAGCACGGACGATCATGATTTTGATTTTAAAGCAAAGCATGCAGAGAAGTTTTTAAAAGAAGGTGATAAAGTAAAAGCGTATGTTCAGTTTAAAGGCCGGGCAATCATGTTTAAAGACCGTGGGGAGTTATTGCTTTTAAAGTTTGCTGAGCGGCTTGCCGAAACGGCTGTTTTAGAAGGCATGCCAAAAATGGAAGGGAAACGAATGCTCGTAATTTTTGCTCCCAAGCCGCAAAAGAAAACAAAATAAATTCAATTGATATAGTAATAGAAAACAGTAGATGGCCTCTGCTGTTTTTTTGTTTTAAAAAATATAGTTTACATGAGCCATACCCACCTGACTGAAACTTCAAATACAATCATAGTTTCTTACCAAGACATGGAGAAACAATTTTATGAGCTTTTGATGAAGTATGGCTTTAAGTACGAACAGGCTATTATATGCGCCCAAACATTTGCAGAAAATAGTTTAGATGGTGTATATACACATGGTGTAAACCGCTTTTCACGATTTATACAAAATATAAAAGAGGGACATATAATAATAAATAATGAACCTGTATTAACAGGAAGTTTTGGAGCAGTTGAACAATGGAACGGACAGTCTGGTCCCGGAATTTTAAACGCTTTATTTTGTACCGACAGGGCTACCAACATTGCAGAACAAAACGGTATCGGTTGCGTAGCTATATCTCATACAAACCATTGGATGCGTGGCGGAACATACGGATGGAAAGCTGCAAAAAAAGGTTTTGCATTTATATGCTTTACAAATACAATCGCAAACATGCCGGCATGGGGCGCAAAGGATAGCCGGTTAGGAAACAATCCGCTCATTATTTCCATTCCATTTAAAGATGAAGCGATTGTGCTTGATATGGCAATGTCTCAATTTTCGTATGGAAAAATGGAATTAAAAAAAATGCAAGGCGAACAATTACCAGTGCCTGGAGGCTTTGATAAAAATGGGGAGTTAACAACTGATCCTGAAAAAATTTTACAAACCAATCGCTCTTTGCCAATTGGTTATTGGAAAGGATCGGGATTAGCTTTGTTGTTAGATATTTTAGCTACCATTCTTTCAGGTGGATTATCCACGCAGGAAATAAGCAGGCAAAAAGTAGAGATAAATGCTTCGCAGGTTTTTATTGCTATAAATATTTCTAAGCTTCATAACAGTTCAGCTATTGCACAAGCTTTAGAACAAATTATTCATGATTATAAAAATGCGGAACCTGATAATACCATAAGTACTGTCCGTTATCCCGGCGAAGGTGTTGTAAAAACAAGAAAAGAAAATCTGGAAAAAGGAATACCTGTAACAAAACAAATATGGGATGAAATAATGAGTTTATAATAAAATAAACGGATTACAGATGTTTTGAAATAAGGAGTAAGAGAGTTCAAAACTTTTGCTGCCTCATTCACAACATAAAAAGATAATAAAACAAAAACCTCCACCATAGAAATGGCGGAGGCTATTTACTAACCCATCCATGTGTAAGCAAAGCTTACAAGGATGAAATCTTACATATCTTAAATTGCTTTTAGCAATATTTATTGAAAGCTGCTATCAGGTTACTCGCAATCATTTGTGCAGGGCGACCTTCAATCTGGTGTCTTTCTATAAAATGAACTAACTCGCCATCTTTAAATAAAGCCACAGCAGGCGATGAGGGCGGATAAGGCATTAAAAGCTCCCGAACTTTCTTTACTGCATCAATATCAAATCCTGCAAACGTAGTAGTAAGGTTCTCTGGTTTTTTATCAGCATTTGCAACAGCCATCAAAACACCAGGTCGGGCTGATCCGGCACTGCAACCACATACACTGTTAATCATAACTAATGTAGTTCCTTCTTTATGTATATACTCTTCTACCTGTTGAGGCGTTTCAAGGTCTTCAAATCCATTTTCGGTAAGCTCAGCCTTCATTGGTAATACTATTTCTTCTGGGTACATATTCTTCTATTTTTTATTCAATTTAATAATGAGATACAAAAATAAGCAGAAAAGTGGTTTCAAACGAAAAAAGGAATGTTAAGGGTAAATACGTCAGGCTATTTTCTTGTTTAGTGACAAAAAGTCTTACTTAAGCTCTTTTCTTGCCACTTGTAATTAAATTTATTGAACGGAATACAATTTGAACCAGATGAGAAAAAATTAAAAACTATGATATACGCAAAAAGAATCCCTCAAACACGAAACTTCGCAGGAATATTAGACGAGTTGTTTAATTCCTTTCCTGCAAATGTTTTAACTGAAAGTAATACAACTTCTGCTCCTGTAAACATTTACGAAAACGAGCAAGGCTATCATTTAGAATTGAATGCGCCCGGCAGAAACAAAGAAGATTTTAAACTGAATGTTGAGAACGGGATACTAACAATAAGCTATGAGAAAAAAGCAGAAACAGAGAATAAAACAGAAACAGAAACAGAGAATAAAGCTCACAAAATTATAAGGCAGGAATTTAGTTTCGCAGGCTTTAAACGTTCTTTCAGTTTAGATGAAAAAATTAATGCAGATGGCATCGAAGCAAAATATGAGAAGGGAATTTTAAAGGTGAACCTGCCTATAAAAGAAGAAGTTAAAATAACTCCAAAAAACATTTCTGTTCAGTAAGCATTAAACTTTGCTTCAAATAAACAGTTTAAATAACAGGTTTTAAATAGGTTTCCATAGCAGTTGGTTTTGGTTATTAGACCCGGTGTTTTTACGCCGGGTATTTTTTTGTAAAATATTTCACTGCACGGTTATAAATAACGATAGCTATGTACTTTCACATTTAAATTATAAGCATGAAAAGATTAGTTGGAGCGTTGCTTGCAGCCTTTGGATTTATTGTTGTAAACGCACAGGCGCCTGTCCAAAAAACATTGTTATGGGAAGTGTCGGGCAAAGGAGCGACAAGCCCTTCTTATTTATTTGGTACCATGCATATAATGTGTGCTGATGATTTAATAATGCCCGATGTGGTAAAGAAAAAGTTTGATGTGAGCAGACAGTTGTTTCTTGAAATTGATATGGACGACCCTAACATGATGAAAGAAATGATGATGGGCATGCAAATGAATGGTGATGCAACAATTGAAAATTTAATGGGCAAAAATTTTGACAGCGCTAATACTATCTTTCAAAGCAAAACTGGCATCCCTTTAAAAATGCTTAATTCAGCAAAGCCGTTCTTGTTAATGTCAATGATCTATCCCTCTTTATTAGGCTGCACTCCTCAAAGCTGGGAAGGCGAATTTCAAAAAATGGCGAAAGAAAAAGAGTTGGAGATTAACGGACTTGAGAAGTTATCTGACCAGATGAATGTATTTGAAAAAATACCCTACAAAGTGCAATCCGAAATGCTTTTTAAGATGTTGCAGAACCTTGACAGTTCTAAGATAGCTTTCAACCAAATGCTGGATGTGTATAAAACAAAAGACATTAATAAACTTTATGAAATGACCACGAGCGATAAAGATTTTGGTGAATATGAAGGAATTTTATTAGATGACAGAAACCATAACTGGATACCTGTAATTGGTGAACAAGCTAAAAAAATGCCTACTTTTTTTGCGTTCGGCGCTGGTCATTTAGGCGGAGATAAAGGTGTGATAAGTTTATTAAGAAAAGCAGGTTATACAGTAAAGCCGGTCTTTTATTAATAATTTTTACAGTTACACAATAAAGTTATTACCCAATAGCAGTTTTAGCAGGTAATTGTCTATTTTTAAAGGAGTTATACAAATTATTCAATCACTCTTTTTTTTACTGCCACCCCAATTAAAAATTTTCCTTAAACCTTTCTTTTCTCCATCTTCCGTTTTCTTTTCTTTATTTGCAGGGCCAAGATTCAATAGTTTTTTTATGCCTCTCTCTCCATTTTGCCGTTCTTCTTTTTTCTTAGCCCGCTCTTTTTTTCTCTCCCTCTTTTTCTTCATCGTCTTTCTGTCCCATATAAATTTATTCTCCACAGGAAAGAAGTACCTTAGTGAAGTATATAAAGTGTTTACCTGCATTTGAGTTTCTTTTTCGGATTTGTTATCTTTTGTGAGGAAGGTGTAACCATTTATCAGATGAAAACCCATTAACCGGAAGCCGACAGACGGACCGATACCAAACCTGCTGCCTCCCTTAAAATCATTATAATAACTAATGTTGCCTCCGTAAGTAAGATTTACCCTGCCTCTTTTCACCCACATGCCTGCCTTATATCCCACTATATGTTCACTAAAGTTATATTCCATATTAGCAGTGGCGCCAATGATATGAGGCTTGTTAAGAACACTCATTTTTCGCCAGTGAAATTCGGCGCCAAGTTCAATGGCTGTTGACCTGCCTTTTTGCAAGCCAAGTATCATTCCAGAATTTCGCTGATATAATTTTTTAACTGAAGAAGCCTGAAAAGAATATTGAGCATAATCAGCAGGCAATGCAACAGGCACAAATTTTAAAGAAGCATTACTAAACGCATATTGAGCACCGCAAGCAAAATAAGATAAGACAAACAGAACAGGCAATATTACTTTCATAGTATATGGAGCGCAACTATAACAAAAGCTGCTTTTATATGAATAACCAAAAATAAGGGAAAGGCCAGCGTTATCAGCAGGCTTATTTAAACAACAACAAATAATTAATAACTTAAAAAGCAGCACTAATTGGTGCGTTTCAACTATAAGCAAAATGGAGGTTTGCCTGAAGTAAAATATAGTTAAGAAGTATAGTCCACATATTCTTTTAATAACCGTTTTGGCGCTACTTGCTTCCAGCCTTCAAGCAACAATTGTTGTAGTTCCGCTTCCTTTACAGCAAGCAGGTTCACTAAAACAAAAGGATAGGTGCGGTAATGATCAGTAATAAAGAAAACTGATGGGTTGGCTTTCATCCAAACATTGCGCTCGTTTGTATGTACAGCAAGTGTTTCGCCATCTTCCCGTATCCTTGCCAACAGTTTTTTATTTACATGGAAAGCAGGGGTTTGGAAGCAGGTATATTCTTCCACGCCAGGAAATGCTCCACTGCTTTTCTTACAATATCAAGGTAATGGAATACGTCTATGTTCATCTTACGTCTATGTTCAACGGGAGTGTAATTTAAACTGTGACAGATTTTCAATTGCATTTTAATTCATAAATTTAATCGTCAGACTAAACGGAGAAAAGCTCTGCTGAGGAGCAACTTTTCAAGGGATACGAAAAAAAAATGGCAAATAGAGATAATGAGTATTTACTTGATATTTTATTATCATTTAATGCAAAGAAGGAGTAAAACTTTCATGCGTCCGACCCGACCT